>JAAUYH010207777.1_pt1 | contig 11809 bp, 5 predicted proteins | sample 7278061 | NCBI WGS metagenome assembly JAAUYH01 (sample SAMN14350203, study PRJNA611818) | marine sediment metagenome | isolation source: surface marine sediment (0.6m) | place: French Polynesia: Moorea | collected 2018-08 | reverse complement strand
GAACCGTGAGTTGATCGGTTCATATAGCTCGATCGCATCGTGGCTCATAGCTACTCAGAAAGGTAAAGTGTTGCTTCTCTATCTAGGGTATGGGAGCGGGCTAACTGCTTATTATACGGAAACTTTCTGTATATTCACCCTATAGGTCATGATATCCAGAATTATTCTGTATATTCACCTTATGTAGGGTGTTACCTCTTCAAGTTTAAAATAGCAAGTAGCATGTAGCAAGTTTCCTCAAACTTAGTATTGACGAATAAATAAACTAAAAACTATGCTTAGTATAAAAACAAATACGAAAACATCACAAAAAATAACAGATGAGCAATCCAGAAAACAGATTAGATCGCATTGAAGCAATAGTAGAATCAAATTCTAAAGCGATACAAGCCTTATCGAGTGACATTGCCGAGATGAAGCGCGATCGCCATTACATTTATCAGTTAATGGGAGATTTGACTAACAAAATGGCAACTCTAACAACTGCTCAAGCTCAAAGCTACGAGACGATTAAAAACTTAGATGAAAGGCAAAGCCAGCTAGCCAATCAACAACAGCAATTAATCGATATTATTAAGAGTTTAACCGAGAAATAATTACTAATTAAAAAAGTGCCAGCCAAAAAACCACTAAACCAACACAAAAAACCATTAATAGTTAGTTGCTCGATCGCGCAAAAAGAAGCAATAGATAAGGCTCTGTCTTATATCGCACCACAGCGCAGGAGCGATCATTTGAAAGAGCTTATCTTTAAAGCGATTGCTCTTGCGAATACTAGTTATTCAGAGGATGATTCATATAATCATGGGACACGAACCTCATTTCAAATAAGCTGTACACCACAGCAGTATCAGAAAATCAATGATTATTGTGACAAATACCTGCCACCAAAGAAGCGCAGTAGATGGATAGTAAATTTAATTTTATCTTAGAAGAAATGGACACAAAATATTAAGTAGTTTCTTTTAACTCCTGTGAGGAATTGAAACTTTTATAGATTATCAAATAATTTTCTCCCTGTTTCTGTCGCCAAATCTTCTCGCCCGACTTCAATTAAAGCGCGATCGCGTAGGCGACAAGAATCGCACACACCACAAGGGGTTTCTCCTCCCTGATAACAAGACCAAGTATCGGCAATGGGGACATTTAACTCTAAAGCACGACGTACAATATCAGCTTTAGAAGCTTTGACTAAAGGGGCAACTAACTGGGGTGCATGACCTTCAATTCCTGCCTTAGAAGCAAGATTAGCTAGTTGTTGATATGCCTGGAGATATTCAGGACGACAATCGGGATAGCCTGAATAGTCTACCGCATTGATACCCAAATAAATTGCCGAGGCATTTTTGGCTTCAGCTAGGGAAAGAGCGATGGCAATAAAGACCGTATTTCTGCCCGGTACATAGGTAGAAGGGATAACATCAGCTTGAATGCCAGTTTGGGGAATAGCCATGGACTCATCCGTGAGGGAAGAACCACCCCATTGAGATAAATTAACATCAATGGTGAAATGCTCCCTAATACCCAGGAATTTAGCAATTTTAGTAGCTGCGGCTAATTCCTTATGATGCCGTTGACCATAACGAAAAGAAAGAGCGATCGCTTCATAACCATCGGCTAAGGCGATCGCGGCAGCAGTGGCAGAATCTAAACCTCCAGAAAGTAAGACAACGGCTTTGGGCATGATGTGATTAATCGGTTGTTAGTTGTTAGCTGTTCGTCTTGTTTATTTTACTAACCTTTAGAATGCCAACAAGCCATATGTTCGGCATGGGTTTTGAGATAAGCTCCTGGCTTGTAAAATCGATCGTAGAACTCCAAGTCTAAATGATGTGCCTGAAGGTAGGTAATCAAAAAGATTGAGGGTACTGTACCTGGGAACTTGCCAAAGGTATCCAAGACATATTGGGCTTGAAGAGCAACACACTCTTTAAATTCTTGGCTATGGACTTTAGCAGCAGAGCGTACTTTTGCCGAGTCTTTCCAGGATCCTGGTGTTTCGGCGTTAAATGGTCCACCAGAACCAAATTTGCGCTCGCACAAAGCCTCGACCGCAGCACTCATATCTGGATAATGAGGCGGACAGAAGCCTTCCATTATCCCTGCCAACCCAGTAGGATTTGGATAGGGCCAACGGTCATTATCATCGTACCGAAACCCCAACCCAGGTACATTAGGCTCGCCACTCGCACCCAACATCATAAATGGATCGATGCCATTAAACATCCACCCACCTAAGCCCATTGCCTGAAGCATCAAGGCACCAGCATAACAACTTGTTGCTAACTCTGTAGTCAATTCAGCCATCGCCACTTGCTCCACGAAAGTTAAAGGCCAAGTGTTGTCGATATCAACCAGATCTTGGAATTTTTCTATGCCTGGAATTGAACGTCCATTAATGTTGTCTGTCAAAACAAGACCATTTTGCAGCATATAGCAAAGGTTGAGCAGAACGTGCTGTGCCAAGTCGCCGACAGGAATTACCAGCAGTGTTCCAGGATGATTGACAACCCAGGTGTTGTGAGGTTCGACGTAAGGAACTTCGGGCGGTAATTTAAGCCGTCCATCCTGAATTTTTTTAATTTGCTGTTTGAGGGCATTGAGAACCTCCTCAAGCTTTAAAGAACCATCCTCAGCGCGTTCGGTCGAGGCAGGCGCATCGCGATTATCTAAAACATAGACCCCCTGATCATCGGTAAAAAAGGTCATGCTGGTATGGAATCCTGCTGCCGAAGGAAAGGTGCGACCACCTGCTGCCCCTGCATAATTAGAGAGGTAAGGTGCATAATGCTCGGCGCGATAAATTAGATTATGCCAGCTAGTATTGCCCCCGCAGGCAGTCACTACCAGCAGTTTTTCTAATTCAGAAAGAGGCTCGATCGCCTGACGGGACTTGTAGGCGAATACCCCATCGGCAATCTGCGCTCCCCGAAAGAAACGTCGGGAGCGGCGACCCATTAGGGCTTCGAGCAGGGTGAATGCCTGCATATTTTGAAAACCTGGAGGTATTTGTAATTTTTCTGTAAGTGGTTTCATCTTTTTTTCTGTCGAGACTTAAACGAAAAAAGAAAGCAAAATTGAGTCGTGAATTCCTGAAGCACAGCAGGTACCTCTCTTGCTTTTTACTTCGTTAATTCTGATTCAGTTGCTACTGAAAACTAATTCTATGTTGATTAATTCAATCAATGCTAAGTCAAGCAATGTTGCGACTTTAGGGTCTAGGCTTTTTTCCGTCTCAGCGTCAACTAATTCAGATAAAAAATTATAAGAACAAAATTTGAAGAACTTGTGATATTTTGAGAAGATAGAGATTTTCTCGACAAATAAATATATATATAAATTTACCAACGCTTCTGGAGAGAACTACCTCTGCTTGGAAGTGGCAACACAACCAAGTAAGCCGACTTGTCGAAAGAGGAAGCCACTCTTGGTGATTTAGTGGAATCCCCTTCGTTCTACGGAGGCGGAGAACGTCAAAATTCACCCTTAGCCAACATTTGAATCAAGCGAGGAATACCAGGATCGAAGCCTGCTAAATCCCAGGAATTTCGATCTTGGGGATCGACCAAAGTAATGTTGTAGGGAGCTAAAGTGACATATACGGCTTTAACATTGGGGTTTACTTTACGGCGATATTCTTTTAAAGCCTGTGCAGGATGTTTTCTCCCCGCCCAACTTTCGTTATCTGTCCAAAAACAAATTACATCAGCCTTAAATTTATTTTTAATCGCCCAGTCATATGCCACAGAGGCATCTGTACCACCAAAATTTTGGTTGCTGGTTTTTTTGAGAGCAGAACTAAATGAATCACGGCGAGTAATGCCTAGATCGATGAATTTAGTGGAAAAACCACGAATAGCATAGTTTTTTTCTGCTTTTGCTGTCACTAATGCCATGGCTGTGGCAATTTCACAGCAGCTTAAGCCCACAGAATCCACTACACCATAGGACATTGAACTAGAGATATCCACTGCATGGAGAAACACCTTGTTAGTAGGTTCAACTACCGTAAAAGATAATTCTAATGCTCTTTCTAAGATATCAATGATACGAGGTACGGGAGTCCAGGTTTTTTTACTGCGTCCTACTTTACCACCACTAGCATAAGTTTTAAGTGCTTTTAAAACATCAATGGGATGAATTCGCCCTTGACGCAGATAGTCTCGATCGTTTAAAACTGCCTCTAAACGCTCTAGGTTTTCCGTGCTATCTGTTCGCAATACTTCTAATTGAGTTAATGAACCCAAGTTACGCAGCATAGCACCAATCGGCATGGTTACAAACAATAACTGCCATGCCTGACGATCCATATTACCCACAGGGGCAGCCATTTCATGAGTTAAATGACCTTCAGCGATCGCTCTAGGGGTGGCGTGGGGATTGCGTTTTAACCACTCATACCACCAAATTTGAGCCATAGCTGCCGAGGGAATTGCAGCAGGTAATTCTGACCAACCATTAACTACCCAATCATACAGGCGATCGTGTTCTTCGGTTATGGGCTTAATATGAAATAATCTCAGGGCATCGCGGTTACTAAAACCATGACGTTGTTGATATTTCAACAGTTGATAGGCTAAACCCTTAACATCCTCTCTAGACAGCCAGGCTTTGCCTACTTCTCTAATTACCTTGCCAAAGCCGCGCATTGACTTGGTGTAATTCAACCATTCATAGAAATGGCTAGCAGTACGCACTACCTGGGGGAAAATTTCTCTAAAAGCTTGTTTCGCTTCGCTGGTACTCCCCATAGACAGCAAGACCAAAGCCAAGATGGGCGCGCTGTTATTAATCGAATGTCCATCACTAGCATAGACAATTTCTGAGGCTACTCTTTGGGGCTCTAAAGCGATCGCTTTAGTGAGCGTATCGACAAAATCATCGGTCAGTTCTTTTTTATTAGCGTAGTAAGTGCTTTGTGCCGTACCAATCAACAAACAACGGCGCAGCGTCTGCCAAATATCTGCCTTGAACATATAACCACCCGAACGCCCTGGAATCATCTCCGCTTCTCGTCCAGGAATAGCTCGATTTTGTGGTGTTTTGTTTTTATTAGTGAAAAAACGGTAATTCATATTACCTCTCCAGCCCGTGAGGGCAAATTAAAGTTGTTAGCTTTTAGGGGAGCGCATGGGCAAGCGCGACGTTATTAGCTATTAGTTGTTAGTTTCATTCTTAATCCTTGTAAAGTGATGCAGTGGATGGGATTTGCACCCACGTCTCCCGCGTTTCAGGCGATAATCCTAAATTCTTCGACCCCAATTGGGATAAGTAGCGAACCAGGAAAAATAAGGCGTTCTAGGCTACTAAACTACCACTGCTTTTTGGTTATTTATGTAGTATACATGATTTACAAAATTTTGACAACATTTTTGTAATTTTGCTTATATGGTGACAACTGATGGAAATGCGATCGGTTTAATTATGATCATTTGTTTAAAGAATCAGATACATCAACCTCTCTCGGTAAAATAAAATATTATTAGCATCTAAAATTAATGGAATTTAACTGGGAGTTAGTCAAATATGGAACCTAAACAGGAGTATCTGGCAGTTACAACTGACGAATTATCTACACAGTTCAAAAGTTATAGCTAAACGGTTTGGCTCTCCTAAAGTTCCTATAATTTGAACCGTAGCCTTATTTAATTTGTCCTTGCCGATATTATTTAGTTTATTAAAATGAATCATAATCAATTTCCCCCCAAACAGGGTCTATACGATCCTCGCTTCGAGCACGATGCCTGCGGAGTAGGATTTATCGTTCATATGAATGGTCAGAAATCTCACGAGCTGGTAGAGCAGGCTCTGACAATTTTGCTCAACCTCGAACATCGTGGTGCCTGTGGTGCGGAAACCAATACAGGAGATGGAGCGGGGATTTTAATGCAAATACCCCATAAGTTCCTCAAGAAAGTAGCGGCACAAGAAAATATTACCCTGCCAGAACCAGGAAAATATGGGGTGGGTATGATTTACGCTTCTTTTGATCCTGTCCTAAGAGCGAAAGGAAGAGAAGTATTTGCCGCGATTGTGGCTGAGGAAGGACAAAAAGTTTTAGGCTGGCGTGACGTGCCAACGGATAACTCAACTATGGGTAAAACTGCTAAAGTGAGTGAACCCTTTATGCAGCAGGTGTTTATCCAACGCGATCCCGATATAGATGAAGCAGCGTTTGAACGGAAACTGTTTGTGATTCGCAAGCGGACTCATAAAGCAATTCGCAAGGAGTTGGGGGATTCATTTTGGTACGAGTCTAGTGTCTCCTGTCGGACGATTGTTTATAAGGGAATGTTGATGCCGATGCAGGTAGGGGAATATTATCCCGAACTGCACGATCCCGACTTAGAAAGTGCCTTGGCTTTGGTACATTCCCGCTTCAGTACCAATACTTTTCCCAGTTGGGAAAGATCTCACCCCTATCGCTACATCGCCCACAATGGGGAAATTAATACCCTACGGGGCAACATTAACTGGATGCACGCCCGTCAATCGATGTTTGAGTCGGAACTGTTCGGCGCAGACATGCAGAAGGTGCAGAATTTAATCAATATCGATGGCAGTGATTCCAGTATTTTTGATAATACTTTTGAACTGATGGTCTTGGCAGGGCGATCGCTACCCCACGCCATGATGATGATGATCCCCGAACCCTGGACTGCCCACGAATCCATGAGTGATGAGAAGAAGGCATTTTATGAGTATCATTCCTGTTTGATGGAACCTTGGGATGGTCCAGCTTCCATTGCTTTTACCGATGGCACGATGGTAGGAGCAGTTTTGGATCGCAATGGTTTGCGTCCTTCTCGCTACTACGTTACTAAAGATAATCTGGTAATTATGGCATCAGAAGCAGGAGTGCTAGAGGTTGCCCCAGAAAACGTCGCTATTAAAGGGCGTTTAGAGCCAGGGAGAATGTTTCTGGTGAATATGGAAGAGGGGCGAATCGTTGCCGATAAAGAGATCAAACAGGCAATTGTTAACGAGCATCCCTATCGGCAGTGGTTGGATAAATACTTAGTAGATTTGGCATCCTTACCCGAAGTAAAGCCTGATTTTTCTACTATGGCTCAAGAGGATCTAGTTACTACCATTCAAAAACAGATGACCTTTGGTTATACCTTTGAAGAGTTACGGATGTTATTAAAACCGATGGCTCTCAATGGGGTAGAAGCAGTGGGTTCGATGGGTTCGGATACTCCTCTAGCGGTGCTGTCAGACCGCCCCAAACTCCTTTACGATTATTTTCAACAACTGTTTGCTCAAGTAACCAATCCTCCCATCGATTCAATTCGGGAAGAAATTGTCACCTCCCCAGTAACTACCATTGGTGCAGAGCGCAACTTACTCAATCCGCAACCAGAAAGTTGTCACCTGATTAAGTTAAAAACCCCCGTAATTAGTAATGAGGAATTAGCCAAACTCAAAAACATAGATGGATATTTTAAATCTATTACCCTGCCGATTTTATTTAACCCGAAAGAAGGGGTAAAAGGTTTAGAAGCAGCCATCGAAAATATTTGTAGCCAAGCAGACAAAGCGATCGCCAGTGGCACGAGTATTATTGTCTTGAGCGATCGCGGTATCGATAAAGATAACGCTCCTATTCCTGCTTTGTTAGCAGTAGCAGGGTTACACCATCACTTAATTCGTAACGGTACTCGTACTAAAGTAGGACTGGTTTTAGAATCGGGCGAACCCAGAGAAGTACACCATTTTGCCGTCTTACTGGGTTATGGTTGTGGGGCAATTAATCCCTATCTGGCTTTTACTACCCTAGAGGATATGATTGCTCAGGGTATATTAACTGATGTAGATTATCCGACTGCTTGCAAAAACTATATTAAAGCCGTTACCAAAGGCACAATTAAGATTGCCTCCAAGATTGGTATCTCAACCTTACAAAGTTATCGGGGAGCGCAAATTTTTGAGGCAATTGGTTTAAACCATTCAGTGATCGACCGTTACTTTACCTGGACGGCATCGAGAATCGAAGGTGCAGATTTAGAAGCGATCGCCAAAGAGACTATTTTACGTCATGCTCATGCTTTCCCCGACCGCCAAGTTAACGGTCATACTCTAGATGTGGGGGGCGAGTATCAATGGCGTAAAGATGGGGAGGCGCACTTATTTAGTCCCCAAACCATTCATACTTTGCAACAAGCAGTAAGAATCGGTGACTATGAACTATTCAAACAATACGCCAAACTGGTAAACAAGCAAAATAAGCAACGCTTTACCCTCAGAGGATTATTAGAATTTAAAGACCGCGAACCGATTCCCCTAGAGGAAGTAGAACCGATTGAAGAGATTATGAAGCGGTTCAAAACTGGGGCAATGAGTTACGGCTCGATTTCTAAAGAAGCTCACGAATCACTGGCGATCGCCATGAATCGCATTGGCGGTAAATCCAATACAGGGGAAGGAGGAGAAGACCCCGAACGCTATACCTGGAGCAACGAACAGGGAGATTCTAAAAATAGTGCCATCAAACAAGTAGCTTCGGGACGCTTTGGCGTTACCAGCTTGTATTTATCCCAAGCCAAAGAACTGCAAATCAAGATGGCACAGGGAGCAAAACCAGGCGAAGGAGGACAATTACCAGGGAAAAAAGTCTATCCTTGGATTGCTAAAGTCCGTCACTCCACCCCAGGAGTGGGCTTAATTTCCCCACCACCCCACCACGATATTTACTCCATCGAAGATTTAGCCGAATTGATCCACGATCTGAAAAATGCCAATCGGCAAGCGCGGATTAGCGTTAAATTAGTTTCGGAAGTAGGAGTAGGCACGATCGCTGCTGGGGTAGCCAAAGCCCACGCCGATGTGGTGTTAATCTCTGGTTTTGATGGCGGTACGGGAGCATCTCCCCAAACTTCCATCAAACACGCAGGCTTGCCTTGGGAACTGGGTTTAGCCGAAACCCATCAAACTTTAGTGTTAAATAATCTCCGCAGTCGCATTGCCGTGGAAACCGACGGACAAATGAAAACTGGTCGGGACGTGGCGATCGCCACTCTCTTGGGTGCTGAGGAATTTGGTTTTTCTACCGCGCCTTTAGTTACCCTGGGCTGTATCATGATGCGCGTCTGTCACATGAATACCTGTCCTGCGGGAGTCGCTACTCAAAACCCAGAATTGCGTAAAAACTTCATCGGCGATCCTGAATATACAGTTAACTTTATGAAGTTTATCGCCCAAGAAGTACGGGAAATTATGGCAAGTTTAGGCTTCCGTACCCTCAATGAAATGGTGGGACGTACTGATGTCTTAGAAGCGAAGAAAGCGGTGGATCATTGGAAAGCTAAAGGCATCGATCTTTCTAAGATCCTCTATCAACCCGAAGTTGACCCCTCAGTAGGACGCTATTGCCAGATTCGGCAGGATCATGGTTTGGATAAATCTTTAGATATGAAGGTGTTACTCGATCTCTGTCAGCCAGCCATTGAGAAAGGAGAAAAGGTCAAAGCCACCCTACCGATTAAAAACACCAATCGGGTAGTAGGGACAATTTTAGGCAATGAAATTACCAAACGTCATTGGTGGGGATTACCAGAAGATACAGTAGATCTCCATTTCCAAGGTAGTGCGGGGCAGAGTTTTGGCGCATTCGTACCCCAGGGCGTAACCCTAGAATTAGAAGGGGATGCCAACGACTACCTGGGTAAAGGTTTGAGTGGGGGCAAAATCATTGTCTATCCTCCTGCTGGTTCTACCTTTGTGCCAGAAGAAAATATTGTCATTGGTAATGTGGCATTTTATGGGGCAACTGGTGGGGAAGCTTATATTTATGGTGTCGCAGGGGAAAGATTCTGTGTCCGTAACTCTGGTGTTGCCGCCGTAGTGGAAGCAGTAGGCGATCATGGTTGCGAATACATGACTGGTGGTAAAGTCGTGATTCTGGGCAAAACTGGACGTAACTTTGCTGCGGGCATGAGTGGCGGAGTTGCTTATATTCTCGACGAACAGGGAGATTTTGCCACCCGTTGTAACACCCAAATGGCAGACATCGAACCTCTGGATGAAGAAGACAGAGAAACTGTTTACCAGATGATTCAAAAACACGCCGACTACACCAAGAGTCAAAAAGCAACTAAAGTGCTGGCAAATTGGCAGGAATTTGCCCCCAAATTTGTCAAAGTCATGCCTAGAGACTACAAACGGGTACTACAAGCCATCAAACAGGCGATCGCCGAAGGCTTAAGCGGTGACGATGCCCTAACTGCGGCATTTGAAGCTAACGCCCGCGATGCTGCCCGAATCGGCGGTAGTTAACCATAGGGGCAATTAATGATGTAGGGGCGAATCGCCCCTACCGACCATTCATAATTCATCATTCATCGTTTTATAAATATAAATATGGGAAAACCAACAGGCTTTATTGAATATCTCCGCGAAGAACCTTCTGAACTATCGCCAAGCGATCGCATCCGTAACTGGGACGAGTTTCATCTGCCCATGCCAGAGGATAAACTCAAAACTCAGGCTGCTCGTTGTATGGACTGCGGTACGCCTTTCTGTCATACTGGCATTACCATTAGCGGCATGGCGAGTGGTTGCCCGATTAATAATTTAATTCCCGAGTGGAACGACCTGATTTATCGCGGACTGTGGCACGAGGCACTCGATCGCTTGCACAAGACTAATAATTTTCCCGAATTTACTGGTCGGGTCTGTCCTGCACCCTGCGAGGGTTCTTGCGTTCTGGGGATTCACAATCCTCCCGTTACCATTAAAAATATCGAATATTCGATCATTGAAAAAGGTTGGGAGTCAGGTTGGGTTAATCCCGAACCACCCCAAAAACGCACGGGTAAAAAAGTAGCTGTGGTTGGTTCTGGTCCTGCGGGACTATGTGCTGCGGCACAACTGAATAAAGCCGGTCATTGGGTAACGGTGTTTGAACGGGCGGATCGTCCAGGGGGTCTGTTGATGTATGGCATTCCCAACATGAAACTGGATAAAAAAGAAATTGTCATGCGTCGCATCCAACTCTTAGAAAAAGAGGGAGTAACCTTTACTTGTAATACAGAAATCGGTAAAGATTTACCCGCCGAGCAATTACTTAAAGAGTATGACTCAGTAATACTTTGTACTGGGGCGACCAAACCCAGAGATTTACCAATCGAAGGACGTTCTTTAAAAGGTATTCACTTTGCTATGGAATTTCTCACCGCCAATACCCAAGCTCTTCTAGACAGCAAAGATACTACCATCTCTGCAAGAGATAAAGATGTAGTGATTATCGGCGGTGGTGACACTGGTACTGACTGTGTTGGTACATCAGTACGTCATAGTTGTCGCAGTCTGGTGCAACTGGAAATTATGCCCCAACCTCCCAAAGAGCGCGCTCCCAACAATCCCTGGCCCGAATGGCCCAAAGTGTACCGCCTCGATTACGGACAGGAAGAAGCTGCCGCTAAATTCGGTGACGACCCCAGAGGCTATCTCACTACCGCCACCAAGTTTGAAGGAGACGAACAGGGTCAAGTTAAAGCCGTGCATACCGTCCAAATACAATGGGAAAGAGATGCCAACGGTCGCTTTATTCCCCAACACGTTCCTGGCACGGAAAAAGTGATTCCCGCCCAATTAGTTCTCTTAGCAATGGGTTTCCTCAGTCCAGAACAACCCCTTTTAGATGCTTTAGGACTAGAAAAAGATGCCCGCAATAACATCAAAGCCGAGCATGAAAAGTACACTACTAATATTCCTGGGGTATTCGCCGCAGGAGATTGTCGTCGCGGACAGAGTTTAGTAGTTTGGGCATTTAACGAAGGTCGTGGAGTGGCTCGTGAATGCGATCGCT
>JAAUYH010066019.1_pt1 | contig 11810 bp, 7 predicted proteins | sample 7278061 | NCBI WGS metagenome assembly JAAUYH01 (sample SAMN14350203, study PRJNA611818) | marine sediment metagenome | isolation source: surface marine sediment (0.6m) | place: French Polynesia: Moorea | collected 2018-08 | reverse complement strand
GATCTAGGTTATGTATAGCCTAAGGGTCGTCTCAGAAAAGCGAAGCGTAATGCATCAGAATCATTATCGATTCTTCAGTGGTTCTGAACTTCAGTGGCTCTGAAAGATTGATTCATAGAAAACCGGTCTAAGGACTTACGAAATATCCCTAGAGTTCTCTTTCCTGAAATATTTTGGAGAATATACGATAGGATATTTTCAATTCAATTTAGGGTGCAAAAATCTTTGGAAGTAAAAGAATGGTATTCTTCTATCTCTTATGGTTTATGTCGCTTTTCACCATAGGATAAACCGTTCCGCCAGAATCAGGAAGTGGGCCCACTGGCGAACATTGATGATGTTTTTATTAGCGTTAGAGTCGTTGGGGCTACGGTTGGTTTCTAGGAAAATTACGTTGATAAGTGAGTCGGCAGAATTAATGACAGAGAAAAGCCGTCAGAAACCTTCTGAATACTTAAATCCAGTCCGTAAAGGTCATTGCCCAGGTACTTGTATCTGTTGAATACACCCTATCTTCCCTGAGATATAGGCAACGCAGACGAGGTGTCGAAATAAACATGGCTTGTATATTCCTCGTCCAACATTGTCTACTTTAAAGCTTTTGTATCTAAATGAACGTCATAAATTGTGATCACTTAGATTGATTACATTTAAATTACTTTTTGCCACTTTAATTCAGATTGGAAAATATAGAGGAAGAAAGTCTGAAAGAAACCTGGCGCCAATCGTTACGTCATGAATATCTATATCGGCTATCTCACAGGTCACTCTAACCCTCTGGCCCCTTCCTTTTCCCACTTCTCCATTAACCAATACGTTTCCATCTCTCCCTTTCCTTTCACCTCAATTGAGCCCCGATGTTCAATCAAGTACTTGCCTTGTAAATGGGTGTAAGTGGCGGGGGCGATTTGAATACCGCCCGCAATTCCTTGGGATTCCATCCGACTGGCGATGTTGACGGTGTCGCCCCAAAGGTCATAGATAAACTTCTTCGTACCAATGACGCCCGCCACAACTGGACCTGAGTTAATTCCAATACGGATATCTAAGGATTGCTTGAGGGTCTGGCTGAGGCGATTGATCTCCTGACGCATGGCCAAGGCCATCTCTGCGATCGCTTCAGCATGATCCGGCCTCGGCGTCGGCAGACCGCCAGCCACCATATAGGCGTCTCCAATCGTCTTAATCTTCTCTAATCCATATTGCTCAGTTAACTGGTCGAAGGCTGAGAAAATTTGGTTGAGCAAAATTACTAGTTGAGTAGGGGACATCTGAGCCGAAAGCGCAGTGAAATTGACCAAGTCGGCAAACAAAATCGTAACCTCCGCAAATCCATCAGAAATGGTGCTGTCTCCCTCCTTGAGTCGATGGGCGATGGTCTCCGGTAGGACGTTGAGAAGCAATCCTTCTGACTTTTCCTGGGCTTCGGCCAGTTGTTGATTAGCCCACTTTAGATCAGCCGTGCGTTCATGGACCCGCAGCTCAAGTTCCTCAGACGTCTGCCGCAGTCGGCCGATCACCAGAGCAATGCCAACGATGCATAGACCAGAAAGCCCAGCCAGCAGGGCAAACGTTCCATGGAGCCACATGTAAGTTTCCCCCACAAATAGATCAAGGGGAATTGTAATCGCCAAAACCCCCCGCACATCATCAACCTGCCAATCCTTTCTAGGGCTCTCAGGATGAGTATTGTGGCACTCTACGCAGCTTTGCTGCATGATATCGGCCCGGGCGAATCGAAACGTACGTTTTCCCTGAGATGATTCGATGCGAGAGATCTCAGAGTCGGGATTTTGCCTCAATCTCAGCAACGCGTCCCGTTCAAACGCGTCATTCGGTCCACCGTTCGACCGGTTAGGAAAAGGATAATCACTATACAGGCGCACTTTTACACCGCTATTGTCATGGCTGATCTGCTCCCCTAAATCAATGAGAAATGTAGCGGGAATAGGAATCGTGTGGGCTAGATCGGCCTGGGTAAGGTTCTTATAGATATGACTTACCGCCATATCATCATGCTGAACCACCTTGCTCACCACCTCATTACTATAGAGACTGCGGGCGTTTTGGAGAACCTCAACATAGGTTTTTGCACTTTCTAGCGCCTGCTTTTCAATCAAAGAGGAGGAGAGATTCGCCATATTCAACAGGGCGGCGGCGATGCCAGCGCACAGAAGTAACACCAGCAGCGGTATGGTGTGTTTGAAGAGAAGCCGTATTAGGACCCGATTTACAAACTTAATCCCTGGAATTGGGAAGCGATGTTTACATAATAAGCCGGTCCTTGTCATCGATACTCGACCTCTCCTTCTGGGTTAGATTACTCCCTTGAGCACAACTCCTATGTCATACTCTTCTCTATAACGAATTCGATTTCCGTATAGAATTTCCACCGCTTTACTTGGATGGGGCCTTGGGCGTTAGCAACAGTCAGGGATTGGGCGTTCTTTACTCTCATCCTTCTACCTTTCCCGTTTCCGTTGACTTCTTATCCTTCAACCAATAGCTCCCCTTTTTACCCTTACCTTTCACCGCAATCGAACTTAAATTCCATCGGCAGCTCAATGGTGACGATCGTCTGTTTACCTGGAATGCTTTCGATTGTGAACTTTCCTCTATACAGTTCGGTTAGCCGCTTAGCAATTACCAGTCCCAGTCCTGAACCTGACTGTCCATAAAGTCTGCGCTCAAATTGTAGGTAGGCCCCCAACCCAGCAATTTGCTCGGCGGTCATCCCCCGGCCATAATCCATTACGTATAGCTTGAAGGTATCCTTAGTCGCTTCAGTGACCACCTGAATCGGTGTCCCGTCAGCTGAAAATTTAATGGCGTTGTCTATGATCTCTTCCACAATTTTCCGCAATTTCGGCTCGGCAATTTGAACCAGGTCATTGCCCAGATCGAACTGTAGGTCCAACGGTCTACCAAATCGGTGCGCTTTCTCACAGACAATGCTTTCAATCAGGGGTTTGGCGGGGCAACTAGAAGGCTGACGTCGCAGCGCTTCAACCCGTTGTGGATCCTTTGCGATCAACTCCAAGTCAGCATACAGTAAAAAATTTTGAATCAGCCGATATAGCCGCTCACCGGAGTAATGAATCTCTTCTAACATTTTGAGACCCTCGTCTTCTGCGACTAAATCAGGATCTTCAATCAATAATTTTGAGAGTCCAATCACCCCATTCAACGGTGTGCGGAGTTCATCGGGCAGCGCAAATGTAATATTTCGGCGCAACTCGTCTAACTTGTTTTGAGATTGCTGTTCAATAACGGCTTTCTTACTGAGTTGCGCCGTTACTGAATTCAGGAGTTCTGGGATAGAAAAGGGTTTTGTCAAATAATCGTCCGCCCCGAGTTCCATTCCCTGGCGCAGATCAATCCAGTCTGTTTTTCCGGTCAGAAAAATCAAGGGGATGGTGGCGGTGGATTCATCTTGGCGGAGGGCGGAAAGAACCCCGTAGCCATCCAGTCTAGGCACCATAATGTCACAAATAATCAGGTCTGGGGTCTGCTCCTTCGCCAGCTCCAGACCCGTCACGCCATCATCTGCAGTGATTATGGAGAAGTTCTCAAAGCCTAAAATTTCCCTGATATTATCCTGAACTTGTTGATTATCCTCTATCAACAGAACCTTCTTCATGGGTTTTTATCGGAGAGCCTTTTACGAAAAACCTCTAGCATCTCAACTCACCCCAATTCCTAAATTCAATTGGCATTGAATAGATCATCAAACTCAACCAAGAGAATTAGTGCAAGACAGTCGTCTTCACACTCTTTTAAAAGAGCTATCTCTGACAACTCCCCATATATATTGACTAACCATATTGACTAAACATAGACGCTTATCGCGTTTGGTCAATTAGCGCCTACTCTCTATTCCTTATCCCTGAGTTCCGAACTGCACACGATATCCATACCGGTTTTCTATACTCTGGATTCAGTTGACGCCAATCTAAATATTCCCCGTTTGTTGATAGTCATGGTACAAACATGCACATCTATATCAAAACAATACACTAGGACATTGTTTGGACAATAAATATTTTAAATTGGGACAGTTTGCACTGGGTAGCATCTAATCAACTGTCATGAGTATTGAGTCAAAAACTGGAAATCAAGGAATTGAGTTCAAATTCTTTTTACCTTGACTGATGAGCTAAGAATCAACTCGATTGTCAAGAAACCCTTTAAATAAAGAGAATTTAAACGCACAATTTCCTGAACTTTAAGGCATATTTTCTTGCTTGTATAAGTTATAAGAAATAATAATTTCATCAAGCAATAATAAAGTCTTTTAGGACTTTATGTGGGTAGTTTTAGCCAACAAGATAATCCCTCCAGTGTGTAATGAGCTACAACTTAAAGCGGGAAATTTTCCTTGGAGCGGAATGCAGTAGGCAGGAGTCAGAATTCAGCTCCTGAATAGCTTCTGACTTCTGATTTTCCCTAAAAAACAAAATCTAATCCGGCTTCAAAATGACTGATTGTCTCTCAAAGGGCGACGATTTTGTTTTTTCCATGTCTAACGGGCATTCCCAATGTCTGACTTCGCTGAGGTGAAAAATTGTTAGGATCAATGGCGGTTTCATGATCGCGATCGATTCACGACAAGGAGACTTAAACAATGGCCCTATCTGCTGGTACAACCGCTCCCGCATTCACCACCAAAGATGATGCAGGCAATACGGTTTCCCTGTCTGACTACAAAGGTAAGACAGTGGTGCTTTACTTCTATCCCAAAGACGATACCCCTGGCTGCACGAAAGAAGCCCAGAGCTTCCGGGACTCTTTTGATGAATATCAAGGTAAAGACATTGTAGTGCTGGGCGTCAGCATGGATGATGAAGCGTCCCACAAACTATTTAAAGAAAAATACGGACTCCCCTTTTCGCTGCTGGCGGATACCGATGGAGCCCTGACTAAAGCCTACGATGTAGAAGGCGGTGGATATTCGAAGCGGGTCACCTTTATCATCAACGGGGAAGGGGTGATAGATAAGGTGCTTGAATCGGTTAAAACCGACACCCACGCCCAAGACATCCTAGCCGGAATGGGCGCATAATTAGGGAATTGCGTGAAAATAGAGTCCCAGTAAAAGGCAGTGGATGGGTGGATGGGTGGATGGGTAGATGGGATTTTATTTTTCCGCAGATTCCTTAATCTATTTTGTAGAGACGCAATATTCTGCGTCTCTACAAAGGCCGGTACGCCATATATTGGCCCGTTGAATCAATAAAGGTCCAGCGATCGCCCATCTGAACCCGAGCAAATCCCTCAGAGAAAGGGGCCGCATTTTTGAACTGGGGCTCTACAGCGAACTTCCCAGTTTTGTCGATGTAACCGTAAACGCCGCCCACCTGGACCGCCGCCAATCCTTCAGAAAAGTCCGACGCGAAATCAAATTGGGGTTCTATCACGATATTTCCGGTGGAATCAATATAGCCCCACTGCCGTTGAACCAGCACCACCGCCAGACCTTCTGAAAAATCTGAGGCAAAGTTGAAGGCCAGATCAATCACCCGTTCCCCTTCCGGATTGATGTAGCCCCAAGCATCCTCAATGCGCACTCTGGCTAACGACTCGGAAAAGTTAAAGGCGCCATCAAACTGAGGTTCGATCGCAATTTGGCCGCTGGAGTCAAGGTAACCCAACTGGCGATCTAATTTGACCACCGCCAAAGACTCCGAAAAACTCCAGGCGTCCCGAAATTGAATTGGGATGACAGCCTCGCCGGTAGGGTTGATATAGCCATACTGATCGTCCAGTTTGACGGTGGCGAGTCCTTCGGAAAAGCTCTCCGCTAAATCAAATTGGGGAGCGATCATCCTGTCCCCCTGCCGGTTGATATAGCCGTATTTGCCGTCAGTTTGCACCGCCGCGAGGCCGCTAGAGAAAGACTTAGCCTGTTTGAACTGCACTTCAATGGCCCATTCCCCTGTGCGATCAATGTAGCCGTGGTAGTCTCCAGCGCGGGCCACGGCCCGATCTTCTGAAAAGGAGGAAACCACCCCAATGTTCGGGTCAGCAATGGTAATGGCTAAGTCGCCTGTATGATCGATAAAACCCAGGCAATCGCCCATTTTCACCATAGCTACGCCTTCAGCGAAATCGAAGGCGGTGTCAAATAGTAGAGGCTCTGTCATTCGACTTGATTGTTCCATGATTGGATTTTGGATTTTAGAGGGGGACGGTGGGGAGTAGGCGGTAGGCGGGGTTAGATTTTGGATTTCAGATTGAATACATCTAGCGACTAATTTATATTGACGTGATTATTGATATATCGGTTCTCATAAGTGTCGACTATACTCCATAGCCTGTCATGACTGGAGGATATACTCCCCAAAGGAAAAGCGCCATCTCTAAACAGTAGTGTTGGTCGAAGATTGTATCTTTTTATGCTAGCCATCCCTTTGGGAAGTTGACTGGAAGATTTTATCAACGGGCAGAAAAATGACACAACGGGTTTTAATTCTGGGGGGGCAAGGCCGGATTGGCAGTCATGTTGCGGAAGATATTTTGGCCCACACTCAAGCAGCAATCACGGTGACGGGGCGGCGTCAACACCAGGATCGAACGCCGCTAACTTGGACAAAACCAGAAAGGGTGCAGTATCTTCCATTGGATCTGGCGGATCAAGCAGACGTTGAACGGGCGATCGCAGATCACGAGCTGACGATCCACTGCGCCGGTCCCTTCGGCTACCGGGATGACCACGCGCTACAGGCGTGCATCAGACAGCAGAAGAATTACATTGATGTTGCGGATAACCCTCAGTATGTCCAACGGGCGTTCACCCACCGAGAAGCGGCTCAAGCGGCGGGGGTGACGGCCATCGTCAGCACGGGGATTTTCCCAGGAATTTCCAATAGTATGGCGCGGCAGGGGATCGAACAGCTCGACCGGGCTGATCAGGTCCACCTTAGCTATATTGTGGCGGGGTCAGGCGGCGCAGGGGTAACTGTCATGCGCACCACCTTTTTGGAATTGCAGCATCCCTTCAAAGCTTGGATAGACGGTGAGTGGCGGACTATTCAACCCTATAGCGATCGCGAACAGGTGGAATTCCCCGCCCCCTATGGCCAGTGCGGCGTCTACTGGTTTAACACGGTTGAAGCCATGACCTTACCCGCCGTCTTCCCGGTCAAAACGGTTGTGACTAAGTTTGGCTCTCTGCCCGATTTTTACAATCACCTCACCTGGCTGATGGCCCACTGGATCCCCAAACCTTGGCTGCGGAGCCCCAAAATGGTGGAATTTCTGGCTCAAGTCAGCTATCGCATGACGGAGGTGACAGATCGGTTCAGCGGCATTGACATCGCTATGCGGGTGGACATCACCGGGGAAAAGGACGGGCGGCCCGCTCGCTATTGCTCGACGGCGGCCCATGGGGATACGGCGATCGCGGCGGGCTATGGAACCGGCGCGATCGCTCAGTTAATTCTGGCGGGAGAGCTTCAAACTCCAGGAGTATGGCCAGTGGAACAGGCGCTATCCACTGAGTTATTTGAAAAGACCCTAAAGCAACGGGGCCTGGAAATTCAGCAGGGCTTTCAACTTAAAGCGGGAAATTTTTCCTAGGGGAGAATACAGGAGTCAGGAGACAGAATCCAGTTACCTACCGATTTCTGATTTCTGACTTCTGACTTCCATCCTCATTGGATTGTCTCAGCTTAAATTGCACGCCAGAACAGATTCAAAGGGCCGCCGCCAGTTCCTTTAAGCGCCTGTGGCCGTCCCGAAAGACAGACCAGCCATCCCCCACCAGCACGGCCTCAATATCGCTCATTTCAGCTAACCGCTGGACAGAGGCCACTGCTTCGGCACGGTTCTGGAGTTTGTCGTCCGGCAAGATCATCAAACTGCCCGCCCGATGGGCCCGCACCAGGTCGCCAGTGATGAGGGTCGTCCCCTCAAGCAACAACATTAACTCGCCGGGTGTCTTTGAGCCTTTCATTTCAAACACTTTAAGCTGGGGAACGAGTTCGTCTCCTTCGGCCAGCCAGCGGTGACACTCCATTGGAAATGTATCCTTTTCAGCCGCAGGGCCTGCGACTTGCGCCTCAAAAACCTTAGAAATTGAGAGAGCGGCCCGCACATGATCTGAGTTTGTGATGACAACCCAAGCCGCCCCCCCTAAAGCGCTCAAATGCGCCATGTCATGACTTGACAAGTGCACTGGATCGATGAGGATGTTCCCCTCGGGACGAATCCAAGCGATTCCATTGAAGTCAATGTTCCGTTCAGTATCATACGTTGACCAGGTGTAAAGATCCGATCGATGGAGCGATTTCATTGTATTGATTGCAATTTATGGTGTTTTCAACAACTGCACCTCTGAAACCTGGACTTGGAGGGGCCGCCAAGCATAAACTCCAGTTCCTAAGCAAGCACTCAATATAGTCCTCAAGAATATTGGAGGAAGCTTAAGATCCGGTTATCAAGGGCCAAAGACTATGGATGTATTCCCTGCCTGTAGGCGGCTCCAACTACATCTGTATTCTTCTGTATTCTATGGAGAATATTAACGTAATTGCTGATCCCATCCGGAAGTAGATGCAGAGTTAGAGGAGTTCTAACCAATTTAACCGGGGGCATCCCCCTTTTAGATTGGTTTGCAGGGGGCAGTTCACTTCGGAGCCTGAGATTAGCGCAATATCAGGGTGGCGACACAATGGTCTCTTTTTTCGGTTTGTATCGCCAATATTTCTGAATTCGCTTGGACATTAATTAATGACTGTAATGCCATCCGTATCCTGCACATATCAGGTTGGGGGGATACTTCCGCCTGAGTCCCCAATTTATATTCAAAGACAGGCTGACCAAGCGTTATATGAAGGGTTAAAACAAGGTGAGATTTGCTACGTATTAAGCTCGCGTCAAATGGGCAAATCTAGCTTGCGCGTAAGGGTCATGCAACGGCTGCAAACAGAGGGGTTCACCTGTGTTGCGGTCGACATGAGCGTGATTGGGGCAAAGGATATCGAGCCGGAGAAATGGTACTTCGGGTTGATGGATATCCTGGTCAGTCGGTTGAATCTGGCCGACTCTTTTAAGCTTGAGCCTTGGTGGAGAGAGCATGATTCTCTTTCTGCAGCTCAACGCTTTGGCAAGTTTATCGAGGATATTCTGCTGAAATCTTTGCCTGAGAAAATCATCATCCTGATTGATGAAATTGACACTCTGGTGAGTCTAGATTTTGGCGTAGAAGATTTTTTCGCCATTATTCGACAGTGCTATAACCGGCGAGCAGAAGACCCCGACTATCACCGCTTAACGTTTGCACTGCTAGGGGTCGCCGCTCCCATCGATTTGATTCAAGACAAACAACGAACGCCGTTTAATATCGGCCGAGCCATTCAGCTAGAAAACTTTCAGCTTTCGAACGTCCATCCCTTGGCGGCAGGTTTAGCCGCTAAAGCCAGTAAGCCCCAGGCTGTATTGAAAGCCATCCTGTCCTGGACAGGAGGACACCCTTTTCTAACCCAAAAGGTTTGCCAGCTTGTGCAAAGCGGCGATAGCAAAATTTTAGAGGGTGAGGAAGCGACCCATATAGAAACATTAGTACAGACAAGCATTATTGATGATTGGTCTGTCCATGATGAACCGATGCATTTCCGGCTACTCCAGGACAGAATCCTAAAAAATCAGAAATGGGTTGTACAGCTACTTGGACTCTATCAGATCATTCTCCATCAAGGACAACTTGAGTTTAATCAAAGTAAGGGTATCCGAAATTTACTTTTAACGGGGTTAGTGATCAACCAACAAGGGAAACTCAAGAGTAGTAATCGGATATATGAGCAAATTTTCAGCTGGGACTGGACCAATCAAGAGCTTTGTAATCATCGTCCTTATGCAATGCCCTTGACTGATTGGCTCAAGTCACATCGCCGAGACGACGCCTTTTTGCTAACCGGAAAATCACTGGAGCATGCTCTAAATTGGGCGGAAAGTAAACAATTAACCAATCAAGATTATCAGTTTCTCACCGCCAGCCAAAGCTTAGATAAGGCAAACATCAAAAAACAATGGATTCAGGAAAAGACGCAATGGAGGCTGGAAAGAAAACGATTTAAAAGGCGACAAAGGACCATCATTTCTGTTACGGTGCTGATGATTCTGGCCACTGTCTTTGGAGGGGCGATCTGGCGAAAAGTAACGGCTTGCGCCTATGGCAGGGTTTGGAATGGAAGAGAATGTGTGCTGAAATCATCGAGTGTAAGAGTTAGCAGTGGTGAGCAAGCGCTCTTCTCTGACCATAATCCAGACTTGGAAATGGGCGCGATCGCGTTTTCCCGCGCTGAATACGCCAAGGCGGAAGAGGCGTTCAAAAAAGCCAGAGACGCCGCCCCCAATGCTCCAGAAGCCAGGATTTATCTGAATAACGCCATCGCTAGAAAGGCAGGAGAGACCCGTGTTATCGCCGTAGCTGCGCCGGTGAGCCGATACGAAAATATTTCAAAAGAGATTCTGCGAGGCGTTGCGGACGCCCAGACCCAATTTAATCAGGCCAGAAGAGAGCGGGATGAAGGGTTAATTGAGGTCGTGATCGTCGACGACAACAATAATCCAGAAACGGCCGCTAGAATTGCTCGACAGTTATCTAGAAACTTGCATCTTAAAGTTTTAGGGGTGATTGGCCACGCCTCTAGTGACGTCAGTCAACAGGCCTTACCCGAATATGAAAGGGCGGGCTTAGCGATGATTTCTTCCACAAGCGGCAGCCATCTTCTGAAAGGGGACACTTTTTTTAGAACCTCCCCCTCCGACAAAGCTACCGGAAAAAAGTTGGCGAATTACTTTATAGACACCCTGAATATTCGCAATATCTTAGTTGTTTTTGATAGCAATAGCAGTCATAGCTGGAGTTTAGGAAAAGCCTTCGAAGAAAATTTTATCGATAACGTTGTCGATAATGATGACGATATCGTCGAACACACCCTTAAACTGATCGATTTAGCGGAAACCAACCTAGATATCGAATCCAGATTACGTCAAAACTTAGCGAATCCAGTTCAGGCTGTCCTCCTTTTTCCAAGTGTTGAAAACATATCCACCGCCATCACAATTGCCCGTTACATAAAAACATTGAATTCAAAATTATCGCCGGATGAACAAATCAAACTCTTCGGAGGAGATACCCTCTTTTCCTATGAAACGCTGCGTCAAGGCGGCTCAGCGATTGAGGGACTCATCCTAGCCGTGCCCTGGTTTCCAATAGCGTCTTTCGAGTATGCTGAGGCGGCGGAAAAACGATGGTACGGCCCTGTGAGTTGGCGCACAGCAAGCAGTTTTGACGCGGCTCAAGCCTTGATTCATGCTATATCCAGACTTGAAAGCGAAATGAAAGATATCTCCAAGACCGCTATTTCGAAGACCCGGAAAGAAGTGATCACCCAACTGAGAGGGATTAAACTTCAGCCCGCCTCAGACCTTGGAGAACCGTTAACCTCAGGAGAACAGTTGGCGTTTGATCAAACAGGCGAAAGACAACTGTTTAACCAAGAAGAGAACCCCATGAATCCCCCATTTCTGGCGCATGTCACCCGCAATCGGGGGAATAGTTCTAGAACCTCAACGTTTGTGTTTGAGTTGCTGCCAGGGCAGTAGTGGTCTGGCGCTGAGTTGTTTGGGGGAGCAGGGGGAGCAGGGGGAAGGAAGAAAATGTAGAGACGTGACATGTCACGTCTCCAGGATAGGAGGGATGGGATGACGGAGGAGATAGGGGAGATAGGGAAGATGGGGGAGTTAGGGAGGAAGCAGAATTCAAAATTCAAAATTCAAGAGCCTCTGTAGGGGCAAAGCATTTG
>JAAUYH010162330.1_pt1 | contig 11811 bp, 8 predicted proteins | sample 7278061 | NCBI WGS metagenome assembly JAAUYH01 (sample SAMN14350203, study PRJNA611818) | marine sediment metagenome | isolation source: surface marine sediment (0.6m) | place: French Polynesia: Moorea | collected 2018-08 | reverse complement strand
TTCCTGGTAAAGTATGCCATACTCAACAAACCTGTTGGGCAAGTGAATGACTTCATCAGGTATCGTATTTCTCATGGAAGTGTTCCTCCCAGATTATCTCAATGGAATCAAACATTTCTCCTGTCATTCAAACACTTTCTCTCGATTTCATGCATGAAATTCATTAGCTCGCAACTCCCTCGGCTCCAAGATATGATTTACAAGTGTGCCGAGCTACTGTCGGGTCTCAGAATTACGAAAATTTATTAGAGTAATCGACCTGCCTCTTTAGCACCAATAGAGGTCTTCTAAATTTTCATTCCGGTTGGCAGTAGAAGCTCTACCGCCCCTGGGCCACTTCTCGTCGTCGAGGATGATGGTTGCAAACCGTCAGAGAGTTTTGGAGAGTAGCCAAAAATGCGCTACCAGATCAAAATTGCGTCCTCCCAGTAATTCGATGGTCTCCCAGCCAAGAACTTTTCGGTTCCCGGTTCTGATATGCAGTAAACGGATATTTTGGAATAAAGCACTCGAGTTGTAATTTTCATCCAATTGCACTACCCAGACAATACGAGTGATCAGGTCAATATTGTACAAGCCCACTACCCCCTCAAGCATTTTTCGTTTGTTCAACAAACTACACTACTGAACTGAAAACATGTAAAGATACAGAGCTTTACAAAAAAGCTTTAGAAAATTATTCATGTCGTGCCTTCGTGCAGCACAGACACTATAAAAAATGGCACAGCATAAGTTGGGTGAACGAATCAACTTTGTAATAGTGGATGGAAGCCAAAGATAGCATCTTAATAAGCATACAGTGGCAAATAAGCAAAATAAGTTCGATATAGTGCAAAATGGTAATAGAAATTTGTCATACAGGTTGAACATATACTGATTAAATAGTCAAACTATTTTCCTACAAAGTGTGAAGAACAAGGTTTGCAGTCATGCCACATGAATGTATCTGGAGCTTTTAGTGTGTTTGCACTGGAGCAAAACGTTAAAAATAAGAAGTTAGAGCTCAATTTCGAACGCAGAATATCGCAAGTATAAGTTTCAACTCAATACGAGCAATCAAGTTTCATGGATTCATGCGTACTGAACTTGTATGGTGCATGCCAAAAATTAACTGCTGATTCAATAGCGGAATCGATGCCAAGCCATTCAATCGACACACACTGTACAAGCAGAACTTTGTTCGCCGGACTGTAATTATTAAATGAAAACGATAGGTCACGAGTTTCTATGACCTATAAATCAATTGTTTTTCGAGAGTGCATGAGTCACAAAACGCGGTATCGAGCAGATTAAGTTCAGTTCTATCTGTAACATTCTGTAAGTACGAATACCGCAACAGCCTTTTAGCAAATTAATCTAATTGAAATAACGACGAAACCGAACGATTCTGATTTTCGCGGTAGATAGTAACAAAATAAATCCTTCTCAGGCTTAGTTTTGGTAGAATTGAAATTTGATAAAATACTGAAAGAATTAGTCATTTTATGCGCCCTTGCTGTAGAATTCTTTTTTTGAACGACCTGTAAATTTTGAATATATAAATGAGCCTGGCTTTGTTTGTCGATACTTATGCCCGAAGCAAGGCACAACAGCGCGTTCCGCTAGTTTTTCCTCATGGTGCCGTTTTAGATCAACGTTTTATACTAGTTGACAAAGCTTCTATCTATTAGGCAGAGAGTTTCGTTCCTTTTAGTAATTTTGATCGGCGGTACTTGCAAGTATAAATAGATATCTCCTGCGTGAGCATGCTTTCTGTCTACTGATGTGAAGAGGTAAATGTCTTGGTTATTGGACTCCAAAATTTGTGTATAAGATATTTTTCAATCAAAAGATATAAATCTCTCAGTCGTTTCAATCGAGACAAAAGCAACAATCTACTAACCAAGTCATTTTTGAGCGCTTATGCATCATTCGAGCTATTCTCAGTACGGTTTTTTGTCTCCAATCGATGCCATAAATGAACAGTACGAAATTAATGCCGATTGCAAGCGTTCAATAGACATGAATTTTACGAAGGCAGCGGGAATTGAGCTGCTAAAACTTTTCGAAGTCAACATTTCGTGCATAAACGCATTTTTATATCTCATTTGATCAAATAGCCGCAGACATGTTCAACATGGTGGTCGTTAAAGTATTAATCGAAAGTGATCTTCATGGATTAAAAATAATTCTGCTCATAACGGCGAATCTCTTTTAGCTAATTCAAACTATCTCTGTAGTTACTCAAGGCTTAGAATACGGATGGGACTGCACTAAGATGGTCGAGAATCTTCCATTGTCTTAACAATAACCTAATGAGGAATGCAGTGTCTGGCAACTTGAAGACGGACCGGATCCTTTTACAAAACTGCTTCGCCCATGATAGGATATAGACTACAAACAATAGGCCAGAATTCATAACGGAATAACTCCTGTGCTTTCACATCATACAGTTTTCTGACGTAGTTCTGAACAAACTTGAAGCAGATGCTCCAAAATGATAAAACCTTTTTGATACACCAAAAAGCAAACGCAGAAGTTTTTAGTGTTAATTTATAGTCTCTTACAGTAAAAGGTTACAAGGCATAATCGAACTTAAAAAATTACATTTGACGTGAATAAACGCAGCAAAAGCATAATTTAGGGAATTTTAGCAATAATCCAACAATGCGAAGAGAATAGCCTACCAATAGAATTTAATGTACCCTGTCTGAGCAAAATACCAACAAATACCAGAACGTGCAATGTCATTCCGTCTACGTAAAATTCAAGGGTAGGTGGCTTATGAAATCAATAAAAACAGGCACGTCATCGCGAATCAATCGCTTGGACTGTGGAAGAGATAGATACTGTGGAGATCCGAATAGTAGCAGTCAAGTCGTAGCATGGAAGGCAGGCACACATTTTAACTTCTTCCAAATATACTGCAAGCGTTTACTAAATTCTACCTCAATATTTACTAAGAGTGTTAAATGCCAAGATTATTGGTTTAGAATCAGTATCGACGAATTAGTTTCCGCCAGATGTAATTGAGTAGCAATGTAATTGACAATTATTACATACTTAATCAACGTCGGCGAGAAAATATTAAAGAAGAAAAAGAATCATAGTCAAAAACTTACACCTTCTACACTATGCTGACACGTCGACAAGAATGCGGTACCTGGAGTACGCGATATCCACATAGCTATCACTACGCTAAAATTTAATCTCCTAGCCTGTCGCCTTTTCTTTGAACTTTCCTATATTGTTTTATCGCCTCGGCAAGGATATTGTTATCACCAGTCTTTTCTGATACAGACAGAGAATAACTTTGCGTAGAAGCGGAGTGAAGGAACTATTACTATATTCAACAAAATGGTTCAATGTGATTTCATATTTTACATTCTGCACTGCTTTTTTCTTGGTAGTATGGTTTCAAGCTGCAGAAAAATAGATTTGAAAGTTCTCGGAGGCTCAAAATTTGCACGCAAAGTTCGTTGAACAGCACAGGATTTCCTGTAGGCTAAAAATACCGATGAACATATCATTGCCGCAGCAGAGTCGCAGAATCCTCCGCTAGCCGCACGGTAGGAGTAATCGGACCTGAGGTTCTAGCGGGTACTCTGAGATCCGAAAATTTTTGTCTAGTCGGACAAAATAGGCTAAATTTCGGTGAAAGGAATCTAGGAGTATTCAGGTATGCAACCGGACTTACAAGAAGAGCCAGAATATTTGCTGTTTTTCCCTTGATTGCACTGAAACGAAATCCTTTCCCTTGTATAGGGTCTATGCTACCTTAAAAAATCATCATTTGATGCCAATTTTTGCAAATCGGAGCATGTTTTCCATTAGTTATCATCGTTTTTAGTGTGTTTGTTCAGTTTCGGCGTCATCTAGTTGTTATCGAAGTGCCTGATCGAAACTTTTGGGCATTCAAAATTCAACATTCGCTCCGATTGAAACTCTGCTATGAACTTCTAGATTTGTGAGCAATTCACTATCTACTTTATTTGTCTCAATGTTTTGAACCGTGCCTGATTGAAAATCGATCCATGTAGTCAATTTGTACTATCTTTTTCATCGAGATCATGATGCCTGATAGTTAGCTTTTGTATAGGACTCTTGCTTCAATTGCTCTTCGGAGACTAGTAATTTACTGAATAAAAATGGGGAAGAAATAATGAAAGTTTCTTTGCGCTATCTCCAACTTTCAAAACTCTCAACTTAACTGCCCCTCCGTGAATCTATGTTAGCTTTGGAATGAGACAGTTATAACAAAATTTAGGTATTGCAAGTATTTTTTCAACTGCTGTACAACAAAGTCGGGCATCAATTGATTCCGATGGAATCAATTGATGCCTAAGGTAGAATAGACACTAGATGAAGTTCATTTCAACGAATTGAAAAGTGCCAGATTGAAAGCAAACTGTTCGAGTACGACAATTCGAACCATCGCCGATACTACAGTTAGTCTGGAAAATCTAAGAAATAGTCTCTAATTGTCATGGTCGAATTTCTAGAATGTCTACAGACTTCTCATTCCAACTATAGTTCGAGTTCTATAAATGTCGGGTGACTTGTCTGCACGATTCAGGTTTATGGAGTAAGAGATGTTTTGGGATGCAGCGATGTTGCTTTAGATTGAGTCAGTTGGCAGATTACGTAATTCCGATACGAATTCTTATTGGTTATAATTTATTCAGTCTGTTGAGCTCAGGAAATAAAGTGATGTTCCGCCGTCGTCGGAGAACACACAGGAATATTACATCAACAGCTGACAAGCAGATCAGAGAAGATCCGGAGAGGGTTACTCTAACTTCCTTGCCATTCGGCTTGAAACTCTGTTGAGTGCCATTACCCGTGGGCGTTGAAGCGTTAGCGAGATAAATCTCGTCGGACGGCAGTGTTGTGCTGTGGTTCGGGAGTAGAGGTCAGCAAACTACGTTTGGCCCATCTTTCCGCGTCGACCGTTATCTACCCTTCTAGGTAGTAGTCGCACGACAACCGACTCCGTCATCTTGTCTTCCAAAAACTTGACGACAAGGCAAAACCCGACCTTTATTTGTTAAGTCGGTTGACAAAGAAGTTACACGACACGAACTCAACTAATACGGATCAGGCATAATTCAAGACCTACTTTGACCTCCAATCGTGCCACACTATTCTGAAACTTCTAATTTTACAAAATTCTAGCCTATTAATGACACTATCAAGCTGCGAGATATGTAATGCATTCCAATCAATCTGAACTGGATAAATTGCTGGAGTAACCAGTTCTATTGTGAAAGCATATTAGCCTAGTAATATCAAAAAGTTTTCTGATAACATGATCGGTCTCAGCTATTTCCGCAAGGATTTCTATCCAATGTGCCTATTTTTCGAAAGCCTCCTACTCCATAATCCTCTTGCCATGTGAAATACTCCACATAATAGCAACTTCAAGATGAGCCCTTCATGTAGACTTTGGCTCATTCTATTACATACATCTCGATATTTCTGTGAACCAAAGAATATCTCATAATTTTGAATGAATAAGAGAAAATATTCAATTCATATTGCAGTGAGAAGATGAATATGTAAAATTTGGAACGAACTCAAATATAGTTAGTCTTCTAGAATACTTTATTCTCAACTGATACTTGCTCATAAAACTAGCCGTTCCTCACAGGAGCCTGATTTAGCGGTAGGTACTTTGCGAAATCCTGGACCTGCAATTCATGAGTAAACACAGTGCGTAGGATATTGCTCAATCGACATTTTTACAAGATTCATCTATGAGCATTCGTCAACCATTCCCGAGTGCGTGTCTCCTGCTAAAGAAACTGCAAAAATATTCATCAGTCCGTGCCAGCATACATCTCACGCACATCCATCCGCCGAGTAAAGAAGGTTGACTTCGGTTTCCTTGGAAATCTAATTCTAGATATGGCTAAATGTTTTGTGTACATTGTGAATTATCGCAGCTCATACTAATTTTAATTCTCAATCATGTTGCAAGCAAAATGAGATACTGAACTACAGTAAATTGCAGACTATCTTAGGAGATGAAGAAATAGTATGAATGCCTGTTCACGGCGCGAGCAAGGAGCGACGAAGTTTATTCTAACTACTTACTTTGCTCTGCTCGGAAACTTGATGCCACAGATAGATTGCTTCGCGGAGACACCGCCAAAGACGCTTTCACAAATGCATTTGTTTGATGCGGTGACGGTGAGGTCGAATTTGCGAATATAGCAGCAAGTAGGGCGGAAGATGCGGGGGCATGGTGCGAGCTTTGACGGAGGCCTGTTGCACTTGCCTTCAAACAACACCTTTCCGTTACTGCAGCCACAAGTGCAGCTGTTCGACTCTGTGACAGTGATGGTACCCCAGTATCGCAGCGGCACGCGACAACAAACAGGCTTGAAAATCGCCGGGCAGATGCATGCCGGATTCAGCGGCTGCTTGGCGCAGAATGGCTTGCGCAGGAACCAGAGTGTTGTGGCGCAAGTGGTTCCTTCTTTACACTTGAATGCAATGTTCCCATCCAACTGGAAGCCACATGGATTTGGCTTTTTTGCACTTACAATGCAGATAACGAGTGCGAAAGCAACTGTGAAGGACTTGGCAATACTGATCATCTTCATGTGTGGTAGTGCTGCTTAGATGAGAATGTGGGTTGGGGCGTTGAATGTTTAAATGTAGTCTACCCACCTTCCAGTGCAATATACCTCACCACAATCGAGCATTGATGAATCCATTACTCTTCTGTAATTAACTTGGATTGGAGGACACTCAAATCGCCTATGAAATTCTTGCTGATGGCCTTGATGTAGACATAGAAAGTAGATGTTATGGCTGAGTCAAAAACTTGTTCGAATTTGATTAGTGATAGGGGACATCCAGATTCGTTGCATTGCATGCAGCATAATTTTTCCAGGAATACTAGTGGCGGTCAAATCCTCAATAAGAAGATTCGGCAAAGGTGCCTTGTTGTACCTCGAACAAGAATCCTTGAATTGCTGGCAGAGCACGTCTACTGGTGGCTAGATTCCTATAACTTGACAAGTTGAATTGAAGAAATGGTCGCACCGAGTCGATAGCAATGATAATTTTTAGTCAAAAGTTGGAAGCAAGGCACGGAACGGGCAAGTGGTTGGCTCAGTGTTATTTCTAACATATATACGCCAGGATATAGGTCTAAGCCAGAAACTTGGCACTAACGTGCCTTGCTCCCAAAGCCGTCTATGAAAGAAATGTCATGAAACTTCTGGTAACGTAGCTTTTCACTAACTGTAAATATTACGAAACAATTGACGAAAGTTAAGTTGTAATGTCTATAGGTCTATCTAGGAGAACTTCTCCTATTTCCGATGCCATGAGCAGTACATGCAATTACTGCTTGATTGATCAGCACTGTAAAAACCAGTTGTACTACCTTTCGTCGACTTCCGAAATAATCTATCCTTATTTCACCAAATGCAGCAAACATGGACTGACGCGGAACGCTTAGTAGTGACTTACAGCGCTCACCTTCGACCTAAAATCAGAAGTATCTTACTGTAGCCAAGGTAAGCAAAGCAATTTTGTCGAACTGTCTTATACTTCGTACATAATTTAACGGCCAATAGAATTATTACGAAAACTATTCAGCATTCTGTGCAACGAATCAAATTCAGACAAGTTCGCAACCCTGACGTAACGTTTACTTTCTAGCTCTTGTCTCCCTGTTCTCGTAGAACAATGCCATGAGCCTGAATATCATAGGCGATTTGAGTGTCTTCCCATCCAAACTAATTACAGAAGAGTAATGGATTCAACTATCCTCGATTGTGACGAGGCACATTGCACTGGAGGGTGGCTATACAGTACTACATTTAAACATTCAACCTGATTAGAACCTCAACTCACAATCTCATCCCGATAGTATATCATCATATAAAAATAAATTGCATTGCAAAAGCGTTCACAGTTGCTTTCGCACTCGTCATCTGCATCGCAAGTGCGAAAAAGCCAAATCCATGTGGCTTCCAATTGGATGGAATCATTGCGTTCAAGTGTAAAAAAGGCACCACTTGTGCAGCAACAGATTGGTTCATACGCAAACCGTTCTGCGCCAAGCTGCCGCCAAATCCAAGATGTATCTGTGAATCATTGTAATTGGCATTGTAACTTGGGTGCCTAGTAGTTATTTCTTAGATGAATCCTATTTCATCATTGCTAGCCACTTAATCGAATCACTATTGAGTCATCCTTCTTCTTCATGTGAGACTATAAGTATCTAGCGGTTCTAGTTCAGTAAACCATCCAACTTTACCAATCCGGCCCTTCACCAGCACTTTCACTGTATCTGCCCTGCCATTTTCAAGCCCGTTTATTGCCGTGTACTACTGCGATACAAGGCTAGCTTCACTGTCACAGAGCCGAACGGCTGCACTTGTGCATGCCTCAGAGGAAAAGTTCTGTTTGAAGGCAAGTGCAACAGACCTCCTTCGAAGCTCGCTCCATGCCCTCGCATCTTCTGGCCTACATGCTGCTACAGTCCTAAGTATGACCTCACTGTCACTGCATCCAACAACTACATTTGTGAAAAGCGCTTTGGTGGTGTCCCTGCGAAGCAATCGATCTGCGAAATCAAATTTCCTATCAATTCTAAATAAGCAGTTGTAATAAACTGTTTGGCTCCTTGCTCCGGTCGTGAACATTAATTCAGACTACTGTCCCGCTTCTTTAGAATATCTGCAATCTGCTAAATTTCAGTAACTTATGATGCCAATAAAACTATTACGGAGCTCCAAATGATGTGCTCTAGTAAGATAGTTAACAATGTGGAATACGTTCAGTCCCGCGTAGGACTGAGAAATTTTCTAGAATTAGATTTTCAAGCTGTGCTGTCAGAAAATGGATTCAATTAAAATATATTCTTTCTATCAAAGCTCCTTAGTCAACGACCTTGGCAATGTATCGAGCTCATTCATTTTGCGGTACCATGATCGTTGGTCAAAATCTGCATCATATTGAGTTGCAGATCTACTGTGTATCACACTGCTGTGTTAGACCAGTAATTCTAGTTGATTTTCTCCAATAAAGGGGGTTTACAGTTACTACTTCCAGGTCGGTGGTTTGTTTTACAAGTAGTAGAAAAATTACGCAAGATGACACAAAAATACTCTCTTTTGATCAGCTTTTGTATTGAATTCGCCCAATTCCTCGCAAACGCAAGGGGTTCCGGTCGTCGACGTGCAAGATGTTATCACTTGGCATAATTTTCTACGCATTACTTTCATGATACAACAATCATTCTGTTCACTGTTGGTTTCTGAGGGTTGCTCGACCCTGAAACCCAAGATAAATCCTGTGAAACGTCAGTTCTGTTCGACATAGCTCTCGAAGCATATTCATATACTATGAAGTAATAGTTTCGAGGCCTCTAAATTTCTTCTGGCATTCGAATCTGAAGCACAGACCACAAGAAAACCAATTTGCTCATGGGAAAAATCTTAAATAATTTTCTATTGACTACTTGCGGTTTGATGATTGTTCATGGACCGAGCTAGGCGCCACGGAGTTTATTCTCGGTGCTTACTAAGCTTTGAGTAGAAATTTGATACCGCGGATCGACTGCTTGGTAGGAAAACCACCAAAGACGCTTTCACAAATGAACTTGTTGGATGCAGTGACGGTGAGATCAAATTTGGGAATGTAGCAGCAAGTAGGCCATAAGATGAATGGGCATGGCTTGAGGTATGACGGTGGATTGTCGAACTTGTTCTTGAAAAAATCTTTCCTCCAAGGTATGCACAGCTCCAGCTGTTTGGCTCCGTGACAGGGGTAGTTGCTTTGTAACCTAGCGTTACACGACAACACACTGGCTTGGAGATGAAAGGGCATAAACATACAGGTTTGAACGGCAGCTTGGCGCAGAATGGCTTGCGCAAGAACAAGAGAGTTGCCGCGTGTGTGGTTTCCTTTTCACATTTGAACGCGATTGTCCCATCCAACTAGTAGCTACATGGATTTGGTTTCTTTGCACTTGCGATGCATAAGACGAGTGCGAATGCAAATGTGAACGTTTTTGCAATGCTAATCATCTTTGTATGATGGGGAATTGCTGGGATGAGTCGGTAGTTGGGGTTTTAAACAATGTTGAACGTTGAAATGTAGTCTGTCCATCCTGTTTTGCAAATTACCTCGCCAAAATCGAGCATTGAAAAATGTCATATTCCTCTGTAATTAATTCGAATGAGGGGACATTCGAGTCGAATATGATAACCTATCTCATAACTTTATTGACCGAGATTAAAGGAAAAAGAGCTACTATTGCGAATGGCACGTTGAAGAAATAGTTAAATTTGGTAGTGTCACTGCATTGATATTTTTTCGGAATCGTTGCGTTGCATGCAGGAGTGAAATCGGACTGCACACAATGAAAGCGACAATTTGAATAAAATCTCATGCTCAACTTCATTCGTAGTTTCTCGAATCGTTCGCTGGTGTTTTCCACGACACATCACAGGAGAATAAAATCTCCGAGATTGCGAACGAATTGAAATGCTGTTAATCTCATAGAGAATTAGGTGATCCTTTCGCATTGGTGATCATTTGCAGCACAGAAGAAATATGAAGAGATTATATTGTTAAATATTCTATGGGTGGACCAATTAACTTGGAAATGGAAGGCGTGCCAGTTGTTATTCGAATTTTTGAAGGAGTTATCCTAGTATTGCAACCTATAAAAGAGAACGAAGATGAGTCTCCGTTCACTTGGCGATTAATGCAAAGTTTCGGTACTGTTCATACAAATGGGGACAGGATTCGAATTTTACAGACTGCACGTCAAGTCAAAATGGCCAAACTAATTCTTAATGCCGCACAACTTGTCGGAAACCTTCACACCACCCGACTGTTTGGTACAGATGCAATGGTTGGCAGCAGTAAATGTAAGATCGAATTCAGCAACATAGCAGCAAGTCGGGTTGAGTTCCTTAGTGCTCGGGACAAGCTTTTTCGGTGGCTGATTACATGAGCCTTTGAACAATGTTTCTCCTTTCACTATAGAACAGAAGCAACTATTGCTTTCCGTCTGTGTAATTGTGATCTTGACCTTGGGGTAATCTGCAACAGGAATTCGGCAGCATACAGGGTCAAAGAAAAGCGGACACACGTGGTCCGAGGTAGGTGGCTTGATACACAAAGGCTTTCTGTAAAAGCCAAATGTGAGGGCAGCACATTTCTTGGAAGACTTGCAAGTTAAAGCCTGTTGACCCTGGCTGTTAAACCCACATGGATTCGGTGCTTTGAGCGGAGGCGCTCCCAAACACAGTGAGGCTGCCAACGCGAAAGTGAAGAAGGTTGTGAACGAGATCATGGCGAAGGTTCTCAAGCGACGTTGCTGCAATTCTGAATAAGTCTCCGCAGGTATTCGAGGCTTTTAAGGCCGTGATCGGAGATGGGTGCTGAACTGGCGTCATGCTGAAGCATGGGTAAGTCTCGATTACCGCACAATAGCCAAGTCACTTTCGCATCTTACAGTTGCAATAACTTACTCAATACAGTACTGCCTTCTATTTCAGGCGAATCCAGTGTACTACTTCGATTAATTCGTCACCTTCCATTCAAATTTTATATCATGCACCGTATACCTCGGTATTGACAGTGCCATCACTGCTGCTCATAATTAGAGTCCTGCTCTAGGTCGTACAGTACTGTGTAAGGCAATTCCTTTTATCAATGCATTGCTGCTGTACCAAATGATCTACACCGATCACATGAATGTTAACGTTGATTGGAATTTCAATGTTGCAATCATTGCTGCGGAATCGATACAGTACTCCGTAACGATTGAGTAAATTAAGTTATTTGGAGAATGAT
>JAAUYH010023891.1_pt1 | contig 11811 bp, 2 predicted proteins | sample 7278061 | NCBI WGS metagenome assembly JAAUYH01 (sample SAMN14350203, study PRJNA611818) | marine sediment metagenome | isolation source: surface marine sediment (0.6m) | place: French Polynesia: Moorea | collected 2018-08 | reverse complement strand
CGCAAAAAGAACTTCTAGACAAAATGGCCCCAAGTTTACACGGAATGAACTTAGCTACCAAAGCTACCACTCACTAGTCTTCATTTTCTCTTGTACACAATAATCTTCTAAAAATATGTTGTCTGCTTATCCTATTCGAGCTCTAATGGCCCAAAATATATCTTTTTCTTGGTTTCAACTCATTGACGTTAATTAATGATAACTGGTCAACACTTGATCCGGGCCTATAAATTCGGCCGATTGGGGAGCTTCTATCAAGTAAGAGAAAGTTCGATTGGTTCTGCTTGACTTAAGTATTGAACTCAAATGTAGCAAACTATTAATTGTGGATTCGTGTTTGAGTTTTCGTTTGATTTCATGCTCTAATTGAGAATCAGTGATTATCGCGTCTTGATTCGCGGAATCTTGGAAATTTCTGTACACGAAAATTTGTGATCCCAATCATTAGCTCATGTATCGCCCGTGAGTACCGCAAAATCTCACGTAATTACCATTTTTGCGTGGTGATTTTTCACGTAACTCGTGTTGCCACTGTCTTTGCAAGCCATTTTACACTTCACTTGGTGTCATGGATATTTCTTTCTCGTTTAAACATCACTTTCGCCAATATTATTGCAGCTCGCGAGGTTCGACTGTCATTTGCATCATAGATATTGCCGCTTGCGAGTGTTAACTTGCTTTTGCTTCACAGTTATTGTGGCGTGTGAGTGTCAACCATCAGTTCTGTAACTGGTATTACCGCGTCCGAGTGTATATTAGCCCTGATGTCGTTGATACTGTTGCTCATACGTGTCATCTTGCTTGTAATCATTCTTGGTGTCGTATCGTGTTGCTCTTCGGTATCGTCTCGTGCTTCTCGAGCAATCATCTCTATCTGTGTAACTGAGTATCCAGGTCATATTTGAGCAATTTTCTCCTCGTTAGTTCACTACGGGTGATACAAGAGATTAGGTGGGCTTAGTTGAGTGGGCCACCAGTTACGGCATGCATCTGAAAGGTTCATTTCTCACCCAATGGATGCACATCGGTTAATCATAAGCAAAAAATCTTTCGTTTTCATTGTCTCAAGAGGTACCGCTTATAGTGAATGTTACCGATTGTGTGAATTAAGATAAAACTAATGCCGATTGGACCGTTGACACGGAAGTAGATGCAATGCTGTTTCAATAGTTTGTGGGTACGGATCTTCCAGGCTACACGACCGGGAGTTTTACCGCCCCGATTCGTCTGACCGTGCATTTAGTACTTTTGCGCTATAGATTGGAGTGATCTTCATTTATTATTGAGGCTGCCAAACGTCATCTGGATCAAATGTGGGCCATTCAAACCTGCTACAAAAAAGCCAGTGCACAATTGTGGCCGAGGATTGATGCCCACTCGCCCATACATTGACAATACAGCTCTCTCTAGAACGTCAGGTTTCTCAGACTTGAAGTATTCACACGAGCTTTATTACAGGTGACAAAAATTATAACACCATCATCCGGGGGCCTCAGGCAAAGCTGCCTTACGTACAAATTTCGAGGTATTTCATTCGATGTTTCGGCAATAGACCTTACAATGGTGATAGAGTGCGAAAAAGTGTTTCGAACACAATTTGCAATCCGTTTTTCTTACCGTTTGGTCCCGAAAGATCATTAGTCCTTTTGTTGGTTTGCACAATATGTCGGCCTTTTTCTGAAAACAGACCTGTGGCTCCTGAATTTCTGAAGCTAGACTAGATTGATTGATTTTAAAGCATGTTTTCGTGCTCTTCTTAAGTCTCACAACTCTCAACTCATACAAGAACCTATTTACTTAACAAGCGGTTGTACATGCGTTTAGCCTAATCTCCTGTATACAATCCCTACCTTTGTCAGCAGAATGTGCTCCATTCCTTCCTTGGTATCGACGTAAACGCCTAAAATGAAATGGCTTTCGGGACTTCCTCCTTGGAGCGCTTTCTAATCCATAACGAGGGCGCAGAACGGATGTTAGCTTGAAAGAATCCAGCCACATAGAGGCATGATACTTAGTGGCTTCTGGTTGCTCAACTTGTCATAATAACAACATATCAACAACCTGGTAGCGCAACTTGTTGTGTACGGTGCGAGGCACTAGGCTTTTGGCACAATTCATCAACGCCATTGCCTATTCGACAGGAAGAGCGTTAGCCAATACCTCCTCTGACAGTATAGCGTCAGATGTTTCTCTAGAAATCCTAGGCTTGACTTCGAATGATATTTCGAAGGTAGCAACCTCGTCTGGTCCTCATCGACATCTCTATTCATACAACATATTCTCAAGGGGTACATTTCACTACTTAGATTCACTCCGGACTTAGCAGCCGCACTACAGGTATTTGTCACTCAGGATCTATTGTTGTGGGCCCAACACCATGATTATTTATTTCTTGAAAAGCTTCATTACCCCGAGCGAGTTAAACAAATCAGCTGGTATCGATAAAGCTACAGAACGCTTTGACATCTGTTTGACTACTACGATCAAAGATTGATTCCAGCACTCGTTCGAGGTAATGGCCTTCAGAAATATATACAAAAGGTATCTAACTGGAATTTTATGGGCCAAATCTTTTTGATTCGCCGGTTTCGCCTTCTGACAGATATCACAGCTCTGCTAGAATCTCACGACTTCTGTTCACATATTTGGGGTTCAAAATCAATCTCTCACAATTGAGTACGTTGAATTGGAGCTCCTGTCTCCTACCACATCGTCCAAACTTTTCAAGATTCTTTCCCGTATTTCTAAATGAGGTCCAAATCGAATACCATACCCAGTACGGCAGAATATTCATTAATTACGGACTAGGAAAATTTTGCCTTCTTCTTCAACTTAGGAGCGATTGAGATTGACTCGCTCGTCACCAATAGGTTATCCAAGTAACATGCGATAGGATTATGGTTCGTTTCGAAAATTGACTACCGTTGTTCGTCCACGACCTGACCGGTCGTCATAGAAAGTCGGCGTAGAACTCATCAAGTATGGCCCGATAAAGCATCTAGAAGTAAAATACGACAGTTAGAATTGACCAGCGCAATCCGTCTCTGATGATTCTTCATATTGAAAGCATGTCTGAGAGATTGGTGGTCATTGTATATATTGTACCTATTCGAATTCAATTAATGACGGAACTTCTTGAAAGAGCCGACTACACCTTATTCCTCCCTTTCTATCGAATGCGGATAATTGAACTCTGTGGTAGACAGAGCTCGACTCGAGTAACAAATGGGATCTTCCGTACTATTCTCGTCAGTTTAAGAGAGAGCTGCGCCAATCGCTCTCCAGGATGCGTCAGTGCACACCACCTATAGCTTATCGGAGTACCGGCACGCCAGCACAACCTAGAACCTGAGGGGATCCTCCTTTTCTTGTGGAAATGACTACTGGTAATGTCAACGATGACTCGACTGGAGTAATGATCTAAGCTACCAAAATACATTCGATTCCTTTACGGACAATCTCGGTATGAGATGGTGACATTCTTCTTGCCTTATGGTAAATGGGATCCTCTGATGTCATCTCGAAACAGTGAATGACCGACACTGTCGGCTGTCTCACATCTTCGTTTGAGTAAGGGATGAGTTCAGGGTTATCCTTAATCATCTTCCTAACGCCTAAACGTGCTGGTCCTGTGCTAAGTTGGTGATTAGATCATACATTTCGACTCCCTTACCAAGTTCAGAGATCACCATCTTACTAGTACACTTTTTCACACTCTTCTTGCCTATTTTGGAAGCATTGCCGCTCATCAAGAAGTCAGGGTTCATCCTCACAGCAAATTTCTGCTTCACCTGAGTCATATTGAAGGCTTCTATGTTATTCTGCGTGTTTGCTCCTTAGTGAGTGTATCTCCGTCTGCAGATCTCTTAAATGCTACCACTGTATTTCCTTCTTCAACTGAGTAATGTTCTTTTACGGACATGAGTTTATTCAACCCAATCAGCTCAGGCCTTTCAGCATCGGAAGGCTCATCATTCTCGGCGGACCTCTCAACATGCTATTCGAATAACCAATTTCCCCTTTCATCAATTCCTTTTAATTATCCTTTTCTTTGTTTTCTTTCATTAGCTTTTCTTTCAGTTCTGTCTTTTATACTATCTCGTTATATTTTCTGAAGCTTTTTGTTTTAAACTTACACAATCTATATGTCAGCATTTAGTATTTACTATTATCATCTGTTTACACAGCAATGAACTATTCCGGATAATTTGCTGACAAAGCATCGAAAACTATTGCCAACATCATCTTCCGTCACAGAAATAAACTACTGCCAGCATCATATGCTGACTGTGCAATTGCCTAATAATTAGTATCTATTATACCTACCTATTCTATATAAACTTGATCGGCCACCGACTTCTCGGTCACCGGTATACAAGCCTGATCCCTACCCCTGTAGTTCCCTCACTATTCAACTGCTTCGTTACTCCTAACGAATCATATTTCCATCGTACGGCCAACTTGATTGAACTATGTGCCTGTGGGTAGTATATTAGCCGTCGAGCAACAATCTGAAATTCTATTATCTCTCTTGCCGCGTCGATAACAGGTATATTCTTGGTCTGTACTGCACTGCGACGTGTAGAGGCTCTTTTCACGACATTTGTAGCGCGTAGGTTCAACTTGCTTCGGCTGCTCTATCATTATCAAGTGGAGGTTTTCGACCTGCTTGTACAACTTGTCAGTTCTGCCCTCCTCCGGATCCTAGGCTTCTTCAATTGGTGCATTGCTCAGCGTAAAATGGTCGAAATAGAAGTCGAAGGCTGCTCAACCCAGGTATGCCACGATCTTCTCGGATCTTTCCTCGTCGGGAAGATTTTTGGGCAATACATTCTCAGACGGATAAATGAACTTTTGGTTGTATTCGATACCGTTTAACATCATCACCTCAGTAGGAGTATTCATCACAACTCCCATCGGAAATATGAGTTCAGTATAAACCTTTTTCATGCGAACGCAAACAGAAATTTTCCACACAAGAGTTCGGTAGTTCACTTGGAATGAACTTAGCTACCAAAGCTACTCCTTTCTAGTTTTCTCGATATCTTGTATAATGTAATTATTTTAAAAAATCTAGACTGCTTTTTTCCCATATTCGAGCTCAATTGGCCTCATAAATATTTTTTTGTTTTACAGTATCGATTTGATTAAATATCAGACATCTCGTTTCTACAAAATTATTTATTACCATTTCAGGGTTTCGGCACGGGGAAATCTTCAACTCTACAAATAGCCGAAATTGCATGTTTTCAGTTGACAATTACAAAAATATTAATATAAAATTTTAACTTAATCCACACTCTTATTATGCTGTGCTGAACTCAAGAGCAGCATTTTTATCTTTTCATTGAACTCGATAACGCAAACAGAACTGTTTCAAAATAGATTAATCTTGAAAGATATTTTGAATCGTGTCCGATCATCTTTTAGGAATTTCGACTACAGGAAGTTCATTTGCTTTTAGCGAGAGAAAGCCGCTAATTTTCAGATCAATGATTTCTCGGTATTTGCATATGCAACTTGTTGTTTGAATATGTCTACTTGCGGAAGCCGTAAGGGATGCTTTCGAATAATTATTTTGCATTTGATCTTTCCTGCGTTTATTTTGCTTCTAATTTAGACCTGCAATTATCATAAATAAAAACATAATAACTATTTCCTGTTCTTTATCAGCAGAAAATACAAATATTCTAAGGTATCGAAGACATTATTATCTTCTCTACGTGTTGTAATGAAGTTAATAAAAAATCAACGAATTACCGTGATGTCCGAGACAAGATATTGCATATGTTGTGCAAATAATTTCGGAAGCAAAATAGCATATTTAGCAATTTCATCACGTAGCCTGTTCCACGTAATACTTCGTGAAATAGATTTCATGAAATGTAGAATGGCTCACTGAGTGGTGCGTAACAGAAAGCCCACTTAATAATATCGATGCCCTTAAAATACTTGCGCACCCCGTAATAATTTTAATGGAGGAATCTTCAGAAATGCATGCTTGGTTTAGTATGTAAGAAAGGTGTAAATCAAACTTAGAGGTGCAATCGAAAATTTTTCGTCAAGAATAACGGGTGAGACCAGAAAAGTATAAAGAAATGTATGCGAAAATACGTATCGTTCGAATCAAACCACCATTATCAAAACGGAACCTTCCAAAATTGATATTTATTTTGAAGTACAAAAATGAGGAACATTTCTTCAGTTTTTGAATCATTGATTTTTTCGATAGATCTGCAAACAATATCTGGGCTCTCAAACAACAAATACATAGCAGTCTCTATTGTTTTCATGCGTATTTCAAAATACTCTGCTCTACAGTTTCGTTTGCAATTCTCGTTACTTTTTTGGTTTAAAGTTGACAAATAAAGCTCTGATTTTGTTGATCACAATTTTGGAGCCTTATTCGTACACCCGAGCATTAATGATTCTATCGATTGAAAATCTTCTCGAAATTTTAGACAAGCTTGCTTTAACTTGTTAGCTCTGTCTTCAGATTTATTCAGGAATAAGTCGATCTATAACAATGGAACGATTCAAATCACAATATCAGCTCTCTCAAGCCTAAAATTCTGGTTTTTGGATATTATTGTTCAATAATCTGTGACAAGAACAAGTCTGCCACTTGGCAGCTCAGAGGTCACAGCTTTGTGGCCTTCCAATTTCTATCAATGATATCAAAATTTTTACAAAAATTGGCACTCGTTTAACTGATATATGTGCCTTCTTGACCTCAAAAAAAGGTGTGATAAAATAAATAAAAGTAAGATGCTTAATGACCTCCGTATAAAAAAGTGCAATAAGACCAGATATTTTTATTCTCGAATACAAGTTATAGAATCTTTAATTTCTATTTCATGAATATTGTACGATTCTTCAGTTGGCACTGAACAACTAGATCATTGCGTGAAACGGTGCTTTTCATTTCAACATTCTGTCCTTGCAAGATACAATCTATTGGTATGATTACCTTTCAAAGTTGAATGGCGGCGTTTTCGAAAACGTGATAGAGTAAAAAATAAATTGAACAATTAGTCCTCAGTTTCAAATACTCCTTATGCTGTATAAATTAAGAAAGCTAAAATAATAATTAATTAATTTGTCATTTAGCTCCTGATGAAAATTTCCCATTAAAGTCTCGAATTAAAGAGGATTCGATTAAACCATCAGACCGTACAAGTTCTCGTAAAGTTTCTGAGTAGTAGCTCCTTACATGAGTGACAAAATTAGGTGCCCGCAATTCTTTTGTTGTTTCAATCTTTTTTATGGACGTATCAATTTGCTATGTACTTTAGAGGTGGAGAAAATATAGAGTATTTCAACATGTTGAAATTATTCAAGTGAGTTATTTGTTCGAAGGAGCACGCCAGATCGAAAAATTTTTTTCTTCACCAATGCCTGTGCTTTGCATTTTATTCATAGGCACTAGAAGTTATTCAATGAGTGATTCTAACAGTTTGTGCCAAACTAATGTATTTCAATTACAGATTTTGAAACTTCTCGTAGAATTGAATGGGTTAACGGAGTGACACTGGCTTCTTGCACACGGCCTCAGCTGTCCAGAATAGCAATTTAGACAAGAATTCAATAAAGCGAAGTTTACACTGTGGGTTAATAAGCAGATGCTGTAAAAGCCATCGAGTTGCCAAAAGTAACCATTCAGGCTAGTATTTTAAGTAAGTCATTTTATTCTGTTGCCAACGGCAGGTGAAATTATTTATTCTCGCTTCGCCTATTATAAAAATATTTATTCTGAGGAAAATATCAACACAATATTCTATAGAAATAAGTTATTCCCTACCGCTGATGGACTTCTTTGAATGCGAATCCATCCAGATCTTTTCCCTTTTATCCGAAATGTTGCAGTGCAGGAATGAGAAAATGTTGCAAATTGTTTGTTATCCGCATCAGTTGGCTGTTCTCCGCCACTCCTTTTTTTTTAATCGGCATCAGATTGATAAAAATCCTTTTAGTATCCTGAAAAACCTGGACGATACATGAAGGTAAATTAAATTTGTGGGGGGGGAGGCTAGAAATAAATACAAAATAATTTCTAAACTTACAGTCAATTAATTTTTCCATATCCCAGGGCGTACGAGCAAAACTGTTGAACTAGAACATTCGATAAAATTTTGCGCTAGATTGAGCCATCGTGTTATCCCTCCTGGCCGTACCTACCGCCGTACCACTATAGATGCTTGATGTAAAACCGCAGAACATGTCACGCTACACCTACCTCACTCTCCAACTCCATGACTCGAGGCTTCTTCGCAGCTTGTTCCAACCGCATCGGTATGTTCGCGCATTGCCAACGCTTCCTCCTGCCTTCCTTGGTCGTTAAATGTGTCAGCCAAGTTTGACAGCATTGCCGTGATGTACGGATGCACAGAATCTCGCCCATGCACGTTTCGTAGTATCTCAACACTTTGTTCTAGCGATTCGACAGCCCGGTCCAGTTCGTTTTGCTTCTGAAAAACCAATCCAATGCTCCAGAGCGAAAATGCGATATCCGGATGCGATTTGTTGCAGCCGTGTATCATTCGTCTCATTCCTAGGCTCTGTTGATGCATTTCCAACGCCTCGTCAAGGTTTCCTTGCTCTCGATATACATTTGCCAAGTTACACAGCGTAAACGCGATATCAGAACGCACCGACTTCGCACCATGCACTGTTCGATATATTTCAAGGCTCCGCTCGTACAATTTGACCGTTTGGTCATAGTTTCCTTGGTCGTAGTGCACAAGCCCAAGATAAGTGAGTGAATGTGCAATCTCCCGGTGCATTTTGTCGTCTCCATGGATTGCTTGTCGCATTTTCAGGCTCTGTTCATGTATTATTAACGCGTCGTCCAGTTTCCCTTGGGCTCGATATATATTTGCCAAAGAACACAACGAAAACGCGATATCAGAATGCATCGACTCCGCCCCATGTATTGTTTTCTCTATCTCAAGACTCTGCTCAAGCAATCTAACTGCTTGGTCGTAGTTCCCTTGTTCCCCGTATACAGATGCAAGGTAGTAGAGTGAATATGCGACGCTCAGGTGCACATCGTTGCGTCCGTGTTTTGCTCGTCTCATTTGTAGGCTTTCTTCATGCATTTGCAACGCTTCGTTCAGTTTCCCTTGTTTCTGATACACATTCGCCAAGTCACACATTGAAGACGCGATATCAGAATGCGCAGAATCCACACCATGCACTTTTCGATACATCTCAAGGCTCTGGTCATACAATTCCGCTGCTTTGTCATAGTTTTGTTGATCCTCGTACACAAGTCCAAGGTAGTGGAGTGAATTAGCGATGTCGATATGCGCCGTGTTGTGTCCGTGTAGAGCTCGTCTCATTTCCAGGCAATGTTCATGCATTCCCAATGCATCGTCTAGTTTCCATTGGATTCGATACACATTCGCCAAGTAACACAACGAATACGCGATATCTAAATGCATCGACTCCGCACCATGCACTGTTCGATACATCTCAAGGCACTGCTCATACAAATTAGCGGCTTCGTCATAGCTTTGTTGATCCTCATACACAAATGCAAGGTAGCAGAGTGAACTTGCGATGTCGGTATGCGCCTTTCCGTGTCCGTGTACAGCTCGTCTCATTTCTAGACTCTGTTCATGCATTTGCAACGCTTCGTCTAGTTTCCCTAGGACTCGATACATATTTCCCAACTTCCACAACGATAACGCGATATCTGAACGCATCGAATCTAGACCGCGCACCTTCTGATACATCTCAAGGCACTGCTCGTACAATTTAGCTGCCACATCGAAGTCATCTTGATCTTCGTATACGAGTGCGAGGTCGTACAGTGATCTTGCGATATTAATATGCGCTCCGTAGTGTCCATGTAGAGCTCGTTTCACTTCTCGGGTCTGTTGAAGAATTCTTAACGCTTCGTTCAGTTTTCCGCGTATCCGGTACATCTTCGCCAAGTAACACAGCGCATACGCGATTTCTGAATGCATCGACTCTGCACCATCCACTATTCGATACATCGCAAGGCACTGCTTATACAATTTAGCGGCTTCGTCGTAGTTCTCTTGATCTTCGTATACAAGCGCAAGGTAGTGGAGCGAATTTGCGATGTCGATATGGTCCTCGTCGTTTACATGCATGACTCGTCTCATTTCTAGGCACTGTTCATGCATTGCCAACGCCTCGTCCAGTTTCCCTTGGAGTCGATACAAATTTCCCAACTTCCACAACGAATCTGCAATATCAAAATGTATTGAATCGGGACCATGCATCGTTCGATAGATCTCAAGGCGCTGCTCATATAATTTGGCTGCCTTGTCGTAGTTTTGTTGATCCTCGTGTAAGAGCGCAAGTTCGTAGAATGAATTTAAGATGTCGGTATCCGCCCCATCGTTTCCATGCATGGCTCGTCTTATTTCTAGGCATCCTTCATGCATTTTCACCGCATCGTCTAGTCTTCCTAGTATTCGATACAAATTTCCCAACTTCCATAACGATAACTCGATATCCGAATGCATCGAATCGGCACCATAAATTTTCCTGTCCATCTCAAGAGTCTGTTTATACAATTTAACTGCTTCGTCGTAGTTTTGTCCATCCTCGTACACAACTGCAAGGGAGTAGAGTGAGCTAGCGATGTCGGTATGCGCCTCATCATGTCCATGTACAGCTCTTCTCATTTGCAGGCTCTGTTCATGCATTTCTAACGCCTCGTCCAGTTTCCCCACGATTCGATACATACTTCCCAACTTCCACAACGAATACGCGATATCTGAACGCATCGACTCTGCACCATGCACTGCTCGATACATCTCAAGGCTCTGTTTGTAACATTTGGCTGCTTCGTCGTAGTTTCCTAGATCCTCGTGTACAAGTCCAAGGTCGTAGAGTGAACTTGCGATGTCGACATGCGCTTCGTCGTGTCCGTATATGGCTCGTTTCATTTCTAGGCCTTTCTCATGCATTTCCAACGCATCGTCTAGATTCCCGAGGATTCGATACACATTCCCCAACTTCCATAACGATAACGCGATATCTGAATCCACCGACTCGGTGCCATAAATTGTTCGATACATATCAAGGCACTGCTCATAAAATTCAGCTGCTTCGTCGTAGTTTTGTTGATCCTCGTATACAAGTGCAAGTGAATAGAGTGAACTAGCGATATCGGTATGCGCCTCGTCGTGTCCATGTACAGCTCTTCTTATTTGTAGACTCTGCTCATGCATTTCCAACGCATCGTCTAAGTTCCCTAGGAGTCGATACACACTTCCAAGCTTCCACGACAATACTGAAATGCCTGAATAGATTGACTCGGCGCCATAAATAGCTCGATACATCCCAAGGCCCTGCTCGTACAATTCGGCTGCTTCGACGTAGTTTTCTTGATCTTCGTGTACAGCTGCAAGGACGACGAGTGAATTTGCAATGTCTATATGCTCCTCGTCGTTTCCGTGTATAGCTCGTCTCATTTCTAGGCACTGTTCATGGATTTGCAACGCCTCGTCCAGTTTCCCCTGGAGTCGATACACATTTCCCAACTTCCACAACAACTCTGCAATTTCTGAATGCAATGAAGCTATACCATGCACCGATTGATACATCTCAAGGCTCTGCTCGTAAAATTTAACTGCTTCGTCGTAGTTTTCTTGATCTTCGTATAACAGGGCAAGGTTCTGGAGTGAATTTGCGATATCGGCATGCACCTCGTCGGGTCCATGATTAGCTCGTCTGATTTCTAGGCACTGTTCAAGTATTTCCAACGCCTCGTCAAGTTTCCCTTGGAGTCGATACACATTGCCCAACTTGCACAACGAATCCGCAATATCT
>JAAUYH010227033.1_pt1 | contig 11812 bp, 8 predicted proteins | sample 7278061 | NCBI WGS metagenome assembly JAAUYH01 (sample SAMN14350203, study PRJNA611818) | marine sediment metagenome | isolation source: surface marine sediment (0.6m) | place: French Polynesia: Moorea | collected 2018-08 | reverse complement strand
GAGGGGCTGTCTTCTGGGGGTTTCCCCAGAAGTTTATACGCCCCGTCCCGACTCCTATCCGAAGGATAAGGAGCGGGACTTATAGCTCCCCGAACCCCTCAGAAGTTAATTCCTTTGTTTATCGAGCAGGGATGGGAGATATTTTATATTGGCTCTTTTGATGGTATCGAAAAAGATCTTATCTCCAACATTACAGATGTTACTTATTATGGAATTCCCACTGGCAAATTAAGAAGATATTTTGACTGGAAAAACTTTACGGATGTCTTCCGTGTCTGCCAAGGAGTTATCGCAGCTTATAAAATTATTCGAGTAGAAAAACCCCAGATTGTCTTTTCTAAAGGTGGCTTTGTTTCTGTTCCAGTTGTAATTGGCAGTTGGCTCAATAATTTACCGATAATTATTCATGAGTCCGATTTAACCCCTGGATTAGCAAATAGAATAACGGCATATTTTGCTCAAAAAATCTGTACTACTTTTCCGCAAACTTTGTCTAGTCTGCCGAAAGATAAAGGTGAATTTATCGGAGCAATAGTACGCCCAGAATTAAAAAAGGGAGATGCTGAAAAAGGTCGTTTATTATGTGGATTCAATCGAGAAAAACCATTAATTTTTATAGCTGGTGGTAGTCTCGGTTCTGTAGCTATTAATCAAGCAATTCGCTCTATTATTCCTCAACTTTTAGAAGATTTTCAAGTTTTACATATTTGTGGCCAAGGAAATCTAGATATAGGTTTAGAACAAAGTGGCTATAAGCAATTTGAGTATGTAGGAGATGAACTTCCAGATTTGATGTCTTTAGCCGATATTGTTATTTCCCGTGCGGGTTCAAACTTTATTTTTGAGTTTCTGGCACTGAGAAAACCGATGATTTTAATTCCTCTACCTAAAAAGTCCAGTCGTGGAGATCAAATTGAAAATGCTAAGGCTTTTCAAGCTCAAGGATTTGCAGAAATTATTTTAGAGGAAAATCTCACTTCTAAGGGGTTATTGGAATCAATTAATACCGTGTTTAACAACAGAAAAAAGTATATAAGTAAGATGAGAAGTGAGAAGCTCGATCGATCTTTATCTAAACTGTTTGAAATAATTGTTGAATGTAATACTAAATAGAAAAATAACGCGACACATTAGGTTATGAGTGATTTGCAAATCACCCCTACCTACATAACGTCAGTTCGGGTTAAGACAATTTGCGAGTAATTTAACAAAAAAATGGTATTTCAAGCCAACAGTAAAATCAAGGTTTTAGCTTATTCCGAACTCAGATTTAAAAAGTGCAGTGTCAATTAAAAATTAGTGAATTCTCTGTGGTGATTTGCTGGAAGCTACCAATACGATCGAGATGATTGGGTTGCTACCCACTTATTTTGTGTTTCTAGCTAAAGAGTTTTGACTAATAATTGCACTACAGTTGTGCCAGGACAAGCTTTAAAATCTTGGCAACAAGCAGGTTTGAATTTGGTTTCTCGGCTTTATGGCGGACGAGATGTTATCTTCGCGATCGACCTAACGGAAAGTGTCGGTTTAAATGATGAGGGTAGAATCCGTCTCAGTCAAATTATTGAGGATAGTTTACAGTCTGGAGATACTGTTTATGTAGTTCCTTTTGCTTCTGAGGTTAATCCCTTTATTCCTAAAGTTAATCCACTGGGAGCCCAGAAGGGAATTAAATTTCGGGGAAAATCGGCAGATATCGAGCGCATATTGGCAACTGTGCCATTTCAGTCGGATATTAGTCTACGCAATACAGATATACAAAAAGCTGAAGGTTATATTTATCAAGGATTAGCAGGACTCAACCAATGCCGTCTGGCAGATAACAAAGCAATTAAACCACAGTCAGTGGTGTGGTTAACTGATGCACCTTTATCTACTGCTGCGGGGATTACTTCTGATGTCTGGGTGGAAACCCCTGCTGAGAGTTCTTTTCGAGTTGCAGATTCTCCAGAGAGTCAAGCAAGACAGGCTTGGTTAGATGCTTTACCCCTTCAAGAGCGCTCGAGACATATTGAGGGCAATAATAACACATCATATCAGATTACGGTGATAGATATTGCACCCATAAAATTACTTTAGATTTTATCGGTGAATTAGCTCCTATTATTACGGCACAAAGAGATAATTTTCTCCAACATATGATTCAAACAGACGAACATCCTCGCCCCAATGTTCAGCGTTATTTAACTTTTGGTTTAGCCGAAATTTATTTCCCTCGCGATGTGGCAGTTCAGGTATCTCTTAACCGTATAAAAATTAAATTAGTTGACTTTTGGCGACAAGGAGAAGGACAAAGTGCCGATCCCCGTAATCTACTCACAAGTTTTTTAGACCGTTGGTACGATCGAGGAACAAATGAAAATGGTTTTGCGAGTAAGTTACAACAAGCCGTTACCGATGGTAGTAAAACTTTTAAGAATGCTTTAAGTAGTTGGAGAAATAGGTTAGAGACAAATATTTCAGAAATTAAAAGTAAAGACGAACGGGAAGACTTTAACAAACAAAAAAATAGTCAGGTTCAAGAAGAAGCAAAAAGAATTGTCGGGCAAGTTAGTAATCTGATTAAAGATAACTTTGAATTTTCTCTAGTTCGTGAGGCATTAGCAATAGTTAAAACCTTACAAAACCACGTTAGTGAACTTACCAATAAAACCAGTGCTTTTAATAATCTCCTCGGTAACGTGCAACTGGCTTATGAAAAAACCGAAAACGACCTGAAATTATTAGATGTAGATGAAATGAGTGGGGAAGCTATTTTTGCCGATACCGATACAGATAGCTGTTATCAAAATCTTTTACCAGAACACGACCGCTCCACCCAATTGGCTTTAGTCAGTAGTAAAATTACTGAAAAAGTAGGACTGGGAGAATCTTTAGTAAGCTGTCTCGATCGCGGAGTTATCGACGAACAGCAATTACAAACAGAAATCGATTTAGTAGTAGATGGTTTATTTGGCTCAAAGAGTCTTTCCAATGTAGAATCTGCTGTTAAACGTTTTCTCGAAAGTTATTCTTTAGGCGATCGCAGTATTCGTTTAGAACAGATATTAAGAGAAGGGGAACCGTTATTACCTTTAAATACCACCGATCGTATTTTATCAGGTTCTCCAACTTCTCAAGCAGATAACGCGATCGATATTGAACAAGAGAATACAAATACAATTATGGATGTAGATTTTGAAGATAAAAATTCTCCAAATCAACCAACAGAAGACATTGAAACACAACTCAAAAAATATCAAGTCTATTTAGAACAAGGATTAATAACCCAAGCATTCTTTACTAGTTTAACTGCGATCGCCTGTAGTTCGATCTTGATTGGTATTAATTTACGCTGTAATACTAACTTTGCTAAATCGTTGTTAATTAGTTCCTTAGAAGACTATTTAGATAATATTTATAAAGTCGAGATTGAGGGTTATAGTCGTCTCGATTTAGCAGTCGATCGTATGGTAAAACAACAAGAAGATTTTCTATATCGTTTTCACGAAAAAGTAGGAGAAGTTTTAGAAATTACTCTCGGTAAAGCTGCCAATCAATTGGTAGTCGCCAATCAAGGTTTTCAAAACAATGTCGATAATATGGTAAGCAGATTTAATGATGTATCTGGTTCATTAGCTTCAAGTACTAATAGCTTTCAAGATTCAGTAGCAACTTTACAATCACAAGTCAATACAGTTACTAATATAATTCCTCAGTTTCAGTCTAGTGCAGATAAATTAGAACGTGGTAGTAATATTTATTTAGAAGGAGCAACTAAAATAGAAAAAAGTAAGTTTTCCGAAAATTTAGGAACTACTACATTAAACTTAGCCAACATTACTACAGATTTAGCTACTACACAAAAATCTTTTTCTAAGTCTACAGCTTTTTTAGGAAATCAAGTTCATAAAATTAGTGAAAGTCATCAACAAGCGACTAGTTTAGCAGAACAAGTTTATAGTCAACTGCAACAAGCTTCTAGTCAACTACAAGATAGTGCTTCTGGTTTTATTAAAGCCTCCGAAACAATTGTTCAAACTGACTTTGCTGACAAATTAGCTAGTGCTACTAAAGAGTTAACTAATATTCCCCAACAATTTAATGAGTCAACAGCAATTTTACATCAATCGACCAATTCTTTGGGTAAAGCGATCGATAGTATCAATATCTCAGCAGTAGAAATAACTAACCTCGTTCAAAAAGTAAATAATCTCAATCAGTATTCTAGTAAGTTATTAGAGTCAAGCAATAATAAAATTGAACTAAAAACAGCAAGTTTAGAGCGAGTTAAATCCGAACTAAATACAATTGCTGATAAATTACATAAATATCAAGAACAAGTAAATATAGGCTTAGAAAAGTTTGGTAGTAAATTACTCACTAGCTTTGAAGAACAAACCAACAAAAATACTCAAGAAGTAAATAATCTAACCAATGAAGTCAAGAAATTAGTCGCTCGAATAGGTGAAAATAAAACAGAATTAACTAAATTAACTTCTCGCTTAGAATATTGCTTTAATAATTTTAATAGAATCAGCGATCGCTCGATCGATAAATTTGAACAGCGATCGACCAATAATGTTAGAGAAATGGAAGACTTGACCAATCAATTAAAAGAATTAATGTTTAATCTTACAAGAATACCCGAAACAATAAAAAATAACTTAAACGAACAATCTACAGAAAAATTAGAAAGTTATGAGCAGAAGATCAAGGAAATAGAAAAGGAAATAGATAATACTTTTAAAAATATATTTTAGATAATCAATATTAAAACTATGCGTAAGCGATCGCTATATACCCATAACCATCAATCCTTAAATATTTTTCAGTCTTTTACAGATTTAATGGCAAATTCTTTTATGATTCTATGCCTTTTTCTGTTTTTAACTATTATTCATTCTAAGTTTCTTAATGAAAAAATAACCTCTGCTATAGAGTTAGAAAAAAAACTAGAATCTGCTTTAAAAGAAAATCAACAACTAGAAATAACCAACAAACGATTACAATCTGCTTCACCCATTATCATTGATGAAAAATCAGATTATATCTTCCTTCAGGAAAACTAGCACCAGTCGATCGCAATGCTGATGAAACTAGAAGAAGGATTGAAATTCGTTTTGTTCCTCCAGGTAAACTGTCAGGTAGTTAATTTGTAAGGTATTAAAAGTATAATTCATACTAAGTTTAATTACCATCTTCAACCGTTGACGCGTTTGCCTAAATATTAAATATAATTCTTAAAGCTTCGTTTATTTTTTCATTGTTGCAATATCTAAATGACCGCGAAATTTTACCAAGCTTTTTTTTAAATCTACTGAACGATTTTGTAAGCAATCAGCTAATAATCTATAGGAATAGAATTTAGTATTATCTCTCAAACTATCCTTTCAATCTTTAAGATAAGAAAGCACAACGTCAATACATCGCTTAACGGCTAACTCTTTATCCTCAATTACAATATCCTCTGCTTCGGTACGCTGCGCCACTACCGCACAGATACAAGCTGCTGCAAAGCCATATACTCCCGCCATTTTAAATAAAGTACCTGATTCCATTTCGTAATTGAGAATATTCAGATGGCGATAAGTTTCTGTGATGCCAGATAACCAAGGTTGTAAATGAGGATTTGCAGAAGATTTAACTCTTTCTTGCCCTTCATAAAAGGTATCTACAGAGGCAGTAATACCAAGATGATAAGGTATATTTAATTTCTTAGCTGATTCCACCAAAGCAACCGTCAAAAAAGGTCGGCAACAGCAGGATATTCTATGGGGGCAATATCATTGGCTGCACCCTGACGAGATAATGCCCCCTGACTAATTACAATACTACCAACTCGAACATAGGGTTGAATCGAACCACAAGTACCAATGCGGATAATTTTTTTAATGCCTACTTGGACTAATTCATTAACCACAATACTAAGAGATGGCGCACCCATGCCACTAGTCGCTACTAAAATTGGCTTTCCGTTAGCTAGATAACCGAAATAACTATTGAGTCCCCTGTATTCTGAAAGTAGGCGGACATTTTGTAAATAAGTTTGAGCGAGATAACGCGATCGCTCTGGTTCGCCCGATAATAATGCTATCTGGGGTGGGTTTGTACCTAAATCTTCTCGTCCAAAACTAAGATGATAATGTTTCATTGTGTAGAAAGTAATGTCAGATAGGTCAATTACAGATGCTGACAAGTGTTGATGAATTTCCCGCGATTATTTCTAGTTGTCAAAATAGTCCTGTAGGCAAGTTACTACCTACTGCTCTTTATGTCCATACTTCTGCCCTAAAAAATCTTACTTCTCTTCTACAAGATTATGAAAATAAAGCAAGAAGGTTTATAGATAACTGGGAGGAAATAACTTTAGTTAAATTTGCCACAGATAGACCAAAAATATCTTATCTCTGTTACCCCGATTTCGATCGCGACCCCCATCCTAAGTTACATAAAAGTATTATTGTCGATTTAGTCACAGAAGAAGTTCGGCACAGAAATTATCAACATTATGATAATCCGCCTATCCTCCACCGCAAAGAAACTTTTGTAACCTCAGACTATCCCCTCTATCAAGAGTTTGCTAACCTAACCGAAGTAGAAGCAAGCTTGGGATTACTCAAAAATTCTCGTCAAATTGGCACCTACGAAGGATGGCATCAAAGACTGAGAAAAGAGGGTGTTGATTTTGTCGGACATAATTTAGTTTGTCATCTCAATCCTCTTTTTAGTAAACAACAAAATATGACAGTTGCGATCGAACGTCATAAAGCAGCTATTATTCGCCGTGAATTATCTCGCCCAGTTCGTTTGGCTTTAGAAGCAGAACTATTTACCGAAGAGACTACTTTTTTTGACTATGGTTGTGGTTATGGCGAAGATGTAAAATTCTTGAGCGATCGCGGTTATGCTAGTTCTGGTTGGGATCCTTACTATTGCCCCGATAACCCTCGTGTAACCGCTGATATTGTCAACTTAGGCTACATTATTAACGTCATTGAAGATACCCAAGAGAGAAGAGAAGCTTTACTCAAAGCCTGGGAATTAACTCAAAGAGTATTAATAGTCTCAGCCCAAGTATTAATTGATGACCGCCAGAGGGGTTTAGTTGCCTACGGAGATGGTATAGTTACTAGTCGTAATACCTTTCAAAAATATTATCAACAAGAAGAATTAAAAGCGTATATCGCTCGAGTTCTCGAAGTAAATGCTATTCCCGTCAGTCTAGGCATTTTTTTCGTCTTTCGAGATGCAACCCAAGCTGAAGCTTTTCGCGCTTCTCGTTTCCATTCCCGCGTCAGAACGCCAAGAATATTAGCCAAGGTTAGAAATTTTGAAGATTATCAAGAATTATTAGCTCCTTTAATGGCATTTTCTACTAAAAGGGGTCGTTTGCCAGTTAGAGGCGAATTAGCTCAAGAAGCAGCTATTAAAGAAGAATTTGGTCGTTACAGTACTGCTTTTAAGTTGATAATACAAGCAACAGACGAAAAAGAATGGACAGCCATCACCGAAAAACGCCGTCAAGATTTATTAGTTTATCTGGCTTTGGCTAATTTTACTGGTCGTCCCAGCGCACAAAAATTATCTCCTGAAGTAAAAGAAGATTTTAAAGCTTTATTTGGTAGTTATCGACAAGCCTGTTTTTTGGCAGATAGTATATTACTTACTGTGGGGAATATGCGTAAGATAGCTCATTTATGTCAAACTAATTTATTTGGTAAGCAATTAACTAATTCTCTGGCAATTCATATCAGTGCTTTAGAACAACTAAACCCTTTACTCAGACTATACGAAGGCTGTGCCAGTCGTTCTTTTGGTCGTTTAGAAGATGCTAATATAATCAAACTTTATTATCACAAACCCAAAATTTCGTATCTATACTATTCTGATTTTGATGAAAATCCCCATCCTACTCTACGAGCTAGTATGGAGATCGATATGCAAAATTTAGATGCCATTTATCACGATTATTCTCAAGATAATAATCCTCCTGTTTTGCATCGTAAAGAAGCTTTAGTTGCTCCCGATTATCCTTTGTACAAAAAGTTTGCCAAACTAACCAAACAAGAAGAAAAATTGGGCTTATTGAGCGATCGAGCTTCTATTCGTCTTCACCAAGGATGGTTGCATTGTTTGGCTAAACACAATCTGACTATTAAAAAATACAAGTTAATAAAATGTTAAATGACGGACGCGGAGAAGCTGAGAGCTTTTAGCTTTCAAGATAAAAATTGTGTATAGGTTTGTAACTAAGTTTGGCTATCTAGTCTTGTTTTTTTTAGACGGTGTGTTAAGATGAAATCCGTGACTAAAAAAGGTTTATAGATAGACCGCTAAAGTTAAAGCTTCTTTAAACCTATTTTTGGGATTGTAGCTCAGTTGGTTAGAGCGCCTGCCTGTCACGCAGGAAGTCGCGGGTTCGAGTCCCGTCAGTCCCGTTTTTCTATACTTATTAAACTTATACCCAATAAGGCTTCTAGCGATTTGTTAATAGGAACTGTCTAGTATTTTTCTAGTAGAATTAACAATTCAAATCAAGTTAATAGTACAAGAAAACTAATAAATATTCTAGTACTTTTCTAGTATTTTGTACCTATAACGAAACTATCTATAGCGATCGCCAAAATTTCATCTTCTGTATACATACACAAAAGTAGACAAGCTGACTGAGCAAAATTTTATTATTACTGTCAACTATGTCTACTAAATCTTTTTGGTAGCGTCAAAGCTTTGCGTTTTCAGGATTTGTAGCTACTTTCTCAACTAGAAAAAGCTGTCTACTTATCGTCTACTACATCTACCTGTTCCACATTCCAAATAAGCTTATTGCCCTCATACTGAGTTACACCGTAGCCCAGAGACTTTAATTCTTGGAATATAGAGCGAATTTGATTGGGTTGCTCTTTTCTAAAGTCTCGAATACCATTTTGAACATCTTTAGCTTTTAGCCAGCCTTTTCGCTTGGATAGATTGATTATTTTGAAATAAGTTGCTGGTAAGTTATCTTTAGAGGCGCAGCTATTAGCATGAATCAATTTAACTTGACCAATGTAAAATTTAGTCAACTGAATTGCAGCTCGCATAATTTCTGATCCAACCTCCTGTGGTGCTTCTTCCTGGTGGAACGAAGATTTAATACAATGCAGTATTAGAGCAAGTTCTCCCGCCAGCCTTTGAGATTTTGCATAAACTGCTCTTAAAGCTTGTTTAGGCTCTGCCATCTTGAGCTGATCGGAGCGTATAAACCAATCTTTAAAAGTTTTTTTAGCGTCAGGGGATAGTTTGAATGTTCGCTTCACTTTTCCCAGATTTTTATAAAGTGCATACAATAAATCATCAAGGATTATGCTAACCTGATCTTCAGGAAAAATCTTACTAATTAGTGGTAGATTAGCCCAGATAAATCTTGCCCAGAAGCCTGACGGATCGGTAAAATCTCCCATATACTTTTTGAGAATATCTGGTTGAATTCCTCCCAAGATTGAATAACCAGATCTAGAGCAATTAATTCTTTTACCGTCAGCCCGATTAATCTTGAACCCAGTTCCATCTCTTCCACTGAGGATTTTTTCTGCATCAGCACCTCGTCCACCACGATAAGCATTTTGTTGTCCGATTAATGCTGCTAGTTCATCAAACCAGCCGAGAAAACCATTGTTTGGTTGATTATTTTGAATACCAGCAATCGCCTCCGAAGTAGCATCACTTACCAAGAACTCTCTAGGCAATTTTGGTTTCTCTGGTGGCTCTAAACTAGTATCTTTAGACTTTTTCAATTGTTGGTACTGTTCCTGATAAATAGCCAGCTCTTTTTGATAACGTTTATCTTCCTCTGATTGGAGTTGAAGTAAAGGCTTTATAATCGCTTTAATTAGAGGAGATTTACAACTCCCAGATTCGGCACAAATACCACTATAGAGGATCGGATGGGCATAAAAACCAGTAGCTTCGATTAATTCTAATTTTGTATTAATTGGAATTAGAGTAGCAGCAACTGTCAGCAAACAAGTTAATAAGCTGGCACGATTAACACCCAAGTAAATGGCTAATTTTGACAGCTCATTAGCTAAATCATCAGGTATGTAGCGATTGAGTTCGAGATCGTATTCATAGATATTGAGAAGATTATCAATTTCTTCGTGAAACAAATCTAAGTCTTCTTCCGAACTTAATTTTTTTTCTATGACATGATAAAGCGCCCAAACATCTCTTGAAGAATAATTCCAATGTTTAGCTAACGCTGGAATAACCGCTTTGAATTCGCTTTCAGATACTCCATTTTTAATAAGCTTTTCAATTTTCTGTTTTAAAGCCTCTGGAGTAAAATAATCAGATTCACCTTGATTTTCTTCTTGCGATCGATTTACTTCTGTGTCTGCTACTTCGTTTGCCAAAGATTGTTTCATTTGATCCAAATTTATTCCTTCTAAGTTTTTGCAGATTTCCGTCCAAAAAAAAGTTTCCAGTTCTACCTTTCTCGAAGCAGGGATAGTGTTAGCCCAAGTAAGAGCTGCTCTTAAAAGTGCCTCAATCTGAGCATCTGTTTCTGTGCCATACTGCTCTAAAATTCTTTTTGCCCGCCAACGAAAACCATGCTCCGAGGTTCTAATATGTTCTTTCCATGCTTCGATTCCATGTTTAATCATGAATTCATCTGGATCTAGACCATTGGGAAGTTTGGGAGCAATAAAAACCGATATTCCTGACTGGATAAAGCGATCGAGATTCGATTTTGTCCCTCTATCTCCTCCACGATCTGGATCGCCACAAAGAATGACTTTTTGTATTCTCTTTCTCTTGATCGTCTCAATTTGCTCATTTGAACAAGAAGCTGCAACGTAGGCACATACATCCGTAAGTCCCAAAGCTTGAGCTAAAGCAGCGTCATTAACTCCTTCAACTAAAACTATTTCTTTGTGATGACTCTTGAGTACGCGATCGAGATATAAAGGGGATTGCTTTGTTGATTTTCCAGGTAAGGCAATAGTTTTAGGTTTACCTTCGGGCGGAATTTTTGTGTGCCAACGCCCATAAATTGTTAATGGACGACAATTAGAATCTAGCCAAGGATAAGTTATATAACCTTGAAGGACAATCAATTTAACAGATTGAATTTCCCTATAGTCATAACCTTTAGCGATTAAGAAATCGTTTACTTCTTTGACAGAGGGAAAAAATCCTAATCTTAAGTTTTTAATGCCCTGTGGTGGAAGTTTTCTTTTCTGAAGTAAGTATTCTCTTGCTTTAGCTCCCCGATCACTCCAGAGTACCTGTTGACAATATTCGGATACTGCTTGTATTATGCTTTTACGACATTCCCATTTACGAGCTTTTTCTATTTGTTCTGGAGATGCTTTAAATTCGGGAAAGGGTATCTGTGCTAGTGATGTCAAATCTTTGACTGTATCAACAAAATCTTTTCCTCTTGGTTTCTGCCAAGAGCGAACTTTTAAGCTGTAAACATAATCGACTAGACTTCCGCCAAACTGACAACCGGCACAATAAAAAAGTTTGTTTGATTTTGTGACAACAAAGCTCGTTCCAGATTTACTTTCATGAAAGGGGCATGCACCTCGCAATCTGTCGCCAGAACTTGTAAAATTATGACTAGGATGGTTGTAAATTTGTTCGGCAGAAAGCCTCTCTATGCATTGATTTAGACAATCAGTTAATTGATTATTGGAAATTTGCCCCTGATTTGTTTGGGAGCTATATTGAATGTAAGCGTTCAGGGGGGTGTAGAAGAGCAAGGCTTGATGTCTTAGGGGTAGCGATCGCTACTCATGGTCACAAAAATCTGGTAAATTAAGTGACATGGAACAGAAGCTCG
>JAAUYH010196080.1_pt1 | contig 11812 bp, 11 predicted proteins | sample 7278061 | NCBI WGS metagenome assembly JAAUYH01 (sample SAMN14350203, study PRJNA611818) | marine sediment metagenome | isolation source: surface marine sediment (0.6m) | place: French Polynesia: Moorea | collected 2018-08 | reverse complement strand
GGCTTGTAGAAAGCCCACAAGTTGACCAGACTAAGCCAAAATTCTGGCTACGTTAACGGCAAGCGTTAAAGTTCCTACCTTGAGGTGCGTGCCAGCCTCGAAGCTCCTAGAACCAAGTAGTTAAACAGGTGTAATTGGGTTAAACCAGTGCTGCTTGGATAGTACCGACCGTTAACATTGTCGAGGCAAACATTACCCCAGAAATGGGAGGTTTTAAAGCTAGGCTTCCAACCAAAAAACCTGCATTTTTTGTAAACCCTGACTCGCAATTCCTCCACGGGAGGGACTCGCGGGTCTCCTTGCGAGAAAAATATGACTTATAAATTACTCTTTGTCTGCTTAGGTAATATCTGTCGTTCTCCTTCGGCAGAAAACATTATGAACCATTTAATTAAAGAAGCTAATTTAACAGATAAAATTATATGTGATTCAGCAGGAACATCCGCGTATCATATTGGTTCTCCTCCAGATCGTCGCATGAGCGCAGCAGCAATGCAAAAAGGAATTGAACTAGTAGGAAAGGCGAGAAAATTCCAAGCAGCAGATTTTGAAAGATTCAATCTTATACTGGCTATGGATCGAGAAAACTATCGAGATATTCTTTACAGCGATCGCCAATGTCAATACGAAGATAAAGTCAAGATGATGTGCAGTTTTGCCACTCAATATAGCGAGCAGGAAGTACCCGATCCTTATTATGGTGGAGAAGCTGGTTTTAATTATGTGATTGATTTGCTCTTAGACTCTTGTGATGGTTTGCTAGATTATATAGTCAAAAATCAATTGTAGTTTTATTGCAATAAATCAGTAACTCGTTACAATTTTTAAATTTTTAGTTGAATAACAACAATAATGAATCAATTAAATTTACAAGTATTTAAAAGGTTTTGGGCAATAGCCAAACTTTATTGGTTTGGAGATGAAAAAAAAGGAGGAATTGCACTTTTACTTTTTCTAGCTATTTTATTGGGTTCTTACACTGCTTTGGATGTGGTTTTTAACCGTAGATTTGGGGAGTTGTTTTCTGCTCTTGCTGAACCAAATGCTGATCGGTTTTGGACAACACTTTTAATTTTGCTGGGAATTATCGTTGTTTATGTTCCCCTTATTGCTAGCTATTCATACTGTAGAGCTAGATTAGGTAATTATTGGCGTAGATGGCTGACTAGTCATTTCATTAATAAGTATCTAGACAATCGTTCTTATTATCGTTTAAGTCAATCTAATACTACTATTGATAACCCCGATCAAAGGATTGCTGAAGATATTAAAAGTTTTACTATAGAGGCTTTAGATTTAGCCTTAGATATTATTCTTTCTTTTTCTCAGGCAATTGCCTTTAGTGTAGTTCTCTGGAAGGTATCTAAGCTTTTAGTAGCTTTTATTATTATATACGTAACTATTGGAACTTTAATTACTGTAGGATTTTTCGGACAAAAATTAGTTAAGTTGAATTTTGAGCAACTTAGAAAAGAAGCTGATTTTCGTTTTGGTTTAGTCAGAATTAGAGAGAACGTAGAATCAATTGCTTTTTATCAAGGAGAAGGACAAGAATCAAGCAATCTCAGAACCTTCTTTGATGCTGTATTTAAAAACTATAATAAATTAATTTTGTGGCAAAAACTAAATTTAGGCTTGTTTAGTAATACTTATAATTTTATAACTTTTATCATCCCTGTTATAATCGTAGGAGTTAAAGTTTTAAATGGAGATTTTGAAGTTGGTAAAGTTCAGGAAGCTAGAGGAGCTTTTGCTAGTGTTTTTAGTTCCTTAAACTTAATAGTTGGTCGCTTCCAATCTTTAACCGCTTTTGTCGCAGGAATAGATCGTCTGTCTGCTTTTGAACAGTATCTAGAAAAACCTCAAGGTAAAGCTATTAATGGTGACATACAACGTCCTACTATAGATAATATTCAAGATGGTCGTCTAGCTATAGAACATTTAACCCTCCAAACTCCTAATTACCAACGAACTCTAGTTACAGATTTATCTGTTGGGTTGCGAACAGGAGAAGGATTGTTGATTATGGGTGCTAGTGGTTGTGGTAAAAGTTCATTATTACGGGCGATCGCAGGATTATGGAATTCTGGAACTGGTGCAATTGTTCGCCCACCTCTAGAAGAGATGCTCTTTTTACCCCAAAAACCCTACATGATCTTGGGCACTCTCCGCAGTCAGCTTACTTATCCCCATGACAGTCTAGATATTTCAGATCAGGAATTATATCAAGTTCTGCGAGAAGTTAATTTACCAGACTTAGCAGACAGATTTGGTGGTTTTGATGTGGAAAAAGATTGGGCAGATGTTTTATCTTTAGGAGAACAACAAAGACTCGCTTTTGGTCGTATTTTGATCAACAAACCCCGCTATGCAATTTTAGATGAAGCTACCAGTGCTTTAGATGTTAATAATGAAGCTGGTCTATACAATCACTTACAGAAAACAAACACTACTTTCATAAGTGTTGGTCATCGTCCTACTTTAACTAAGTATCACCACAGAATACTATATCTTTCAGAAAGCACTCAATGGAAATTAGAACCTCTTAATAATATGAACTTTAAAAATTAATATGAGATTGAGTGAAAGTCATCAGAAAACAAAAACTTACGACTGTAGGGCTGGGTCTTGCGCCCCTACTTACAACGCTCCAACTAACTACTAACTACTATAGGGCGCAAGCCTTGCACCCCTACACAGCTTTTGATTATACATAATTAATCGCAGTTAACTTTTTTTCCTTACCTGATAGGGCAATAGTAGCAATAAAATTTGTTTCAGGAATAAAATTATATAGTGACCATTGATGAGCCAGATTTTTCTGGTTCTTAATTTTATATAGATAGATATTTCCTGCTGAATCAAAGTTAATTTCTAAAGTTTCCAAACCACCAGCCAATCCCTCTCCTGTAGCTTTAAGATAAGCTTCTTTAGCCGTCCACAATTGATAAAATCTTGCTAGTTGTTGCTGTTTAGGGCAAGTAGTAATTAAATTAAATTCTCTCTGACAAAAAAAGCGTTGAGCGATATTTTCATAATCAACATTATCTCGTAAATATTCTAAATCTATACCAATTATTTGATCTCTATTAAAACTATATAAAGCTAAATCTTGAGAGTGAGAAATATTAAATTCTAGATTAGTATTACTGAAATCAGGTGCTAGTTGGGGTTTTCCTTTTAGATTATAAGTAAAACTTACGATATCCCCTGAAGTCTGAAGATAGAAGCCTAACAATTGTCTTAAAATGCCTCTAGCAGCAACAAAACGTCGTCGATGGTTGGGAAATCGAAAGCGATTGGCTCTTAATTGTTCATCTTCTGAGAGTGTGGTTTCTAACTGCTCTATATGTTGAGGGCTGAGATTAAGGTTAGCACGCCACAGATGAATCTCGTCATTCAGTAAAGTTAGATTAGGGGATGGATTTTGCCAAACAAGCGATCGCATTATAAAAAGCCAAAATGTTCTAATCCTTCTAAAATACCCCCTGCACATACCGCTTTTGCCAAATATAGGGAGTCATTATGATTTTCTAGATACCATTGACGGAGTTCTGGGTGTGCATTACCCACAATAATCCCTTTTTGATGTCCATTAAATAAAGTCTTATCCTGAAGGCAATCTCCACAAGTTATAGTAATCTCAGGAGTAATGTGCCATTGTTGCTGTAAAAACTTTACTGCTAAACCTTTATCGCCATTTTTCGGTAAAATTTCTAAATCTTGCCCTGCACGATACACTATATTAACTTCAAATCCAGCATTTATAAAATCAGCTTTGAGGCGAGACAATATTTTGTCCTTTTGCCATTGTGCTAAATAGTAACTCACCCTAAAAGGATTTTGTTCGGACTCTGGCTGTATCTGTAGTTCTGGATACTTTTGTGCGATCGCTACTACTTTATCCCTCTCCCAACCCTGAGCCAAAATTTTTGACCATTCCTTATTAGGATTAGTATCTAGGAAGGAAAAATAGATTTCTGTTCCTAGAGCAACAATTAGAGCATCAGGGGCTACAAGGTTTTTTACTCTTGCTAATTGCTTACAAACAGGGAAAGTTCTTCCTGTTACATACACTATTTTGCTACCGTACTTATGACGGTGCTGAATCAGCTTTTGATTAAGAAGATCTAAAGCCTTATCGTCTCCTACCAGAGTGTTATCTAGATCGGTTGCCAACAAAAATGCACTCACTTGGTTAAACTCTAATTTCCCATCGAAACATCATCACAGTTTTACACTAAGTTCACATAAGTTCGTAGGATTCTGAGATGATAATACTTTGTTCACTAATGTAACAACATCATCCCTTTACGTCTAACAAGATTCCAAAATATCTCCCCAATCAAGAACCTAAAAATCTTGCCTGGATAACTGCGTATTTATACTGGTTTATAGGTGAGTTCGACAGAATAAATTATTAAAATAGAGCCTTCTCCCCCTCGGTAATATGATTTCCCTTTAAGCTTGCTACAGATGATTGACGCGGGGCACTCCCTTGGGGGACATATCCAATCAGATAACCTCTTGTACCCAATAAGTAACTTAAAATCCCCCCTTTCCGGCTCAGGACGCGGTGACGCGCAGATTAATATATAGCATATTGAAAGTGATTTGATATAAGTTGACTTTTGTTCTTGGATCTAATGTCAAAAAAAAAAGCATCAGAGCTATAAACTCCAATGCTTAAGTATCATCTAGCTAAGATTTTTCTTGTCTAGGGTGCTAAAGCGTTTCCTCTGAGTAAGCTACCAATAGTTTTAGCTGTAATCTTCATTTGTTTGAGAGGATTAGCAGGAACTACGGTTTTGTAGAGATAGCTATCGAAAGTGAGTTTTTGTACGTCTATATCCGCACACATTTCTACAAATGCTTCGCGAGTCGCATCAGAGCGATAGAAGACTCTTTGTAGAATATCTAACACTAAATAAGTAGCACCATAGGTCTTATTCCAATTCTTTAAGAAAGCTTTGAGGTCGCCTTCTGTGGGTACTTTCTGACCACTGTTAGATGCTTCGACAATGGTTTCTGCACACATTCTGCCAGATTTAGCAGCGAAATAAATACCTTCACCAGAAGACTTGGTCACAGTACCTAAAGCATCCCCTACGAGGACAACTCTACCGCGAATTGGGCGAGGTCTGGGATGTTCAGGAATCGGGTGCGCTTCTACTTTGATGATTTCTCCACCTTCTAGTTTACGGGCTGCACGGTTCCGAATCCCTGCTTGAAGGTCTTTAATGATTGCTTTGTTAACTTTCATTGTTCCCGTACCCACTGCTACGTGGTCGTATTTGGGGAACACCCAAGCATAAAAGTCAGGAGAGACATCGTCACCCACATACATTTCTGCTAACTCTTCGTAGTACTGCATCTTATCTTGGGGAAGACGAATTCGCTCTTGGAAAGCGATCGCATAATTGTAATCCCCTGCATCAATAGCTTTAGCAATACGAGAGTTTGCACCATCAGCACCGATGACTAAATCGACTTTGAGGGTTTTCTTATCTCCTTGTACACTACCGTTAGAATGGTCTGCATAGTGGAGTGTATAAGGGTCTTTATCGTTGTTGGGTATATCTAGTTGATAAACTGTACCGTTAATTAAATTTGCTCCTAATTTAGCAGCGCGATCGCGGAGATAGCCGTCTAGAACTTCCCTACGACACATCCCGATGTATTCATCATCCTTGAGAGTTTGACCGATATTCACTTCTATGTTAGAAGGAGATATCATTTTCATTTTTCTAACCTGACGGTCGATAATCTCTAAGGGTATATCAAACTCATCCACCATACAAAGGGGAATTGCACCACCACAAGGTTTTGCGTTATCTAATTTGCGCTCAAATAAATAAGTTTCTATCCCAGCTTTGGCTAAAATTTCGGCTGCGGAAGAACCAGCAGGTCCGGAGCCAACAACAGCAACCCTTAATCCCAAGGTTTTTCTCCTAATATGTGTTTTCAACCTACGAATTGCATAGTATCACGTAGTTATCTCCTCTAAACTCCAGAACCTAAAAGAAGGGGTCAACTTGCAATACTGCTTAACAACTCAGTTACAAAAGTTAATCATTTTGGTAGTAGCGTACTAGTTTATTCTTTACAAATGAAAATCAACATTTTTTTATAAAACAGGCTGGGAATACCCTCAGCATTTATGCGGGGGATGAGAAGCCTACAAAAAAGAGTACCAAGGAAGGGATATCTTTTTTGTAATCTACAACTTTATGCTATAGTTTTATCACGAATTTTAATTGACAATAATGCTCAAAGTAGTCAAAGCTAGAATCTATCCAACCGAACAACAGAAGGTATCATTGGCAAAAGCTTTTGGTACTACTCGTTGGGTTTGGAATCATTTTTTGGCTTTGACTAATCAGACATATAAAGAAACAGGTAAAGGTATAGCTAAATATGACATGATTAAGCAATTACCCAAGCTTAAGAAACAAGAAGAAACAGAATGGCTAAAAGAAACCTACTCTCAGTCTCTTCAATCTGTATGTCTGAACTTAAGCAGAGCATTTGTGAACTTTTTTGAGAAGCGAGCTAAATACCCTAGATTCAAATCTAGACACGGAAAACAGTCTCTTACATATCCTCAAAATGTCAAACTAGGTCAAAATAAAATCTATTTTCCTAAATTAGATTGGATTGATGCAGTAATACATAGACCGATTCAAGGAAGCATCAGAACAGTAACTATAACTAAAAATAGTGCGGAACAATATCATGCTTATGTCATGTTTGAGGATGGAAAAGATTTACCAAAGCCATTGGCAGAAGGTAAAACTATAGGCATTGATCTAGGCTTGACCCATTTTGCTGTTACTTCTAACGAGCAAAAGTTTGATAATCCTAGATGGTTTAAAAAACACGAGAAAAACCTCAAAATTAAACAGCAACAATTGTCTAGGAAGAAAAAAGGAAGTAACAACAGAAATAAATCTAGGATAAAAGTAGCTAAAGTACACAATAAAATTAGTCGCTGTCGTGAAGATTTCCATCACAAACTATCGCGAAGGATAGTGAACGAGAACCAAGTAATAGTGCTGGAAAATTTGGCAATTAAGAACATGGTCAAGAATCATCCCCCCGCCTTCGGCACCCCCCTTAATAAGGGGGGCAGGGGGGATCGTCTGGTGGGATGGGGTCAATTTTGTACCATGCTTAAATACAAAGCAGAGCAAGAAGGAAAAATATATTTAGAAGTAAATAGGTTTTTTCCTTCAAGCAAGACTTGTCATGTTTGCTTAAATCAAGTTGGTAGTTTACCTCTTGATGTCAGGCAATGGACTTGCACATCTTGTAATACTACTCATGACAGAGATATCAACGCAGCAATTTCCCTCAGAGATGAGGGTCTTCGACTTTTGACCTCTGGAACGGAGGATAAAGCCTATTGTCCAGATGTAAGACCAAGTAGAGGAGGACGCAAGAAATCCACTACAAGGCAGTCTGTTGGGTAGGAAGCTCGTAGCGTTTACGCGGAAGGGTAGTTCACAATTAATGAATGTAGAAAAAACTTTCTCTTAGCTTGTAGTTAGCAATTCGTCAATAATGATCACTGCTATTTATCCTTGGAATATTGTTGTTGTTTATCATTACTTAGGAGCATTCTTACCCCCTCTTCCCTTAGATAGTATTTTTTCCACTCAAGGGATTATGGTGATGCTTCTTGTAGCTTATGCAGGTGCAATGTGGATGTTTCTTTCCAGCGCACCTAAAGTTCATACCATAATGGTTTCAGACCTGAGAATTGCTCAACAATTTTACGAAGGGTTACTTGATTTACCAGTAGCAGATATTCCTCTACATTACTACTATAACTACGAACAAGGACTGGGAGCAGGGGCGATCGATCCTATTTATATGTCTGCTAACCCCATAAACCCAGATCTTGATGGCTCAGATGGTTTGTGGTATCAACTTAAAAAAAATACTCAGTTACATATTATTTCTGGTGCTAGCAGTGGTTACAAAGAGCGTCAGCGTCATGTTTGTTTTGATCGTGATTGCTTAGAAGAAGTTTTATTAAAAGTACAATCTAGACGTTTAAAGTACAAAATTCGTCAAGATAAACCCCTCAATTTTTTAGTGAAAGATATTGAAAATAGAGTCATTGAAATGGCTGAAGTTTCTAACTAACAAATCCAGAGAGCGATCAAGAAACTGTAAATATTTAACTTTAATTTAAGACTTTTTTTCAAGAAATCTTGATATATTTAAAAGTAATCAAAAGCACTGGAAAGAAGTTCTGTCGCTATGGTCTTTTGCTGTACACCAAAGGGGAGCGATGTCAGGTGTAGAGACAGTGTTTCATTAAGGCTAGAACGTAAGTGGAGTTTCTATCGCTTCCTCCTCTAGCTACTGTTTGTAAGAGATTAAACTCTCTATCAGAGCGATTGCAGGCAGTAGGCGTATCACAGCCTAATTACTGATTTAATATTAGTTTAGATTTATCATCTAACTATTAACTATAATCTCAACCTCAGATTTACTTTGTTTAATCTGGGGTTTTTGAGGTAGGGATTGGGGAATGGGGAGACTGGGGTCAGAGGTCAGAGGTAATAGGCAAGAGGCAAGAGGTAACGCAGTAATTAGAAAGAGCGTAATTATTACAGGCTTATGTGGTATTTATTTTTCCTCATCGCGAAGCGACTAGCGAAGGTCTCCTTCATCTTTCCTGCTTGAAAAATAATTTTGCAATGGTACTTAACTGTAACTAAAAAAAAATGAAAGACTATTGTCTTTCACTTATTGTTCAAGGTTATTTCATCTCATAAGTAGCTAGAGAAATTTATTCTCTGTGTGAGCTTCTAAGTTATTGATTATTGCCAAGAAATGAGTTTCTTGGTGAAGTTAGGTAAAAATGAAATAACCCTGCTTATTCCCTATTATGTTATTCTTCTACTGCAAGATAAACATAGAAACTTAAGAGTTTGAAGAACCAGGACTGTAAATTTCTCCTTCAAATGGTTGTACCCCAATATTAGGATATTCATCATCATTGGGAGCAAAAATACGTGCAAAGGCTTCAGTTAGATATTGGGTTATTGCTTTCAAAGCTTTATTGATAACCATAACCATCGTCTCCTAATAGTTAATCAGCAAAAAAACCTAACTTGAAATAACATATTTTGTAAGAAGTGAAACAATTTGATTATCCTCCTTCCAGATGATAGATTGGCTATTTTTGAGATAAATGTTTATGAATATTAGTAATAATTAAACTCTTGTGGAATTTGGCTGAGTATATATACAAAAAAAAAAATACCTCCATTGCTGGAGATATCACCAAAAAATGTTAAGGTTGATTACTAAAAAGTTACAAAGATTCCTGACTATGATGTATGATTAATTCTAAATTAACCCAAATCCGATATACCGTTGGTAATATCTAACAAGTTTTGTTCCGCAGCAAAGATATCTCCCTGTACACGGACTAAATCTTCTTGATTCAAATCAATTAATAATTCTCCTTGACCAAGAGAGAAACTAATATCTCCTCCTGTTGCTAGGTACTGGCTAAAGTCAAACTCATCTCCCGCAGCAAAGTCTCTGATAATATCCGTATCTTGTAAGCCATCTAAAAGATCGCTACCAAATTGAAAGATATCCTTACCACCATTGCTTAAGAGTTCATCGTCACCAGTACCACCATTGAGTTGATCGTCGAACTCACCTCCAATTATAGTATCGTTGCCATCACCACCATATACTGTTCCTGATATTTTACCTTTTGTGCCATCATAAAGGTCATCTCCAGCAGTAAGGACAACATCACCTCTAATTATCCCCTGATTCAAGATGGTAATATTCCCTTCTGCATTACTAGCATCGATGGCAACTTCTCCATCAATAATACCAGTATTGATAATCTCACCATTAAGTTGTACTCGATCTTCGATGCACCAAAGTTGCTTATTAATTACTTCCCGTGAGAAAATACCAGGTTTATCACAATGGGAAGGAAACTATTTACCAGTTCGCTGTTGGCAGTTAAAAGGCTTGTCTAAAGCAGCAGGAAAAAAAATTTTTGCGACTAAAGGTGACTTTATAGCTTTGGAAGCTCAATGGCAAACATTAAGCGATCGCTATGGTGGTAATCCCCTGGCTTTAAAGATAGCAGCTTCAGCAATCAAAGACTTTTTTGCTAGTGATATTACTAGCTTCTTAGAAATTTTAGCCCAAAGTTCTTTTATGCTTGATGATATTCAAAATTTACTTGAACAACAGTTTAGACGGCTTAGTGATGTACAAAAAGAAATAATGTATTGGTTGGCTATTGAAAGAGAGCCAGTTTCTTTTAGAGAATTAAAAACTAATTTTATTAATCGTATTCCACCTCAAAAAATAGTTCAGGGATTAACCTATATACAAGTGCGATCTCTGCTATACAAAAAAGCATCTAAGTTTAGTCAACAGCCTGTAATCATGGAGTTTATTGTTAACAACTTGATTGAGCAAATTTATCAAGAAATTATAACTAAAAAAATCGATGTATTGAATAAAGTATCTCTAGTTCAAGCACAAGCAAAAGATTATATTAGAGAAGCCCAATAAAAGGCGATCGCACAACCAATTATTAATCGTTTACTTACTACTTATAACACTCCTCAAAATCTCGCAGATCATCTAACTGAAATTCTCCAGTTAGCCAAAGAGCAAGTTTTATTGAAAAAAGGCTATCTTACTGGTAACATAATTAACTTACTGCGTCAGTTAATTATTGATTTAACCCACTACGATTTTTCTTACTTAACTGTTAGACAAGCAAATTTACAAGCAATTAACTTACACAATGTTAATTTTGCTTATGCAGACTTATCCCAATCAGTTTTTACTGAAACCTTGGGTAATATTCTCTCAGCAGTTTTTAGTGGTGATGGTAAACTACTCGCAACTTGTGATACTGATTGTCAGATTCGTTTGTGGGAAGTAAAAACAGGTAAACTATTAGCTATTTGTAGCGGACATAAGAATTGGGTAAGGGCGGTTACTTTTAGTAACGATAGCAAGATTGTAGCTAGCGGTAGTGCAGATGGTACATTGAAATTAATGCTTACAAGTTCTAACTGGACACAAAAGCTGGATCAGAACTGTTGCTTTTAGTTCGATTGCCCCAAGGGGGATAATAGCTAGTGGTAGTGGGGACAGCACAGTTAAGTTATGGGATGTAAATAGCGGTAAATGTCTCCGTACTCTAGCCAAACATAGTCAAAGTATTTATTCAGTAGCGATAAGTAATGATGATAAACTAATAGCTAGTGGTAGTGGTGATAATACTGTCAGAATTTGGGATTATGCCACAGGTAAATGTCTTCGCACTCTACACGGACATAGCAATCAAATTGTTTCTGTTGCCTTTAGTCCCGATAGTCAAACTCTTGTCTGTGTCAGTTTAGATCAAACTGTAAAAATTTGGGATATCAAAACAGGTAACTGTTGGAAAACTTGGTATGGTCATACTGATTGGGCAATGCCTATAGCTTACAGTCCCGATGGTAAGATTTTAGCTAGTGGTAATAATGACTCCTCTATCTTTCTTCCGCGAGAGGACACCCGATTTATCGGGCGACGGGGCTTATAAACTGCGCGGGAAACCCACGCAGACAGCCCCTTGTGAATCGCGGGCAGGGTTTGACAGTTTGACTAACGAATCTTTATATATCAAAGGCTTTAACTGTTCTACAATAGCTAGGCGCGGTAAAGCGCATTAAATATTACAGGGAGTCCCCCCAAGTAAGTACTTAAGCAAAATTAAATGTATATTTTTTGATAAAGTTTTAGATGATTATCAGCAGAG
>JAAUYH010131286.1_pt1 | contig 11813 bp, 8 predicted proteins | sample 7278061 | NCBI WGS metagenome assembly JAAUYH01 (sample SAMN14350203, study PRJNA611818) | marine sediment metagenome | isolation source: surface marine sediment (0.6m) | place: French Polynesia: Moorea | collected 2018-08 | reverse complement strand
GCTTCACTTCCTACTTTAAATCCAGCAGAAGGATGGTTCTTAGCTGCGGCTGCTGATTTTGATGGCGATCGCACTACAGATTTATTCTGGCGCAATAGTATCAACGGACGAAATGTGATTTGGGAAATCAAAAACGGTCAGTTCGATCCGACTAATCCGGCTAATTTCGCTGAAATTACTGCTTTACCTCTAGAATGGGAGTTAGTTGGTACTCCCGACTTGGATGGGGATTTGACCGCAGATCTATTCTGGCGCAATAGTCTCACCGGAGAGCATGCAACTTGGTTAATTCAAGACGGTCAGTTTAATATTGCCGATCCGGCTAATTTTGCATCCCTTCCTGCAGTACCGGGTAACTGGGATCTTACTTTTGCTGCATAAATCTGAATTTATGATGCTGATTTTTTTAAATTGGTGTTGTAGATAATTTGTTTTGGGGAAAGAATTTTTGTTTGAAAGGCCAAGCGTCGCTCAAACATTTTCCTTTCCCCTCAAATTATTCTTGATAATCAGTATCAATAGCTATTTCAAAAGTATCTTCATCTATGTTGATATAAAGTAGGTTCGGACGACAGCAAACTTGACAATCTTCAATGTAAGATTGTTGCATCCCCGCACTAAGATCGATGAAAGTTGTATTTGCTTCGCCGCAAAAAGCGCAAAAATATTCAGAAGTTGTTTGCATTCAGATTAAAGCTTGATTTTCAGATGTAATATTGTGAGATTTTCCCAAAGATCTCAGTTTAAGCCGTGCTAGGGTGGAAAATCAATCTTTCTTCAACCGATCAATCCGATCTTCGGTAGCAAACTTATTTAAGTAATTTTTTAATTTCTCGATCTACGTAGGCGATCGCATTTTTAATTGCTTTACTTTCTTCTTTTTGTCCGTCTACTAGTCGATCTGCCATTTCGCTAAATTGCTTTTCTTGGGTTGTTAGTTTTTGTGTTTCCCCTTGTTGCCATTCTCTGGCTGCTTCGAGGTGTTTCAAAGCTGCTTGTAGTTCGTAGCCAATTTTTTGCAATTCTTGACTGGCATCGGCATTAGTTGCTTTTTCGATGTAAAACTTAGCTAGGGTAAGATTGGCTGTGGCAAAAGTGCGCTCTAAAATAGCCCCATCTTGAATCTTGCCGTTTTGTACTTGTTTGGCAATTTCGTCTAATTCTTTAACTTGGGCTAATATTTCTTGTTGGGGTTTTCCTTGGGAGCGACTGGCTTCAAACTCGAGAAATACCGTACCTTTACGAATTTCTGAAGCTGCGGCATCTTTGTTGGTAGGGAGCATTTTCTTGGCATTTTGCCAGTGTCGGGAAATTTCTGTGAAGATCGAATATGCTTTATCTTCGACAACAAGCACCCATTTGCTGGTGATATCTGCTTTGAGGGCTTCAGCAAATATGGGATCGATCGTTGCGACGGAGGATACTTTTCCGGCTTTCATTTCTGCGGCTAGTTTGTCTAAATCTGCGATCGCTTTTTCGATTTTCTCTGTTTGTTTTTTGGTTGCTTTTGATTCTTCTGCTTTGAGCAAAGCAACTGCTTTTTCGATGTGGCTGACGGCTTTTTGATTATCTTTTTTGAGATAATTTTCTCGAGCTAATTTCAAATTTTCTCCGATTTGATTGAGTACGGGAACCCAAACTTTTTTTTCTGTTACGATCCAACCGTCTGGAGCGGGAGGAAATTGCAATTTATCGATATCATTTTTCGGAGTTATTTCCGTCTGTTGGATCTTATTTGGTTCTGGTGTTTCTGCTTTTTTTTGACAAGCAGCAAAACTCAAGCTAGCCAGAGATATTCCTATGATGATAATAATTTTTTTATCTATTTTAAAATAGCGATCGCTGCGAGCAATTATCTTTTTTTCTTGCATATTTTTTTCTCCAATTTTACTACTTTTATATTTTATAAATTAATAGTCTTTTTAAAAAAAACTTTTTGCTTCATCTAAGTGCTTAATCAAAGTTTGTTCTGGTATCGGCCCTTGAAGGTGCGACCAGGGTAATATTTTAGTTGTTTCCCAATCCCCATGAACGTAATAATCTAGGGGTGGCAATTGACCTTTTAATTCTTTGAAAGCTCGCTTGTAACTGCCAACAGAATCGCCGTAGGTTCTGGTTAATTCTAATAAATGGGATAAGCGGCGATCGCCCCGAGATATTAATGCTTGAATTACCGACCAGTTATAACTTTCTGGACGAAAATCAATTTTGAGTTTGCCCAGTTCTTTCTCTAAATATTTCAATCGTTTTTTTGCCGCTTGATTGACTCCAAACCATTGAAAAGGGGTATGTGATTTAGGAACGAAGGTACTGCAACCAAAAGTTAAGCGCAAACCTGGCACTGCTTGTTTGACCTTTTTTAGCATTATAATAGTTTGTTCTAAATCTTCGGTTGTTTCTCCAGGAATTCCTACCATACCGTAAAATTTAATCGCTTTTAAACCGCCAGCTTTGGCATTGATTGCCGCTTGAATTATTTCTTCATTGGCGAGTTTTTTATTGACAATTTGTCTGACTTTTTCCGAACCGCTTTCAACAGCAATTGTAATCGAACGACTGTCTCGATTTGTTAAAATTTTGGCTAGTTTTTCGGTAACTGTGTTAGTCCTAACTGAGGCTAAACTCAATCTAATGTTATCGTATTCGGGTCGATTTAAATAATCTAATAAGTTATTAAATTCTGGATGTTGGGTGACGGAAGCTCCTAACAAACCAAGGCGATCGGTTACTTGCAATCCTCGTTCGATCGCGGGAATTAAACCATCTTCTAAACTGGCAGTCCGAAAAGGTAAAGTCAAATAACTTGCCAAACAAAACCGACACATTTCCGGGCAACTTCTGACTACTTCTACCATATAAATATTTTCCCAAGCCGCTTTTTCTGTAACTACGGTAGATTGAGAAAGTGTATTGCCTCGATAAGTTTGTTTGACGACGCGATCGGGGATATTCTTATCTTTTGGTGCGATCGATTTAATCTCTCCATCTCGACCTAAATAAGTCACCTCGTACAAGCTAGGAGCGTAAATTCCAGGAACATTTGCTAAATGTTTTAATTTAGTTTGGCGATCGCTTTTTCTTACTTCTTGATAAGCATCAATAAAGTTATCTAATAATTCTTCTCCGTCTCCTAATAAAATTAAATCGAAAAATTCGGCAAAAGGTTCGGGATTGGCAGTTAAAACAGGGCCTCCTCCGAATATTAACGGATCTCTATCCGTTCTGCGATCGCTGCGAATGGGAATATTTAACGACTCGAGCAGGCTAAATATATTAACGTAGTCTAATTCCCAAGAAAAAGAAAATCCCAACAATTCGGGATTTCTGGGTAAAGTTTCGCCAATATCGGTAAACAAGCGACTGACAAGCAAATCCGATCGCATTGCTAAGGTAGTCCAAACTATTTGATATCCCAAACTGGTGATACCGACGCTGTAAGTATTGGGAAAAGCAAATATAGCAGGTATAGCATCGGAATTTGGGGTTGCTGGGGTAAATAAGAGTTTTTCGCGATCGAATACAGTCACAGTAGATGTCAATATAGGTGATTTTATTTTTAATTTTAAGGAGCAATTTCAGTAAAGGCTCGTTGCAAAATTTTTCTAATTACCAATCTCAATCTCAAATTGACTCCTACATATAAATTTTATTTATATATTTTTTTATTCTGCAACGATCGCTTAAGTATTTTTAAAGTGTTTTTTTTCTTTGATTAACACTATATAAGTTTTAATGAAATGTAAAGTCGCGCTTTTTTCTTAAGCAAAATTTTATATTCTATTTTGTGAATATTTCTTGTTCGAGCGAGAAAATCTCTAATCGATCTAGTAATAAATAGACTTGGCAATATTTATAATCCTATAAAATCAAAATTAAAGGTTAATTGTATTCACAAAAAACTATTTTATTCTATTTTTTTTAGACTTAATTAAAAAGGTAAAAATTATTTTCACCCCTCTTTTTTTTGATTAAAAAATTTAATAATAAAAGCTGCTTTTTGTATAGTAAAATACAGATACATTGCATTTTTTGCAATTTAATTATATTAAGAGAAACAAAAAACAACTAACTTGCCGAGGACGAAAAAATGAACGCTGCTCTTATATTTCAAGGTGCTTTAATTGGCTTTTCTATTGCCGCTCCAATTGGGATTAATGGTTTAATTTGTATCAAAAGAACTTTAACTCAAGGAAAAATGGCTGGCTTTATTTCTGGACTAGGAGCAGCAACAGCCCACGGTATTTTTAGTTTTGCGGCCGGATTAGGTTTAAGTTATATTTCTAGCTTTTTATTAGAACAAGAATTCTGGCTGCGCTTAATTGGTGGATTAATTATTTGTTCTTTAGGCGTTAAAACTTTTATGTCCAAACCACCAAAAACAGAGGTAGAAATTAGCAATAATAAAAGTTTGCTCGATGCATATCTAACCACATTCTTACTTTCATTTACTAATCCATTTACGATTCTTTCTTTTGCAGCAATATTTTCTGGTTCTAACTTAAGTGAAACAATTAATAGCAACCTTGCCACTTTACAAATGATTTGTGGAGTTTTTATCGGTTCTACCTGTTGGTGGTTAATTTTAAGTAGTGGTGTGGGTATGTTTCGTAAATGGTTAAGTCCAAAAAGAATGCGCTTACTTAACTATATCTCTGGGGTAATTATTGCAGCTTTAGGTGTAATTGCAATATCTAGCGTGCGTTCTAATCCTTTTGGTTAGGATATAAAATTTACAATCGCTCTGACTGAAAAAATAATTAGTAGAAAAAAAGCCAATTATAATGGTTGAAGCGATCGCTATTAGAGAAAAAAAATATCTCGAGATTAAAAAGTTTACAATAATGCTTGCGAATCAAATATAAAAAGGGAAATGGGAAAACTTTAACTAATACTAATTGTATTATCAGTTATAATACCGAGTAAACGAATACAATCGTTTTACAGCGTGTAATTTTAGTTATCTAGGAGTTTCAACTATTTCCCTAAAAGCGTTGCGCGAATCTAGAATGAACTTTTTCAAAGCTGCGATAGTCACAATGACTGAGCGATCGAGATCGAAACCTTGTTGAAGCGAAACTAAAAAGAAATATCAACAAATTATTATCTATTTAGGTGAATTTAGTTAACTTGATAATAGATTTCGTAGTGATAGCCTTTTTGTTTATTTTGAAAAACAACTTTTTGCTCTCCGAAACCCGCTTGCGTTGCGTACACTCGGGTACTACCTAAGTAGTCATCTTGACTTCCGTGAAAATCGTCCCCGTCTCTCTCCCAGAGAATAATCCGAGCCATACTAGAATTTAAGGGTATTTCTAAATTCAATTTTTTAACTCCAGTCCGAAATATTTTTTCAGACCAAACTACGTTTCCGTTCACTTCTAGATAAGGTTCATCAGCTCTTCCATTACCACCAGTATCTTGGCGATCGAAACAAATAATTGAATTGATTCGTAATTTTGTACTACTTTCAGCCTTAGCTAAAATTGAGGGAAAAAGAGAGGTTGAAGCAACTAAAATTGCTGCTACAGATAAAGATTTCCAGTTCACAGTATATTCTCCCAGATGTTATTCTAAATTTTTAATAAAGGCTATCTGTATAACAAGATAAATATATAGATAAAGTTTGAATTAACTTCCATATATTTAAGCAGAAATACTAGCAAGCTTTGTATAGTTAAGATAAAGAAAACGAAAAAATTGATAAACTTCAGATAAAGAGCTTTTCTTTCCACCTTGTCTATTTGAATGGTTTTCCCAGTAATTTAAGACTATTTCTTAAAAATCACCCAAGAGACGATCCTAGGAGTTTAAATAAAATTGACTTTTTTTAAATATGACCTCTGACCTTTAACCCTCCTCACTGTAACTGTATTAAACAGAAACCGTATCAGATCGAGTTTGATTCGCGCGACTATGTTTTGAGATAATTCTGTTTTTAGGAGATGACTTTTTTATACTTTTTAAATTAATTTGTATTTGCAATGAGGTGAAAAAATAATTTTAAAGCTCCCCTAGTTCAATTTCAATTTATTCTAAAGCAGGACGAGCAACAATAATACCGATCGCATTTTGCACGCCAATAATATACTGAAATAAATCGGGGGAAATAGTTACTTTTGCCATTGGTGAAGCGTGAATAAAACCAACTTTTCGATCGTTGTGAGAATATACAAAACCAGTATGAGTGACATCCAAACCAGAAATATTCGTAGCAACCCCGATTACATCTCCAGATTGTAGCTTGCTGTAAATTTTTTCAATATTTTTTGTGGGAATATAATAGATATCTAATCGATCTAGCTTTGCTTCCATTTCAAGAATGCAGTCATAGTTAGCATCATTTTCTAACATTTTTGGGTAAAGATCGCGATGACTGCTCATAAAATTAAGGTCTTTATCTAGCTTTAAACCACCAAGATCTGCCGTAATATTTTGCAGATTTTTTTGATTTTCATTCGAGTCGATCCAGTCAGAAAAATAATGCAAGCGACTGCAATAACCGTCTAAATTACCATTTTTATATCGTTGGTTAATAATGTTTTTTTTAAAGTTTTGATAATCGTAATCTTGTGAGGCAATATTTCGAGCGATCGCTAAAACAGTTTCAATAAAAATAAAACAATCAAATCGATCGAAAGTTATAACCAAAGTTTCTCGCTCGGTTCGATCTAATAAACCAGATTGATATTCAGCACCTACAAATTTTTTTGCAACTTGTTGGATAATTTCATCTAGCGACCGCGAACTAAGATTACTTTTTAATACTTCTTGTATTACTTCGGTAAACTTTTTTTGATTATCTGGATCTCGACGATCGACCTCGATTTTAGTCTTTACAGGATTGGAGCAAACAGGAGCAATAATATTCAAACTAAGAGAAATTATTGCAGTTGAAATTAAATATCTTGAGACTTGTTTCATTTAAAATTGGTTCTAAAATAGCGATCGCACAAGGCACTATAATTATATAAACTATAGCTAAGATAGATAAGTTTAAGGTCGAGCCAATTACAATAGATAATAAAAAGAATACAATAATTAGAGAAAAAATATTTTTGTAGTTAAGATTTTCCTGAAGTAAATTATTACTAACTGGAATAGTTTTAGGTGGGGGTAAATTTTTTAAAATTGACGGAGGAAAAGGGTAAGGTTTTACGACGCTGCGATCGGATACATTTAACCATTTTTGTAATTTTATTTCAAGCGGATAAATTTTACTAGCTGTAAAATTAAAAGTGTTTGTTTGATTACTGGTACGATCGAAGTAAGAAATATAAAGGTAATTGCAATTATATCTACTTGTAATGGATCGATCTAATTCGATCGCGCTTATTTGCTTTCTACTTAAACTAAAACTAATTTCTTCCCCCACATAACAAAGGCGATCGCTCGTAATAAATAAAAAACCAATATCCCAGTTAGGAAAGTCTTCGTAAATACGAGGTTGAGATGTAGGGGAAAATCCAACAAAAATTCCTTGATATTTATCTACAGGAAAACCACTTTTTTTTAACTTAATTTTTAGTTTCTGCTTTAATTCCCTATTTCCCCATCCAGATATGTAGCGAATAATCTGGCAAAAGATCGCAATATTCAAGATAAAACCAGCCAAATAACAAATAAATAGATTTAGATTTAATAATTGTACTCCCCAAGCGATTGTTATCGGAACGATTATTTTAACGATCGCCATCGTCAAAGCTTTTCGGTTAGCAATCTTTTGTTTAAAATTAATAGAAAAAATTTTATTGCGATCGAAATAAGGCAAAATATAATAAGGAATATCTCCAGCTTTTAAGACTTCTAAAACCTGTTCGTAAGAAACTTTATTCTGCTTAACTATTACTTTAATCCGCTCTGAAATAGTGGGATGGGTTCTTAATCGCTCGCGTTGTTTGCTGGTATTTAAAGCAGCAATTTTATTTAAAGCTTGAATGTAAGCAACGGGATCGCAAGTTAATCTTACAGCTTCTGCATCTGCAATATATTCAAAACTACGAGATAGTTTTAACCACCTACTATAGCAACGAATTAAAACAAAAATGACTAACAATAATAAAACAGATTCAATAATTATTCCCAAATGTATAAACCACAACAATCCTCCTATGGAAAAGAAGGATAGTAAAACTATTGTCAAAATAAACGTTTGCAATTTTTGGGGATGATTGTATTTTAAATGTCCTAATTCGTGACTAATTACCGTATCTATTTCTCTTTTATTTAAATATTTTAAAATGCGCTCTGTTAAAATTATTTTATTGTCGCTAGTAGCAAAAGCATTAATTGTTTCCGTATCGAGAATATAAACTTGTTCTAATTTTACTCTAGCGCGATCGGCTAAAGTATAAATTCGTTCTCTTAATTCTCCAACTGCAAGAGATTGTAAATTTTGCTTTGATTCTTTTGTTAATCCATAAAAAATAACAATATAGACAATCGAACAAATAATAAATAATTTTAGATCGCTTTTAAAAATACCAAAAACGATCCAAGTTAATAAGATAATCTTCAAATAAATTACTTTACTATTTGAGCCTTCTAAAATAGCTAGATCGAGCGAAAATATTTTTTCAAGAATATAAAAGAAGCTAAAAAATTCCAAAATAATTACCCGTGCGATCGCCGATCCAATATTGTGTTTAGGTTCTGCAATTATTTCTAAAAATTATCATTTAAATTTTAACTCCAAACTCTATAAATTGAAGTTTTCTAGAATACTTAGGTAATTATAAATTCGATCGAAACAATTTAATCGACAAGTCAAGCAATCTCTAAGAGAGAGCAAAATTTTCCCAATTAAGTAGTGCTAATAACTTAAAATCTTGAGAGTTTAATCTTGAAGTGAAACTTGACAAACAGATTTTTTTTGTTGTTCGATTAATTTTTGCTTCAATAACGCAATTTCAAGCAAAATTTCTTGTTCGTATGAAAAGGTTTGAAATGTTTGAAGATAGAGAATTGGGATTAGATATATTGAGATCGGAATACATAAAACAATAGGGAAATATTCCTGAGATTAAAATAATATTTTTTTAGTACAATTAAACTCCAAGAAAATATATAACTTTTTGTTTATATGCTTATTTGTTTATTTAATTGTATATTCAAGTTTATTATAGGACTTTTATGGCAATTCAAAAATAAAATTTTCAACATCAAGACTGAATCTATTACCTGACACTTGTCAATAAAAAAAATGGTAGAGAATTTTGCTTTCTCTACCTTCAATATTATTTCAAATTATTAAGTAAACAACAATCCCAACCTATTCCGCTTTAGTTAGGATGGGTTGCTGGCGATCGCCCTCTTCGGGAATCACTTTAACCTTACCTTCAGAGTCGATATCGACTTGAGCTTTATCACCTTCACCGATCCGGCCCGAAAGAATTTCCTCAGCTAAAACGTCTTCTAAAAGACGCATGATAGCGCGACGCAAGGGTCTTGCACCGTAAGCTGGATTATAGCCTTCTTCTACCAAACGCTCTTTAAATTTCTCGGTTACAGAGAGAGTAATTTCTTGCTCCGTCAAACGAGTAAAGACTTCTTTGAGAAGAATATCGGCAATTTCTTTGACCTCTTCCTTGGTGAGTTGACGGAAGACAATAATTTCATCGATCCGGTTAAGGAATTCAGGACGGAAGTATTGTTTTAACTCCTCATTTACCAAAGAACGAATCCGGTTGTATTGAGATTCGGTTTGATCTTCAGCAAACTCGAAGCCTAAACCACCGCCACCTTTTTCGATTACCTTAGAACCGATGTTAGAAGTCATGATCAGTAGGGTATTTTTAAAGTCTACCGTACGACCTTTAGCATCAGTCAAGCGACCATCTTCTAAAATTTGCAACAGTAAATTAAAGACATCCGGGTGTGCTTTTTCGATCTCGTCGAATAATACTACAGTATAAGGACGACGACGAACCGCTTCAGTCAGTTGACCCCCTTCGTTGTAACCGACGTATCCCGGAGGAGAACCGATCAATTTAGAAACAGTATGACGCTCCATATACTCGGACATATCCAAGCGTACCATCGCATCTTCAGAACCGAAGAAGTAAGTCGCTAAAGCTTTGGTTAACTCAGTTTTACCAACACCAGTAGGCCCGGAGAAAATGAAACTAGCGATCGGACGGTTGGGGTTTTTCAAACCGACTCTAGCGCGACGAATTGCCCTAGATACGGCTTTAACCGCATCTTCTTGACCGATCAAACGCTGATGTAAAGTATCTTCCATGTGCAACAAACGTTCCGATTCAGTTTCGGTTAATTTGTTGACCGGAATTCCAGTCCAAGCAGCAACTACGTGAGCGATTTGTTCCGAATCTACAAACGGAGAATCGTCCTCGTCAGTTTTTTCGTTTTTCTTAGTTTGAGCGATTGTTTTAATTTCTGCTTTTATTTCCATTTCGCGATCGCGCAATTCTCCGGCTTTATCGAAGTCTTGAGCGCGTACCGCATCATCTTTTTGTTTTAAAATTTGACGCAATTCTTTATCTAATTCTTTAGCCGCAGGTGGCAATTGAGAATTTAAAAATCTTACTCTCGATCCGGCTTCGTCGATCAAATCGATCGCCTTGTCGGGTAAATAACGATCCGAAATATAGCGATCGGATAGTTTTGCTGCTGCATCTAAAGCTTCGTCTAAAATTTTCAGCTTGTGGTGCTGTTCGTAACGCTCCCGCAAACCGTAGAGAATTTCGATTGTTTCTTCTACGCTAGGTTCGCCCACCATTACTGGTTGGAAACGACGTTCTAAAGCTGCATCTCTTTCGATGTGCTTGCGGTACTCATCTAGAGTTGTCGCGCCGATACATTGCAATTCGCCCCTTGCCAAAGCTGGTTTGAGGATATTTGCTGCGTCGATCGCTCCTTCTGCCGCACCCGCACCGATTAAAGTATGTACTTCGTCAATGACCAGGATCACATTTCCGGCTTGACGAATTTCGTCCATAATTTTTTTGAGACGCTCCTCGAATTCCCCGCGATATTTCGTCCCTGCAACTAGCAAACCGATATCGAGAGTAACCACTCGTTTTTCTTCGAGGATATCGGGGATATCTCGGTTAGCAATGCGCTGTGCTAAACCTTCTGCGATCGCAGTTTTACCTACCCCTGGTTCTCCGATTAAAACTGGGTTATTCTTGGTACGGCGACCCAAAATTTGGATCACCCGTTCGATTTCTTTTTGTCTGCCGACTACCGGATCTAATTTGCCCTCGCCCGCCATGTGGGTTAAGTTAGAACCGAACTCATCTAAAGTTGGAGTTTTAGTTCTACCTCCAGGCGCGCCCGGAGCTGTAGCAACCTCGGCAGTTTCCCCGAGCATTCTAATTACTTGAGTGCGAACTTTAGAGAGATCCACGCCGAGATTCTCCAATACTCTAGCCGCCACACCTTCCCCTTCACGAATCAAACCGAGGAGTAAGTGTTCCGTGCCGATATAATTGTGTCCTAATTGGCGAGCTTCTTCTAAAGATAGTTCTAAAACTCGTTTCGCCCTTGGAGTGAAAGGTATTTCTACCGCTACAAATCCAGAACCGCGGCCAATGATTTTCTCTACCTCAATCCGAGCATCTTTTAAGTTGACCCCCATTGATTTGAGTACCTTGGCAGCGACACCAGTCCCCTCTCCAATAAGCCCGAGCAGAATTTGCTCGGTACCAACAAAATTGTGACCCAGGCGACGTGCCTCCTCCTGAGCCAGCATGATCACCTTAATGGCTTTCTCTGTGAAGCGTTCAAACATTATATTCCATCACCTGCTGCGTGCCCGTGTATGCTGATTCTAGCATAGGCTTTATTTAGAGCTG
>JAAUYH010190117.1_pt1 | contig 11814 bp, 7 predicted proteins | sample 7278061 | NCBI WGS metagenome assembly JAAUYH01 (sample SAMN14350203, study PRJNA611818) | marine sediment metagenome | isolation source: surface marine sediment (0.6m) | place: French Polynesia: Moorea | collected 2018-08 | reverse complement strand
GCCGGGTAGCGTCCATAAAGAACGTCTGCCACTCAACCTCACGGGCGGCTTCTTCCGCCATTTGATTGACATGGCCCACCAATTTAGCATTATCGAGGGCGTATCCCACCTGCACGGCAATTTGCGTAAACCAATCAATTTCCAGCTGTTTCCAAACCCGAGGTCCGGAACACTGATGAGCCACAATGAGTCCCAACAGTTTCCCTTCATGGAGCACAGGAGCGACCAAATTGGCCTTGACGGCAAGTATTTCCAGTTGGTCGATATAACACTGGGTCATACCCGCCTGATAAATATTATTGAGGGCTCGAACCCGGCCATTTTCATATTGTTTGATATACCGGGCTTCAAAACAGGGATCCTCGATGATTCGACCTAAGGCTTGGGGCCAGTTGTCGCCCACCGACTCAGCAATCACAATCCCCTTGGATTCCCGATCAACACTGTAAATCACCACCCGGTCACAGGTGAGAACGCGGCGCGCTTCTTGCACTGCTGAAATGAGCACATCTTCTCGGCTGAGGGAAGCGTGAATTTGCCGCGTGGCGTCCATAAACAAAGTCTTCCACTCGGTTTCAAGGGCGGCCTCTTGGGCCATCTCGGTCACCCGGCCGACTAACTTAGCGTTATCCAGGGCGTACCCCACCTGCACGGCGATTTGCGTGAACCAACCGATTTCCAGTTCCTTCCAAGCCCGAGGTCCAGAACACTGGTGGGCGACCAAGAGGCCTAACAGCTTGCCTTCGTGGAGCACGGGCGCAACCAAATTCGCCTTAACAGAGAGTACTTCGAGTTGGTCAATGTAGCATTGGGTTAAGCCGCTTTCATAAATATTATTGAGGGCTCGAACGCGGCCATTTTCGTACTTTTTGATGTATCGAGCTTCAAAACAAGGGTCTTCAATGGTGCGGCCCAAGGCTTTCGGCCAGTTGCCCCCCACCGATTCAGAAATCACAACTCCCTGTGATTCCCGATCAACGCTGTAAATCACCACCCGGTCACAGGTCAAAACCCGACGCGCTTCTTCCACCGCAGACTTGAGCACATCCTCTCGGCTGAGGGAGGCGTGAATTTGTCGGGTAGAGTCCATAAAGAAGGTCTTCCACTCGGTTTCAAGGGCGGACTCTTCGGCCATTTCGGTCACCCGACCGACTAACTTGGCGTTATCCAGGGCGTACCCCACCTGCACGGCAATTTGTGTAAACCAACCAATTTCTAGGGGTTTCCAAACCCGAGGGCCTGAGCACTGATGGGCCACCAGCAACCCCAAAAGCTTGCCTTCATGGAGGACGGGAGCGACTAAATTGGCCTTGACGGACAGCACTTCCAGCTGGTCAATGTAACATTGGGTCATACCGCCTTCATAGATATTATTGAGGGCTCGGACCCGACCGTTTTCGTACTTTTTGATATATCGAGCTTCAAAGCAGGGGTCTTCGATGGTCCGGCCCAAGGCTCTGGGCCATTTTCCCCCCACTGATTCGGCAATCACAACCCCTTTGGATTCCCGATCGACGCTGTAAATCACCACCCGGTCACAGGCAAGCACCCGACGAGATTCTTCCACCGCAGATTTGAGCACATCCTCTCGATCCAGAGAAGAGTGGATTTGTCGGGTAGCGTCCGTCAAGAATGCCTTCCACTCGATTTCGTGGTCGGCTTCCTGCTGGAGTGTCGTGTTTTCGGCGAACAAGGCGGCCGTATCCAGGGCAAAGCCGACTTGGGCGGCCAACTGAGAAAACCAGCGGGTTTCAAACGGCTGCCAAGCGCGGCTTGCGGAACAATGCTGAGCGATTAGGAGTCCAAATATAACTCCCTGCTTCAGGATGGGAGCCGCTACATAAGCCTTGACGGCGAAGGCGTCGAGTTGCTCCATGTAAGCCTGGGGCAGGTCGGCGGCGTAAATATCCTCAATGACTTTGACCCACCCTGTCTGGGAAACCTCAACCGGGTGATCGCCTAAATAGGGGTCTCTGATTGGGGTCTTTAATAGTTTGGGCCAGCCCTTCGCAACAGATTCCGCCATGACTACGCCGCCCACCTCTGGATCAAGCGTACAGACAATCACTCGGTCAACGCCAACCATTTTGCGACAGGCGTCGACGGCGGTCTGGAGGATATCGGGCTGGCTTAAGGATTCATAGAGACGGTGGATATCAGCTCTGAAAGCCTGAGCCAACTTTGCTTCGTTGGCTGCCTGGGCTTGAAATCTGGCGTTATCCAAGGAGATACCCACATGGTTCGCCGACTGGGTAAATAAGTCAATTTCAAATTGCCGCCATACCCGAGGACTGGCGCACTGGTGGGCAATTAATAAACCAAAGAGCTGATCGCCATTCAAAATGGGCGCCACTAAATTCGCTCGGACGGCGAATGCTTCTAGTTGTTCGATGTGACAGGGCGTCAGGCCCGCCGCATAGATATCATCGATGGCTTTAACTCGACCGTGTTGGTAAGACTCAGTATATTGGCTGCTAAAACAGGGGTCGTCGATCCTTGCCCGTAGGGCTTTGGGCCATTTGGTCTCGACGGATTCGGCGATCACGGTTCCCGCCCCATTTGGCTCGAGGGCGTAGACAATGACGCGATCCGAGTTAAGAGCCTGGCGGACTTCTTCGACCGCTGTTCTGAGGATATCGGTTTGGGTGCGGGCGTGACGAATGGCGTAAATGGCGTCTGCGAATTGCTGCGCCCCTTCACTGCGATTTTGTCGAGCGGCTTGGGCGTTGACGACAGCGGCGGCGGTCATGGCTGAACGCAGAGTTCGGTTTGACCCGAGGGCGGCGATCGCACCCGATAGCAGCGCCATTCCTCCCGTCCCTAACAAGAGAAGCGCCAACTGTTCTTTTTGCTGGATCAATGTGGTGGCGGCCAATTGAGTGGCGCCTTCTCGTTTAGCTTCGGTAATTTGCCGATCAATGGCTTGGTTGCCAAAGTAATATAGAGCGGAGCCAATGCCTAAAATCGGTAACATGCCCAGTGCGATCGCCCAACCCATCGCTTTGTTTTTAAACCCTTGGAAACTTCGGGACTGAAACAATTTTTCCTCAGGGGTCGCTTGCATAGAATTTAATTTAGAAAGTTCAGCCATTAAAAAACCTCAAAAATATCTCAGCAAGAAATGTGAAATACCCCGCATTACTGGATTGCTAAAAAGTTAGAAATAACAGTCATTAGAAATAACAGTCAGCGGATACGCACAAATCCCGTCCTAGCAATCGCTTCCTGCCCCTGATCCGTCAACAAAAATTCCGCATAGGCCTTGCCTGCCCGTTCTGCAAGCTCGCCATTCTCCTTTACCGCCACATACAAATAGCGCGTGAGCGGATACTGCCCCGTTCGAAAGGCTTCTGTATTGACTTGATTCCGCTGCTGGGGACAGCTTTCAGGGAGGACCACCGGTTCTTGATAAGGCGAAATAAACTCACCGGGTTTACGGGCGAGGGGCAGCGGCCTGATGGAGCATTGGGGCACCACCGTTGGCGCAGAGGCGTAATAAATCCCTCCGGGCGTTTCCCCCAGCTGACGCAGCGCTTGAGTGGTGGTGTCAACAAAATTAACCGTCCACCCAAATTCCTCACCCCCCAGAATTTCTTGCGAGAAAAACTCCACTGCGCCGCCCGCCTCAATCGGTCGAGAATAGGGGGTAATGGTGAGATCAGGGCCTCCCACCGCTTGCCAATTGGTAATCTCACCGCTGTAAATTCCTTGCAGCTGGTCCAGCGTCAATCCAGGAACCGTTAACTCTGGATTGACCGCGACAGCGATACCATCAATCGCAATTGGAATTTGCTTGAGCGTAAATCCACGCTGCTCCGCTTGACGATATTCTTGGTCCAATAACGGTCGAGCCGTTTGCGCCAAGCTTAACTGATCGGTCATTAACATCTGAATGCCTGATTCAGAGCCCGTGGGCGCTTGAATAGGCTCAACGTAGCGTAACTGAAACTCAAGGCGTTCGGCTTGAATGGCGGAATCGATCTGTAGTCGAATGGGAGCCCAAGCGGGACTCCCGCCGTAAGTAAAGAGGCCGGTGGGAACGTTGCGCACCTGAGCGAAGGTCTCTGGAGGATACATCGCGTCAGCCTGAGTAAATTGAGCGCTGGATTTGTGGATGAATCGCCAAACACCGATTCCCAAGACCCCCGCTGTCCAGATTAGGGCCACACTAATCAGTAACGGACTTCCGAGCAAAGCTAGGGAACTGACACGTCCCCTCTGTGGTTTATTCATTACGTGTTTCTTCATTAACAGGCGTTGGGATCATGACTGATGTATTCCAAATACGAGGGAAGATCGAGTGAGGGCTTTATGCCTGACGATGCAACGGTAGATATTGCTGCACGATGAGGAAAACCTTCTCCGAATCAATCGGCTTAGAGATAAAGGCAGTCGCCCCAACCAGCTTGGCTCGCACCCGATCTACCAGGCCGTCATTGCTCGTGACAATGATCACAGGCGTCTCTTTCAGGGCTGACACCCGACGGATCTGCCCACAGACCTCATAGCCATTTGTCTGGGGCATGAGTAAATCTAAAAAGATCAGCCCTGGGCGATGCCTGAGCACCATCGGCAAAGCTTGGATAGGATCTCGAATATTAATGAACTGGCATCCAACTCGGGCCAGAATCTGACTCATCGCCAAGGCGTCAAATTGGCTGTCTTCGATATAGACCACCAAGGGCCCAGGCGATCCAGCCTGGATTGGTCCCGCAAAAGTCGCCACTGTAACTGGCCGAGACGCTGCAGGCGCAGATGCCTGGGGGGTAGCGTAGAGATCCTGAACCTCACTCATACCGATCGCGCCCTGACGGATATACGGCAGAACAGATTGGAGTAGGCGCAAGACAGGATGTTTTAACTTGACCGCTAAATCGCGCAGCGTCAGATCGCCAACCAACTGATTTCTCAAATTGTGGTAAACAAGGGTAGATGTCTGATTCTGTAATGCCTCTGCATCCCAAATAATCGGAGCCAAGTTAGGGGAATAATCCGCTAGCCCCGCTTGCCGCCAGTGATCCCAATTTTGACTGGTTTGTTGGAAAACTTGGTCGGTTTGAATCAGCGCCAATGTGGGATCAATGGGCTTTTGAGGAATCCACCGGGCGCTTAAAGCCGTTCCCCCCCCCTGATGGAGTTGTACCCACTGGATGATATCAAACAAGATTTCCAGCAGAGTCCCGATGACTGCAGCTCGCATTTGCTGCCACGACACCTTTCTCTCCTTAACCAATGCCGCCAAGGATGGATATCCCCCCAGTGGGTCTCCATTTAGCCGTTGAAAATCAAGCGGCTCACCCCCAAAATTTGGGCAGTGTTGGGACAGTTGCCGACACCAACGACGAATGGGATGGATTGGGCTGGTTCCCCAAATTAGATACCCCATACGAAAGAAAAGGCTCCACTGGGGGGAAGAGGGTGTTTGAATACAGAAATCTAAGCGGCCCGTCACGTGGGTTTCACTGCAGGCCTGAATTTGCCGTTTAAGTTCATCAATGTTTTTGACTGGATAATACGCAGCTGTGGGTTCGATCAAGCCAATGCTGACCTGAGTCAGCATTGTCCGAAAATCAACGTTTTTTTTAAGGGAACTCATATTAAATCTCTAGTCAGATATCCATATTAAATTCCCCAATTTTCTTACTTAAATCAGAGAAGAAAAGCGACTTTTTATAACCAAAAATCACTCAAAATTCACGCCTTTCAGCGATGTTCATGTCATTAATGAGCAAATTAATTTTGGCTCCATTTCATCCAAGCAAGAAAAAATTTAAAGGTGTCAAACAAAAAAACCATAAACAATTCACAAATAACCATAAACAATTCACAAATAACCGAGAGTCTCTCACGACCCAGAGAAGATGAGACGGGATATTTGCTGTTTAATCGCTACTGCAAGTAGATTCTTGAGCGCCCTGCTTATGAAGGTAGACACCCCTTCTTGGCTAAGATCCATAAGGGAAGGGAAAGTACAGAGACGATAGTTTTGCCTCTAATGGCGATCCTAAATCAATCATGAAATATAATGATGCGACGAACATCACCGATAAAAGGTTTCATAATTCCCCCAAATACCTTGAGGATTTTTGACTCAGGTTGATGTTAATGACCCTATTATAATTAATTAAATAATAATTAAGCTATTTTTATGGTTTATTGATTCTATTCCACCAACTCGTGGCTATACAAAATAGGTTTCATGGGTAACGGTTTTGAATTACATATGTATGCAATATGTTTACGAATTGCCTGAAACACAACAGTAAAAAACAAAAGAAGTTATTTTCCAGGCTTCATTACTCTGATCCTCAATTTGTGTAACAAACTTTTAATCTGATCCGGTAACTGTGGGTCAGGCTGTAGATGGGATATCTAAGAGTGAGATATTCCGTACAGTGTCCGACGCCATGCTATCGATTTACTGGTTTAGTTTCCTCCTTGGGGGCATCTTCGTCGCCCTAGCCGCTCTCAGTGGATTTGACGGCGTTGACTTTGACACCGAGGCGGATATTGATGTCGAACTCATCGATCAGAATGAAGCCCCCAAAGGAGCCGCCCAAAACCGGACAAAGCGGAAACGCCGCCGCCTTATGGTCGGTCCATCCCTGCTGAAGATGGTCAAAACACTCAAGTTCTGGACATTTGGCAGTTGCTTTTTCGGGCTTACCGGCCTCCTATTGTCTTTCCTGCAGCCGACTCTCTCAACCCTAGGGATCGCCATTATCGCTTTCGGCGTAGGGCTCCTCTGCGGAACTTCCATGTCAGGAATATTGGTCTTTCTCCAACGTCGACAAGCCGACAGCCTGGTCCGGTCTGCGGATTTAGTCGGATTAATCGGGACGGTAGAAGTTCCGTTCGATTCCACCCGTCAAGGCAAAGTTCGTCTGAAGCTGAAGGGATCAATGGTGGATTTTATCGCCTTTACTAACGATTCCCAGGGATTTGGTCAGGGTGATCCGGTATGGGTGGTGGGGACTGAGAAAAATCGCTTGTGGGTTGTCTCGACTGAGACCCTAGACCCTTCATCCTCTCCCTAACGTTTTTTCCCGAATGGGGTTCCTGATTGACCAACAGCCTTTACATCTTAGGCCGCGGCTCTGCTCTATTGATCCAGTGTGTAGAAAATAGATGAAACAATGAATGTGCAAATGAACGTCCAGGCCTTCCCACCCCAAGTAGGGGAGATGGTGAAGGTCGCTCAAGTCTCTGCAGAATCCCCGGCTCAACCCCCGCCAAATTCAGGCTCTAGTAACTGGGTCAACGCGCCGATCACCCTGTCTATTCTTGGCGTTCTCCTAGTTGTTTGGTTTCTTAAAAACTTCTTGCGCCTCTGTAATCCAAACGAAATTTTGATCCTGTCAGGTCGTAAACATCACACCCCAGAGGGTCAAGAGGTCGGTTATCGAGTCATTTTTGGCGGCCGAGCGATGACGATTCCTATTCTGGAAACGGTTAAGCGCATGAATATGACCACCATGCCTGTCCCTGTAGAGGTCAGCAATGCCTACTCCAAGGGAGGCACGCCGCTGCATATTCAAGCGATCGCGAATGTTAAAGTCTCCAGCGACCCAAGTATCGTGGGCAATGCCATCGAGCGTTTTTTAGGCCATAACCGCTCTGAAATCAAACGGGTAGCCCAGGAAACCCTGGAAGGTAACTTGCGGGGCGTCGTCGCCACCTTAACCCCAGAACAAGTCAATGAAGACCGACTTAAATTCGCAGAGCGGATCGCCCAAGACGTCGCCCGCGACTTAGGCAAACTAGGACTCCATCTAGACACCCTGAAAATTCAGAGTGTCGCCGATGACGTCGACTACCTCAGCTCCATCGGCCGCAGACAAATCGCGCATATTGTGCGGGATGCAGAAATCGCAGAGTCCGACGCCATGGGGCAGGCGGATCGGGTGGAAGCGGATTGTCAGCAGCGGGCGGAAGTGGCTAAAACCCAAGCCCTTACCGTGATCCAACAAAAACAGAATGAATTGCGCAAAATCAAAGCGGAGTTAGAACAGCAGGCAAGATCGGCGGAAGAACGGGCCAAAGCGGCGGCAGAAGAAGCCCGCGCCCGGGCGGAACAGGAGCTTCAGACAGTCAGGGCGGAACTAGAGCGGCTCCGATTAGAGGCCGATGAAGTGCTGCCAGCAGAAGCCCACCGCCAGGCCAGAGAGTTACAGGCGCGAGGCTCAGCCGCCGGATTAGCCGAAAACGCCAAAGCCGCCGCCCAGGTGAATGAACTATTATCCCAGGTATGGCGGGAAACTGGGGCCGACGCCGCCGAGGTGGTCTTAATTCAGCAAATTGAAAAGGTGTTGCAAGAAGCAGCGGAGATTCCCAATCGGGTCCATCTGAAGCGGGTCAATGTGATCGACAATGGCGACGGCGCCTCCCTAGCCGGGTTAGTCAATGTTTACCCCGAAATCATTCGTCAATTCCTTGATCGCGTCGATCAAACCCTCGGAATTGACGTTATCGGCACACTCAATCGCAGTAATGGTCATAAAGGAGACGACTAATGCCCGCTATCATCGCATTAGTTTTAGCGCTAAGCGCTGGGGCCGGATTCCTGGCAATCCGAGGCCTGTATTGTATTTGCCAGCCCAATGAGGTGCTGATATTCGCGGGCAGTTCTCGCCAAATCGACGACAAACGCAAGGTGGGATATCGGCTAGTCAAAGGCGGCAGCAGTATTCGGACACCGTTGCTAGAGCGGGCGCTCCGGATGGATCTGACCAACATGATCATCGACCTTAAGGTGTCGAACGCCTATTCCAAAGGCGGGATTCCCCTCACGGTGGAAGGCATGGCCAACATCAAGATTGCGGGCGAAGAACCCACCATCCACAATGCCATTGAACGGCTACTCGGCAAAAGTCGGAAAGAGATTGAACAAATCGCCAAGGAAACCCTGGAGGGAAATCTGCGGGGCGTACTCGCCAGTCTTACCCCCGAGCAGGTGAATGAAGATAAAATCGCTTTTGCCAAAAGCTTGCTAGACGAGGCGGAAGATGATCTGGAAAAGCTAGGCCTGGTGCTGGATACCCTGAAAATTCAAAATATTTCAGATGACGTTCGCTACCTGGATTCCATTGGCCGCAAGCAACAGGCGGAGTTATTGCGAGACGCCCGGATCGCTGAGGCGGAAGCCAAGGCGGAATCAGTGATTCAAACTTCTGAAAATGAGAAAATTACATCGCTGAGGCGCGCTGACCGGGATATCGGTATTGCTAAAGCGGAAGCTGAGCGGCGGATTCAAGACGCCACCACCAAACAGGAAGCCATGGTCGCCGAGGCCAAAGCGGAGATCGCTTCAACGTTAGCTCGGATCCAGGCGGAGTTACCCGTACAGCAGGAGCGGATTAAACAAGCCCTGCAACAGTTACAGGCGGATGTGGTGGCGCCCGCAGAGGCCGAATGTAAGCGGGCCATTTCCCAAGCCCGGGGAGATGCAGCCCAAATTCTAGAAGAAGGAAAGGCTCAAGTCGAAGGGATTCAACGACTGGCTGAATCCTGGCAGGCAGGCGGATCAAGTGCGCGGGACATTTTCTTGCTGCAGAAGTTAGAAGTGCTGCTGAAAACCATGGCGTCAACTGTGCCGGATATTGAAGTCCAGAATCTCACCGTCATCGACGCTATGAATGGCGGCCCTGCTGCTAAGGCGGCTTCCCTATTGGAACAGTTGAAGCAAACCACTGGACTCGATGTGGCTGGAGCCGTCAAAGGGTTAACAGAGTCTTCATCCATACCGACTCAAAATGAACCTAGTGAACCCAGTGAGCCCAGTGAACCCAGTGAACCCAGTGAACCCAGTGAGCCCAGTGAGCCCAGTGAGCCCAGTGAGCCCAGTGAACCCAGCAGACCTCAATTCCCTGAGCCCATGGCTTGGGATACGCTTGAGCCTGAGACAAAGGAAAGTATATATACTGAGCATCAGGAATCAGTGTAAAAAAAGTCGGTGGATGGGTGGATGAGTGGATGGGTAGATGGGATGATTTCGCGGGGCCAAGCGCTGAATGGCTGAGATGAAAAACGCGACAATGTTTGACGTGGAAAGAGTTAGAGATAGTTTTCCGATTAAACAAACTGCTCTAGGGGATGCGATCGCGCTTCAGTAGGCGCTTAACTATCTGAGTATAGAAAGGGAATTCTAACCCTATGGAGTGAATCTCCTCTCAACCTGGGCAAGGGGGAATGGGTAGATGAGAATGCCTTGCGTTCTTATCCCCTTTGCCTTTTCTTTCCCCTCAAAACCTCAGGCTATCGCTGATTCGCCAGTCCTGAATGCTAACCCCGTCAGACCATGCCGACTGATATCGATCCCCCTACCTGCAAGGCAAAGCGTCCGAAATGCTGCAAGAACCCCTCGCCCACAACAGCCCCCGAGTCTATTTACGCGGCATTTCTCTACCCCGAGCCAGTTTGAGGGACGCCGATATGGAGCGGGCGGACCTGCGGCAAGCGATTCTCAAAGGGGCTTTCTTAAATCGAGCCAATCTGAGCAAAGTGATTCTGGAGGAAGCCGATCTGGAACAAGCTGACCAACGGGAAGCCCAGCTGGAAGGGGCATTCCTGGGAAGCGTCAATCTAGCGTCGGCCAACCTCTCAAAAGCCAACCTGCAAGGGGCTTTTTTGGAGCGAGCCATCCTTTCGAGGGCTAATCTGAAGGCGGCGAATCTGAAGGATAGCTTCTTATTAGGCGCTAATTTGACCCGGGCTGACCTCAAGGGAGCCAATCTGATGGGTGCTAGTCTTGGCAAGTCAATTTGAGCGGAGCTGACCTGAGGGGCGCCAATCTGTCTAAAACTAAGGGCGTGAACGTAGAATCCCTGCCCCATGCACTCCTCTGTCGCACGGTGTTTCCTCAAGACAGCCCACGATCAACGGCTTTTTTGAAATCCAAGCGATCGCTTTTTCTGATGCTTTTGTGAGGACAGCGATTTCTTCGTCTTCCCTTTTTTATCAACCACTGATTTGACCAGGCTGTAGTGAGTCCTCAATCTTCGTATATAATCCTTATCCTTCAGGACAACCTCCTTAATTATCTTCAAAAGCGCTGGGGCTAACTTTGATTGAGGGCTCCCCGGATTCAAAATCGGCCCTTTTAGCTTCTGAATCATGGATGAACTGCCAAATCCCATCCACTCCTTATAAAAGTTGAGGTTCTCCCAGCCATAAGCAATGGTGGCGACTACCTCCTTCTTTTCTTCTGAAAGTACTGAGAAAAATACCCGACGACAATCACAATCCCGTTTCTTGCAATACAATTCCAGTAATCCATAATTGCCTGCAGGCAAGTCAGGATGCTCCTGAATGGTCAGTATGCGAGTTTCTTTCTCCGCCAGCTCTGGAAAAAATTCATGGAATGGGGCAAAAAACATGATGGATATCCCTGTCTATTGGGCGAGCAACTTAAAGTGGAAAGAATGCAGGAGACAGGAGACAGAATCTGGTTCCTGAATGACTTTTGACTCTTGTATTCTGTATTCCTTATCCTGCCAGGTATACCATCAGTCTAAGCAATTCCTAAGAAATATTTATAATCGCTCTCAAAATATCTGGGTGTTGAAAATTTCATGGAGGCCAAGTGTCATTCCGAGAGAAGCGAGGAATCTCAACCTCTCGCTAAAGTCTGAGATGTCTCGATTTCGCTACGCTCTACTCGACATGACATCCCGTTTTTATTGCGAATCGGCTGTGTAATTAATATGGTAGTCATTTTTTGTAAAGGATGACTGAAATACTATGTATGCAAGAGATTCAAGCACTAAGGCTTACTTAAAATACCTGAAGTATCCTGACCATTCTCGGTCATCTACG
>JAAUYH010083213.1_pt1 | contig 11814 bp, 9 predicted proteins | sample 7278061 | NCBI WGS metagenome assembly JAAUYH01 (sample SAMN14350203, study PRJNA611818) | marine sediment metagenome | isolation source: surface marine sediment (0.6m) | place: French Polynesia: Moorea | collected 2018-08 | reverse complement strand
TCCTAGCTGAGGTGTTTTGAGCGCCGCCCCATTGGGCTGCGCGACTCTGGTCTAGTGATGCTTGACCAATCCCAACGTAGATACACCTGCCACGAGTCCGCGTCAACAATGGTTAGAAGAACTCATCTTAGTTATACTGCAATGTTTTAGGTAGAATTTCTGCTTTGTATTGTTTGATTCTCTAGTACTAATAGTTATTCTAAGTGAAATGCCGCGCAGCAGCTGAAGGTGAGTTTTAGCGTTGTTTTTAGACCGGGGTTACGTACAACTGTAGTTGTTCAAGGAAAAGAAGATAATATAGAAAATTATCGCATAGCTATTAAGGAATGATTAAGAAAGCATGAAATTCTATATCTATTGAATTTGTTTTCCTCTTTCGCGCTTTCCAAGAGCAAAGATATGGGTCTGCAAGCCACGAGATTGTGTTTACAGCTTTTATTTAGCTCAGCTCTAATAAATATGAGAGGGCATTATTTCCGTAGTTTTTATCTCTTGAGAATCATGGCAAAGAATAAGATGGCAATTTTTATAGACCCATATGGTTCTACAAGCAAAGAGATCGGTTTATATATTTCATTGTATGAATAACATTTATTCGATTGTATTTCAAAACATCTTTGGTGAAAATCCCTGATTGTATATAATAGAGATATTTAATTTCTCAGCAGTCTTAAACGGAAGGTTCTATAGCTCACTGAATTTTGAAAGGATAGACGTTATGGATGTCAATAAATAATTGGTATGTTCTTCTCCTGGTACGCATATTTTAAGCGCTAGAAAGCATTGTGATTTATTCGCACGTATTTAGTTAATAAATGATTTCCATAAAAGTTCGTGTAATAAAAAAACATATTCAAACAGCATTGAAATTATTCTTTTCTAGAGGCTTTTTCCTTGGCCTTTACATTGGCTTATTTTGATATTAATTTTCGTGAAATGTAAGATTTTTGTTCAAAGTAAGACCATCCAAGGCCTGGTCGGCCTTTCGGAGTCTTTTCCAGCTATTATCCACGAGAATTCGATGCCTCCATATATATTTTGATACGATAAAGTAATAGAAACGGGATCAATACGTTGGCTCTGTTCATTTAATGAAAATGCTCCAACATATTGCTTAGTAAATTTGCGTTTCAGTCGGCAGATTCCAAATTTCCGGCAACCTCAACCATAAAAAATTTTATATGCTGATTACTTCTTGCTCTGCATAGAAAGCAGTTCCAGAAACTGGCATTATGTGCAGTTCATTTAGATATATTGAAACATTTAGTTGCACTTGTACGCCTTTTCATTTGACTTTTGTTCTTAATAGAATGCATTCTATAAATAAGAGTGTTAATAATCGAAATGTGTGTTATAAGTATTCGAAAGCGCTCTTGACTTTTTGAAAACTGGAATACGTAATAATGAGACCTTGAACTTTCTGTTCACTTTTTGAAGCGCTTGCAGTGTATAAAATACTTTGTGTATTTAAGCTTTTTTAGTCAGTACTATTTTTTCTATTAGACGATCATGAGCCCTGCATAATGGTTCCTTTACCAATACTGATTCAATATTTAAGAATCTGATAATACAGGCCTGCGGAGGATGATAGTACTCATTGAGGATGATGAATTGATTCTCTGGAAAAATAATCTTACTGATGAAAACAAAACATTTCCTGCCGCTCCACGACACTCTCACCCAGTTTTTTTGTCTTCATTCCATATAGGCGCAAGACACGTGCGGAACACTCTGTTCACAGTCATCGCAAATGAACGGGAGACTGAGCTCCTCAATTCTTTCTGTAGCTCGGTATCATCAAAGCCTAATAATTATAGCTATTATGGAAATAATTAAGTCCAGGGTTGAAAAGCTAAAAAGATTAGTGAAGAAGAAGAATAAGGTAACCATATGTGAAGCTATATGGGAGATAGCTTCGTGGTGTTGTAGGAAGATTTTATTAGTAAGGGTTGAGTCTGTTCGCTTGGAGTCACTTGCTGCCCGTAGACGCGCTATGATTCTATTTACCTACAAACAGAAGTAAAATTACATATTGGACTTAACCAAGGCATACAAAGGTAACGACCAACGGTAAATTTAGCCAAAAACTCAAAACGACACGAAATAAAGTGTACTAAGATAGTAAATAACACAAAAAAGTTCTCAAATGATCCCAAAACAGACTAGCGCTCGTCTTCGCCCGCTACACTGACGGCTAAAGTTTAGTAGAATTCCTTATTGCAGCCTAGCATAGGAATCTCCAGATGTTTGTCCAGTAGCATCAGCGTCTGGCAGTTTCTGCAGATCCTTGGTTCGTCCGGGCACTTAAAAATTTCGCCACTGAGGACTGCAGCCGCGGCTGCTAGTGCTTCGATCGCTTCCTTGATCCTGATCGCGCTACTTTCAGCGTAGCTGCCTGTTTTGAAAAATCCACCACCAAAGCATCTCCTAAACGGCTTTTGAGGCACCAATAACTCCATCGCACGCTGGTATTACCGGATTTTACGCTTAGGCCACATTGTTGTGGCAATATCTTGTGTTTAAGGAACTTATCACGTAGCTGCCTTTTTGCTGACACTGGCGCCGCAGATTTCGTCTTGTTCTTGCTAGGTCCTACCCTCGTGGTGTTGCTAGGCGGAAAATATGAGAGAGTTCACCGTAGATAAATAAGAGGTTAACACTACCTGTCTGTTGATTGCCAAGTATCTATCCTCTATCGAAAGTCAAACTGTTCTCAACGAAAAATAGAGTGATGAGCTTGTCAAAACCTCAGGCATTCAAAGAATATAAGAGGGAATAGATACCAATATTAATTGCTTTAGTCTTCAATCAAGGTCTCTGGGTGAGCTTATGTTCTCACGTATTGTGTATGTAAACCGTGATGCATGATTGTGCCCTAGCGCTACACTACACCAACTCCTTGACACAACAAACAATCGACATCCACACTTCCAGCGAAAACAAAATGGGCCATACAAATGTGTCTTCGTCTCCTGCAGTGGGTGCACTGATCGCAATACGCCTTCTCGGCGGACTCTTTTCTCTGCTCCCGCCATATTTCGCACTTCGCAGCTCTTCACTGCTCGCCGCTCAAACTGACGCTGATGTAGTGGTTTGGCTGTCAATCAAATGTCTCTCGGTAGCGTCATCCCGGACTCCAGCCTAGCAAAGATGTAATTGAGCGCCCTCAGGATTGTGTTGCGAATCCTACGACTACTGCTACATATACCGTGAATGCTTAAAAAGACACCACTTACGCAGCGACGGCTGCTGACGGTTCTTCTCGCTCCGATGTATCTTCGCAGACGCTCTACCTGGTGTTGATGATGTACAACGTAATGAATTCCAACGCTTCGTCAACCGTTCGTTTTGCCTCCATCTCCGCCACCTTCAAGACATGCGCGTCAATGCTACTAGGCTCTACATCCATAAGCACTCGATACGACGTATTAACGAAGAGCTGAATATCGCGCTGCGTCGTCCCAAGTGTTGGGCTCGTTTTTTCCGCCTTATCCATCCCTTTTGCAACTTTCGTCGCCTACTCGAAACTGTAGATGGCGTTGTGAACCATGTAGCGCTGCTGAATTATTTCGGTGATGATGACAGGGATTGGGACGTTTCTTGTTGCATTTGATATTCTACCTGCATTGTAGCTTCTTTTTCTTCGATGAAGATTCGTTCGGAATGATTTCAAGTTGTGCCAAGATTCCCCTTCAATATGTGTGCCAACATTTTGATCAAGGAAGACTTAACGTAGTACGTGTAGTAAGATACATACTACTATTGCAAATTCGGTATAAAAGTCAAAACCTGAAAGTGATAAGCGAGAACAGTATTAGCCCCGGTTCCAAACATATCTGCACGCCAGTTATTTTTCTCGACTTCACTTCTTATCCTTCCATTTACTATAGCAATCACTTTATTCTCGGGTTACTTATGATTTCTAGTTTGTTTTCTAGAACGGAAAAGATTTTGGATGGAATCGGATGGGGTCCAAACTGCGTAATCGGTTTTTGGTGTGCAATATTGCTCGATGTACCGCTTTTTTCAACCATTCCAATACGTACCTATCGATTTAAGTGAGATCCGGTTCACAATTGCCCAGAGATCAACGGTTGGAGTACCCTACTCTGCTCAAACGTCTTCTTTCTCTAGCATCCTTACTTATTATTCGGAAGGTAGCCGCCTTGCAGTAGCTATACAACGTGGAATCACCACTGATCATCAAAAATTTCAGTTAGTCCCTCTTTTCCGACTTCGCGCCCTTCGTTTCATCATCTCCTGCAGCTTGCACTCTACTATTTTTCTTCCGTGGTGTTGGTCTGACGCGTTCTGTCGCTGTCCAGTTGCTTCTTGCAGGTGCAGAACTTGCTTTCCTGATCTTTTTTTTGGCATTGAACGAGAGCTTTGGCTGGTTCCTGTTTTTCGTGCTCCTTTATTACTTCGCTCTTTGTAGCTACATTCGTTTGACCCGACTAATTCACACGACAACGCCCAGTACTACCTGATGCTGTATCTTTTGCAGATTCTGAGCTATTTTCAATCGCTCCGTACTTGCATGGGTTGCTTGCTAGGCCAGAGATCATGTCATCTAGTGTTCATGGCGGCTTCAAGATCTCTTCGCCTTGATGATCATGCTCGGATTATACACTTCGCTGTTTTGACATCTTCAATCTCTTGTGATTTAAATTTGCCTGTCTCTTTGGTTCACTTCGGTATTTCGTTGAATGACTTGGTTTATGGGGTATTTTCTACTGGTTCTAAGCATATTTTTGAGTTTTCTCCTGTGTATGTTGCAGGGGACTCGAAGTTCAACACAGATTCTCGAGACTCTATTCTTCGTCATGTAAGCCAAGATTACGGAACCAACAGCACATTGCGACTTCTTGACAGTATTGGAGCTGCACATAGGGTCACGGGCTGCTTGCATGAACAGGGCGCTAGAATCTCCTACTGCCTTCTGTACGCAGATAAAACTTAAGCAAATTGGCGGTACTGGAAACGAAGGATCCGCACCAGCAAATCAATAACGTCTCCGAACCTGCACTCTTCTCGCTTCCTCTTACTAACACCATTCCTCCAACTTCAAACCTGCTTGATCACTCCCAGAAAGTATATAACACCGTTGGGGAGGCCTTCAAAAACATCACATGGGTATTTGGAATACGCGGATGAACTTATCGTGGATGGCATTGGCCCTTGGTAAGGTGGCTCTAACAAAACCTTCCTTTTGACACCGAATGGGACTATAAATGGGAGCTTCCGTCAGTACCGGGCCGTTTCCTGTAGCTTCAAAGTACTTGTACAAGACAAACATCCCAGGCCTGGTTTATATTGCTTGATACAACCTTCAGTACTTCTCTCTTCAGAGGTGCACCCATTATTTCTACTTTTGCACTACCTCGCGGATTGTATACAGAGTTATTTTTTTGGAAACCTGGGAACGATAAGGAATATTTCATGGCAATGTTGTCAAATAAGCTGTCCCCGTCGCTGCAGACGCGGACTTGATTTCCAGACAGCTACCAGATCAATTTGCGTTTGCGCTCTGGGATCCGGGTCTGTACTGCACTTCAAAGTCATAGTCTCCAAACAGACACATGCTTCGCGCGATCCTCCCTTGCGGGTTTCTAGTTTTGATCACATACAATCGACGAAATAAGTATAGCCCGTTCCAAACCCTCGCGAACTGCGCAGTGCACGTTTCCTTCTTCCACTAAACGAGTACTATCACAAACACACTGATCAGCTCTCCGACATACAGCGCAGGCTAACACAGCGTGCCGATCCCTAGTGCACCACACCAGAAGAATACGAAGAATAGCCCGGCTGTTCCAAGCGAAACAAATTTAAACCCACAACATGCAACGAGCCGCCACACCTATAAATGCTCGTTCTGTGAATTAGTTTAGAATGATACTTCTCGGCTGACAACTCATCTGTACACCACCAACAACAACAACCTGAACAATAGGTCGGGGATCATTCAGGCCATGACTGACGACAAAAAACAGTAACGGAGATCGAAATTCGGACCAGGCGCTCACGCAAAGCAATCCGTGACTATTAACAAGCTCTGCGATTCGGGCGAAAGAACACAAAAGTCGGCCCCCTACGCAAACTATCGAATAAATTGGTGATGTTGCTGGTGTGCATGGCACGGACTGATGAATATTCCGCCAACGATTTGAGTAAAATTTACGGCGCTCCTTTCAATGTCCGCCGTGTACGAAATATATTTCAGGAAGCGGAGCATCTTGAGTACAAAACGATTTTGAGGTCACCCCCGCTCACTATTAATCACAAGAGAGAGCGGGTAAAATGTGCCGAAGAGGCTTTGCGCGCTAGCGACCTGGTGTTGCAGCGCCCCATCTGGTCCGACGAGAAAGCTTTCAACCTCGACGGACCAGATTGTTTCGCGAAGTACTAGGCGGGCATATGCCTTCTCCGGCGCTAGTTCCTGCGCCGCCAAAACGAGGCAGTTCAATTATGGTTTGGAAGGCTTTTTCGGCGCTCGGTAAGGCGGAGATTGAGTTTGTGGAAACGACAAGAAACGCGCAGAAAAATTGCGATGTATTAGATTTATCTTCAATTCCCTTTGGAAAGCCGTACAGAAAGGAGACTAATACTTTCAGCAAGTCAAAGCGTCTGTGCACCTAGTTAACCATACCAAACAGCTTTTGCGGGACATAGATATTGATGTTTTGGACAGGCTGGCCTGTATTCCGGACCTCAACCCAATTGTAAATCTCTATCCGGTTTTGCTGCGCGCGATAAACCCCGGATTTCGACGGTTCGACTATGCATAACCGCTAACAAGAAGCGATCTTGTATGGATTAAGAAAAATAGAGAAAGATTTTTTCGTTCGCTCGTTCTCTCCATAGAGCAACGATCTATTGATGTTATAACGAAGCGCGGAGAGCGCGTTACCCATTAGGCCGCGGATAGATGCATGCGTGTCCAGGAAGCTTGTTTCGTTCTAGTTTGTTTCGCACGAAACAACCAGGCTATTCATCGTATTCGGCCGGTGTGGTGCAGTGGAGATCGGCAAGCAGTATTTGTCTGCGCTGTATCTTAAGGGGGCTAAACAGCGTATTTAGAAAAGTGCTCGTTTACTGGAATAGTGCAACGTGCACTGCGACCTTCGCGAGGGTCTGGAACGAGCTATGCTTATCTCATGGACTGTACTTCAAGGCTTCATGGTCGGTGACCAGCTTGAACCGCTGGCACATAAGGTGATATCAAAAGTTGTTCAGGGCAAAAGCTATTGCATATGCCTATCTTTCGGACGTTGAGTACTTCCTTCCTGCGTACTGTGCGTGATGTTCTCTTCCACTATCGTCCTTTTGTAACAACACAGCTCCAATTACTCTATTTGATGCGTCAGTCGCTACAACAAGTAGGTTCCAACGTCTGTATACGCGAGGACCGGCGCTGTGGTGAGTGCTTCCTTTGTCTTCTCGAATTCTACTTGCATATCGTCGGTCGACTCAAACTAGACCTTTTCTGAAGTCTTCTCTTACAATTTTCTTTCTATCCTCGCGAACCCGTTGGTGAACGGTCTGTAGTATGCCGCAAGACCGAGGAACGGTCTTAATTCTTTCGCGTCATGGGTAGTTGAGCACACATCATCTCCTGTAATTTCTTGCCACCAGTGTGCACATTATGCTTGTCGATGGCGTGTCCAAGCAATTCAGCTTTAGTTCGCATTAACAAACACTTGCTCGACCTGACACGCTTCCGGTAATTGCGCAGCAAAAATTGACGTTCTTCAAGTGCATAATATGTTCTTCAAATGACACCGAACAAGCTATGACGTCTTCAGCATAACACTTCAGGTTACTCGCACTCACCAAACAGTGTGCATCATCCTTTGAAAGTTGCACTTGAATTTATGGAACCGAACGGCTTCACTTCGAACTGTTAAGTCCCATACCAGCAGGTAAATGTCGTCATCTACTTGCAATACGCATGCATCTCAATCTGCACCTATCCTAAATAGTTCAAGTGTCGTGAAGACAGTGCACCCTGTCACTTCATCAAACTTCTCGTCGATCAAAATAAGGGGCTACCCGACTCGTATCATGGAGCCATTCAACTTCCTGAGGTTCATGCAGAACGTTGGCCTTCTATCCTTTTTTGTTACAAACACAATTGGTTTCATTCAAGAAGACTCTACAGACATAATTTTACTTGCGTTCAACATACGGTCTACCGTATTGTTCACCATGTCGACTCATGTTCCGGAATATCGGCTCATCCGAAGTAAGCTCCAACTTGTGCGTAGTATTACACTTTACTGGTCAGACATCATCGAATGAGTACGCGATGACGCCTGCATAACCCTGAAGCAGGTGCTTTACTTCTGTTGCATACTCGTTGGACAGATGTGCTACTTTCTGTTCAACTGGATCACATTCTTCTTCGATGTATGGTGACCCGTTCATCTGAATCAAGGTTCGAACGAAAGCATTGTACTTGTCCTGTACAGATTCTTCCGTTATCTTGCTTACTGTGTCTGCTGCCAAGTCAAATTTGGTCCTTCATACATCGCTGGTTCATACACAAAATTCAAATTCTCTGCCTTCCCATCCTTCCTTACCTAGATTGTTTGATCGTACAAATAACTAGAGGCGCACATACCAAAAAACGTTGGAAATTCGAAGATAAGGTCATAAGGTACAAGAAAACTCGAGATTAGTGAAGGTAAAGAGCTTAATACGGAGTAGTACATGCGCTGTAAAGCAAACGCAACATTATCAGCTTCAGCGCACAAATTCCACCGTTCTCTTTCAATTTACAGTACTCGAATATACGCAGTTACCAGTGCTTCTATCTAATCCGAACTCTCGATTTGCTCGGTACCGCATATTGCTCTTGAACAAGTCGGTAATTTGGAGACGATTTAGTACGCTCACTTCGGTAGTAGAACAAATACATATCGCATTTGCACCCCATATTTCTCCTTGTTCTCTCATTATTTTCTATTCCTACGTATTTCTCATCACAAGCTTTCCTTACCTGATATGAATTTATGCATGTTTGCTGTTATTAATTTTGGGGTGTCCAGCACACCAATATCTGTGTAGCGATCGAGCAAACAAGAGTAATTAGAAGATTTAGAAGAAAAAATGTGTATGAGTTTCGCTCCAATTTTCTCATGCACTGGTAGAGAGTGCAAAAAATCTGTTAGTAGTTGGTGACATCGAACCGTGAATCTAACCGTAAACTGCAAGTCTCTCTCGAATTACTCTGTTTCATCCAATACAGGTTGATTCTCTGTTTTAAAAACCCCCCTAAATTGCAAATGTTTTCCTGCATTGAAGATCCTCAGATAAGAAAGAACGCCTATCTCTCGAACCCATTGTAAAACTTATCAATGCTTTGTTTTATATCAATCTTTTCTATAATTTTTCCTTTTTGATACATCAGTTGCCTAGTATGACTTTCCCAACACCTCAAGCATCCTTCTATGCTGCATCTTTGCTAATTACGGGTTTTCGTGTAGTGACTTGATGACTATGGAATCGAGATGTGCGACGATATCTACGAAGATTACCGGGATTGCTTGAATTACTCCTGCACAATCTCCTGCAGAACCATCTACTACGACTATGCGCCTTTTAGTTAGAGAAGACTGCAAATTCAGCTTCTATGCTAGGCTATCTGACATCACGCTCGGTATGGCACGGGAATCCAAAGACCCGTCCACTGGTCCAGAGAACACTGCTAATTTAACTAGTTGGTGTCAATTTGGAGGCAGTTTCTTCTGATTTTCTGCGCTTGTGACATTAACGGACGACCTATATACTTTATTAGCGTTGATCAAATGCAACTATCTTCTAAATTTTTCCACACCACCATTCGCGACCCATCCAAACTTTATTCCCAAAGGTCTCCCGAAAGACAATTGAAAAAGTCGTAGCGTTCTGTTCGCTCACTCAACGCTTGCATGGCAGACTTGTAGAGAGATCTTTATTTCGGAAACTTCCGGTCTTCTTCGACTGCTTCTCTCTCGTTGTGAACGCGAGTCGCCTGCGGATCCGAGCTGCGCCTAATACTTGACCTTGGTCTTCAACTTACTTCGACTTTCTTTGAAGCAAACTTGTTTCTGTACAGGATCGCCCGCAGCAAAATTTTTGCTTCTTGTAGCAGGCTGCTTCAAATTGACCATACCTTCCGTAAATATTGCATTACCTCACAGCGTCTGCTTGCATCTGACACTGACTTCCGTAATGACCTAGCTTCTTGCAATTGTGACAAATCATGTCCTGAACCTTTTATTTGGCTCACGTTTTGTGATGAGTAAGGCCAAGCCTTCGAAATTCTACCAGAGCATATACATCTTGCCCAATGCGTTCTCATTTTTTCTTTTGAACTCTTGCATGGCCCCAAAATGAAAAGAGTCTACTACTTTTTGCAGTTCATTTCTTAGGCGAAGAATACACTTTCTGATGTTAGCGTACTCCCAGCATGTCTCCTTGACTTCACGGATGGTGGCATTTCTCAGCAGAAAAAAGTTGTAACAAACCTAAATCGTAGAGGATAGCTCTGATTATCATCCCATGCTTCCTGCCTTTGTTGAACCTGGGTTCCTGATATCACTTGCTTTGGCGAACGACTTCTTGACATTTTCACTCCGGTAAGTTAGTTTCACGGCTTCTTACATAGTTTCTGATTCTGTATTATTCGTGGCGATCTCCTGCAATAGAGCCGTGATAACCTTCTAGAACGACATGGAGTCTTCCGTGCGCTCGCGCTCGTCCGTGAAATGTTCGAAGTAGTATTCGAACGCATTAGCTTTCAGCTGCCTTACCAAACTTTGTGCTTTCTCTCGTCTTACATTTCATCTGCACGTCTTCGTACACATAGCAGAATTTCTTGGTGCATTTTTTGCCGTTGAACTGAAGCTTTAGGCCACTAGACGACTCAGTCTCCTGCTGGGGGTACCAATGCTGTAGAAGATTTTAGTTGTAGTGGTAAAGTCCTTGTTCCCAGGGTGCTCTGCTGTCCGTAGACGCGCTAGGGCACTCTTGATCCGCACACAGAAGTAAAAATATCTCGTGAACTTAATCAATCAATAGGAAGTTATTAGTAACGACAAAATCTAGCCACAAACTCAAATCGACACCCAATAAAATGTACTTAAATAGAAACAACACAAGACAGTTCCTACAAGCCATCGAACTATAGAGTAAGGAATGAAGCACCGTTTGCAAAGGTTTCCTTCATGTTGCCTGATGTATAAATATAGGCAACGGGTACAGCAGAGTAAATATACTCCACGATCAGGTAGAGTTTTTCGGCTTCAGAATAGCACTTGATTTTGTCGGTAGGCGGAGAATGATACATGACGCAGTGGCGATAGAAATCAAATTTGCGGCAAAGAATCGTACAGCAAATTTGCCGGAACGGTCATAAAATTCACCTACCGACTTTTAAAAAGCTACCTACAGTACAACGTCGCTGTTGGAAGATAAAGAACTATTTTCTCAATTCGCCATACCTACATGTCAATTTTTTTGCTCTTGTTCAGGAATACACCAATATTCCTGAAAATGAAAGTTTCGTTTTCGAAATAGTTTTTCGAAGATGCGAAAGCTTTAATAATACTCTTTTTTGAAAAAAATTACGCTTTCGTCAAGCGAGCAGTCACGGCCCTATAATACAGTACGCTCACTATTCCTGTTTTTCGTATATTGTATTGTATGCATAATTTGTCTATGTAATGATAATTTGAATCATTATATACACATAATACATGCTGGAAGAAGCAGAGCAGCCGTATATTGCTTCCATTTCTGTCGGCACCATCGTTGTTTACCACTTCTGTG
>JAAUYH010244126.1_pt1 | contig 11815 bp, 9 predicted proteins | sample 7278061 | NCBI WGS metagenome assembly JAAUYH01 (sample SAMN14350203, study PRJNA611818) | marine sediment metagenome | isolation source: surface marine sediment (0.6m) | place: French Polynesia: Moorea | collected 2018-08 | reverse complement strand
GAAGGCGTGGAAGGGGGGATTTTAAGTTAACGATCTCATGTATGACAGTTATCTTTCAGGATATGTCCCCCCTTTCCACCCCAGATTTACCTAGATTTTTTTTAGGGGCAAGTGCTTGGAGCCAATATAAAGCTGAAGCCAGGCACGGGTATGAAAATACTGTGGTAAGGATGAATAATGGCATGGAAATTAAACCAAAGTGAGTTCGACGAAAATTTTGAGAGCAAAGGAGTCAAGAATTGTATCAAAATTGTAAATTAATTGCACTATAAAGCCATACATCTGGTAATTGTTAACTTGTAGTCTAAATGGAAACTAAAGATGATGTTAGACAAGAAGATTCGCGTAACTATTACGATTCGTATGCTGAAGAATCGGCGGAGGTGGAAGACCAATGAATTTTTTTTCCTAAATTCTATGAGACTAGTAGATCTTGAAAATTAGTAATAACATGGAACATCGTGATACTGAAGAACTAATTAAAATGCTGGCAAGACAAGCAACTTTTGCTCCCATCGGTCCTCAGGCATTTTTCATAAATTTAGTACGGCAAGCTAATTTACCCCAAAATTTTGTCATGGAAGTGATTGGAGTTTGGACAGGTAATCCAGATTTTGATGCTCGTACTTTAGTTCAATGGGCTGTCAATAAAGGTGTTAATCCTCAAGATCCGCGATTCACAGTTTTAGGAAGTATTTTAAAACCACTGCTGCAAAATGTAGGATTGGATATTGCCAGTCAGATTATTGCTCTGATTATTAAGTATCGTTTATATCGAGATGCAGATTTACTCAGAGAATTGCCAGTATATTATGAGATATCAAATTCAGAGACATTAACTAAAACTTTTACTGAGCCAGTAGGTCCAGATTTTAATTGGCGAGGTCCAAGTGACGAGAAAGAACTGCAAGCTTTTTGGCAGAAACGTCAGGTAACCAATTTAGATGTAGGGAATATACAGCGGGGTATTCAACAAGTTGTTTCTACTTGTCGCATAGAAATTCCTAATCCTAATTCTCAAGAAGATCGGGCAATTGGCATTGGTACTGGATTTTTGATTAAGAAGAATTTGTTGCTCACTAACTATCATGTGTTAGCACCCAATCCTGATTCAGATCCTAATGCTTACGTCAAAGATATTATGTTGCATTTTGGTTATCTAACGTCTCCTCAAGGAGAACAGATGCAGGGACAAAAATTTAAACTGGCAGATAATCCTATTTTGAGTTGGAGTCCTGATGATGAGTTGGATTATGCACTACTTAAAGTCGAAGACAGCATTTTAATGGCTGATAATTTGCAACCTGTCCAAGTAAATAATAAAAGACTGCCTTCTAAAGGGATGGGAATTAACCTGTTACACCATCCTGCGGGTCAAACTATGAAAATTGCCTTGACTCCTAATGGGATTACTTGGATTGACGAGGGGGAGGGATTAATTCAGTATCTTAGTGATACATCAGGAGGTTCAAGTGGTTGTCCATGTTTTAGTGAAGATTGGCAAGTAGTTGCCATACACCATGCTCAAAAATCGGGATCTTTTGGGATTTATTGTGAAGGAATTCTGCTTAGCAACATTCACGAACATATAGCAATCCGATTTGATTCATGAACAGCGATCGGCGATCGCGTCATATTGGATTTGTTCCAGAGATTTTGGAGTTGACAACTCAAATCGGATTGCTATATAGCCAAAAATAGTCATAAATTAACTTAAATCAAGGTATTTTTGAACAAATTGTTAATTTACCTTTGAGCCTAACTTTTGTCTCCTACGATTAATTTCAGAACATAAAGGCTAATTATTAGTAAAAATCAAGATATTATGAGCCGTCGAATTGTCAGGAAAAAGTTGAATACCGTAGCAGGTGCTGAACTTGATACTTATTGGGATAGGGTTGTTAAATATATTCCCTCAGATATCGTGGCAGCATGGACAGTTGTTACGGCATTAATCAATACCGATCCGACAGCACCACAAAATGCCTTACTCTGGATTTTCTTTGCTATTTTTATTCTGGTGACTGCTTTGTGGGTTTGGAAGCAAACCTCAGAACGCAATAAACCTCCAGCAATTAGCCAAATTACTGTGTCAAGTTTTTCTTTTATCGTTTGGGTGTTTGCTTTGGGGGGTCCGTTTGCGACTTTGGAAGGTTTTTATCGACCTTTGTATGGTTCATTAGTGTTAGTTGTTTATAGCTTGATTGTTGGGCTAATTGTGCCTAAAGAGTAGTTCTTGCTAATGTCTTAAAAAGTTTTTTGTATTTGTTATTAAAGAATTTTAATTAATTAGCGATCGCTAAAAATTAGATATTGAAATATTAAAGCAGAAACAAAGTATCAGAAAGTAAATGGAGCAGAATAATTTTGAATGTTTATTAGAGATTTTAGCTGACCAGGCTATGTCCCCGATTGGGGTCAAAGAATTTTTCAGAGATTTAATTAATAAAACGAATTTGCCCAAAAAATGGAAATGGGAAGTTTTTGATATTTGGACAGGTAATCCAGGTGTAGATGCAGAGAAATTAATTAACTGGGCAATTGATATTAAGGGAGATAGTAATCCTGAAGATTATAGATTTAAAACATTAGGTAGTTTACTTTATCCTCTACTTCCTAACTTGGGAATAGATAAAGCAAGATTGGTTATCGAATTAATTATTCGATACGATTTGTTTTCAGACAAAATAATATTAATTGATTTTTTGGTCGAACACAATAAATATCAAGCTATTTTTAATAGCGATAGTATTAATATATTAGTCGAGTATATTGGTAACCTGATTGAGGTCAATAAAGATGTTAATAAAATTTCAGAAAATGCAATCAAAGAACTAATTGAAATTTTGATAAAAGTAGAAGAATTTGAATTAGTTTCAAAATTATTTTTGGCTAGTTGTAAGAAGCCATCTAAAGTAATTGAGGATAGCTCTAATGAAATAGCTATTCTCAAAGAAAATAATATTGATACTTTATTTAAAATTTTCGTATTGTTTTATTTGTTATTAGAAAGGTATCCTGAAGAATCAGAGCATATTCAAAGAATTGTTGATTTTAGTTACTCGCTAGAAAAATCCATCCCCAAAATTAGTGATAGTTTAAGAAAGTGGTTAATCGATATAAAAGAAAATTATGGATATCAACCATCGAATTTATCTGAAGCTAATTCCCTTGAGCCTCATACTGAAGCTGACAAAAAAGAAATAATGGAAGTAAGTTTAATGATTTTCATTAGAAAATCTCCCTGGAAAGAGGATAAAGGCAAATGGTTAGTTAATGGTTATTTGATAATAAATAATTTTCTTGAAAAGAAATTTGATGTTGCTCCAGAGCAAGAAGAACTCCTGAAAAAAAATATTTCTAAACTAGAATCGATCGAGGGGATTATTTTAGGTTGGGTTGATGATAGCGAAGATTTAGTTAGAAGTAAACAGCAACAAATTAACTGTGATTATTGTTCAATAACAATCGAGTTTTTTCTCCCTTTTCTAACCCATGGTTATTTGAGTGAAGAAGCAGATCAATTGAAAATTAATTCAAGGAAAACAATTGGTCAAGAATACAAGGTAATTGTTCGTTGTTACGAACGCATTGCTCTTGAGCTTAACGAGAAGGTCAAGTGGGGTTCACTTTACTTTAGGCATCTAAAAGAAAAGTGGAAAGCTCTTCAGGAGCTTTTAAAAAATAATCCCCATCGGAAAGATTTTCGCCAAGAATTTGAATGTAATCCAAATTATCATGATTTAGAACGCAATCTAAAAAAATATAAAATAGGGCTTAAACTTGCTTGTCCTTTACCCACATCCAAAACAGATAAAGCCGAGGTTTTTAAGATAATTCTAGAAACTGGTATCCCTATTGCAATTTGGTTAAGAGAAAATCAACAACAAGGAATGGATTTAGAACAAAAGACTGATAAGTGGCTGAAGCGAGAGTATCTAGAAAATCTAAATTTATTGTTAGATGATATCAGGGCAGAACGAGAAAATGCTCGTTGGGAAAATTCTTTTTTAGGGCAACATCTGGTCATTTTTTGCGATAACCCTGAAAGACGACCTCCACAAACTTTGCCTTTGAAGACTTCCAATCCACTTCCTGTACCTCAGTAAACCTAAAATAAGATGCAATTATGAATGACTGGAGAATTTTTGAAGGCGATCGCCAAGAACCCCATAATGCCATCAGGGAGAAGGACAAGAAGAAAAGAAAATTACCCGAACCTCCCAGATGGAGACGCTTCACTACTTTTCCAGAAAAACTGGTAGATAAAGATGAGGAATATTGGCAAGAACTCGATGATTTAGCCCAGAAAAAGGAAAGAGATCGAGAACGTGGTCGCAAGTTTTTTATTCGGAGCAACTATGCTCAGGCTGCTGGGAGTAGTTCTGCATCAAATCAGCTTAATGGAGATGAGGAACATCTGAAGGACTACGTTAAGGTCATCGATGCTGTCAATGCTGCTCTTTATTTACGCAGACCTCTATTAGTTACAGGAAGACCTGGTTCTGGGAAGACATCCCTTGCCTATGCCATTGCCTATCAACTTAAGTTAGCTCCAGTACTACTGTGGTCGATTACCGCCAGAACTACCCTTCAAGATGGACTTTATCAGTATGATGCGATCGCCAGGCTTCAAGATGCTCAGTTACAGGAAAAAGATCGAGAACAAAATATTCAAGAAAATCAAAAGTCTAATACTGATGTTCAATTAGACCAAAAAAAGGCAAAACAAAATACTCAAGAAAGGCAAAATAATACTACTGAAACTAATACAAATCCTAGTTACAAAGATATTGGACAATATATTCGTTTAGGACCAGTAGGGACTGCTTTTGTTTCATCCCAGTATCCTCGTGTTTTGCTAATTGACGAGATTGACAAGAGTGATATTAACCTACCCAACGATCTGCTTAATCTGTTTGAAGAAGGGGAATTTAATATTCCTGAATTGGTGAGACTTTCCCGACAAGGAGATAAAATCCAAACAGTGGAATCGGCGGATGGAATAGATATTTCTATTAACGAAGGAAAAGTTCAGTGTTGTGCCTTTCCTTTGGTGATTATGACCAGTAATGGGGAACGAGATTTTCCTCCAGCATTTTTACGGCGATGTTTGCGGATTCGGATGCCAGATCCCGATAGAAACGACTTAATAGAAATCGTCAAATCTCATTTGGATGATGAAAAGATTTACCAAAGTTGTCAAGGGTTAATTAAAAAGTCGATTGATGCATTTATGAAAGAACAAGAGCAACAAGAAGGAAATTTGGCAACAGATCAATTACTCAATAATGTATATCTTATAACTAATGAAGTAAAAGATGATTTAAAGGAGATTTTATTTAAACCGTTAACTAGTGTAGAAGATGAGAAATGATAGACCAGACCGACTAATTGCTGCTTTAGGCACTGAGTTAGAGTTAACAGCAGAGGATATTGCCGATATCTTGTGGCTCACTCATATCCAGCAACAACAAGTTGAAAAATCTCCCAGTACTTTTAAGGTTTATTTTGGCGATATCCCGGTCAATAATCTAGGATTTTTAATTTTTTTACTGGAGCTAAATTTTCTAGTTAGCATTCTTTTTTGTTATCAGTTTTTATTATCAAATCTTGCGGTGAACAAGATTTTAATGAAGACTAAAAGTAAGATAGAACCAGCTCCTAAAAACAATATAACTTCTCAAACTACAACAAAAACGACGAAACCTCCTCAACAAATAGGTATAGTTACGAGAAAGAAGAAACAAAAAAATATCAATTCTCTAGAAGAAGCAATCGATAAACCAATTAAAGTTCCCAATGCGCCCTCAATTCGCCAACCACTTCCTCTGATTAAAGCACTACGTCCCCTATTACGTTCAGTTCCCTCTCAGATTAATCCCACTCTTGATGAGATAGCAACAGCTAATAAGATTGCCGAAGAAAGAATTTGGCAAGTAATTACCCAACCTACCCTAGAACCCTGGTTGGAATTAGCACTGGTTGTTGATGAATCCAGTTCCATGCTCATCTGGCATCGAACAGTGTGGGAACTAAAAAAGCTCTTCAACCATTATGGTGCTTTTCGAGACGTGCGTACTTGGAGCTTAGTAGTTGACAAGGCACAGCTTGGTATCCTTCCCAAAATGGGCATGGTAGCCAAAAGAACTATGATTCGCTCTCCGAGCGAGCTTATCGACCCGAATAATCGCCGTTTAATCCTGATCGCTTCAGACTGCCTCTCCTCAATTTGGCAGGAGCAAACGATCTTACCTGCTTTGGAAAACTGGGCAAATAATGCTCCTGTAGCTATTGTACAAATGTTTCCCGAACGAATGTGGTCGAGGACATCTTTGGGACAGGTATCAGAGGTTGAGCTTTATGGATTAGCTCCTGGAGTTATCAACAAAGATTTATTGGTTACCAGAAGTTTTCTCTGGAATGATGAAAACGAGAAGCAAGAACAGGTAACAGTTAAGATACCAGTTTTTAGCCTAGAACCTGAAGTTGCCTCAGTTTGGAGTTCTATGGTATCTGGTAAGGGTAGTATATCCTCTGCTGGATTTTTATTTACTTCTGAGCTGGTTAGTGCTCAGGAGCTAGTTAGTTTGGTTGTTCTTCTCTTAGCCAAAGCAGAATTCACTAAGTTTGTTTTATTATTAGTTTCACCATCCCCTTCAGCAAATAGCTCCTCATTATTAGGGAAATTCACCCCCAAGGAGCTAGTCAATCAATTTTTAGCTTCTGCTACCCCTCTAGCAAGGCGACTAACAACTCTATTAGCAGCTTCTCCGATAATTAGCTTGCCAGTGGTTCGCCTAATTCAGGAAACCATGTTACCCCAATCTCAGCAAGTCCATGTAGCTGAGGTTTTGTGTGGGGGTTTATTTGTCCCCAAGTCAAGTCCCAACATCAATACCCATCCTGATGAGCTGGAATATCGCTTCTTGGATGAAAAAATTCGTTCGGTTTTGTTAGAATCTGCCCCTGTTACCGACACCGTAAGGATACTATCTAAGTATATTTATCGAAAATTTGGTCGCTCGCTGGATGATTTTATTGCAGAGTGGAGGATTTGGAGTGAAAGCGAAAATTCGGTGCTGGCAGAAAAATTCCGTCCCTTTGCAGTGGTAACGGCTGAAGTTCTCAGGCGTAAGGGAAGGCAGTATCTTGACTTTGTGCGGGAGGTGGAGACACATTATGGTTTAGCTTCAGGAACTTCCTCTCAAACATCTCAGCCGAAGATTTCTCTATTTCCTGAAGATACAGGGGAAACCTTACGGGAAAAAATTGTTGCCAATTATGCACCGAAGGAATTGCTGCCTTTCAGTCAAGCCCGTGATTTGGCATTTGCTATAGATATTCTAGGTAACACTTTGAGTTGTATTTATACAGGATATTCAATTCAGCGAGAGCCAGAGATTAATATCAGTCGAGATGCTATTGGTAAGAGAATTAATGATGAAAGACCGTACCCTCAAAGTAAAGGGGCTAAAGCTTTTCGAGCTGATATCCATAATATTTTCCCCTGCAAAATGGAAGTAAATGGTGCTCGTAGCGACCTACCCTTTGCCGAAATTCCTGGAGATGAAGTTATTGCTTGGTTTCGTAAGGAAGAAAGAATTACCTCTCCTCCACGGGAACAAATTGGAGAATATAGCAAGCTAGCTTCTGATGGTTTTGAACCAAGGGATGCTGCTAAAGGAAAAGTCGCCCGTGCTATGTTCTATGTCTATACTTTCTATCAAGAGCAAGTAGATAGAGATTACTTCGAGCAGCAAAAACAAATATTAAGGAAATGGCATCAAGAACATCCTCCCACAGAAGCAGAAATTGAACGGAGTCGCAAAGTTGCCAATTCTGCTCAAGGGAATCATAATCCTTTTACTATAGATCCGACTCTAGTAGAACGTATCTTTTTTACACTTAAAACCTGTACTTTCGATGTTGCTAACATCGAAATTCAAGAAACACGGGACTTTGAATTCTATGTCGCAACTTTAGAACGGAAAAGTCAGTTTTTAGGATTTGGTAATCGTTGGGTAATCAACCGCCAAAAACAGCAAGGAACAGCAATTATTGAGGTATTAGAGCCAGGTGTTGAACTAGAACTCATAGAAATCCCTGGCGGTAGTTTCATGATGGGTGCGCCAAAAGAAGAATTAGATAGCTATGATTCTGAAAAACCACAACATAAGGTAAATGTACCTAATTTCTTGATGGGACGTTACCCCATAACTCAAGCACAATGGCGAGTAGTAGCAAGTTGGGAACAAGTAGAAAGAAAATTAGACCCCGATCCATCTTCTTTTAAAGAAGACTACGAAGAAATAGATAGGTGGACAAGACCAGTTGAGCAAGTATCTTGGGAAGAAGCAGTTGAGTTCTGCGATCGCCTTTCCCAGAAAACAGGAAGAAAATACAGATTACCTACAGAAGCAGAATGGGAATATGCTTGCCGTGCAGGGACAGAAACACCATTTCACTTTGGAGAAACAATTAGTACTGAATTAGCTAACTATAACGGTAACTATACTTACGGCGAAGGAGTTGAAGGAGAATATAGAGGGCAAACAACTCCAGTAGGATATTTTAAGGGTGCTAATAATTTTGGACTCTGGGATATGCACGGAAACGTCTGGGAATGGTGTGAAGATGATTGGCATGATAACTATGAAAATGCACCAACTGATGGCAGTGCTTGGTTATCAGAAGTTAGTAATATGAAAGTAAGACGCGGTGGTTCATGGCTCAACTTCCCTGATCTCTGCCGTTCTGCGTTTCGCGGCTACTATTCGCGCGTCGTCCGTCTCTACTATATCGGTTTTCGTGTGGTGCGTGTCGCCCCCAGGACTACATAGCCCTTTGCCCTCTTGTCCTCTTGCCCTCGGCGCAAAAAAAAACTATAGTATATAAGTACTATTGATGAAGGAATTACCAATTATTCAAAAAACTTACGATTTGGTTAAATGGTATATTCCAATTTTGAATCGTTTGCCTAGAAATCATCGCTTTGCGTTGGGCGATCGCATTGTCAACAATTTATACGATTTATTAGAAGGATTGATTCAAGCGCGGTATGCTAAGAACGACAAATTAACTCGTCTGATCTCACTCAATACTCAACTGGATATTTTACGCTATCAAACCAGACTGTTATACGATTTCCAACTAATTTCTACCCAAAGATATAAATACATCAATCAACAATTTAATGATATTGGCATCGAGTTAGGAGGCTGGATTAAACAGCAGCAAAAAAGATGAAACGTTACGGGAATCTTTGGCATCAGATTATTGATTGGTCAAATCTTTTGTTAGCTGCACGTAAAGCTCAAAAAGGTAAGCGTTTTCGCGATAATGTGTTGGCTTTTAACTATAATTTAGAGCCAGAATTATTCAAGCTTCGCTCCGAATTAGAGTCAAAAACCTATTGTCCTGGTGCTTATAAAAGTTTCAGAATTTACGACCCCAAACCGAGATTAATTTCCGCAGCACCCTATCGCGACAGAGTGGTGCATCATGCCTTATGTAATATTATCGTTCCTTTAATCGATCGCTCTTTTATTCACGATACCTATGCCAATCGTGAAGGTTATGGAACTCATCGTGCGCTCAAACGTTTTATAGAATTTGCTCGTTCTAGTCGTTATGTTTTACAATGCGATATTCGCAAATATTTCCCCAGTATCGACCACGAAATTTTAAAACAGATTATTCGTCGTAAGATTAAGTGTCAAGATACTTTATGGTTAATTGATACTATTATTGACGGTAGTAATCCTCAAGAACCAGTAGTTGAATATTTTCCAGGGGATGATTTACTGACTCCGATGGTACGCCGTCATGGGTTGCCGATTGGGAATCTGACGAGCCAATTCTTCGCCAATGTTATGTTGGATGGTTTCGATCATTTTGTCAAAGAAAAATTAAGGGTAAAAAAATACCTACGCTACGTCGATGACTTTTCCTTATTTAGTGATGATTGGGAGTTTTTAGCCCAGGCACGTTTGGAAATTGAAGAGTATCTAACAGGTTTACGCTTAAAAATTCATCCTGTTAAAAGTCAGCTATTTGAAACACGTCACGGAGCTAATTTTGTGGGATTTCGCATTCTGCCAGAGCGGGTGAGAGTTCGTAATGATAATCTGAGAAGAGCAAGAAGAAGAATTAAGCAATTACAAGCCGAGCATGCACGGGGAGAAGTTAGCTGGCAAAAGGTAGTTCAAAGGCTTCAAAGTTGGTCAGCTCATCTACAGCATGGAGATACCTATCACTTGCGACAAGATATTTTTAGCCAATATATTTTCACTCGTTTATCCTAAAAGTGGGACAGGCAATTAAAAGCGGTGGTTCATGGAACAACAACCCTGATAACTGCCGTTCAGCGTATCGCAACAACAATACGCGCGACAACCGTAACAACAATATCGGTTTTCGTGTGGTGCGTGTCGCCCCCAGCACTCTTCTGTGCCAGAACTGGCAAATGGGAATTTGTCGGGCGTGCTGAAGAAGAGTCCAGACCTGTTCCAGTGATGCAATTAGCATCCAAAAATACACCGGAATCGTTTAGCTTAGTAAGCTTCGCTGAAACGTTAACCGATTCCACCTCATTCAGTTATCAGTGAACAGTAATCAGTTATCAGTAATTAATGTTGAATGGCAAGATTAATAATTCGTCGAAAGCAAGCAACAGCCCAGTATTACACTGAAGACTTAGGAGATGGAGTAGGACTAGATATGATTCTTATCCCTGCTGGTAGTTTCTGGATGGGGACGGAAGATAAAGAAATAGAAAGACTCTGTAAAACTTATAATGAGGAATGGTTTAGAGCTGAAAGACTACAACATAAGATAAATGTACCAACTTTCTTTATGGGACGCTATCCCGTCACTCAAGCACAATGGCGAGTAGTAGCAAGTTGGAAACAAGTAGAAAGAAAATTAGACCCCGATCCATCTAGATTTAAAGAAGAATACGAAGGAATAGAAAGATGGCTTCGACCAGTAGAGATGGTTTCTTGGGAAGATGCAGTTGAATTTTGTGCCAGGTTAAGTAACAGGACTAAGAGAGAGTATCGGCTACCTACAGAAGCAGAATGGGAATATGCTTGCCGTGCAGGGACAGATACATCATTTCACTTTGGCGAAACTATTAGCACCGAGTTAGCTAACTACAGAGGAACTGATTTGGAATACGAAGGCAAGGTTTATCCAGGGAATTATGGTCGAGGATTAAAAGGTATCTATAGAGAACAAACAACCCCAGTAGGATATTTTAAAGTTGCTAATAATTTTGGACTATATGATATGCACGGAAACGTCTGGGAATGGTGTGAAGATGACTGGCATGATGACTATCAAGATGCGCCAACTAATGGCAGTGCTTGGTTATCAGGAGATAGTAATAAAAAAGTAATACGCGGTGGTTCATGGTTCGTCAACCCTGTTGACTGCCGTTCGGCGTATCGCGACCTCGATACGCGCGACGACCGTGCCGACATTGTCGGTTTTCGTGTGGTGCGTGTCGCCCCCAGGACTACATAGCCCTTTGCCCTATTTGCCCTCTTGCCCTCGGCGCGAAAAATTTTTCATAATACATATTATTACATGAGTGCTACCAAGAAAGAATTACCAATTTTTATGATCGAACTGTTGACTTACAGTTGAAACCAAGACGAAGATTTTACTGCTAGCTTTACGGTTGGCGCTCGCTATTAACTTTAAGTTAGTTACTTATGTAGAGAGGGGGGTGTCTGTGAAAAAATTATTGAATAATTTTATTTAATAAATTAGGTGATATTTTATACTCGATTTATTTAATAATTTTATT
>JAAUYH010041926.1_pt1 | contig 11815 bp, 8 predicted proteins | sample 7278061 | NCBI WGS metagenome assembly JAAUYH01 (sample SAMN14350203, study PRJNA611818) | marine sediment metagenome | isolation source: surface marine sediment (0.6m) | place: French Polynesia: Moorea | collected 2018-08 | reverse complement strand
GCCAGAACCAAATAGTCCCAAATGAATCTACATCCAACCTTTAGTCGTGCGAGTATACTTTCAGTTGAGATATCGATAACCGCAAGAGAATTGCGAACTAGCGGAAGGCCGTACTCGTCATTGAGTCCCTTCAATAGACAGAGAATACGATCGTTATCAAGCAAAATTGGGCGAGTGATATGTTCCTGAGAGCGCAAAATTTTGGCGAGTGGGTACCCTTCGCAGTTGCGATAGATTCGTATCTCACCATTTTCCCAGATAGAATTGATCTTGCCATGTAGACTGCAAGTCGTGATGTATTCGTCAGAAATCGCTGCATCAAAAACGGACCAGTCGTGTTTGAGCACCGCCAGTCGTTTCTTAGTTTTCGCGTCCCACAGACGGGCTGTCCAATCCTCCGAAGTCGAAATGATTGTGTTTTTGTGGCACGACAAGGAAATGATCAAGTCGGGGTGGGCCTTCCAAATACGAGAGCTTTCCTCCAAATTGCAACCGCCTTCATGCTTGAGAATACACAAGTGTCCTTCTTCGCTGCCGATGACGAACTCGGTATTGCTAATCTTGCACGCCGCCTCGCGAAAATGCACGCCACGAAGAGTGACTCTTCCTAAACAATGCCCAGAATGCACGTGCCACGTCGACACGAGCCCAGGTGGATTTGTCTGAGCGCACGCTATCACATCGGTGTCTATGAACACAATATTCCCAGGTTTCTCGTTTTCTATATCGAACGCAACCGCGTGCCAAGCGGAATTTCTTTTCCTGTTCGGTTTCAATCCATCATCGCGCAATCCCAGGAACTCGTCTCGAGCTACTTTCACGCGGTCATCGTTCTTATTGAGCTCGTAAACTTCCAGTAACCAGTCTCCTGTGGATGTGGCAATAAAGTCGCTTCCTTCCGCGGTGACAGTGTAGCCAAAGTTGCCTTTCATGTTTAGATATTCTTGCTCGGTGGGTGTGAAGACGAGGCCCGATTCTTCTTCAGACAGCGTTCTGATCAAGGGGCGCTCTGCTAGGCGTCGCCTCTTGTAGTCATCTTTCATAGTGTCACTTGCGACACTCGCGTCGGAATAGACAGCTGTGTTGTCAGAGTTCGACATAGGGTTTATGACGTGCGATCGACCAACAAATTGAAGCCGAGAAATTCGCGGGCGAAGGATGAATGGCAAAGGAATTTGACCCACGAGTTGATATTGCACCTTATTGCGTTCTTCCAGCTTTCCCGTGTAGAAGTGTTGATTCAAGCAAGTTCTCGGAACGCCTATTCACAGAGCGCGGGGCTGGCCGCCTATTTTGAAGGAGTCGCCGGAAGACGATGCTGCCGTACGCAACAATGAGGGCTTGAACCCCCGACTTGTTGCAGTACTGCTCTGATGTACTTGTTCTAACTTCTACGTTACTACAGTAGGGTAGCTTGACTAACTATTCATGTTGCTACGCTTGCGATTGGGGTCTTCGTTGACACGAAATGCTCTGTGGCCTACCGAGGATCCCGTTGGCATGTGCAGGGACAAATGACTGTGTTGTGGAAGTGTACCGTACGTCCAAATGAGGTTCTCTCCTCCATGGGAATTCACGGGGAACTGGCGATGAATTCGTTTTCCTGTTTACAGCAACAGAAGATAAACTTGTTGTCCAAGAACGGGCACTACTGTTTTGTAGTAGGGAAGGGTAGACTCGATTCTATATCCGAAAGTATTCTGCCTTGTGTTGTCGGTTGTGGTCATCGATTATGGTCGAACAATACGTACGCGAAGTGAACATGTTCTGAATGGAGAATTCAATCAAAAGCAGTATTAGTTGAAGAGATTTACTACTCCGGAACAATGTCCACAACCGACCACGATAATGCGCCACCCCTATTAGAATTGTTGACTTGATGTTGGTACGACAGTCAGCTTCATATTGCGCCAACTCACGCCGACATTATTTACAGTAGTTCTTCGTGACTTCTCCATGTGCCCACGGCACAGGTGCTGTAGATAGACTAGGATCACTACAGAGAAACATGGATCTGAAATTTCTCCACGAAAGAACAAAATTTTCCGGAGCGGTGGGTTCGATTCACTGCTGTACTGTACCAGTAATGTAGTTGGTTTGAAGATAACTCTTCACCCAGTAAGATTGACTGCAACTACTAAATGTAACAAATGTTTTGTACGAATATTGCAGCTTGGAGAAATCATTCTTGCTGATACAATCCAACAAGTCGCATCTTCGATTTCACTTTTCATTAGTCGACCTGTCTTGGTCGACGATCTTGTGAGTATAGTTTCTTTGCGATGTGAGATGCAGTAGATCATGTAACGGAGAAATTTGCTTTCCAAATCCGTCCCTTCATCATTGACGTACACAAGTCCTTTTCTCATCATCAATATACAACTAGACGTTTTGAATCTTTCTACACGATTAGACAGCTTTGCTTGCAACGAAGAAGAATAGCACTCTTCAAGCGCACGCCCACAGGTTCATCAGGAACAAAATTTGAAGTAATCTTCACACACACCTGAAGAAAGTTGATACGTTATTACCGTCTTTTCTGGTTTCTATCTACTTGTCTACAATTTCAAGTTGAAGGAGTTCTCTATCTATTCGTACTTCTAGTCGTCTGTGGCAGTGGCGAGATTCTTGACGCCGGTTTTCTTCTTCACTGTGAACAAATTCATATCACATCGCATGATAGCCAGGGAAGAAATGCCCACACTAGGCCTACCGTATGTTTGTCCAGGTAATTTTCAACATGGGATTCTAAACGGAGGCAGTAGCATTAACGGCCGATGTGGAATCTAAAAGAAACTCTCTGGGGGAGATGTGCGAACGCAACTGTTAGATCAGCATCAAAAAGTCTTCTATTGAAGGTGCGCACCGCTTTGCGTCGTGTTCTGCATCTGCTCTTCACTGTCTGCGGGCGAGCGTACCTAATGAGCAGAATCAAAAATGTGGCCTCGGCTGTTAATTGGGGGGTGCCCGTTCGCAATGTGCAGTGTGTTTACAGTCCGCTTCAGAACGACACGAAGCAGATCTCCTTCGCTACATAGGGTACTGTATTGTGAGAACAGGATGGTGTCATCCCCGATATAGCAAATGCGGTGACATCAGGACGGGAACGAAGACGCCCGGACAACTGCATCTTACCACTGGCTAACTTGTCGAGAGCACGAGCACGAAACTACGTGGAACGCGATTATTCACAACAGCGAGCACATTCCTCGGCTTTCCTTCTCGCACTGCTTCTCGGCAGTCTTTAATTTGACCAACGCACGAAAGCGACGCGGAGGCGTTGCAATGACGCCACGGCAACCACCCCGGCCAACCGCGATGATGCGCCCGTCGGGCAGAACGGTTTGGTCCATCAAAAGGCGGCATCCAACCTTAAGTCGCGCGAGCACACGCCCCCCAACGATGTCGACGATGCCAATCGTGTTGTAGTCTACGGGAAGCTCGTTTTCGTCTTTCGGCCCTCGCATGATACAGAGGATACGGTCGTGCTCGAGCATTAACGGTTTATCGAATTGTTCGGTCGAGCGGAAAAATTTGAGGAGCGGATACCCGTCGTCGTTGCGGTAGACGCGAAGTTCACCGTACTCGTAGTTGTTGTAATGGCTGCACGTCACGATATACTTGTCGGATATTGGGGCGCGATGGATGATTTCGTCGTGATGAAGTATCGCCAGCCGCCGCTTCGTTTTTGCGTCCCACAACCGCACCGACCAGTCGGCGGAAGTGGTAACAATGGTGTCCTTGTTTGCTGCCACCGACCAAATGCCCTTATCGTGCGCCTTCCATATACGCCCTGTTCTCGTAGGTTGCAGCCTTTCTCGTGCGAGAGAAAGCACAAGTGCCCTTCTTCGCTGCCAACGACAAACTCGGTTTCGCTGATTCTGCATACACCGCTGTCGAACCGTACACCGCGAAGGACAATGCTCTCCAAACATTGTCCTGACGCCACACACCAAGTAGACACATACCCGGGTATTTCCAGCTTGACACAGCCTATGACGTCCAGCGCTATGAATTGGACGCTGTCGCGGTCGTCCCTCGTGCAATGCGGCGCGGAGAACCAGGCGGGCTTTCTGGTTCGGTTGGGTAACAACGCCTTTTCCATTTTCTCCGATATCAAGAACGGGTCGAACGGCACGATGTTGTCCTTCTTCTCCAGCGCATAGACCCTAATCCACCAGTTGCTCGTGGTGGTGGCGACGTACTCGTTCCCCTGCGCGCTGACATTCACGAAGTTGGGGCGGTCCACTTCCAGGTACTCGCGGTGCACGGGTGTCAATGCGCCGTTGCTGTCAGCCTCCTCCAGCGTTTTGATGAGCCGGTGCTCCGCCTTGCGCCGTCTCCGATACTCGTCCTTCATGGCGTGGCGAGCCGCACGAGTGGTGAGCAATTGGACCAGATTCAGATTCGTTCGGAACAAGCTAGAATAGGGTTTGTGCAGCAATGCTGTACACTACCGTACGGTACACGAAATTCGCCAACAATCACCTTGAGATGGATCGCATTGGTAGATTTCCAATTTCGTGAACGTGCACCATGAATTTGAGCGGCATTGTCCAATTGCACAAGTCCGAAGACCTGTCTGCCACAACTAAGAAATACACGCATTGGCCACATCCAAGTGAGGCTTCATCGCTCTCATGAATGGTGTTGGGGACTTGGAAATGCGCTTCGCTACGAAACTACCAGAGCCAAATATTCCTATTCCTTAACCACAAACGAGAGATGCCTTCCTCACCCAAGATGCAGCACAGCACCTTTTACAGCATTCGGTGCAAAGAACGGTAGTTAGAGCGAGTACCAACGTGATAAAACGACGTGAGTAGTAGTAAGCAATCGAAAAACTCGCACTTTGTTGTCAGGGCTCATTGATGTGGACACACATTGCTTGAGTTCACATGAGCGCGCACATTCCTTGGCTCCCGCTTCTCCATTGCTTGTTCTTGTCTCGCACCAGAATTGCGTTGCGCAATCGACGAGGAGGTGTCACAACAACTGCACGACAACCGTTCCAACCAACCATGACGAGGCGGGCATCGGGAAGAACAGAGTAATCCACTATGCAGCGAATGCCAACCTTCATTTCCATGAGCATACGCTCACTGGCGATGTCCACAAGCGCGAGGGAGTTGCGGTCTAACGGGCGGCCCATATCGTCGTATTCACCTCTTACAATACATAGGACGCAATCATCATCGAGGATCGTTGGTCTGTCGATTTGATCGGGGGCACGCAGAATCTTGGCGAGTGGGAATCCTTCCTTGTTGCAATAGATTCGCAGTTCCCCTTGCGTTGATTGCAACGCACCCTTCTTGCTGCACGTCATGATGTATTTGTCTGATATCGCAGCACTGTTCAAGTGCGAGTCATGCTTCAGAATCGCGAGCCGCTTCCTGCTATCCACGTCCCACAAACGTGCCGTGCAGTCTTCAGAAGTCGAAACAATTCTGTTCTCGTGGCATGTCAGGGACAAGATTACGGACGTATGTGCCTTCCATACACGCCAAGCTTCTCGCAAGTTGCGCCCTCGTTCGTGCGATAAAACGCACAGATGACCCTCGTCGCTCCCGACAACGAACTCCGTGGCACTGATTTTGCACATTGCCTTGTCGAGATGAACGCCGCGAAGAGTCACACTTTCTACATGTTGCCCAGTGCGCACATACCACGTCGATATCCGTCCCAGTATATCTGCCTCGACGCACGCAACCACATCTGGCGCTATAAACACGACACTCCCGAATATCCATTGCATCTCCTCGTGTGGACATGCACTCCAGAGTACGTTTCCTCTCCTACCTGGTACAAACACATCGTCGCTCACTGTAGAATTTGAATCAGCGTCATATTCCGTGTGTCGATCGAGGTCGTCAAGTACACATACCTGGATCCACCATTCCGTCGACGCGGTGGCGACGAATTCCCCACCTTGTGTGTGAACACTAGAGATAATTTTGCCCTCCGCGCCCAGACATTCCTGATGGCGAGGCGTGAGAAACACCCTCGGTTCACCATAGGCAAGTCTTCTGACGAAACTCTGCTCCGCCTTGCGCCGCCTCTTATGCTCGTCCTTCATGGTGTGAGAAAATCGTGCGCTAAGCACATCGAGCCCAATTCACACCTGACAGCTACAAATTCAGAAAGGGTCCGCACAGGGTTTAGGCCGGTCTGCACCAATCGAAGTGCTGTGGATGTTGCCACGGACATTCCACAGATCGGAGATAAGCATCGTTCCTGAGGTGTGAGTGGAAGGCCGATCCAGTTTGATAGAAGAAATGCTCACGACACGAATGTCCCGAAGGATGAAAACAAAACTCCCTCGTTAAACTGCCCCACACAATTCTGTTGTTCAACGCTCAGGTAGCACTATGGTGCTGTCCAATTCATTAAGAACGATGTGTTGGCGACGATGAAAGACCCGGCAAATTTAGTCATCAAGTCGATGGACAAGTCAGTGAAAACTAGTATACATTCACATTACATCAATGTGCACAACCTTCGCCTTCTCAGATTCATTTGTTTCTCCACAGTCTTCGACACGACTAACTCGCGAAGATGATGAGGAAGGGTTGCAATGACCCCACGACAACCAGTCGCGCCAACGACGACCACACGTCCATCGACGAGAACCGTGTAATCCAAAATGAAACGGCAAGCAACATTGATTTGTCCGAGTACACGTTCGCTTTGAATGTCCAGAATCACAAGCGAGTTCCGAACGAACGGACGACTGTTTCCGTCGACCGGTCCTCTCTGCACGTAAAGAATACGGTCGCCGTCGAGTAACGATGGAAGGCCGATTTGACAACGAAAGCGCAGAATTTTCACGAGCGGGTAGCCCTCGCCGTTACGGTAGATTCGCAGTTCTCCATTCGTCCACAAGTACCGCGCAGCCCGGCTTGACGTCACGATGTAGGTATCGGATATCGTGACATTATGCACTTCTTGGTCGTGGTACAACACAGCGAGTCGCCTTCTCGTTTTCAGATCCCACAACCGAGCCGACCAGTCCATGGACGTTGTCACGATGGTGTCCGCGTGGAAAGACACGGACACGATAGCGAGGGAATGCGCCTTGCGGATGCGCGTCATTTCATGTAAGTTGTTCCCCTTGTCATGCGACAAAATACACAGGTGGCCTTCCGCACTTCCCGCAGCAAACTTGTCATCGCTGATTTTGCACATCACTTCGCGGATTTCGAAATGCACACCCAGAAGGGTGACGCGTTCTAAACATTGCCCGGAGCGCGCGTCCCACGTAGACACCACACCCGGTGCTTCTGCCTCGATGCACCCTATCACGTCGGGAGCTATGAATGCGACACTCCCGAATATCCCGCATGTCGAATCGCGCTTCGCCGCGTGCCACACCGAACTTCTGCCCACGTTCGGCGCCAGCGCCGCGTCGCTTATATCGGACAATGACGGCGATTTCAACAACTCGCCGCCAGGCTCGTCATGCAGGGCATACGCCTCGAGCCACCAATCCTTCGACGACGTGACCAGATATTCCTGCTCTTGCGCGGCCGCGTTAAAGATGTAGGCAGAGCTGGTTTCCAGTGATTCTTGATGGAGCGGCGCACAGACGAGGCCTGGCTCAATGGCGGGGATTGTTCGAACGAGGTGATGCTCCGCCTTGCGTCGCCTCTTGTAATCATCCTTCATGGCTTGAGGTGGCGAGGCGAGATGAGTCGCTTGCTGTCAAACCGAAATCCGGAGTGAACAAAGGCAGGGTTTATTACGCATTGATACGTATATTGTACTGTACTGTACAACGTGGTATTACAATGATCTGGTACGAATTGAAGCACCACGAGATCAGACTGGTGACCGGCAGTCGATCGGCCCGGCCTGTCCACTGCCGGAGGTGGACTCATTCATCATCTACGAGTTCCAACTCGTCTCCAGTTCATTTCGCGAACTGTCTGGTGCTTTCACTTCACTTCAAGTTGGCCTCAGAGCGGTTTGCTTACGTACATGGCCAGCAAGTGTTACAACAACTCCGTAACCAGCCATGAAAAGCGGTCATCCTGGGGAATAGTCCGCGCCAGTGCATTCGCACTTTCGATACCAAGTCGCGAAAGAGCGTCATGGACAATGGGATTACCGTTTTCGTTGCAAGAGCAGTTAAGTGGATCGACATGAGACCACGAATGAGCGCAGTAGATTGAAGATTAGTCCCCATCCACGTAGGATTTTGAGAAGTGGACCTCCTTGCTCCTCACGATACACGCGCAACTCACGATGTCGCCTACACAAACGACCGTATCTACGGCACTGCACGTCTCGACATATATGCCTGCTGTTGTGGAATTGATACATTTTGGTTGTGATGCAATACTGCGATCTGCTTCCCCCCACTCGTTTCTCAGAAACAAGCTTTGCAGTCCCCCCAATCGTGGCGGAAAAAAGTCGGATTGCACCGTACTGTGCTCACATGTGCGATCTAAATACGCGACACTTCGCACAGCTTGCGACCTCGCCCATGTGTAAACACAACCACACGACCGTTTACAGCATCGGCAACGAACTGGCTCACGCTGGTTTTGCATAGTCCTGTCGACAAGGTTACACCATGAACTCTCACTCTTTCTATGCACGTACCAGCGCGTGTATTCCACATAGACATAGTGCCGCGCGCGCGAGATTCAACGCTACCAACACAGTTTGGTGCTATGGACGTTGCACCATAACTTCATCGCTCACTTTGCGCGGATTTAAAGTCCCGATTGAATCTCTTGGCCGGCAGGGAACCAGTTCATCGTCGCTGATATCTGGCACAGACGATCTCGCTGCTTCCCTGTGCAACCGGTAGTGCTCGAGGCACCATTTATCCGTAGAAATAACGACGACCCGTTTTCTTGCGCGGCAGCTAGCTAGTATGGGGTACTCGAATCCACTCCCAAGCACTCTTGGCAGGGCCAAGATCGGGAGTTGTTTGAATAACTCGCTTTTCGCTTTCACTCGCCTCTTGTGAAGTAATTCATCGTGTAGCGATGGTAGTTTGGGTGAACTCGTGGAGTTGAGAAATGGGCGAACAAGTGTTGACGATGGGCACAGTGGCTGTATCGTTCTGATTGGTTCCACAGATTAAATCCCGGTCTTGCTTACAGATGACAATTCTCTCAATTCTTTCTCAAACGACAGAACTCTGCATTCCATCCCACTCCACCTTTGACCAGGAAACATGTACTGTACCAAGACACAGAACTGACCAGTGAACCAGACTACATCACCCCGATGGTCACACTTCGTCACTTTAGTGTGTCCATGCACAGCGTTCACATTTAGAGAAAACGAAAAAGATATCCGGCATCCGGAATTCCGAAATCATCAGTCACGATTCACTGATAGCGCATAACAAGCACTAGTCTTTTCGCGTACTAAGGCTTCGTTCCGCCTCACGAATCGGTAACACAGTGGCATTCGACGCCGCTCGCGTTGTTCGGCCAATTTAACGCAAATCACAGCAATCCAACCACATAACCAGTCTTCCTCTTCCAGCTCTCACAGTCTTCCTGAGGGTTTCGGAGCGATTCACAAGCGCAGCCAGCTAGAAGGCGTCGCAATTCATGACGACCATGTAAATCAAAAAGAACAAGTCACCCTCTAGTGAATAGGTGTACCCGAACATAGCAGAACAAGCTACTTTCAATTGCGCAAGCATGGCTTCGCTTTGGATATTGAAAAAAAGAGAAAGTGATATCCCACTATGCTGTCACGACGGTTTGTTGGGAACAGAAAAAATATGTGTGTCTTCAAGTAATATCGGCTCTCCTGTTTTTCACAGTCGTGTAGAATTCACCCCAACTGGCTTGACTTCCACGTTGCGATAGGTTCGAAGTTAGCCCTTTCCTAAGTACCAACAGTCAAATCGATTAGATGTCACAGTAAATTCTTCAGACGTCGCAACACTGTTCACTTGTCGGTCAGAACTTTGCGCAGGGAGTCGCCATTAATTTAGCGCACTACAAACGCCCTGACTAGTCGTAGGAAAGTACAACAATTGTAGCTCATTAGAATGTGACATCAGTCATAGCCTCCATGCGCTTTCCAAACACGAGAACTTTCCCGTAACTTCCAACCGTCCTTATCAGCGAAGGAACATATATGCACACTCCTAGTGCCAACCACAACCATCGGTATTGCCGAATTCGCCCATAATGCACTGGCAAGTTCACGATTCGTACGGGCGAGCACACACGTCAGCAACCCAAAAAGCCACGAACTTCAGGCACGATGCACGATGGTAACAATTGTGTTTGGAGCGACGGGTCCGACCGACATGCTCATATGCCAGAATGACTCTCAGCGCCGCTTCCATACCAGCGCTTCGTCGGGAAATTTAGGTATTTCTGACATCGAAGTCGTCGTGCGCGTAGGGAAGTGGCGAAATGGTTGTTACCGTGAACAAAGACATTCGAGACATATTGTTGATCCACATCCAAACACTCTTCGTCGCGAGTGGTAAAACAGCACTTGGGTCAGCAACAAGAATTCTTTGGATTAGGTGGCAACTGTGCTATTCCACACCTTCCTGCGACTTGAATTCTGAATTGGAAAAAATAGATCCGTATACTGTATTTTGCGACGTGAGAAACAGGCCCTGAAATAAATGAATTTTATGACTTCCGTCGTAGAAAAAGCGATTTTCTTGACTGTTTTCGTAGGCGTCCCCATACATCCCTATACAACATAGACAGCCATTTCCTCGATACTGTAACCAATCCAGTGCTGGAAGCAGCAAGAGCCAATAAAATGCAACGTTACCTGTAGGTAATCTTGGATAAAATAACTGTCGTATTTAATCAGTAGCGTTAAATAACATATGAAAAACTCGGGATTGCTATACAGGTCAACTCCCGGTTTAGTGCCATCCGAAATCCTCTTAATCTATTTTAATCGTAAACAATTGTACATCATAGTGCAGTGCACTACCGAAGGTGCTTTATTTCATGGCATGATGTATGGCAAATGGTAGAGGCTACGCTTCATCTAATTCATCATCTACTAGTGAAGAAAACAGGGCGAAACGTCCGTCACTGCTTTCCTCTACATTGACCCACTCATCAACAGTAGCACTGGCACTTTCTTCGCAATTCATTTGGAGCCCTTCTAAGATCATCGTTTGCAGCGATTTCATGATGTCGGTTAAGTAGTCGTCATCGCATTCTTTCGATCTACGACTCCATTGTTTTCGCAGGTCAGATTCGTAAACACAAGGTAGGCATCGTGCCTTCAGCCAGCATCTAGCGATTGATTGAAAACCAACAAGTTCCCATGCTTTTTTTGATAAGATACAAACATCCAACATATTTGGGTCGTACCCTTTACGCAGACCATCGAGTCCCTTAGTTCTATTCTTGTTCGTATCGCGTCGTTTGATACGAGACTCTATTTATTTCAATATTTCACGTAGCATCAAATGTATACAGCTTGATTTCCATGCACGTATGAAGCACATGTCCATAGGTTGGTGGACGACCGTAACATTAGGAGGTAGACTAATGATCTGTACACCAAGTGGAACTTTAAGCCCGAGATGAGAAGATACGTTGTCGACTAATAATGCAACGTCAGAAGATGTGTGACTTCGCACGAAAGGCACGAATACTTCGTGAAGCCACTGTTCAAAAGACGAGTATTATACCAGGCTTTCGGACTACTAAAGTATTTGCAAGAGGGCGTCTTGTATCGGAATTCACGAGGATTTCTTGATACACCAATAATTGAAATGGGTACTTTTCTCGTACCAAATAATATATACATACCAGACACTGATGAGTCTGAAAAATCGAACAGCTCACAGGTGAAT
>JAAUYH010229907.1_pt1 | contig 11816 bp, 10 predicted proteins | sample 7278061 | NCBI WGS metagenome assembly JAAUYH01 (sample SAMN14350203, study PRJNA611818) | marine sediment metagenome | isolation source: surface marine sediment (0.6m) | place: French Polynesia: Moorea | collected 2018-08 | reverse complement strand
GAGTAACAATTTCCTGGGTGATGATGGGATTTTCTCTAGAAGGAGTGATGATCTCATTGTTGGAGACATTAACCTCCGAGACATTATCTGATTTAACAGTTTCTTGCTTGGTGATGGGATTTTCTACCGAAGGGGTAATTCTCTCACTGTTGGGGAGATGAACATCAGCAACAGTATCTGATTGAGGAGTAACAATTTCCTGGTTGGTGATGGGATTTTCTACCGAAGGAGTAATGCTCTGACTGTTGGGGAGATGAACATCAGCAAGAGTATCTGATTGAGGAGTAACAATTTCCTGGTTGGTGATGGGATTTTCTACCGAAGGAGTAATACTCTCACTTTTATCAACATCCACATCGGGAAGACTATCGGATTGGGGAGTAACAGTTTCACTGTTGGTGATGAATTGTTTTACAAAAGGAGTAATGCTCTGACTATCGGAGACATTATCTGACTTAAGAGTTTCTTGCTTGGTGATGGAGTTTTCTAGAGAAGGAGTAATAGTCTCACTGTTAGGAAAATGAACATCAGGAAGACTATCGGATTGGGGAGTAACCGTTTCACTGTTGGGGATGGATTGTTTTACAGAAGGAGTAATAGTTTCACTGTTAGGAAAATGAACATCGGGAAGATTATCTAATTGGGGAGTAACCGTTTCACTGTTGGGGATGTATTGTTTTACAGAAGGAGTAATGCTCTGACTATCGGAGACATTATCTGACTTAAGAGTTTCTTGCTTGGTGATGGGGTTTTCTAGAGAAGGAGTAATAGTCTCACTGTTAGGAAAATGAACATCAGGAAGACTATCGGATTGGGGAGTAACAGTTTCTTGCTTGGGGATAGGATTTTCTAGAGAAGGAGTAATAGTCTCACTGTTAGGAAAATGAACATCGGGAAGACTCTTTAACTGGGGAGTAACAGTTTCTTGGTTGCTGATGGACTTTTCTACAAAAGGGGTAATAGGTTTACTGTTGGAGAAATGAACATCAGAGAGATTAGATGAATAACTAGATTGAATATTAGACTTAAGGTTAATAGTGGGATGTTGGGGAATGTTCTGTATCTTAGTATCTCCATCGCTGAAATTATCTATTTCTCCGTCTTGGTCAGAAATATTATGAGTCTCAATTTCTGAAGGGGTAGGAAAAAAATCAAGAGTTTTCTTTTGAGACTGTACTTTGGGCGTATAACTAGGTTCAGTGATTTTAATGGGACGATTATTGAAAAAAAATTGGGAATCTGCAAAATTTTGGCTCTTAGGAGCGATATATCCTGGTATTCCGTCAGGAAAAAGACTTAGAGGATTTACATTTGCGATCGCACTAGCTCCCAAAGGTGTGAGAAACTTAGGATAGAGGAAATTTGGTTTTGACGACAGATGGGTTCTCATAAGCTACTCTTTAGTTACTAACAAAAAAGCCTTTAGCTCCTCTGTTTTCTTTGCCGATATTAGGAAGAGAGCCTTTAACCTTTAATCCTTCATAAGCCAGGGTTAACTCTTCGAGCGCCACTGTATTAGAATTAGCTTGAAGACTAGGAGCTTTCCAGCCTACAGGAATTGCACCAATTAATGTCCAAGTTTGCATGGTTTCTCCAGCTTGATTAAAGAGGAGAATGTTAACATTGAGGCGTTTTTTCACAGTTGTCTCTAATACTCCCTGAATCCATCCTAGAAAGACCAAATCATCAGTGATACCTCTTTTTAAGGTTACGTCACTAAATTTGGTTTGCTTCAGAAATATCCGTTGCTGGTTATTTACGCCACCCTCAAAATAAACATCTTTATCAATGGTCATCCCTAACCCAGAACATTCAGTAAAACTAGCTTTAATCCCATCATCAATCTCAACATAAAAGCGGTTAGCAGTGACGTAGTTTAATTCATGGGTGACAACTCCATTTTCCGACATCTTTACCACCCTCCATAGTTTCTAGTGCGGTCTTGTTGTTGCTGTAAATCTGCTAACATTATTTGGTACACGCGCTCGCATAATTGGTCTAGTAAAGCAGGATCTTTTAAAGCTTTTTCAATTAAGGGTGTTAGAGAAGCATCGCTGGTTTGATACTTTGCAGCTATAGAATAACCTCCTGGATTGGCTAAACTATGATGTTGGGGAAGATAGGAAGACATGACGGTAAGTATAAGTCTATACTGCTGTTTATAGAATTAAACTCCTGAGAATAAATTAGCCAAAAGTTGAATAGTAAAAATAAAATTTATTAACCCCCGATTAAAACAGTAGGTTCACCCATAGCAATCTTATTAACACTGGTAATTTCTTGAATGGTATCTCCCATACGACAAGCAGGTAATCCATTAATTAAAACTGTCAAACTACCATCAATCACTACCCCGTTACCATCTGCCACAGGACCTTTCATAATAGGACAAGCGTGTTGATCTGTAGAACCCATGATCTTTACCATAGAAGATGCTTCTTCAGCAATATCTTTAATATGCTTGGCTCTTTCTATTTCGTTGATTGCTCTAACAACTCCTATCGCCGATTCAGCAGCGTTTTGGGCGGATTGTAATAGCTGTCCCACCGAGGCGATAGGGAGTCCTCGCCAAGCTGGTTTTTTCCCAATTAATACGTTTGGACTACCAGGACCAGGAGATAAGGGACTTCCGTGAGCAGTCATATCTCCTAAGCGAGCAGCAGGTCTTCCAGGCATGAGTTTACTATTATTGTTTGAAAATAATAATAGATTACAATAAGAAAGTTTTTTTTGTTTTATACCTAGGTCGAAACTTATTGGGAGGAAATTGAATCATAACAATAACTACAATAGTAATTCAGATTATCCCCATTCTCAAGCTAAAAAGACGGTAAATGAGTCAAACTTAAACTCTTCTCCACCTCAAAAAACATTTGTTGAATCTAATTTGTCTTCTCCCCAACGGAAAAAAACTGTAGATGAATTGAGATTAAAATCTTCTACGCTTCAGGAAACAATCGTTGAATAAGATATCAACAAAGCTCCTCGACCTTCTTTTGTCAGAAAAGACTCTTTAGAAGGAAAAACTCTCGGAGATAATAATCGCTATCTATTACAAACTTTACTGGGAGAAGGAGGAATGAGTAAAGTTTATCGCGCTTTGGATACTAAATTTGAAGACCGCGTAGTAGCTGTTAAATTGATGACTCACTATTTCGATGCAAGTAGTCATCATTTAATTAAAAGATTCATGAGAGAAGTTAACGATCTTTCTAAACTTAAACATATCAATATTATCCAAATTTTAGATTTTGGTGTTACTCCTGATGGACTTCCCTTCGATTATGGACAGGAATATATTTATTAATTAATCAACCGCCAGAAATATCTGAAAATATCTCTAAAAGTCAACCTCAGATTATTCAACCTCCTGGATCAATTGATGAAGTACCAGTAGCACTAGCAATTATTCATCCACTATATAAAACATCTACCATCCAGAATGTGAATCAGTTAAGAGATGTAAGTCCTACTGATTGGTCTTACGAAGCTCTTAGGTATTTAGCTGACGGCTACGGAATTATTTATCCTTATAAAGATAAGACATTTCGTGGCAATTTACCTATGACAAAAGCTGAAATAATTGCTTTAGAAGCTCATGCTTTTTCCCAATTTTATAAGTCAATAAATCAGGTTAAAGAGTCTAATTTATGTATTAATAAGCAAGAAATAACTCTCAATGAAATTGCATTGACCAGAGATGTTTATTCTAGTGATTGGTATTATAAATCTTATAAAACTATAGCTTGCATAACTGATAATAAGTATCTAGATACTGATGGTTTATTTCATGGAGAAGAAACTGTAAAACGAGGTGAAATGGTGATTTTCATCAATAGATTTATAAATGGCTCAGAACGGTTTATTATTAATGTTTTTTTAAACAATAATTCAACTTCACAAGGCATATATGATTTCAATAATAATCAATATCTTGACTTATCAAATAATAATAACCTAGCTAAAATTACTAACGTAAATCAATTTCGGGACGTAAATTCTACTGATTGGTTTTACAAAGATTTAAAATCTCTTGTAGAAAGATTTGGCAGTTTATCTGGTTATTCTGATCAAACTTTTCAAGCATATAAACCTGCTTCTCGCTACGAAATTGCTGTACTTATACGTTACTCTCTAAGTCATCTGAACAGATTGTTAAGATTGGAGAAACATAATTGTCGTAACTATTCACTCTAGACTTTTCAAAGTGAATTTAACAATTTCTAATAAATTTTAGATATTTTCTTATACCTAAGTATAAAATTGACTGAAAGCTAATAAATCTGTAGTCCGTACTAGTTTGAAAGCAATTTTTCTGACCTTGTTCCTTTTTTTTAGCTTTTTACACCAACATATTAAGACTTATAGCAAGAATCTAATATTCGCCTTATGGTCAATGCCATAGTACTGGTAAATTGCTACCTTACGGGAAAAATGGTAACTAAGATTTCCCTTCATGGCTCACAAGCAAGACTATCTGGGTACAGGCTGGAGTTTTCCCTTAAAAACAGACGTTACAGGGGGACTCTCCTTAAGTGCAGCCGACCAAAAAGTTAGAGAAGCTATCTTAATTATTTTGCGAACTGAGTTGGGAGAAAGACGATATCGTCCTGATTTTGGTTGTCGTTTGTCAGAGTTAACCTTTGCACCTCTTAATAGTAAAACTTTGTTTTTGATGCGATTGTATGTGCAAGAAGCTTTAGAAACATGGGAACCTCGCATTGATTTAGAAGAAGTACTGACTGAACCCGATCCGATTTTGGGCAAAGTCAACATCATTATTAACTATCGTCTCAAAAGCAATTACGAACCTCGTAACTTAGTATATCCCTTTTATCTAACTCAGAACGAGTAGCGAGAGCGCGAGTAGCAACCATCAACAACTAACAATTAACAATTATCAAGAGCGCAAGTAGCGAGAGCGAGAGTAGCTTTTTAGCAACCATCAACAACTAACAACTAACAACTAACAATTATCATGTTACCAAAAGAAAATTTAGACGATCGCACTTTTGAAGATTTAGTTGCAGAGTGTATTTTACGTATTCCTCGTTATTGTCCTGAGTGGACGGACTTTAACCCCACCGACCCTGGTATTACGTTAATTGAGTTGTTTGCTTGGCTAACAGACCAAATGTTGATGCGGTTTAATAAAGTTCCCCGTCGCAACTATATTACCTTTTTAGAATTGTTAGGAATTAAGCTGCAACCCCCCGCACCAGCACAAACTGATCTAAGTTTTTACATAACTCAACCAGATATCTATCCCTATTCTATTCCTCTGGGGACAGAGGTAGGCACACAAAGAACCGAAACAGAAGAAGCGATTATATTCTCTACAGAAAAAGACTTATTAATTGGACACCCAGAGATCATTCATTTGTTAACTGCTGAAACAGTAGAAGAGACACCGAGTTCATTACAGGATAGATTTATTAACCAATGGATTAGGGAAAACGATGGAGAATGGAGAGGAGAAGAACAACCCCTATTTAACCCTCAACCAGAAGTAGGAAACTGTTTCTATTTAGTCTTTAACCCAGAACAACCTCTAGCAGGAAACAACCTCGCAATTACTTTTAGAGGTGCGTCCGCAACTCCCACAGGAATTGACCCCGAACACCCGCCCCGAAGTTGGTCAGCTTGGGATGGAGAACAGTGGGTATCTATTTTGAGGACAGAAGAAGATGACTATACTGGGGGATTTAGTTTTAATGATGCAATAGAAAACTTAGATACTATTCCTACAGGAGAAGTTATTGTTCATCTTCCCCAAAATTTTCCTTCTTGTAACTTCGAGGGTTATGAAGGTTATTGGTTGCGATGTGTTTATACTCAACCAGAGGAAAGTCAAGGTCCCTACTCTCAAGCTCCTAAAATTATTGGTATTAAGGCTCAGTCTATTGGAGGTACTGTTGCTGCTAAACAAAGTTTTTTAATTCGGGATGAACTTTTAGGCGTAAGTGATGGGAGACCAGGACAGCGTTTTACTTTACAAAATGTTCCTGTTTTAGAGAGAAGAAGGGATGAACATATTTTAGTAATTCCTCCTGGTTCACCGCCCCAAACTTGGACGGAAGTGAGAGATTTTGCTAGCTCTACTCCTAGTGATCACCATTATACTATTGATTCTCTGACAGGAACATTAGAATTTGGTCCTTTAATTCAAGAACCATCTCGTCATGTTAGAGAAACTAAATTTCGTGCTACTCAAACTCAATTACCAGTATTAGGCAACTATTCCACAAGATTAGTAGGAAATATCGATGGAACGTTAGAAAAACAGTATGGCAGTATTCCCCCTAAAGGTGCAGAGATTCGGATGCGTTGTTATCGTACTGGGGGTGGTCGTAAGGGTAATATCGAAAGTCAAACTTTAAAGATTTTAAAATCCGCTATTCCTTATATTTCTAGAGTGACCAACTACGAACCAGCAAGAGGTGGTTCAGATCCAGAATCTTTAAACCAAGCCCTGTTACGCGCACCTCAGATTTTAAGAACACGGGATAGGGCTGTAACCAAAGAGGACTTTGAAGTATTAACTCTCAAAGGTGGACAGGGTTCAATTGCTAGGACGTTATGTCTTCCCGTAACAACAGCAGGAACAGTTACGGTTGTAGTTGTTCCTGAAGCAGATAGAAATAATTTGCAAGAGGGACTAAGCCCATCCGCTTTGATGTTAACTCCCTCTCTGAGAGAACAAACCCTTAAATATCTCAACGAAAGAAAGTTATTAGGGGTTCGCATTCAACTTCAAGAACCCAATTATGTTGGTGTCGCAGTCAGTGCCAGTATTGGTTTAGAACCTATGTATCAGAACGATCAAGCTGAAGATATGATTCGTCAACAGTTAAAAATTGCTCTCTATAAATTTCTTAACCCCTTAACAGGAGGAATAGAAGGCGACGGCTGGAAATTTGGCAGACCTGTATATATTTCTGACATTATTGCCCTATTTCAGAAAGTTTCAGGAGTAAGATATATCGGGGAAGTTATACTTAATTCCTTCTATAAGCAAAATGATGTGTGGATCCGTTATCCAGAAGAACCAAGACAGGTAATAGCTCCTGGTGATTACGGCTTAATTTGTTCTTGGTGTGATTATCCTAACCCTGGTCACACAATTCATTTTTTAACAGAGTGAGAAATAAGGGATGAGGGACTCATAAGTAATCAGTTATCAGTTATCAGTTATCAGTTATCAGTTATCAGTTATCCCCCATTCCCCATTCCCCATTCCCCATTCCCTCTGACCTCTGACCTCTGACCCCTGACCCCTGACCTATTACTATGACTTCTATTCTGCAATTACGACTACAGCCAGATACTATTCCTATCACTGATGTTCTGGATAGGGAAACATCCAGTGATGAAATTTTAATTGTTTCTCCAGGAGAAAGGAGTCAAATGACCCTACATCTCCATAATCCTATAGAAGAAAATTTAGAAATTGAACTAGAAGTTAGGGGAGATTTTCCAGGGGATTGGTGTCACTGGAATTTGGAAGGAAGAGAACTTCGTTTTAAAGAAACTATGCTGGTGGGAATTTATTTTGATATTCCCGAAGACTGGCTGGAAAATCAACCCCTAGATGCAATTAAGCTGAATTATCAAGCCACGGTTAATATTTACTTACAGCGTCCTAGTCAAACAACTAGAGAATTACAAAAATTAAGTTTTAAGCTATGTCTGCGTCCTCATAGTCTTTATTTAGACTTTCTACCAGCTATTTACCGTGAAGTTGATTTCATAGGTCGCCTACTGAAAATCTTTGAGCAAGCATTTGAACCAACAGTTAACGCTTTTGAAGTGATGTGGGCTTATCTAGACCCTTTAACTGCTCCTGAGTCCTTATTACCTTTTCTGGCTCATTGGGTGGGTTGGGAACTACTAAGTACTATTCCCCTAGAGCGACAACGTTATCTAATTCGCAACGCCGTCTCAATCTATCGTTGGCGAGGAACAAAAAAAGGGTTAAGATTTTACCTCCATCTCTACACTGGTTTACCTCTAGATGAGAATTTACCTGAAAGAGAAAAACATATTTGCATCGAAGAAGCCATAGGTGAGGGATTTGTTTTAGGACAAGCTAATTTAGGCGAAGATACGATGCTAGGTGGTGGTCGCCCTTATCACTTTACCGTGCGTCTGCGTTCTAGTTCCCACCAGCCTTTAGACGAAATTCTAATTAGGAAAATTATCGACATAGAAAAGCCTACTTGGTGTACTTACGACCTCTATCTAGAAAGTAGGGAGTAGTTAGTAGTTAGTAGTTAGTTGTTAGTTGTTAGTAGTTAGTAGTTAGTTGTTAGTTGTTAGTAGTTAGTTGTTAGTAGTTAGTAGTTAGTAGTTAGTTGTTAGTTGTTAGTTGTTAGTAGCTATTACTTATTACTTATTACTTATTCCCCATTCCCCCATTCCCCCATTCCCCCATTCCCCCATTCCCCCATTCCCCTATCCCCAATCCCTAATTATGTCTCACCTTCCTACTCCTGCAATTAATCCTTTTGAAAGACTCAACGCTGTTGATGGTTTGTTGATTAACGCTGAAAGATGGCTCAAGGTACAAGAATATCATCGGCAAAGGCAAAACCTTCATTACCAAGCATTGCATACACCAGGAATTGTTTGTGGTTTGGGGGTGAAATTAATTACTCCTAATAGTCCAGTCCCAGAAGTATATAAAGATGGTCGTGGAATTCAAGTTCAACCAGGTATCGCTATTGATCTTCAGGGAAATCCGATTATTGTTCCTCAACCGCAAAATCTCCATATCAACAAACGCCCTCAAAAGGATTCTTTTACCGTCTATGTAATTGTGGATTATCGTGATCCAAAAGACTTGGAGGTTTCTTCTACTGAAGAAATGTTACAAGAGAAGTTTCGTCTTGATATCAAGGTTAGACCTCCTAATAATTTGGAAATAGAAATTTGTCGTATTGTATTTCCTGCTAATAAAGATATTAAGATTACTCTGGCTCAAGATATTTTGCGCCCTGGCTATAACAATCTCGACTTTCGTCATCGTCAACTAGCAACTATTAGACCCCAGCAAACCATCAAGATAGCACAATTGCGTCATAGCGATCGCGCTTATGGTGAGAACTTTGCCAATTTAGATTATTTACTCAAAGCGACTACTGGTTTATATCCTCAATTGCAAGGATGTCAATCAGTTGAATTGGTAGCTGTTAGCGACCCGAAACTTCAAGAATACGACCTGCTATATTTGACTGGTCAAAATTCCACTATAGAAGACCCTAGAGAAATAGCGGTTTTGCAACAATATTTAGCAACTGGTGGTGTTTTATTAATTGATGGACTGATAGATGCTAATAATTTTAATCAGTCAGCTTTAGCACTTACTAAGAAATTAGGGTACGATCTCAAGCCATTATCAAAAACAAATTATCTAAGAAGACAACCATTTTTATTTGCAGCTTTACCCCAGAGTTTTCATAATCAACCATTACAAATGGTAGGCGATCGCGGTGTCATTATGATTTATGGTAACTTGGCTAGTTTATGGGGTTTGGATGAGAATTTATCTTTATCTAGAGAGCAAATTCGTTCTGGTCAGGAACTAGGAATTAATATTTTACATTACGCTTGGCAACGCCGTTGTTTTACTCAACTGCAACATTAATTAAAAGTTAGGAAATTATTATGTTTAACAGTAATCTTTGCTTCAGATTTGGTCAATCTGCTGGATTAATTTTATTTGCTACCTGTTTAAATGGAATGAGTATTGATAAGGTTTATGCTAATAGTTCTCTGGATGCAGACGAGGAAAATATTGAGGCAGAACAGAATCTTAATTTAGCAGAGATCAAGATTTTTTGTAGTACTATTCTGGACTTTAAAAATCTTCAAGAAATTTTCCCAGAATTCATCATAGAAACAGAATCATTAACTAATTTACAATTAGAAAATAGGGCGGAAATTTCAGCAACTTGTCCCCAAGCAGAAAAAGTAATTATTCTTAAATCCAGGGAGCGAGATAATTTTATTGCTAAGAGAGGAACAATTGCGGAAACTATTAGTAAATTCTATATTGATGATGGATATATTAATTCTCGTGCCATTCTTTACAGTTCACAAGATATCCTAATTGATGAAGGTCAAGTTGATGTAATTGTACAAGGAACAAACAGACTCAGAAAATATGTGCGCGATCGCATTACTCCTGCTGCTAATCCCTTTAATACCAGAGATATTGAGGATAGTTTACGTTTGTTAAAAGTCGATCCTTTAGTAGAAAATATTGAAGCGACTCTCAAACCCAATGAAGAAACCAACACCTCAGAATTAATTGTCAATGTAACAGCAGCTAAATCTTTCTTTGGTAGTTTTGGCATTGACAATTACTCTCCCCCTAGTGTGGGAAGTGAAAAACTTAATTTTAATCTGGGGTATCGTAACCTAACGGGAATTGGCGATACATTGGCGATCGCTTATAATCCTAGAATTGAAGCTTTTGATGGCACTTACAACTTAGGCTTTAATTATCAAGCACCCCTAAATAGTATGAATGGGACATTAGAATTAGGGGTTAGTATCGACCGCAATGAGGTGGTAGAAGGAGACTTCGAGAGTTTAGATATCAGGGGAGAATCAGAAACCTACAGTATCACTTATCGTCAACCTCTAATCTTAAACCCTAGGGAAGAATTAGCTTTATCTATTGGTTTTTCCTATCGAGATGGTCAAACTTTCACTTTTCAAGGAGGCTTTCCCTTTGGTATTGGACCTGATGATGACGGAGTTAGTCGGACTAGTGTGTTTAACTTAGGACAAGAATATACCCTTAGAGATACTTCTGGTGCTTGGGGTTTTCGTTCTCTATTCCGTATCGGAGTAGATATATTTGATGCTACAGACAATGATGTTCCTGATGAAAATGGTGACTATCCTCCTGATGGTCAATTTTTCAGTTGGTTAGCACAAATCCAAAGAGTACAAGTTCTCAACAACAATAACTTTTTAATTATTCAAGCAGATTTACAGTTAACTCCCCATAGTTTATTACCTTCAGAACAATTTGCTATTGGTGGTGGTCAATCAGTAAGGGGTTATAGACAAAATGTCCGTTCTGGAGATAACGGTTTCCGTTTTTCCATTGAGGATAGAATTACCATAGCCAAAAATGATGCAGAGCAACCAGTCTTTGTAATCGCACCATTCTTTAATATGGGTGCAGTATGGAATGTAGAAAATAATCCGAACCAAGTCCCTGACGATAATTTTGTTGCTGCTTTAGGATTGGGTTTATTATGGCAACCAGTAGAAGGATTGAACTTACGTCTTGATTATGCACCACCATTAATTGATCTAGATGATCGCGGAGATAATGTTCAAGATGATGGCTTACATTTTAGTGTTAACTATTCTTTCTAGTTTCTCCAGCAGCGATCGCACTTAAAAATTCGCTCGATTTAGGATTCTAGAGATAAATATAATGCCTAGGTCAAAACAAGCTGTTAGATGCTTTGTGATGTGCCAAAGAATAACTCGGATGTATTTGCCTATTTATCTGGTTAGACAAGTAGTTTTGTGCGTTACGCTGTCGCGCTTCGCACCCTACAAGAACGGCGAGCGCACTTGTCGGGTTGGGAGTTTGTCGATATAGTTATGCTTTACGTAACACAGAACTTTTGTTATCATTATCATGATTAAAAGCTTTAAGTGTAAACAAACTGAAAAACTCTATAGAACCCATTTGGGTTCTACGCGATCGCTAGTCTTTTAAGCATCAGTCTGACAAAACAAAGATTAACCTTAGTGGTGGCATGATCGAGAGTTCTTTCAAAATTTTT
>JAAUYH010109777.1_pt1 | contig 11818 bp, 5 predicted proteins | sample 7278061 | NCBI WGS metagenome assembly JAAUYH01 (sample SAMN14350203, study PRJNA611818) | marine sediment metagenome | isolation source: surface marine sediment (0.6m) | place: French Polynesia: Moorea | collected 2018-08 | reverse complement strand
TCACAAATACTGCGCTGCAGTAGCAACTTGATCCGAAATCCTGAAAAAACAGCCGGACTACTGCAGCAGGTGCTGTAGCGGCTATAAAACCCGGTACCAGTCGCAAATCCGGCACTATACCGCACAACTGCTTAGTCCCGGTTCACTCAAGTGCTCATGATTCGAGTGCCTCACCTACATTCGAGTTTCTGCTGCACGCAGCAGCAGCAACACAATTTGGAGAATTACTGCTGTTCTGATTGCTCGCATCATTCCACCCCGTTGGATAACTAACGCATCTGTTCGATGTACACTTTCCATCTTGCAGCGCCACCATTTGTAACTATCGATTTTGCCTTTCCTTGAATCTTGCGAAAGTTTAAGTCTATTGATCCCAGCGAACCATCACGATTAGTCATAATGATATATCTTTAAGTGCCAAGTAGGCTCGCTGTTAGATTAGAACTTAGAAAAGCAATTCATTTAAAGAACAACTAGTTTGTTCAGAACAACAACGCTAGGAACCGGCTACCCCGCAGGCCAATTCAGGGTTGGCAAATCATTTAAAAGTCGATCCAAGTACTCAACGCTTTATCGAACTGTGTTTATTTTGTTTAATCGACTGTTTGTGCATTCACAAGCACATTCAAATTTCCAATTTATAAGCGTCGAATATCAGAAGTATACACAGTCCCCTTTCTCTACTGGTGTGCCCGTTTACCGGCGATACAATGCATATTGATCTATTGCGGAGTCTCTCACAGTTGATTTTGAAGTTCAGAAGCGATTTAAGCAAAAATTAGACCTTGTTTATGTCCTTAAGAATTCGTAATTTTCGTCCTTGTTTTGATTAAGATAAGTATTTATTTGCTTCAGTGAACCGACGTATCAATTATTAAATGCGAGACACGAGGGCGAGTCTAGCGAAATCTAAGCTCCAAGGCAAGGCATGAGTGAAATATTTCACACTACAAGTAAGAATGTTTGCTCAATAGAAGGCCGAAGCATATTTCAGATAATCATTTGTGAAAACAAAGATATGTATGGATGTTGAATGAATTTCATATTTTCAGCTTCTTCCATACAAATTTTCGAATTAGTAAATTCTTGCTTGATTCTTGTGCAAAAATTTGGCCTACCATTTAAAAATTAGCTGCAATTAACCGGTAGAATTGGAAAATCATTTGTACTGCTCCCTCTTTAATATTCCTTGGTTGATTTACAACATAATTAATTTAGATTGATGTTAATTTTTCAAACTTGTTCCATTACTAGAATTTCGAGAACAACTATTGATTTTATGGCCTTATCTGCCTCGGTTTCTTAGTTAATCATCATTTTATCTGTCCTGTTCTCCTCAGGTGCCAGTTAATACTGTAAACACGAGTCTTCGACATATTCGACCAGTTTTTTGGGTCACCTCTGACGAGCAGGCAGTTCGAAGTCAGCTAGCTAATACGTCGAACAAAGTATCATAGCAATCTGAGTGAAGATTCTATTGTAGAAAATTTGTTTAGAACACGCTAGATAGGATGTATATTTGCAAATAAATTCAAATGTTGATGCCACGTCTTTCTCACTCTGTATATGTCATGTAATCTTTTCGTGCTTATCTTTCGCGCGATAAAACAAGCGCTGATCAAGTCCATTCTGTCCAGGCAAATGACTAGTCTCCAAGCAATTATCTAGAAAGTTGCCGATATAGTGTGAGACCTTGATTCTTTTTGCAATTGACTCAGTCCTAGATTTGTTGGCGATATATAGAAAATTTATGTAATATTTGATAAAAATGACCATTTTTACGTACCAACGTAAGCAAATGTAGGTTTGTAAGGAACAAAAATCAAATCCGCGGAGTTGACTAAAGAAAATTAACTTCTATTTCCTTAGATCACTGGCGTCTAAAATCAGATATGAGTTGTTCTTTTTTATTTTCAGTATTACGTTTCGGTCACTGAAAACATGATAGTCGTCTGAATGCACGAATTTCGGTGGGACCGCTGTATGAGGAGATTATTCAAAGGCGTAAACTACCCGTAAATATCGTTCATGATTTCTATTTTGATGCCAGCTTGTTAAATGACGAAATCGTGAGAGTGATAGGATCGACGGATTTCCTCTAAAATCCAAAGTTTTTCGAAGCGCTGTAGCCTTTCCAGGAGACAGTAGTTGGAAAACAGTTCAGGTAATTGTTAGCAGCTGTATATCAAATTAGATCTACAGTCTGTGACAGAGGTAGAGAAAAGCTTCTCAGAAAGTTGTGTAGAAGTTCCCAAGGAAGGTTATATACGAATAATCTATTTCACAATAAGCTATGAATGAATAAATTTGAGTCATTTTAAGTATTGTTCCTTAAGTTACTAGTTGTTCAAGAGGCTCTCAACATGTCGAACTTCAATAGATTGATGTTGATCTGTAGAAATTTATCCCTTCAGATTCTCAATGCATTGTCGGTTATCCTTGTGGGTTTAGCCTGTTTTAAAAAAAGCAGCGCTCGCAGAAGTTCGAAATAGTGGAAAATAATGCGAATCTAGTTATTAGCAATTGTTTTCAGGGTCTGAACAAACGAGGAAATAATTATGAATAAGTGGAAAAGATTGTGAATGAGTTGTTTATCTTCCATGAGAGCAAAAAATAGAGTTCTCTACCTGCGCATTCTCAAGAAAATAAATGATTGAAGCATTTAAATTTTAGTTGAAAAAAACACCACTAGTATAAATCTTCCCTACAACAGGCGTGCCTACTACAGTCAAACCTTTCAATATGTCCCCTCACAAAACTCCAAGAAATATTCAAAATTCAATGCTTTTAATCAAAAAATATAGATCCTCGCTATCTCGCGATCGGACATATTGAAAGGTTAGACTGTACTAGGGTGCCAAAGAATGTTTAAATTCGTTCAGGCAATATGCGTCCAACGCCAGTTTCGTCCAGCGCCAACTCGATACCAGATACTGTAGAGTAGTTGTGCTGTGTACCGATACTTCTCTGCAAGTACGGTTATGGCTATGGCACACGAGCAAGCTAAAAATTTGCCCAGAAAACATTCTTCCGTGAATCAACTCCCAAGTGGAAAAACGTTATATCCCCGTGCCATCATTCCAAAGAGCAGCGGTCCTCTGATTAGTGCGGGTACCGAATAAATTTACTATATGATCTCCTCAGATCAGGCCTGTGTCATCAACCTCTGAACAATTTCAATCTCCCAGAATGCATTTCAATTCGGCATTTATCTCCTTCCCTGCTGTCTAGCACCAAATTGGTACGACCGGGGCTAAGTCTGTAAGGCGTCGAAAGTACGACAATGTTGCTCGAAGTCGAAACGTTATAAGAGCGTCAATATCCAACCCGCCCAGTGTCGAACGAGTATTTGGTAAGCAAACAGAAAAAGCGAACGCCGCCGCCTTCTCGTGGACCGAACAATGGTATACGGCTTGTATAGAGTCGAACGCGCCCGTGGACGAGCCTTTTGCGTTCCAAATATTCGACATGGAGCTTGTGCTGTTCCGTTCGGCTCCTGGACGGTGGTCAGTACTTGACGACCGCTGCTCGCATCGTCTTGCGCCCTTATCGGAAGGACGAGTTACGCAGTTGCCGGATGCCGAGAGCGGCGAGGCAGTTTTGGAATGCGCGTACCACGGGTGGAGTTTCAAATCGTGTGGACAATGCGCACGCATCCCACAAATCGAAAAAGGGAATAGTGGTGCGACTATCCCGCGCCGTGCTGATGTGCGTTCGTATCCTACGAAAGTGGAGTTCGGGCTTATTTGGGTATGGTTGGGCGACCCAGAAAACGCGGACACCAAATCACTTCCAATACCTCCCGGCATTGACGAGTTCATGGACGACGAAAGAACTGTTGGATTCAGTAGGTATGTGCCGTATGGGCTTGAAATATTCTTAGAAAACGTAGCCGACATGGAGCACACGCACTATGCGCATCACGGTGTTTCCGGTGGGTTTAATCGAGTGAATGGTGGCCAGGTCAATATCTACGGCCATCAAACCGGCGTGGACACGATTGCAGCCAGTCGCTCGAAGAAAGAAGATCTGTCGGGGAGTGTCCAGGACGTGGGTGGATTTCTGGCCCCCGGTAGTTTGTACTATAACGTCGAAATTGGTTCGAAGCTGAAGATTTTGATTTGGTTCATGGTCACGCCTGTGACGCGAACAAAATCGCACGTCTTCGTGTACTCTTTCGCTCGTATAGCCAACGCCTCGCCGCTGATCCGCTTCTTAATGAAGCTCAAGCCCACTTGGTACGACCATTTCGAACGCAACAACATCCTGGACGGCGACAACCTCATGCTACGTGTTGTGCAGCGGAAAGCTGGCGACCCTTCGACCTGGCGTCGAAAGTATCTTCCTGTGGGTGAGTTCGACGGATTTGTGTTCGCCCTGAAAAAGTGGATGTACGTCAATCGCAATTCTATGCCGTGGAAGAATGACCCGTCGACGGGAAATGCAATCTTTGGGGAGTTGAGTCGCAAAGAGTTGAATGAACGGTATTTCTCCCATACAATTCACTGCAATGCGTGTCGAGGCGCGCTCAAGGGATTCGAACGTGCTGCTATCGTCGCGGACTGGGTTGCGAAGTTTGGGATTGTGGGCATCGTAAGTATCGCAGCGTCGGCGTTTGTTGGGAGTGCGGGTACAATACCCGGACTTTCCGAAATGAATATGCTCGTTGTCGGTACTGTCCTTGCTGTGCTGACAGTACTGGCACTTCTTGCTCGGCGGTCATTCCTGTGGTTCAAAGCACAGTTTATATCTTCGGATGAAGCCCGTCGGAGGTACCTCGAAGCACCTCTTGGAAAGAAAATGTCGTGATAATGATCGGCTCAGCGTTTGATATGTGGTCGCGTTATTATCATTCTTGACTGTCAAGGGAGACATCTAGGGAGATGTCAAGCTTGGCACAAGTGGGAAATATGATGTGGCAAATCTCTAGTGGTTGAAACCATTAAGACCTGCCATAGCTCTCGTCTATACTAGCCAATTAGCGTCGATTATTTTTTTCAGACAGTGTGCGAGGTTGCACTGCTCGATTGAGGTGAGCGCTTTTTCAAATTTCGAACAGTACTCTTCGTTTTACGAAATAATACTTCATTCCATAATCTGTTCGATAAGTTGTTTATCCGAGAGACGACAAAATCTCGACAAGACTCAGACTATTCGATTGGTTAACTCACTTGGCTTACTTACTCGCGATTGAATTCCCATTATTTAAAATTGAGCATACGATTTTTTCTTTTTTCTAATTTGTCTTCTACACGGATACTCTCACCTTTTTGCTTCGTATTTCGTTACCAACACTATCTGTGAATTATGTTCATGTTCACCATTGCCTTCCTGATGTTGACACCATCTGCTTCATACACGAATTGTGACTTGTCACTAGATTACAAGTTAGGTCTTCAGTACCGCCACTACAATATCGCGTAAGAGTGCGTAAGTAGTTTTCTAGTATTATGAGTAGCTATTTATTCATTCTTCCTGAGGAGATCAAGATCTTTACCCAATAAACACTGTACCCTCTCATCCCCACTTCTAAGATGAAATACGTTTAGATAGAATGAAGAAGTGACTTCTTCATTCTGTCTAAACGTTCTTTATTATGCAGTGGAGCTTAAGTCTCGAGAACAGTCTGATAAAGACGAAGAAGATTCAAACTCGCAAGTCGAATTAGCACGCTTGCCTTCATGAACAAACACCTGGCTAACGTCCTATTTGCGGGAATAGGGAGCACAAATATGCACTTCATTTCCGATGGCGAAAGCACCCACTTGCCCGTAAGAATCACGGTCGCAAAGATAGAGTGCCACCCTAATATTACGAAAGCCTTCGCTCGCAGAAAAATTTGAAATCAAGATCAAGATCGCGAAACCGTGAACGTATTTCGAGTAGAGTTTAGTCAAATTGATTGCAAGAATGAATGTGAAATCCTTGTATTCGATATCTCCCGGAGACCAGTCTCGCAAATCGTCAACCCCTTGCAAAGTAGTTGTATTGCGTGCTTTCGTGCAAGAGATTTGCTCAGAAAACGTTCTTCCACATAAATTATACGAGAATAAATTCACACCTTCCTACCTCCCAGTGCCTTCATTTCTACGGCAGCCGTTCTCTGAATAATGCGAGGACCGAAAAAAATAAAATTTACTGTAGGATCCGACATGGGGTCTGTGCTCTCTGACGCATTTCAATCTCCCGGAATGCATTTCAATTCGGCGTTCATCTCCTTGCCTGCTGTTTATCACCAAATTGGTACGACTGTTGCCAAGTCTACGAGGCATCGAAAGTACAACTTTGTTGCTCGAAATCGGAACACAGTTAGGGCGTCTATATCCGAGCCACCTAGCGTCGAACGAGTATTGGGTGAGCAAGCAGAGAAAGCGGACAACACCGCTTTCTCGTGGACCGAACAATGGTATGCAGTTCATATGGAGTCGAACGCGCCCGTAGACGAGCCTTTTGCGTTCCAAATCTTCGACATGGAGCTTGTACTGTTCCGTTCCGCTCCTGGGCGTTGGTCCGTTCTCGATGACCGCTGCTCACACCGTCTTGCTCCGTTATCGGAAGGACGAGTTACGCAGTTGCCGGATGACGACAACGGCGAGGCTGTTTTGGAATGCGCGTACCATGGCTGGAGTTTCAAATCGTGCGGACAATGCGCACGCATCCCACAGATTGAGAAATGTAGTAGTGGTGCGACTATCCCACGCCGTGCTGATGTGCGTTCGTATCCGACGAAAGTGGAGTTCGGACTGATTTGGGTATGGTTGGGGGACCCGGAAAACGCGGACACTAAATCACTTCCGGTACCTCCCAGCATTACCGAATTCAAGGACGACGAAAAAGTGGTCGGGTTCACTAGATATGTGCCGTACGGCTCGGAGATATTCCTGGAAAATGTAGCCGACATGGAACATACGCACTACGCGCACCACGGAGTCTCCGGTGAGTTTAATCGAGTGAATGGTGGTCAACTCAATATCTTCGGTCGTCAAACCGGCGTCGACACGATTGCGGCCAGTCGCACGCGCAAAGAAGACGCATCCCAGACTGCCGAGGAGATTGGTGGATTTCTGGGACCTGGTTCTATGTACTACAACGTGGAGATTCGCGACAAGATGAAGTTTTTGGCATGGTTCTGCGTCACGCCGGTAACGCGCACGAAATCTCATATATTCGTGAACTTCTACGCGCGTGTAGTCAACGCCTCGCCGCTGATTCGCTTCTTGATGAAGCTCAAGCCCACGTGGTACGACCACTTCGAACGCAACAACATCCTCGACGGCGACAACCTCATGCTGCGTTCCGTGCAGCGGAAAGCTGGCGACCCCTCGACGTGGCCTCAAAAGTACCTTCCGGTGGGTGGGTTCGATGGATTCGTGCTTGCTCTGAAAAAGTGGATGGACGTCAATCGCGACGCTATGCCGTGGAAGAGCGATCCGTCCACGGAAAATGCTATCTTTGAGGCGTTGAGTCGCGAGGAGTTGAATGAGCGGTACTACTCCCACACAATCCACTGCAATGCGTGTCGAGGAGCGCTCAAGGGATTCGAACGTGCTGCTATCGTCGCGGACTGGGTTGCGAAGTTTGGAATTGTGGGTTTGATTAGTATTGCGGCGTCGGCGTTTGTTGGGAATGCGGGTGCAATACTCGGACTTGCTGAAATGAACATGCTCGTTGTTGGCACTGGCTTGGCTGTGCTGACGGTAGTGGCGCTTCTTGCTCGGTGGTCGTTCCTATGGTTCAAGGCACAGTTCATATCCTCGGATGAAGCCCGTCGGAGGTACCTCGAAACACCTCTTGGAAAGAAAACTACTCGATAATGATTTGCGGAACATTTGAAATGTAACCACAGCGTCATTATTCTTAACAGTTTCTAATGGAGGAAAAGAAGAAGAGATATGACCTTGCCTTGTTACTGGATTGGGTTGGTAGAATCGTAATAGGACAGAGACATACTGAAGAAGGCGAAGAAAGAATGCGTTCTTCGTGGAAACCTGCAAGTATTTCGTATGCCACTGTGTTGGTCTGTGCCCTGTTCAACATCCGGTAGAATCTTGGGGCATGCGATATTCTCAACACAAGTGTAGCCATCTACTGGAGCTTGCTAGGCTCAACCGCGGTTTGTTTATTCAGGTAGCCTCCGTTTAGGCTTACTCCAGCAGTAGACCCATGCGCTCAGTGCGGGCTTACAAATAGCACACCATATTGACAAGCAAGAGGTTTGGGGATTCTTTCACGGTTTATTTTTTCTGATAGGAAAATCTATTTCAACTTGTTATCCTTCGTTGATGAACTGAGTTGAAATGAAAAGAGGATGAAAGGAGTACCGTAAGAGAAGGTGAATTTGTTTGGCTTTGAGGGTGAAATGTGCACATAGAAGAAGCGAAGAGTAGGCAGAAGCATGAAGAAAATTCGTGAAACAGTGCGGTAATGGAAGAGGTACAAGCCAAGGACAGAAATCTCTCATACAAGGTAAGAAGAAATTAATTCAGTGTTCATCGGCCACCAAGAGAAGTCGAAACAATGTAAATTTTTACAGCAAACCATGAGCGGAAACAGAATAGATCGACTGAATATATATTGCCAACTCTCTGAAATCATTTGTGTGATCTCTTAAGGATCCACACATCTCGCTTTAGATTTGAAAAAAATTTTAATAGGTTAACGAATGAACACGGAACAAAATAGGTTGTGAGTCAGGTTACTAAATTTTTCTCACCTAGCTAAAGTTCCCTGGAAGTAGGCAGACTGCTCTTCCCATAGTACATATGCCGCACAATGAACACGGTGCAGGCTACTAGTGTCTAGCTACCCGTCTGAAAGTGTATCATTAAAAATAAAGAATCTATTGAATTTGATCCTCATTTGAAGTCAATTCGACGAGTACGCATTAGATGTACCGGAAAAATAAATGGGTAGAATTTTCAGGCCACTCGCATTCAATGTTAACATCTTTCGATCCTATATCTCTGCATAAAATTCCCAAGTCAGCAAAATTTCTTTTATTACTCTCGCGCATATAGAATTGATTTCAATGCCTTCCAAAAGCCTCAGACACAAAAAGAAGACGTTTTCATGTCTCTAAGGACGTAAGGATGATGCTCCTTGCAATGACAATCAATTATCCACGGATGTTAAAAGTACATTTACACTACTTAGATTCAAACAAATTTCAGATGTTTTAAAAAAGCTAAACTAATCACGTTTGATTTGAGAATTCTTCCCAAATTGAAATTTTGAAATAGTTTATCGTTAGAAGAAATATTCAGTTGAGTAGTCCGAGTCATGGTTGACTATCAAAAACCTGATCAATGGTATGCGAATTTGCTTTCCGACTAGGGACGATTTTAAAGAAAGCGTTTTGAAATTCGAATTTTCTCGAACTAGGCTTAAATAAATTGTGCATTAGTAAATCGAACAGCTTCTATTTCACCAGGTACGTCATGCAAATTATTTCTTTTTTGAAGGTATCAAACACACAGCATTAGATACTCTAGATCTGTGCGCATACTCAAATTTAGAGAACATTTCTTGTGTTGTAATGCAAGGAAAATAATAATACTAGGTTGAATGGTTCTTTACGGATGTATTTTCATGCGAAATTTAAGTACAAATTTAGGTTAATTCGGCCCTCATGTAGCAATGGATTTCACAGGTGTACTTCAAGACGCCTTCGATAAAGTTCGTAACCCTAACGGAACAGGTATAATTCATGAAATGACTATTTTTGCTAACAAGTCATGATCTGAGTCAACTTAAAATGCGTTCCTCTTCAATCTACTACATATCTGACTCGACTAGGCCTAGAAAATGCAGAATACTGAAATATTCATACATAGCTTAGAAGCTGTTTGGGTTCAATGTTTTCATCAAGCAGAGCTATCTTGTTAGAATAATTTTTCTGACTTTGAGAATATAGAAATAGAAATTTTATACCGGAAAATCCAAATATCAATAAAGACCATTGTTGATATCCCGAAACAAGTTGTTCATGTGTACTTGGAGAGTAAACTATTGCATATGCGGGTAGATATTTTAGAATCCGAGTACATGAGAACAATAGAGAACAGGAGAGGCAGCTTCACTCCGAGTAAACTGTCAACGTTCGGTTCCTTTCTTTTTGTGTCTAAAATGAGTACTAAATGCCTCCTATTACTGCCATACCTAGAAATAAGAAAAAGAAGCTTGAAAGACTATCTGAAGGAAGTGAAGGTGGAGAAAGGTATTCATACTCATTTTGGTGCTTCGCGCTTCAAGAAAATCTCTACGGCTAACTGTTGATGTTAGAATAGCATCAAATGTACTAGATTTTGTGTTGTATAACTGCAGTATAAGATCAAATATCCTGTTTGTCATTTTTCAGCAGGGATACGCCCCATTTGTGAAGGCTAGTGAGAATTAAAAAGGGAAAGGTGGTGCAAATGAAACCGGTGGCACTTTTGAGATCGAATGGACGAGCAAACACTAAACGCAGTGTTGACTTGTGAATCCAAGCAATCAAACTAATGAAAATTTTCGAATGCATCTGCATTGACAGAAAATTTGATTCAAGACAGCCTGACTTTCATAATCATGCAAATTATCCTAATTATCAAATAACTCAGTTAAGTCTTTCAATTTTATTGCAATGTTATCGAACAAAGACTAAGTGACTCAATAAATTGTGAAATGGTCATTGCAATTATCTAAATTTAAATTAAATAGCTCAAATTTATGTGTGCGTTCTCTATAACGCTGTGAATTAACCTTCTATGTAGATTGATGGGCTGACTTGGTCCCTTAAATAGGGAGCCCGTAGAATTTTCACCCATGATAAGTCAGTGAAAATTTCATTACATGGCTCTCAACATCACCATAATGGCCAGCTAACGTCTGATGAATACGTCAATGACTGCTATACTGCTAACTTCCGCTCTCTTTTCATATTTTGCGATTGAAGGCTAAAGCGACAGTTCATAAGCCGGATGTACAGGAGCATTATTATCTGTTACTTTTATATTCCGATGTTTCTCCGTATCTGATACAATAATATCATAGATTTTAGACCCAACCAATTCACTCAATTTCAACTCACAGTTTAAACGAATAGGATTGATGTTTCAAGATTTTCTTGGGATTCTCCTTCAATGTTTCAAAAAATGGAGGTTCTAAGAATTTCTCGAAAATATGAAATGACTAATTTATGGGCTAAATGAATCTTTCAAAACGTCACTTAATAGCAGGTGTATGAAATGAAACCGGTTTTTTCCAAATACAAGGTATAGTCTTCCTATATTGCAGGATTCCAAAGATCCCATCTAGTTCTTTGCGTTGTTTGTATTTGTTTAGAAAAATCATAGAACTCGTGACAAGGTAGTAATGCGAGGATATCTGTTACAAATAGTTTCATTTTTCTTTGCAGACATAATTGTACAAACACATAGCTCAGTAACACCCATGCGATGGGTTTGAAAAAAATGCCTACCACAAGAATGCATCAGTCGTATTGTGCACACCAGGTTCAATAAAATAGATAAGAGCTGTACAACTTAGCGTATTACCACACTTGAACATTGTTACGCTCTCTTGAAGATTTGAAATTTAATCGATCGACCAGGATAATACAAGAGATGCAGTTGAAGTAGTACGGTGAGAAATTTATTTGATTTTCTACGAAAAATATATTCAGTCTTCTCCTTTCCAATTGATTTGCAGTCAGGCATATTATTTTGTTGTGCTAGGTAGGTGCTATTCAGCAATCAGTTTGATGTTAAAACCTCAAGCATCTAGTCGGAACAGCTTTGTCCATCAAATCTTGAAATTAATTAACTCTAGCGAACCTTCC
>JAAUYH010252673.1_pt1 | contig 11819 bp, 12 predicted proteins | sample 7278061 | NCBI WGS metagenome assembly JAAUYH01 (sample SAMN14350203, study PRJNA611818) | marine sediment metagenome | isolation source: surface marine sediment (0.6m) | place: French Polynesia: Moorea | collected 2018-08 | reverse complement strand
GTCATTAGCTGATTGCCGCCGGCGTATATGACTTCATCATTCATCCAGTCCCATGCAACTGGATCGATTCCCATCGGCTTGAACAGATACTCGGCGGAAAACGCTTCAATGTCGTTGCCGGTGGCGTTCTTGATGATCGCGCCCAACAGGATCGAGTTGCCGCTGTTGTACGTGAACTCGGTTCCGGGTTCACTGGCCATGGGTCTTTCAAGGATGCACGCAACCGGATCGTCACAGAACCAAAGCGCTACCAGGTCATTGTTCTCCGGATCAGCATACGATGGGCCCCATTCGACCCACTCAAGGCCCGACGTCATGGTCACCAGGTGTTCGATGGTGATCTGATCGTTGTCGGCCGTCTTGAGATGCTCGTACTCGGGCAGGTACGCAAACATGGGCTGCGTCACGCTCTCGATGAATCCTTCTTCAATGGCGATGCCAACACAGGCCGAGGTAATGCTCTTGCCGACAGAGGCGATATTGTGCTCGGTATCCCGGTCCCAGAGCACCCAGGCACCGTGGAAGTTCGGGCCGTCCCACTGGAAATCATGGCCGGGAAAGTATTCTTCAAAGACGAGCCGGTTGTCCTTGAATATAAGCATGGAATGGATTTCGCCAAAACGGCCTTTTTCAATCCCGCCCGCCGCCTTTGCGATCAATGCCGAGTTCATGCCCACTTCATCCAGAGTGCCGACATCGAATCCATCGTCAGTATGTTGTGGCGGCTGATAGGTGTAATTGCCAGTAGAGTCAGAAACACAACCGGTAACCAAGAGCGGGAATAGTGCCGCGAACAAAATGAAGTTGTGAACTGAAGAACTCCGCATGTTTCTCATCGTCAGGCACCTCCACCGGATACATCTGACATCTGCAACTCATTGCACCTGCGCAGCGCGGCCCGACTCATCGTGGGGCTCCATGACGACGGTCAGCGGAAAGCGAATCGACGTGGTGGCATTGATCACACCGTTCATATCCAGGGACTGGATAATCCGACAGTTTGTGTCTTTCAGGGCGTCAGTCGCTGATTCCGTGCCTGAATCACATGCCAGTATCAATACCGCCTCATAGTCCCTGGCTCGCTTGAGCAGGCGCTCTCTCTGCCGCTTCGTCCAGAGACACATCATTGGCGTCGGCGTGTGAATGGAGAACACACCGGTTCGAACGCCACGCTCCGCCAATGCGTCGCGAATGGTTTGAATGTGCTCTTCGAAAGCGCGTGTCTTTATCCCATGCTTGAAGAACTCGATGAACGGTTCCTTCTTCTGCATGGCAAGACACATCGGAGGACAAACGGGACAGGATGCGATCAGGACTGAATCGAAGCCGGCGAGGTCGGCCGATACGTCTCTTGGTGTCAGGTTGACAGGCATGTTCTTCCTCCCCGCGCCAACTTGGGTGGCGGCCGGGGCCGCTGCCACATGGCTACCTGTGGCAACTTCATCGCCTGGTCACCTTCCAGATGTGACGCGATAGTGAGCAGGTCTAGCCTACTGCTAACGCTATCGGCGTTCTTTCGTGTCGGCAATTCGTAGTTGCCACAGGAATCGTGGCTTGGACTGGACAATTCGAACGCCATTGATCGATATTCAGGCAAGCAGGTCCTGCGACGGCGGATTCGCGGAGAATCCGCGCCGGTTGTCAGCTGTCGATCGGACAGTCGACGGTTGTTTAGCCCAACGATCAGGGGTGGCATCCGACCCCTGGCGGCCCTTGCCGGGGCGCGTTAGACTGCTCTTTCAATCGGCCAGGCGCAAAGAGAAACCAAGCGCCCCGATAATGACGCGTTGCCGCCACACAGCACCAAGTAGCGTGTCTGCATTCGCCAGTGCCGATCCATATGGGTGTGTCCCACGAAGATAACTACGATAAGGAGGCATCAACAATGAGAATGGCAGTCATAATTTGTGCCTTGACGACCGCGTTGGCTGCGCATGCCAACGACCTGGAATTGACCGGAGACCATACCCTGACCGGTGAGGTAGATGGCAACGTCAAGATCACGGATGGCACACTGCGAGTTGCCGGTCAGTTGGATGGCAACATCGAGCAGTTCGGTGAGGGCTCCGTTGTGATCCTCGACGGAGCGTCTGTCGATGGAAACGTCAAGGAATTTGGCCCGGGTAGCGTAACGCTGGCGGGCAATACAGACGGCAACATCGAGGAAGAGGGTGACGGTTCAGTCATCATTGCCGTGGCGGCTGGTTCGTCCTTCGACGGCAACATCAGCGAAAAGGACGACGGCGGTGTTGTTGTCCAGGGCAGCTACGATGGCGTCATCCTCGAAGAAGGCAGTGGAACCGTAGAGATTCAGGCAGGTGCATCGGCCGGCGGCAACGTCATCGAAAAGGATGACGGTGATGTCGTTGTTCGCGGTGAACTCGGCGGTAACGTCGAGGAATCTGGCAGTGGCAATGTTATCGTCGACACTACTGGCATCGTCTACGGTGACGTTACCGAGAAGGACGATGGCACCGTATTCAACTACGGCGTGGTGTACGGCAACATTTTCGAAGACTGAAACCGGTTACAGCTTCGACGATACTGATGTCCGCTCCTGGCCGGACGGCGTCGTTGATAATCGGTCAACAGGCAGGGATGCGCCGCCAGCCAGGCAGCGCGCGGAATCAGAGCGTGGACATATCCACCGAGTGGATGAACTCGCGGATGCGATGGGCCGGCACGGAGATCGACAGCTCGTCTTCCAGGCTGATGAGCTGGTCGCCCTTCCAGTAGGCGCCGTAGCCGCGCACCATGCCGGCCAGCTCGTACTCGCCGTCCCAGCAGCGCATCAGGCCGCCGCCGGAGTTGCCGGCCTTGATCGGGGCGGAGGTGAACAGGCGGCCGTTGTTGTTTGACTGGAACTGGCCGCGCGTGGTGGCCTGGCCGAGTGCCAGCGGGAAGCCCACGGCCCACACGGGCTCGGCTTCGTCGAGATGCGATTCACTCAAGGGCAGCGGCGGCAGTTCCCCGGTGTCGACGGCCAGCAGCGCCAGGTCGGCAGTCGGGTCCGTGGCCAGCAAGTTGGCGTGCCGGTAGGTCTGGTCGATGTACACCATCGGATAACGGGCGTCTTCGAGCACGTGGGCGGCGGTCAGTACGAGATTGTGGCTCACCACCACACCGCTGCCGTCGGCGCCGGCGTCGGTGGCGACGCGGATGACGGCCGCCAGGCTGTCGCCGTCGGGCTGGTCGCAGGACTCTGCGTCGATGCCGACCACCGAACCGGTGGCCTGCTTGGCCGTGGTGGCCATGCCCCCGGCACAGGCTGTGATGCACAAGCTGGCGGCGAGGATAAGGGCGCGACCGGCGCTGGATCCCGTAACCGGGCGGGTATCGGCAATTCGGCTGGCGCTTTGCAGCGGGCTGTCAACGGGCATCGTCCACTCCGAGCATATCGGTTCGGGGATGGTGAACGCCCAAAATCAACTGTCAGTCGCCGGTCATGGTCTGTCGTGATGCACTAAGCGGTCACCGTCTGTCGCAAGCAGCGCAGCGGCGCTCACGTGCATTTGACGATACTCAAAGTGGACACCGGAGCCAGTGAAGTGGTTCACAATACTTGTCAATTGACATAACGCCGGGGCGCCGGCGGTGCGAATCAGACGGCCGGACGCTTGGGAAAGTCGAGGCGAACGACCGTACCGGTGCCGGCAGCCACGTCTGTCCAGCTATCCACGTCGAAGCTCAGCCACACGTAACCGGCGGTAGGCAGGTTGCCGATGTCCGTGTCGCCGAGCACCTCGGCCAGCCTTGTGAAGCCCGGGTTGTGGCCGAACATCAGCACCGTGTCGTGGGCGTCGTCGAGGGCCTCGACGATGGCCTGCAGTTCCCTGGTGTGCGCCTCGTAGATGCCGGGCTCCATCGCGATGTCGTTCAGCTTGATCCCCAGCGCGGGCGCGACCGCGTGGGCGGTGGCGACGGCCCGGCGTGCGGGGCTGGAAATAACCAGGTCCGGCTGAAGGCCGTGCGACACCAGCCGCTTCGCCATTTCGGGCGCGTCGCGCAGGCCACGCTTGTTGAGCGGCCGGTCGAAGTCTTCCAGCGTCGGATCGCTCCAGCTCGACTTGGCATGGCGCATGATGATGAGCTGCTTCATGCGGTGTCCTCCGGGTCCAGGACCTGAACGCAGCCTCCGTGCACGCGCACTTCAAAGGTCTCGATGTCTTCGTACGCCGGCGGCGTCAGTGCCTGGCCGGTGCGCAGGCAGAAGGCCGCTCCGTGGCGCGGGCAGATGATCTGGTCGCCTTCCAGCGGGCCGCCGGTCAGCTCCTCGCCATCGTGGGTGCACAGGTCTTCGACGGCCAGGAACTCACCGTCGACGTTGAACACGGCCACCACGCGATCGTCGACGTCGACGACCGCGTGCTCGCCCGGGGCGATGGCATCGTCGGCGGCGACGTCGATCCAGCGGCTCATCGGCGGCTCCTTCAGTACATCAGTCCCGTCTTGAGGCGGGCGGCCTCGGACATCATGCTCTGGTTCCACGGCGGATCAAAGACCAGTTGCACGTCCACCTTGTCGACGGTGGGAATGAGGGCGACCTTGGTGCGCACGTCGTCGACGAGGATCTCGCCCATACCGCAGCCCGGCGCGGTGAGCGTCATGCTGATGTCGACGTCCCGCTTGCCGTCCGAGCGACGGTGGATGGCGCAGTCGTAGATGAGGCCCAGTTCGACGATGTCGATGGGGATCTCCGGGTCGTAGCAGGTTCGCAGCTGGTCCCAGATGACCCGCTCGATGTCCTCGTCGCTCGCGTTCTCGGGCACCGTCGGTGCCGGCACGGGCTCCTTGCCCAGGGCATCGGCGTCCTGGCCGGCGATGCGGAACAGGCTGCCGTCGACATACACGGTAAAGCTGCCGCCCAGCGACTGGGTGATGTAACCGATGCTGCCTTCCGTGAGGCGGACGCGTTCGCCCAACGGCACGATCACCGCTTCGCAGTCGCGCATCAGGGTCACCGGTTCGCTGTTGTGGTTGAACACTGCGGGTACTCTTCCTGGGTTCGGGTCGCGTTATTCGGTGGAGGCGGATTCGTTGTCGTCGAGGGCCGCCTTCACGGCGTGCCAGCACAGACTGGCGCATTTTACCCTCGAGGGGAACTCGCGCACCCCGGACAGGGCGGCGAGCTTGCCCAGCGACGCCTGGTCGACGTCGGGCGCGTCGTCGGTCAACAGGTCGTGCATCCGGTCGAACAGGTCACGGGCCTGTGCTTCGGTGCTGCCTTTCAGGGCCTCGGTCATCAGCGAGGCCGACGCCACGGAAATGGCGCAGCCCGAGCCTTCGAAGCTGACGTCGGTGATGGTGTCGCCGTCGAGGTGCAGGAACACCGTCAGCTTGTCGCCGCACAGCGGGTTCACGCCGCGTGCGCTGCGGTTGGCCTCGGGCATGGTGCGGAAATTGCGCGGGCTGCGGTTGTGGTCGACGATGACGTCTTTGTACAGGTCCGCCAGGTCCATCAGCCGAACACCTGCCGGACGGTAGCGAGGGCCTCGACCAGCGCGTCGATCTCGTCGGTGGTGTTGTACACGCCGAACGAGGCACGCGCCGTGGCGGGCACGCAGAAAAAGTCCATGACCGGCATGGCGCAGTGGTGGCCCGTGCGGATCGCCACGCCGTGGCTGTCGACGATGGTTCCGATGTCGTGGGCATGGACGCCGTCGAGCACGAAAGAGACGACCGACGCCTTGCCTTCGGCGGTGCCGATGAAGCGCAGGCCGTCGATGGCGCCCAGGCGCTCGTTGGCGTAATCGAGCAGGCGGTGCTCGTGCGCGGCGATGGCGTCCAGGCCGAGGCCCTGCAGGTAGTCGGCGGCGGCGCCCAGGCCGACGGCGCCCGATATGTTCGGCGTGCCCGCTTCGAACTTGGCCGGCAGGTCGTTGTAGACGGTCTTGTCGAAACTCACCTCCAGGATCATCTCGCCGCCGCCCTGCCAGGGCGGCATGGCCTCCAGCAGGGCCTCCCGACCGTACAGCATGCCGATGCCGGTCGGGCCGTACATCTTGTGGCCGGACAGGGCGTAGAAGTCGCAGTCGAGCGCCTGCACGTCGATGGTCACGTGCGGCGCCGCCTGGGCCCCGTCCAGCAGCGTCGGAATGCCGCGCTCGCGCGCCAGCTTTACGATCCTGGACACCGGATTGATGGTGCCCAGCGCGTTGGATATGTGACCGACGGCGACGAGGCGAGTGCGCTCCGTCATCAGCGCTTCCATCCGGTCCAAGCGGATCTGGCCCCGGTCGTCGATCGGGGCGACCACCAGGCGCGCACCGGTCTGCTCGCACACCATCTGCCACGGCACGATGTTGCTGTGGTGTTCCATGTGCGAGATCAGGATCTCGTCGCCCGGCTCGAGCTTCGGTCGCGCGTAGCTCTGTGCCACCAGGTTGATGGCTTCGGTCGTGCCGCGGACGAACACGATCTCGCGGGTGGAACGCGCATTGACGAAGCGGCGCAGCTTCTCCCGCGCGCCTTCGAACAGGTCCGTCGCCCGCTGGCTCAGCGTGTGCACGCCGCGGTGCACGTTGGCGTGGTGGTTTTCCTCGTAGTCGCGCACCGCGTCGAGTACCGCGACGGGGCGCTGTGACGAGGCGGCGTTGTCGAGGTAGGCGAGGGGTCGGCCGTTGATCTGTTGATGCAAAATCGGGAAATCGGCGCGGACGGTCCCCACGTCGAGGCCGTGTTCGGTGTTCGTCCGGGGCTGCGCGGTGGTGCTCATACCAGCTCCAGCAGGGAATCGTTGTCCGGCAATCGGGTGGCCGCGCGGCGTTCCACGTGCCGGCGCAGCGGGTCGTTGCCCAGCCGGGCGATGACTTCATCGGCAAAGGCGAAGGTCAGCAAACTGCGTGCGGTGTGGGGATCGAGACCGCGCGACAGCAGGTAGAAGAACGCGTTCTCGTCGAGCTGGCCTACGGTGGCGCCGTGGCTGCACTTGACGTCGTCGGCGTAGATTTCCAGCTCGGGCTTCGTGTCGACCTCCGCGCCCTTGGACAGCAGCAGGTTGCGGTTGGACTGCATGGCCTCGATCTTCTCGGCGCCCTCGTGCACCACGGCCTTGCCGTTGAACACCGCCCGCGAGCGCCCGGACAGCACGCCGCGGTAGGTTTCCTCGCTGGTCGTGTGCGGCGCCAGGTGGTCGACGCGCGTGTGGTTGTCGACGTGCTGGCGACCGGATGTGAGATAGAAGCCGTTGAGCAGCGTCTGCGCCCCCGGTTCGGCGAGGCGCACGTGCAGATCGTTGCGCACCAGCGAACCGCCGAGGTTGACGAGGTGGTTCTCGTAGTGGCTGTCGCGGGCCTGGTCGACGTGCGTGCCGGCGATGTGCATGGCCGCCGTGCCCTGTTCCTGCAGGACGTAGTGCTTCAGGCGCGCGGCGGGCGCGAGCTTGACCTGCGTCAGCGCGTTGGTCAGACCGGACGCGTCGTCGTCGCCGGCGTAGTGCTCCACGAGCGTCAGCGACGCGCTGTCGCCCACGTCGAGGACGATGCGGGGGTGCGTGGCCAGTGCCGTGTCGCCGCCGCGGCTGACGAACACCAGGTGCAGGGGCGTTTCGACGTTCGCGCCGCGCGCCACGCGGAGCCAGACGCCATCTTCCAGCAGCGCCGTGTTGAGTGCGGCAAAGCTGTGCGCGTCGAGGTCCGGGGCTCGGTTGAGGGCGTCCGCCAGTTCGCTGCTCTCGAGCGCCAGCCCGGCCGCCAGCGGCTGGACGTCGATGCCCGCGGGCAGCGCGCCGATGTCCGACAGACCGGCCTCGTAGCGGCCGTCCACGAAAACCAGACGGTGGGCGGTCAGCCCGTCGATGACGGGCAGCGTAACCGGCTCGTCGGCCGGACGCCGCGCGGCGCTGCCGGCGAGCTCGCGCTTGTGCAGCGGACGCAGGCTGGTGTACTTCCAGTCTTCGTGGCGCGTGGTGGGCACACCCTGCGCCCGGAATGCTGCCAGCCCCCGGTCGCGCAGACCCCGTGCCCACTCGGGTGCCGACGTCGCCCGTTGAAGCGCGTCGTGGTGCCCGGCGAAGCGGTCGACGATGTCGATGGCGGCGCTCATGCGGTGGCGGCCTCCTGCCGCACCCAGTCGTAGCCCCGCTCTTCGAGCGCCAGGGCGAGGTCGCTGCCGCCGGAGCGGATGATGCGACCGTCCGCCAGCACGTGCACGTGGTCGGGCACGATGTAGTCCAGCAGTCGCTGGTAGTGCGTCACCATGACGATGGCGCGGTCGTCGCTGCGCAGGCTGTTCACGCCGGCGGCCACCACCTTCAGCGCATCGATGTCGAGCCCCGAATCGGTTTCGTCTAGGAGAGCGAGCCTCGGTTCGAGCACGGCCATCTGCAGCACTTCGTTGCGCTTCTTCTCGCCGCCGGAAAAGCCCTCGTTGACGCCGCGCTTAAGGAAGCCTTCGTCCATCTGCATCAGCGCCATCTTGTCTTTCACCAGGTTCAGGAACTCGAAGGCATCCACCTCCGGCTCCCCGCGATGCGTCCGCAGCGCGTTGAGGGCAGCCTTGAGCAGGTAGACATTGTTGACCCCCGGAATCTCCACCGGGTACTGGAAGGCCAGGAACACGCCTTCCCGCGCCCGTTCCTGCGGTTCCAGCTCGAGCAGATCCTTGCCCGCGTACGTGACCGATCCGCCGGTGACCTCGTAGTCGGCCCGGCCCGCCAGGACCTGGGCCAGGGTGCTCTTGCCGGAGCCGTTGGGGCCCATGATGGCGTGCACCTCGCCCGCGTTCACCTCGAGGTCGAGGCCGTTGAGAATCTGCTTGTCGCCGATGCGCGCCGTCAGGCCCTCGATGCGCAGCAGTGGCCCGGATGTCGTGTCGTTGGTCATCTTGGAATCTCGCGATTGCGGTTCGTGTGCGGGTCAGCCGACGGCGCCTTCGAGGCTGACGTTGAGCAGCGCCTGCGCCTCGACGGCGAACTCCATGGGCAGTTCCTTGAACACGTCCTTGCAGAAGCCGTTGACGATCATGTTGACGGCGTCTTCCTCGGACAGGCCGCGTTGCAGGCAGTAGAACAGCTGGTCTTCGCCGATGCGCGACGTGGTCGCCTCGTGTTCGACGATGGCCGTGGGGTTCTTCACTTCCATGTACGGAAACGTGTGCGCGCCGCAGCGGTCGCCCATGAGTAGCGAATCGCACTGGGCGAAGTTGCGTGCGCCGTCGGCGCCCGGCAGCACCTTCACCAGTCCGCGGTAGGCGTTCTGCGCCCGGCCGGCGGAGATACCCTTGGAGACGATGGTGCTGCGCGTGTTCTTGCCGATGTGGATCATCTTGGTGCCCGTGTCCGCCTGCTGATAGTTGTTGGCCACGGCCACCGAGTAGAACTCGCCCACGGAATCGTCGCCGCGAAGCACGCAGCTCGGGTACTTCCAGGTGATGGCCGAACCGGTCTCGACCTGGGTCCAGGATATGTGCGAACGGGCGCCGCGGCAGTCGCCGCGCTTGGTGACGAAGTTGTAGATGCCGCCGACGCCGTTTTCATCGCCCGGGTACCAGTTCTGTACCGTGCTGTACTTGATCTTGGCGTCGTCCAGGGCGACCAGTTCCACCACAGCGGCGTGCAGCTGGTTCTCGTCGCGCATCGGCGCGGTGCAGCCCTCGAGATAGGACACGTACGCGCTGTCCTCGGCCACGATCAGCGTACGCTCGAACTGGCCCGTGTTGGCGGCGTTGATGCGGAAATAGGTCGACAGCTCCATCGGGCAGCGCACGCCCTTCGGCACGAAGACGAAGGATCCGTCGGTGAACACGGCGGAGTTCAGGCAGGCGAAGAAGTTGTCGGTGTACGGCACCACCGTGCCGAGGTACTGGCGAACCAGCTCCGGGTAGTCCTGCACGGCTTCCGAGAACGAACAGAAGATGACGCCGGCCTCGGACAGCTTGTCCTTGAAGGTGGTGGCCACCGACACGCTGTCGAACACGGCATCCACCGCAACGCCCGCCAGCCGCGCGCGCTCGTGCAGCGGAATGCCCAGCTTGTCGTAGGTTTCGAGCAGCTTGGGATCCACCTCGTCCAGGCTCTGCGGCATGTCCTCGGGGCGCTTGGGCGCCGAGTAGTAGGAGATGGCCTGGTAATCGATGGGCGGGTGCTTCACGTGCGCCCACGTCGGCGGGGTCATCGTCAGCCAGTGTTCGTAGGCTTTCAGGCGCCAGTCGAGCAGGAACCGGGGTTCCTGCTTCTTCGCCGAGATGTGCCGGATGACGTCGGGGTTCAGGCCCGGCGGCACCGTATCGGCATCGATGTCGGTGTAGAAGCCGTGCTTGTAGCGCTTGCCGACGAGGTTCTGGACGTCTTCGGGTTTGGTGGACATCGTGCCTTGAGTCTCCGTTGCGGTCCGTTCAGGCGAGGCGCCCGGCGCCATCGTCCAGGCTCCTGGACAGGTCGATGCGCACGTTGCGACGGCGCTCGGGGTCGGCCAGCTGTGCCAGCGAGATGTCTTCCAGGGCGCGCCGGATCGACACGTTGATCTGCTGCCAGGCATTGCCGACGCCGCACACCGATTCGAGATCGCAGCGGCTGGGCTGACCGGCGCACTCGGTGATGGACACGGGCCCCTCCAGCGCGTCGATGATCTGCGCGGCGGAAATCTCGCGGGACGGCCGGGCCAGCGCGTAGCCGCCGGACGAGCCCCGCACGGAATTCACCAGGCCGGCGCGGGTGAGGGTCTTGAGCAACTTGCTCACGGTGGCCGGGCCCAGGCGGGTCTCGGCGGCGACCTCGGCGGCTGTGTGAAGACCGCCCTCGACGCCGTCGTGCGGACTGGCCATGTAGGCCAGCACCACGGTGCCGTAGTCGGTCAGTCGGCTCATGCGGAGCATGGTTTCGATCCCCGGATTCGGAATGTGGACTATTTTAGTCCTGTTTCATCCGCGGTGGAAGCTCTGTTGTCGAAATACGAGCTGGACACCGCCGGACCGGCGGTCGGCGGGGATGAGGTGCCTACGGGGTGAAGCGGTTCAGCTGGGCCGCCTGGCGGCGGTTCTTCTTGCCCTTGGGCAGGTACTCGCGCAGTTCGTCGAGCCGGGCCTGGAAGCGGGCGCGCTGGACGTCGTCCAGTGCGGGGGAGGCCAGCGCGAACTCCAGCTGGTTGATGGCCAGCATCAGCTCGCCGTCCAGCACATGCACCTCGGACATGTAGTAGTGCGCATCGGCGTTGTCGCCGGCGCCGTTGGCCGCCACGGCCAGCAGCCGCACCTGCGACGAGGTGTAGCGGACGTTGTTGACCAGGTCCAGCATCAGCTCGTGGGCCCTGCCCGGGTCGCCCGCCTGCACCAGCGCCTCGGAGTAGCGCATGGTGAGCGGCACGTTGCGCGGGAACAGCTCGATGGCCCGGGCAAAGGTGGCCATGGCGCCCTCGGTGTCGCCCGCCGCGAGCTGCGCCTGGCCCAGGGCGCTGTGATAGGCGATGACGCCCTCGCTACGATCGAGCAGCGACTGGAAATGGCCGATGGCGTCGTTGGATTGGCCCGCGCGCAGCAGCGCCATCGAGTAGCCGTACTGGACGGCGTCGGGCGCCTCGCTGAGCGGCCTGTCGCCCAGGATGCCTTCGAAATAGTCCAGCGGATCGCCCGACTGGCGGGCCGTGAGCACGGCCAGGCGGGCTTTCGCCAGCGCGTAGTTGACGCTGTCCACCGGTTGGGCGGGCGCGAGTTTCGCAGCCCGGTTCTGGGCCTCGGCGATGCGCGTGCTGGTGACCGGGTGGGTGCGCAGGAACTCCGGGATCCGGCCCGGGGTCGAGCCCGAGCGACGCGCCATCGTGCCGAAGAAACCGGGCATGCCCTGCGGGTCGAAGCCGGCGGATGCGAGCACGCCCATGCCCACGCGG
>JAAUYH010097839.1_pt1 | contig 11820 bp, 2 predicted proteins | sample 7278061 | NCBI WGS metagenome assembly JAAUYH01 (sample SAMN14350203, study PRJNA611818) | marine sediment metagenome | isolation source: surface marine sediment (0.6m) | place: French Polynesia: Moorea | collected 2018-08 | reverse complement strand
GTGGGATCTTCGCGATAGCCCTCTTCCAAGCAGCGATACGCCTCGGCTTCGCGTCCGAGGGCCCCCTGGTAAATGCGGGCCCGATACAGCCACAGCTCCGCTCGAGGACTGCCCTCCTCGCAATCTTCGATGAGCTCGCCGAGCACGTCGACGAAGGTCTCGAGATCGTTGCTATCTTGATACAGGCGGGCGAGTGCATCCAGAGAGCGATGGTCGCCGGGTACGCGCTCTGCAGCAGCCCGGTATTGGGCAACTGCGGCGTCGCGACGCCCCTGAGCCTCAAACGCTGCCGCTCGCCGCAATGCCTCTTCCAGGAGAGCGTCGCCGCTTTTGACCACGCCTCCAGCAGCATGGGCCAAGGTCACGGTGCGGCGACGCAGGGGATTGGACAGCATGCGAATCGGTCGCGACGGCGAGCGTCCCAAAGTTTCCAGCCGCGATAACACCCATTCCCGGGTCTCGGCATCGGGAGCGCCTTGCGATAAAATCAGTTCGTACAGACGACGGGCACCGGCAACATCGTCAGCGGCAAAACGGGCATTGGCCAGTGGCAGCCATACCTCTGTGCGTCCCGGATCGGCTTCATGGGCGCGCGAAAAGCAATTGACTGCACGCGTGGTGTCCTGCATGTGATCGCGGTAGATCTTGCCCAGCTCATAGAGCGGGCGTGCACGATGCGGCCCGTGCAAATTGCGGATGTGCAGTTGATACGCATCGCTCAGGCGGCGCATGTCGCCGAGTTCCCGCAAGAGACCGTCGGATTGTTGCAAGATGCTACTGTCGGCGGGGGCCAATTCGAGCGCACGGAGAAGCAGTCGCGCCGCATAGCGCTTGTCCTGCAACCTATCGAGCCAAATGGCAGCGGCTTGGCGCAAATAATCTACGCGTTCACTGGGGGCGCCTCCCACCGAAGCCACCGCCTCCAGTCCGTGGGCCAACAGGCGGTATTTGCCCGCACGCCGCGCGATGTCGCGCAGGCGGCCGAGAACTGCGCGCGAATCATCGTCCAGCGGCAAACCATGACGGGCCAAACGCCCCGTGCGCAACGACAGCGATTGCGCCAATAATTCCGCGCCACGAGCGGGATCATGGGTGCCTACGGCTGTGCTCTCCAGTTTGCGGATATCGATTTCCACCCCGGGATAGGTGATGGTCTGTCGACTGCCGACGCGTCCTTGTAATTTGCCCAGTTGGCTCGGCGTCGGTGTCACCCCCGGTTGCGTATTGGCGGCCGTCCGTCGGCGTTTCCCAGCCGGACGCTGAACCCGCGGCACGCGCCCCGGAGCCCTAGGGGGACGCACGCCCAAACGCAACGTAGTCACAGCTTGGTCGCTCGTATGCTCGCCGGCTTCATCGTCGGACGGCTCGGGCAGAGGTTCTTGCGGATCGCCAGAAGGTACATCTATTGGTGTGTCGGCCGGCGCATCGGCCGGCGTGCTCGCAACGGGTGAGCCAGATGCCGAGGTCCCCTCACGAATCGCCCCCGCAGCCGGGCTCTTCGGTTTTGCAGCAGAAGTCGCCTCTCTGGCAATCGGTGTGCCGGTGGCAGAAGCCCTCGCCGCACTGCTCTTGGCGATCTTCGCTTCGGTCCCATGTGCGCCCTGCTTATTGGTAACAGCCGGAGTAACCCCTAGCCGCGTAGCTGAGTGCGGGCGGGCACTGCTGGATCGCGGTGCTCTCGTAGCACCTGCTGAATCGAGCATGGTCTCAAGCCGCCACTCGGGCGCGGAGCCCGAATCGCGGTCCTCGGAGACCTCGCCGATCAAGGGATACGACCCTGACCTCGCCTCATTGGCGCCAGAAGATCCGGCAGGACCAACGCCAATCGCCGGTGCTGCACCAGCAGCTGGTGCAACGCCTGCAGGGGGACGGTGATATCTGGCAGAATCCGGGGTTGTATCGCCCTCGACAAAACTGCTCGCCACTGGCACAGCTGGCCCGGCATCTGCGGCGGTATGCCGATTCGAGATATCGGTTTCCAACGTATCTAGGACGCTGTCGGGCGATGCCTCGGGATCGCTTCCAGGGGTTGTATTCAGCGCTGAGATAGATGCCTGGTCGAGCTCTGGCTCCTCAATCTCGGCCAGGGCGTCCACGAGCTGCGGGGCAATTTCTTTTGTCGGGCCTTCGTCAATATCGTCGTCGCCGTCATTGTCGTCATTTGGCTGGCTATCGCCGATGATGTCAGTGGTTTCAGCCTCGGTTCCGTACGAATCTGCGCGGATTTCGCCGACCTCAGCACGACCCGAAGCGCTGTCGGTTCCGCCGGCAGCAGAGCTGGCAACCTCATGGGGCTGGGGCCACCATTCACCGGCATTTAGATCCGATAGTCGCTGGCGTATCCGGGCTGCGGCCTCACGATCACCGAGTTCCTGCTCGTAGAGATTGAGTGCCTCGTTGAGCTGCGCCCTGGCCTCATCCACGTCGGCGGCAACGGGGGCAGAGGTCTCAAGAATGGCCGCTCGTTCGGCGCGCGCCTTTTGTGCCTGGCGCAATCCGAAGAGCATCACAGCACTCTCGTCGGTCAAGAGATCTGCTGCCGAAGCCGCCTCCAGCGTCGTCAATGCCTTGAGATTATTTCCCATGCGGCGATAGGCACTGGCAATATGCGCCCAATCAGAAGCATTCCGACGATCGGGTAGAATGGCGTGATAGGCTTCGAGCGATTCTCCGTCGGCGCCCTCAGAGCTAGCCTCGGTGGCCAGCATGCGCAATGTCGAATCGCGACGAGCCCCCGGCCCATAACATTCTGCCGCCGCACGCACGACTTCGCGGGCGCGTGTACGATCGCGCAGACGATCGTAATACAAATCTGCCAGCTCTAACAGCACGGCCGCGCGTTGAGAGCGTCGGGAAGAGCGCTGATCCGACTCGAGAAGTGATGCGAGGGCAATGAGCTCAGCTTCGTAGGCGTCGAAATCTCCTGAGTCGAGAGCGGAGTCGGCGCGTTCGCGTAGCGCACCCGCCTCTTGCGCTGCCGCCGCCCCGGCAACGGGAACCGCCAGGGTGGTAACGGGCTCTACCTCGGCGGCGGCGTCGCCTGCGCCTGCGCCTGCGCCTGCATTCGGGCCCGTCGCTGCGCGATTGGCCCCGCTGTCCTTGTTGCGTCTCGACGGGAGATCTTCGGGCCCGATCCAACGCGACGAGAGCACCCGCTTGGCAGTCTGCGCCACGGGCATCGGCTCTGCGGGAACGCCATCGCTGGGTGCCTCCAACTCGGGCTCACCGCCAACCCAATGGGCCCTGACGATGGTGGTACGCGGCTCGGGTTCCTCCTGCTTTTGCGCAAGGCCAGCCGATTCTTCCTCGACCACGCGTATGATCGGCACGCTTTCGTCTATCAGTGGCAAGGCCGGAGAAGAAAGGGACGTAAGCGCATCCAGGGCTTTCTTGGTGCTCGATACCTGCGGAGGTGGTGCCAACCCTTTGTCAGAGCGGGACTTTGCCTGGGCGGCGACTTGCGCTGCGGTGCCCATCGGCCTTGCGCGATGGAGTCCTTCGGCAGCTTCTGGCTCGGTGGCTCCTGCCGCGACTTTCACAGCGCCACCCTCTTGTTTCTCCAGATCGGAACGCCGCACCCAGCGCGACTTGAGGGTCACGCGCGCCAGCTTGGTCTTTTGCCCCGCGGTCTGCGATCCGACCGCGATGGCGCTGTGCATTCCCACCGCTGTCCCGTCGCCATTCCCATTCGCCCTATCTGCGGGCAGGCCAACCCCGCTGCCGCGTTCGCCCGCCATCTCACCGAGACGCAGTGATAGCAACGTCGGATGTTCAGGCGCTACTTGAGCCAGTGATTCGATAATCGCGTGAGACCTGGCACGGAAACGCTCGTCGCGTTTGGCCAGCCGATCGAGGGCCACCGCGGCCCCAAATCGCTGCTCCAGCAATTCATCCGGTGGCGTCGTGCGATCGGCCGCCAACTTGGCTCCGCGCAAGGGCACCTCTTCGCCGGGGAGAATGCGGGCCAGGCGCTCGTATGCATTGGCGGCGGCATCGAAATGCCCCTGGGCCAATTCCCAATCGGCAATAAAGGCCAGCGCTGGGCGACAATTCGGATCTAACTCCAACACCCGCCGAAAACTGGCCAGCGCCACCTCCCGCCGCCCCAGCCGATGACCTTGCACCGTGGCCAATCGCAGCAAAATCGCCCGCTGATGACTGACATTCCCCGAGGTTGCCGCCAGCTTGCGCCCCAATACCACAGCCAATCGTTCGTACTCGCCGCGACCGCGCTCCAGGGATTCCAAGGCATCGAGGGCGGGCAAATGATCCTCGACCACGTAGAGGGCCGCCTCAAAACAGCGCTCGGCATCCGTGAGCATATCTTGCCGGCGCCACAGCTCGCCGGCTCGTACCCAGGCATCCGCCCTCATACGCGAATCGGGCGCGACCTCGATATCGCCGGCCAGCGACTCAAGCAACTTGGCGGCTCGCTCTGGATCCCCGGACTGTTCGTAGAGACGCGATAGCGCGCGCATGCTGTCGCCCCGCATCGCCGCCAACGCGTTCCCTTTGGCCGCAGGCAGTGAGAAAAGTCTCTCAAACATGGCCACGGCCTCGGCGTGCTCGCCTCGGGCTTCACGCGCAATCCCCAGTCGATAGATGTAACGCGCGTACTGAGAAATAGCCTCGGCGCTGTCCCCAGCGTCTTCCTCAGCAGCATGGCCCTCACCGTCAGACGCCGCCTGCGGCAGTGACGCATGAATAAGCAAATATCCGTAAGTATCGGCGACAAGGTCCCAATCGCGCGCATGCCAGGCAGTGTTGCCCAGCACGTTGCGAAAATGATTGCGCCGGCCCTCATCCGCATCGGGGCTGACATATTTCAGCGCCCGACGCGCAGCCCGCAGCGCCGATTCGGCATTGCCGGCTTCGAGCCACGCTTCGGCGGCCTCGACCTCGGCCGCAGCGCGCTCGCTCGGCGCAGTCAAGTACGCACGCTCTTCCAGTGCACGGGCATGGCCCTCGCTATCGCCGACGGCGTAGAGCAGTTGCGAGCGCAACATCAGCGCCAGTGCGCGCTGCAGATTATCGGGCCCAGAACGGAGCGCCGCCTCAATATCGGCCAATCCACTTTCGACCACGCGAGCCACGTCGACACCGCCGCCGGAAGCGGCAGACTCCGACTGGGCCGATGGCGCCAATAGAGTGCGCCCGGTAGTGCCCGCCGCATCAACGCCCCCTCGCCCGACTTCTCCGCGCGCTGTCTCACGGGCGACCATCGACCTCCGATCGGGGACCAACTGGCCCGTAGCGGCCTTTTTGCTCGCCAGCTCAGCCCGTGTGAGCAGCAGATCGATACGCTTTTCGCGCTCGATACCACTCTTGAGCATGGCGTCCAGCCAGCGCAGCTGATGGTCGGCGTCTCCTGGCTCCCCCTCACTGGCGAGCAGGCGTCTTGCCGTAGCCCGCGCACCCACCGCATCCACTTTGCGCGCCAATGCGTGCGCCCGCTGGTAGTCGGACTGCGCATCTTCTGCACGACCGATTGCGTCGAGCAGACGAGCCCGTTCGTAGGCCATGGAGGACGCCCGAGTGAGGTAGACAGTGCCCGGATCGCCGCCGTCGGCCGGATCCATGATACTGGCGGCGTTTGTCGCCGCCTCTGCGAATGCCGTCGATGGCGCTTCTCCGTCTTTTTCTCCACCTGGCCCGGCATTTGGCGCGCCATTTGGCCCGGCATTTGGCCCGCCACCTTTTGCGCGATTTCGAACATCACTGGCCCCTGTCGCCCCTTTGCGTCCAGCACTCGGGGCGGCCACACCCGCATCAGTATCGGCAAAGTAGCGATCGGCGGCGCGCGCCAAAGACGTGATAGCGGCGTCGAGCTGCTCGGCGGCTCCGGAGTTATTGGCGTGCGATCGGTGCATCTCGGCCAATAAACCGTGTGCATCGGCGGCGATGGAATCGTCCCCAGACTTCGCTGCCAATTCGAGTGCCCTTGCTGCACCGTCCTCGTCTCCACTGTGCAGGAGGCGTCGTCCGAGGGTCAGGGAGTCCTGAGCCTCGGGAATGGTGGCTCGGCCGCTATCGTCATCGAGTTCGATAATCACGCCATCTGACTGGCCATCTATCTGCCCATCTATTTGCCCGTCCGCTTGTTGGTCCAGCCTGCGGTCTGCTCCGCGTACGCCGCCCAGCGACTCGAAGCGCTCCCACAGAGCATCTGCGCGAACCCCGTCACCACTGCGCTGGGCCAGCGCCGCGGCTCGTTCGAGCGCGCCGAGATCATTTTCGCTCAGCGATAGCGCTTCCTGATAACAGGCGTCGGCCTCCTCGTCATCGCCCTCTACTTCCCATAGCACGCCTGCACGCACGTACGCGGCCGCCGCTTTATCATCGTCCCCGTTGCGCAATCGCAGGTTGGCGATGTGGCCGAGAGCCTCAATCGCAGCGCGGCTCTCTCTGCGGGCCAAACAGAGCTCCACGGCAAATTCCAACGCCGGCAGAGAAACCGGATCGATGCGGCGCACTTGCAAGAGCTCTTCATGGGCTGCGTTGGCATCGCCCAGATGATGCAAGAGAATGGCACAGATCGCCAGTCGATCGGCGACCTGGCTGCGGGGCTCTTCGGCGATGGCGATGCGGGCCCGCAATAGCGCCAGCAATTCGCGCCATTGCCCCTGGGCGCGATAGCGCGCTTCGAGGGCGGCGGTGGCCTCGGCATTGCCGGGCTCAAGCGCCAGCACTCGTTCGTAGAGCGCTTGCGCCGCTTGCCCGTCACTCGAGTCCTCATCCGATGTTTTGTCAGACTCTTGGCCGGTTGCGCCCGAGGTTCCCGCCTGCAAGCGGGCAGCCCCGAGGAGGGCGGACACTCGCTCACCGTCGCCCGGGGCCAAGTCGGCAATACACTCCAAATATGTCGCCACATCGGCCCACAGCCCGCGCTCGACGGCGGCCGCCGTCATGGCGGCAAAGGCCGCCGCTGCCAGGGCACTGTTGTCGGGATCGCGCTCGAGCTGGGTCCGCGCCAATTCCAACCCTTCGCTGAAATGCGCAGGATCGGCCGCACATAAGGCAAGAACACGCGCCGTCGCCATCGCCCCCAACGAGGGATCGGGCAAATGCTTGCGGTAGATGTGTAGCGCGCGCTCACGCTCGCCAGCGAGTAGAGCGCGGTCGCCAGCATCGACATGCTCCATGCGCGCCAAGAGCGCGGCGATGCGTTGATTGCTCGCCGGCAAGTCCATGGCAGTGTTTTTCTGCCCGTACGCCAGGCCCACGCGATCACGAGTAATGCAGAGTGAATAGATGCTGGCTTCGCCCATGGCGGGCAAACGCCAGCCAGCGGCCGGCAGTACTTCCCACAAAAATCCGGCCAACGGCGCCATGCAAAAATGCCCCAAGCCCAAGATGCGCAATCGAGACGGCGGCGCCCCTGCCGCCGATATCTCCGGGTCCTTTTGCTCGTTGCCATGCCCGTCTGCATCGGCGCCCTCGCTGGCTTGATGCTCGGACTCTTCAGGTGAGCCCTCCAATGAGCCGTTCGGAGCGTCGTTTGGCGAGCGGTTTAGTGAACTTTTCGGTGATGCCGGGCGGCCCCGCTCCGCGGTGGTCCCGGCCGATGTCACTGCCGCTGCTAGCACCACCAATAGACGATGTGCGACAACGGGCGCAGGAGTGGGCAAAAAGCCGTGAACAAGAGCGCGATCTAGAACCAGATGCACCACCTGCGCCGACGCAGCATCATCGCCGGTTGGTTCGCCACTCTCTCGCATGCCAGCCGGTGGTAAGACTGCAGCATACAGCCAAAATGATACATCGGCCACGTGCCGCCCCTCGCGGACCCGGCATGATAGCTCAATGCCACCATCGGCACAGCGCGCCGATGCCGCAACAATGCCGTGCGACTCAAGTACCTCTTGGCGCAGTTCGAACAGGCGATCCAGTCCCTCCTGAGACAGAGAAAACGCGGCCTCTCCGACCCGATTGCGCCGACTTTGAAAGCGCTCTGGCGGGGTTTGTTCCGGCAGATCGGCGGGTATTCCCGGAACTTGGAGCACCAGCCGATCGACGCGGAGCCAATCGAAAAAATCGCGATCGCTCAGTTTGAGCGTTCCGTCTTCGGTATCGAGGACGAGGGCGAGCCCTGAAGATCCAAGGGACCCAGAGGGGAGTTCGGCGGTGTCTGCACGAGCCATGTGGCGGGGCAAGAATATCAGCGACATGCAGGGTCAGCGCCAGGCTTTTGCGCATTTTTACCCCCTGCGATGGAACAGTGGCCCAGCCCCGCACCAATTCTGCCGGATATCTCGATCCCCCCCAAGTTCACGCCCGTGTTGAGTATGCGCGATGCCGCCGCGATCTCCTTGACTCCCCCTTCGTCTTCGTTGTAAGCGTCGACATCGATGAAATTGACTTCCACTTTCAAATCCAATTCAAGCACAGGTTCGCAGAAACTCGCTTGCTTGATGATATTGACCGGTTCATTCGCATTTTCCGCCGGTTGCGGCGACGACGACGGCTCGCCGACGACCCCCGATGCAAGTATGAGTAGTCCCGATGCCAGCGCGGGCGCCGACGCCGGCGGATCGGATGCAGCGGTGGGGCCTGTCCCCGAGCTCTATGAATTCGCCAGCGCCTTTGCCGATGGCGAAAGTGCCATCTCCTACAGTGGACAAGTCATGCGCCACGTGCTCATCGCCGAGATGGTCAACTATATCGATGGTCTCACGGCACAAGTCGGCACTGGCGATCCGCCGCTCGATGGCGCCATTCTCGCCGATCTCCTGTTCTATTTTGATTTTGACTCGTCCACCAGCGGCGAGGTCCCCCTGAGCATTGAGACCACCCCAGCGTCGGCCCAGTCGATCTATAACGACGTCAGCACCGACAAAAATCTGCGCGACAAAACCGCCGGCAACGACGCTAGCACCGACCATAAAGTTTGGAATACCCCCGGCAACTTTATTGGCTTTGCTGCCGGGGGCGAAGCTGCCGACACCCCGACCAAGCTCATCGAGTATTGGTTTAATCAGCTCGACGATCTCGCTTTTGCTCGCGGCCAGTCGGACGTTCCCCTCGACCCCGACGGCGAGCCAGTCGAAGCCGTCTACCTGAGCGCCGACGGTCATGATCTAAAACAGCTGATTCAAAAGTTCTTGCTGGGCGCTATTACCTTTGCCCAAGCCAGCGACGATTACCTCGGCGACGACGTCGACGGCAAGGGACTGCTGTCGCCCAACACTCGTGAAGAGGGCAAATCCTACTCGACCCTCGGACATGCCTGGGACGAAGCATTTGGCTACTTTGGTGCCGCCCGTGACTATCCCGCCTATACCGACGAAGAATTGGCCGGCGGGGAAGGCCGCGCCGACTACACCAGCTATCACGATAGCGATGGCAACGACAAAATCGATCTTTTGCGCGAATACAACTTCGGCAACTCGATTAACTGTGCCAAACGCGACCAAGGCAGTGCCGAAGCCACCGATTTCACCAAGGAGGCGTTCGACGCTTTCTGGGCTGGCCGCAAGCTCATCGTCGAGACCACGGGCGAACTCGACGCCGCCGCCCTGGAAACTCTCAAAGGCCACCGAGATACCGCGATTGGCACCTGGGAAAAATGCATCGCCGCGACGGTTATCCACTATATCAACGACGTACTCGACGATATGGACACCTTCGGCACCGCCGATTACAATTTCGCCGACCATGCAAAACATTGGTCTGAGCTCAAGGGTTTTGCTTTGGGACTGCAGTTCAATCCGAGTTCGCCCATGCAAGAGGGCACGCGCTTCGCCGATTTCCACAGCAAGATCGGCGATGCCCCAGTCTTGCCCAACGATGCCGGTGGACAAAACGCCATCGATGCCTATAAAACTGCGCTACAAGAGGCTCGAGATATGATTCGCGATGCATATGAATTCTCTCAGGCCAATGCAGAAGCTTGGTAACCGACACCGCTTAGCCTTATGAATTACCTCCATCAGCCTACGTCCATGGCAATTACTAGACGGCCGATGCCGGCTTCCCACATCGCAATTACTTGCGCCCTCGCGGCTGCCATCATTGTCGCTGCCAGCGCGTGTGGTGGCAGTGATAGCGGCGACAACACTCCGACGCCCGATGCAGCGCAGGATACGTTCGACCGCAACGCCCTTTTGCGCAACATCGGCGAGAATATTATCATCCCCACCTATCAGCGCTTTGTCACCCAGGCCCGCGATATGTCTACCGCCGTGGACGCCTATTGCGATGCACTTGCTGGAGAACAAGAAACTACTGCGCGGCAAGCGGCACAAGAGGCGTGGAACGCCGCCATGGACACCTGGCAGTTGGCCGAAGTCATGCGCTTTGGTCCGGTGGCGATGGATGACCGCCGCGACTTTATCTACTCTTGGAATGTCATCAGTTCCTGCGCCGTCGATCAAGACGTCAATCAATATCGCCTAACCCCGGACGACTACGACATCACTGCCCGGCTCAGCAACCGGCGCGGCCTCGATGCCTTGGAGGCCGTGCTATTTCGCGACGAACTCGCCCACAGCTGCCCGTCGCAGGCGGCACCTGAAGGCTGGGACGATCTGGCTGCTGACGAACAAACCGCCGCGAGGTGCCGCTTTGCGATAGTTGCTGCCGACGACCTCGCGGTCCAGGCAGAATCTCTGCTCGACGCCTGGGATAGTGACGGCGGCAACTACATCGAAATGTTTGCCACTGCAAGTGCGTTCGATTCGGCGCAGGCTGCAGTCAATGTCGTGAGCGACGCCATGTTCTATCTCGATACCGAGACCAAAGACATGAAGGTGGCCGAGCCCGCGGGCATTGCCGACAATGTGTGCAACAGCGTGGGTGAGCCCTGTTTCGACGAACTCGAGTCGCCGTTCGCCGCCCGCTCCAAAGAGCACGTTCTCGCCAATCTGCGCGCCGTCGATATGTTGCTATCGGGGCGCGGGCTCGACGGTGATGACGGCGTCGGCTTTGACGAATTTCTCCGCGCCGTGGGTGCCAACGAGCTGGCCGATTCGATGGCGGCCGCTACGAGCGAAGCCATCGCTGCCGTAGAGGCCATCACGCCATCTCTGCGCGCCAGCCTCAGCAGCGCAGACGGCTATGCCGACGTGGTCACCGCCCATGAACGCATCCGCGCCCTCACCACGTTGATCAAGAGTCAATTTCTCACCGTATTGGGGTTAGAGCTGCCCGAAAGCGGTGGTGCCGACAATGATTGAGGCACCTACGCCAAACGGCAGAGTGCCTCTGCGCGCGCGGTTATCGCGCCCAGTCGATGGCGCAAGCCTGGCGGTCTTCCGCATCATTTTCGGCCTGCTCATGGCCGTGAGTGCGGTGCGCTTCATGGCCAACGGCTGGGTGGAGCGATTCTATGATGGGCCCAGTTTCTTCTTTAAGTACTGGGGCCTATCTTGGGCCGCGGTCCCGGCGACGCCATGGGTCTATGCCCTCTTTATCCTCGTCGCGCTCGCGGCGCTGGGAATCGCATTCGGGGCCATGTATCGCGTGGCCAGCGTGGTCTTCGTGTTGGCGTTTGGCTACGCCCAGTTTCTCGACGTCACCAACTATCTCAACCACTACTATCTGGTATGGCTGCTGGCGCTACTCATCGCGTTCATGCCTCTGCACCGTACCTGGTCCATCGACGCCTGGCTGCAGGCGCGAAAGTGCCCCACATCGGCATCCTCTACCGCTCAAGAGACGGCTCCGACCTGGGCACTTTGGCTATTGCGGTTCCAAGTAGGCACTGTCTACATGTATGCTGGCGTGGCTAAAATCGGCAGTGATTGGCTCCTCTACGCCCAACCGCTCAACATATGGTTTGTCGCTCGCAGCGATATGGCCATCATCGGACCGCTGCTCGCC
>JAAUYH010136234.1_pt1 | contig 11822 bp, 9 predicted proteins | sample 7278061 | NCBI WGS metagenome assembly JAAUYH01 (sample SAMN14350203, study PRJNA611818) | marine sediment metagenome | isolation source: surface marine sediment (0.6m) | place: French Polynesia: Moorea | collected 2018-08 | reverse complement strand
TCAATCCTTTTTTGGGTTTCACTTCGTTCCAACGCCACTTGCTATAACGCGCTTAACCCGCGCAAAGCAGTGGCTCCCCAATCTACCATTGTTCTTAACTGAACCGTATTGCAATATAGAACTCACTTACAAGTTAGTTTTATATTGTTCCAGCAAAAAACTAACTCCCAGATAAACGCTGTACCTCTTGACCCCCTAGCATCTCATGTGCTTCGGCGAGTAAATGGGGAATTTTATCTGCATGGGGACTTTGGCTGAGACATTGCCGTAAGTCGAATTTATCAACTTGGTCTGCTTGTTTGCCAGGAAACCAGTGACCACCATTACCCAATAGATTGTAACGCATTTTGGCATAGTCAAGTAAATCGTAGGCAACAACCAGATTTCTTAACCATAAAATCCTAGGAATATTTACATCGCCTGGTGTCTGATGATATTCTGGCAAACCAACACGCCAAGTTTTGACCCAATCTTCTCCTAGGGTTGCGATCGCTTCTGCTTCTAATCGTGCCAAAATGGTAGGCAAAATTTCTGTGGAGTTCTCTAATAATTCTAAGGTTTTTAGGTGTTCGTCAAAATCACTGGGTTGAGCCGCACCTAAACTAAGGGTATGTACCTGGGAATGACTGAGGCAAAATAGGTCATTAAACACCATAGGACTCAAGGGAGTACATAATTGTACTAACTTTTCTGGTGGGTCATAAAGTTTACCTCCTTTGTCTGAAGGACTAATAATAAAGACCCCCATATCATGGCGAGTTGCGGCTTCAATTGCTGGCCAATTTTCTTGATTAATGTAATACCAGTGTAGATTCACATAATCAAATTGATTAGTATTAATTGTTTGGATAATGCTATCTGTGGCACCATGGGTAGAAAAGCCAATAAATCTTACCTTTCCTTGGGATTGTAGTTTTTTAGCAATATCCAGACAGCCACCAGGACGGATACAGTATTCTAAGATTTCAGCATTATTAATTCCATGCAAACCTAGTAAATCTACGTAATCTAGATTGAGATATCCGAGGGATTTTTCAAACTCTGTTTCAAACACCTTGGCATCTGCCTTGGGAGATACCTTGGTTTGTACAATTAACTGTTCCCGAGGAAGCTTGGGTAAAATTTGTCCCAACTGCATTTCAGAACTACCATAACCACGGGCGGTTTCAATATGGTTAATTCCCAGTTCAACAGAACGGCGAATAGTTGCTTCCAGATTTATCTGATTGTCGAGGGGAACTTCTTGTTGTGGTAAATCCTGCCATTTATATTGGTATCTCATCCCCCCGCAGGAAAAAACCGGCATCTGTAATTCAGTGCGTCCAAATCGTCTGTATAGCATCGCCAAAGAAATTTATCAGTTATCAGTTATCGTTTTTACTTCCTGCTCTGTGAGGGCACGGCGTAGGTAATGTTATTCCATACACCAAGAGATTGTGGGTGCCGTGCCCCTACTCCATGACTCCTTTACTCCATCACTCCATCACTCCATGACTCCTTCACTCCTTCACTCCATCACTCCTTCCCTCCTCTTCTCAGACTTCCGCCATAGCTTGTTCTTGTTCTTTGAGTACAAAAACTTGTACCCGATTACGATAATCTCTCAATGATTCTTCCACCCAATAGCGATCATTACTATTAGCATACAAATGTACTATTGGCTCACTAGCATCAGGTAGAACTAACACCCAGCTATCACTGTATGGCTGATATATTTTCACCCCATCCTTTAAATCTATATTTTCGGCGGGATGGGTATCTACCAAGTAACGCATAAGCGCCCCCTTGACTCGCCAAGGACAGCGTATACTATGGTTCTTGTGAATTACACGGGGTAATTCCGAACGGACAGAAACTAGTGATCGCTCTTGGATTGTCAACATTTCAATCAGTTTGGCAATACAGAACATGGAATCAAATCCTGGGTGCAGTTGGGGAAAAATAAAGCCTGTTTCTGCACTACCGGCTAACAGCACATTGGGATTTTGCTGGGAAGCTTCCATTAAAGCTGTGGGGTTGACTCTGGTGCGAATTACCTTAGCATCATGGCGACGGGCAATTTGTTCTACTGCACTGCTTGCATGTACTGGAACTACTACTGAACCCCGAGGATGGGATGTGAGTACCATATCTACCATCAGGGCTGTTAACATTTCCCCACGAATAGGCATTCCCGATTCATCGACTAAAATCAGTTGTTCGCCATTTGCTGATACTTGTACTCCAAAAGTTGCTTTGAGTGCTTCCACCACATGACCTAATTGATTTAATAAATCTTCCCGCTCAATGGTCGATACGGCATTTTTATTGAGACTAGCATTGAGTACCACCGCATCCGCGCCAAATTTATCTAACATTTGCGGTAATACCGCTCCAGATACGGCATAAACATAGTCAATTACTACCTTGGCACGGCTATTGCGAATAGTATCTATTTGTAACAGCTTTTCAAAAGCAGTACAGTAGGAATCAGCCGGCTGGGTAGGATATGCTACATCACCAATTTCATGGGTCTGCGATCGCCGCATATCTTCTTTAAAATAAGCTCCCTCGATTTTCTTTTCTTGAGCTTTGGAAATATTAATACCCTTAGCATCCATAAACTCAATTAAAATATAGTCTGGACGATAGGGATGTACCCGGACATGAATCCCCCCGACTACAGACATGGTAGGAATCACAGTCCGGGCAATGGGGATAGCCGTAGCATCTAAGTTTTGTACAGCCACCCCTACAGACATTAAACCGGCAATGAGCGATCGCGTCACCATTCGGGAAACATTGCGTTGATCCCGAGAAACAGTCACCTGGGAGCCAGGTTTTAAAGTCGAACCATAGGCAGCCCCCAACTTAACAGCAAACTCTGGGGTGACATCAATATTTGCCAATCCTTGCACCCCCCGCTGCCCAAATAAATTGCGTTGGGCAGTATGACCCCAAATTAAATTAATATTCAGGGTAGCACCAGACTCAATCTTTTTACTGGGCCAAACTCGTATACCAGTGCTAATTGTAGCTTCTTCTCCCACGGTAGATAAGGAACCAACCACAGCTGCTTCTAATACATGGGCGCGGCGATCTATACGGGTTCCCCGGGAAATTACGCAGGCAGCGAGTTCAGCTTCTTCCCCAATAATTGCCCCATTCCAAATAATTGGTCGTTTCAGGCTCGCATCAGCACCAATGGTAATATTGTCGCCAATTACTGTTCCTGCCTCAATTTGTACCCTGGCTCCAATGCGACAATTATCGCCAATTACTGCTGGAGCTTGAATATTTTTCAGATTTTCAATGTGAGTATTTTGACCCACCCATAAACCAGGGGCAATTTCTGGGTAGGGAAAATCCAGTTTTACCTTTCGTTCTAAAGCATCATATTGAGCTTCCCGATAGGCATCCAAGTGACCAACATCACACCAATAACCTTGGGCAATGTAACCATACATTGGCTCGTTTTTTGCCAACAGTAAAGGGAATAAATCTTGAGAAAAATCTGATTCCGTATTTTCTGGTAAATATTCTAAAACCTCTGGCTCTAAGATATAAGTCCCTGTATTCACCGTATCTGAAAAAATTTCACTAGTAGAAGGTTTTTCTAAAAATCTTGTAATTCGCTGTTCTTCATCTGTAATTACGACCCCAAAATCAATGGGGTTGGGAACGCGGGTCAAAATTAAAGTTGCTTTTGATTTTTTCTGTTTATGAAATTCAATTGCTGCTGTCAGGTCAAAATCTGTAATACTATCGCCACTAATAACTAAAAACGTCTCATTCAGAAGCTCTGAAGCATTCTTCACACAACCTGCGGTTCCTAGAGGTTGTTCTTCTTCTACAGAGTAAGTCATCTGTATGCCAAAATCTCTACCATCTTGAAAATAATCTCGCAGGGAATCTGGTAAATAATGTAATGTAGCAACAACTTCTGTAATGTGATGGCGTCTAAGCAGATTGATGATGTGTTCCGCAATTGGTCGATTTAAGATAGGTACCATCGGTTTGGGCAAATCGCAAGTTAGTGGACGTAACCTGGTTCCCGAACCCCCCGCCATCAGTACTGCACGCATAAATCCTCCTTCTCTGTTTGCAGCATTTGCCGCCTCAATACTTATGAGGTAGGTTTACTTTAATATTGTTTTTCCATCTTTTTCTAGTGTCCTACGGATCTTAAATTTTGCGGAAATTTCACCTATTTCCCCAGGGAGGCTCAGTGTTGAGCTTTTACCTAAACTCAGAAGGTTGCAACGTCGCTTTTTTCACACTAAGAAGGGTTCTAAAAATAGAGTCAAGCTGAGAAATAAACTGGCTCGTAAACACCTGAAAGTAATACCAATTCTCCAAAATAAAGCTACACATGGACAGCAGGGGGGCAGGGAGCAGGGAGCAGGGGGAGAATTATAGCAATGGACATATTGGTTAGGACATTATTGTTCTACTCAAAAACTGTCAACCATCAACTAACAACTAACAACCGCCAACCACCAACCACCAACCACCAACTAACAACTAACAACCACCAACCACCAACTAACAACTAACAACTAACAACTAACAACTGAAAAACGTCCTAACTTAGCTGGCTATAGCTATATCTGTAGCCAGGATTTAGAGAAATGGTATAAGTAGACAGCGTAAAGACTTTGCTGTGAAGACAGCAAAGTGCGTAGTCCAGTCTAACGACTTGGTAGCCTATAAGGATTTGCAGGTACGAAACATGGTAGGGAATAGATACCTTTCTCAGCCCATTAGTGATACTAAGTTGCATTCTGTTGTAGTAGTTCTAGTTGGTGAGATTGCTTCCTTCCGCTCCGCGACCGTCGCAATGACAAAATACTATGTTTGAAAGCAACTTGGTATGATGCAGCATGGACACAGTTTAGGCAATGGATTGAATATTTTGGCAAAATTTTTGGGGTTTCTGACTGTTGCTGTACCACCTCATGGAACTAGCCAAAATTGTTCTAACTGTGGTCAGGTTGTCAAAAGGTCTTATCAAATAGTTATTCCGGAACAGGCAACATGTGATACCAATTTGCAAAATAAACCCGAGAAAATATGGGAACCAAGGATAAATAACTGAAAAATGTTGACAATTTGCGGAATCACCCCCGGAGGAAGTGAATTAAACCTTATAGTGAAATGGCATGGCACGCCCTCCTTGGTTCTCAACAGGGAGGGCTGTTTTTTTCATTTCTCCCTGCTCCCATACTCCCTACACTCCCCACACTTCCCAAACTTCCCACACTTCCCACACCTCCCACACTCCCCACACTCTCCATACTTCCCACACTTCTTCCCACGTTCCACCGATCCCCGTACCGTGATAACCTATTTTCTAATTCAGTTTATTCCGGCTTAAAAAATCAATATTATGCCGAATATTAGGGTCGTTCAGTGCTAATCTTGAAGATGACATTCCTTAAGCTTATGTCTTTCTGGATCCTATCTGAAATATAGCTCTCAAATCAATAGGCTCAGCATGGTCACCACAGCAGAAAAAACAAACATTGGTTACATTACCCAAATTATTGGTCCGGTCGTAGATGTCAAATTTGCTACCGGCAAGATGCCTCCCATCTATAACTCTTTGACCATCAAAGGCACTAACGAAGCTGGACAAGAAGTTTCAGTTACCTGCGAAGTACAGCAACTGCTAGGTGATAACCAAGTGCGGGCTGTTTCCATGAGTGGAACTGATGGCTTAGTACGCGGTATGGAAGCAGTTGATACTGGTGCTCCCATTAGCGTGCCTGTTGGTAAAGCCACCTTGGGACGAATTTTTAACGTTCTCGGCGAACCAGTGGATAATAAAGGTCCTGTAGATACAGAGGAAAAATTACCTATCCACCGGGAAGCACCCAAACTTACAGAATTGGAAACCACACCTTCTGTATTTGAAACCGGGATTAAAGTTGTTGACTTGTTAACTCCCTATCGCCGTGGGGGTAAAATTGGTCTGTTCGGTGGTGCTGGTGTGGGCAAAACTGTGATCATGATGGAATTGATCAACAATATTGCTACTAACCACGGTGGTGTGTCCGTATTCGCTGGAGTGGGCGAACGTACCCGCGAAGGGAATGACCTCTACAACGAAATGATGGAATCTGGGGTTATCAATGCTGATAACTTGAATGAATCAAAAATTGCTCTAGTATACGGTCAAATGAACGAGCCACCCGGTGCGAGAATGCGGGTTGGTCTTTCTGGCTTGACTATGGCGGAATACTTCCGGGATGTAAACAAGCAAGACGTACTGTTGTTTGTGGATAACATCTTCCGGTTTGTCCAAGCTGGTTCAGAAGTATCGGCTCTGTTAGGAAGAATGCCTTCTGCGGTAGGATATCAGCCCACTCTGGGTACTGACGTAGGGGCACTGCAAGAGCGGATTACCTCCACCAAAGAAGGTTCTATTACCTCCATTCAAGCGGTATATGTACCTGCGGATGACTTAACTGACCCCGCACCTGCTACTACCTTTGCTCACTTGGATGGAACCACCGTATTGTCTCGGGGTTTGGCATCTAAGGGAATTTATCCTGCTGTAGATCCCCTAGATTCTACTTCCACCATGTTACAGCCCAGCATTGTCGGTGAAGATCACTATGCAACTGCCCGTGCTGTCCAGTCTACTTTGCAGCGTTACAAGGAACTTCAAGACATTATTGCCATTCTTGGTTTGGATGAATTGTCTGAAGATGACCGTTTGACTGTGGCTCGCGCTCGTAAGGTTGAGCGTTTCTTGTCCCAGCCATTCTTTGTTGCGGAAGTATTCACTGGTTCCCCTGGTAAGTATGTGAAGCTGGAAGATACTATCAAAGGCTTCAAAATGATTCTTGCTGGTGAGTTGGATGACCTACCAGAACAAGCTTTCTACTTAGTTGGCGATATTGATGAAGCGATCGCTAAAGCAGAAAAGATGAAAAAAGGTTAATGGGTAATGGGTAATGGGTAATGGGTAATAGCATTTTATTATCAATTACCAATTACCACTTCCCAAATATCCCAAGTAGCAATTCCCACTCAGCAATTATCTCCAATGACGTTAACTGTTCGTGTAATTTCCCCAGATAAAACGGTGTGGGATGCCTCAGCAGAAGAGGTCATTTTACCCAGCACCACGGGTCAACTAGGTGTCCTCAGTGGACACGCACCAATGTTGACAGCTTTAGATACTGGCGTAATGCGAGTACGTGGCGACAAAAATCAAAAAGATTGGACTCCCATTGCCCTTATGGGTGGATTTGCGGAAGTCGAGGAAAATGAACTCACTATTTTGGTGAATGGCGCGGAAAGAGGTGATTCTATTGATTTGGAATCAGCTCGTGCTGAGTTTAATGAAGCACAAACCCGTCTTGACCAGGTTTCAGATGAGGATCGCCAAGAAAAAATCCAAGCAACCCAAGCTTTTAAACGCGCTCGTGCCCGGTTTCAAGCTGCTGGTGGTATGGTCTAATTTATTACCAATTTGGGCGCTATATTAGTGAGCGCCCATTACTCTGTTGAGGCAAAGGCTATCTATCGCCTCATGGAGTATTTCTTCATCCTCCCAGAATCAACACTCTTGAAGGCATATCTACCAGCAATCGCCGAGTTTTTAGCCATTGACGACCGAGTAAAACTTCTGGTATTCCTTGTCCTACATGAACGGGAACATCAAACTCTTGATCCTCGATTTTGACTTTACCAGCGTAGATATCAAAATCACAATCTCCCTGTGCTGTCAAAAGTGTTTGTCGCTCCAAGAGAACCCAACCAAGCCCATCAATATCCTGGTTATCAATCGCCAGCCAGTAAGAGAAACCAGTATCAAACATTGCATCAACTGCTAGTTCTAACCCATCAGCAGTAATTATTTCAATTTCAAATAATAATGCATCCTCATCACCAAATTTGCCAGAGATCATATGGTGCCACATGCCCCTGTTTCATTAATCCTGAAAATGTGGGGTATTTTACCTGGATACTTTTGGCGACATTGAAGTGAAGCTACTTGTGGTTCTGCATCGACAAAATACTCACCACTATCAGGTTCAACCGCAATGTAACAGTTGTAGTGAGTTTGCATTAGTACTGGCTTGATATGGTTAAAAATTTCCTGACAGCGTTGACGAAATGCTTGATGTTCTGCTTGCCATTGGGCTTGTTGTGCTTGTGTCCATTGAATTTCGGGGAATATTCTCCCCCGACGAACAATACGATTAGACTGGGATTTAGTCATTGATTGTTGGTTTTTGTATGCAGACCTATTCAAATTTTATCTGTACTGGTGATTAATAATTCTAAATTCTTCATTCTAAATTCCCCTTGACTGAAAAAGAAAAGGATACAAGCCCCCAAATTTATGATACTGTGGGTCAATTAAGTGAGGGGTCAAACACATCGCCTTAAAACCTAGGCGTTGTCATTCTTTCCCGCCCTGCAATGAATTGCGGGCTAATAAACCAAGCACGTTGAAACGCGCTGAAATACTTGTTACATGGGCATGATTGGTAATACCCCCCAACCGATTCGCCCACAGCATCATTTATTTGTGGAACCTCCCCTTCTCCCCTTCTCCCCACACTCCCCACACTTCCCACACTTCCCACACTTCCCACACTCCCCACACTCTCCACACTCTCCACCCTGCTCCCCTGCCTCTTCCTGACTACTCACCCAAAACCAAATAAACCGCCCAGATTGCCATTGGTCTTAAATAAGTACTTGCACGGAAAGTGCCTGTGCTAGTAATTGCTTCTGGTGTACGGAACTGCAAGCCATTGTCATAGATTTGCTGCACTACTGTTTTTGCCAGGGTTAACCCTTCATCTTTCATTCCCATTTGTATGAGGAAAGCAGCCAGTCCAAAGTTAATCCCCGTCCACACTTCTAGGGGATGGGTGGATTGGGGATTTTCTGGAGAACCATCGGTAAGTACACCGTTAGCAGCTCCAAACTTACCATCGCAAAATTTGAGGAAACAGGCATTGTAAACTGTTTTCAGGGTAGAAAGGGTATGATCTGTGGGGACAATATCGGGTAAATTTAACAGACGAGCATAGAATTGTCCGCACAATTGATCTGCCATGACCACATCGGAACCAGTCTCACTATCCAAGCGGTAGTATTGCCCATTCCACAGTTTTTCTTCGTAGATGAGCCGTGATTGTTTTAACCATGCTCCATAGGTAGTAATTATGGTCTGTGGAGGTGCTATGAACGGTGTGTTTACAGAACTACTGCTTAAGATATTACCAATAGCGATCGCAGTTTCTAAGGCTGCTAACCATAATCCACCACAGTAAGCACTCACACCTAGTAATTTCCAGTCATCAAAAGTTTGATCCGGTGCCCCAGAATTTTCTGGAATCCCGTCCCCATCAACATCAAAGGTTTTCAGATAGTTGAGGGTGAGCACAATTGCATCCCAACAATCTGCCAGAAATTCCACATCATCAGCACCCGTGAGTAGGAAGTCTCGATACACTTGCAAGACAAAATCAGCCCCTAAATCCTTCCACAAATTGCAATCTTGATAAGCAGTGTAATTAGTCTTTTCCCAGACATGTTCATTGGGTGCCCCTAAATCGTGGGGTGTAGCACCTGCTACCTTGCGAACTGCTAGATGACTTTCCGCCCCCATAGTATAGTAATAGCCAATTACTCGGGTGCGATCGTCACTATGGGGAATTGCTCTAGCAAAAGCCCTAATTACGGACTTCTCTAACTCTGGGAACAGGAGCAACAGCCCAAAAGAGCCATAAAGTCGTACATCCAGACTTTCATACCAACGGTAATCCCAACATTCCAACACCGCAAACTGCCCAATGGGGTCTTTTGCTGTGGCTGCACTCCATAGAGTACCACCACTGGTGAGGTCATATAATTCATTGAAGAGTGACATTTTTAACCAATCAGGTAAATCTGGGCGATTCAGGATTGGTTTTTGCCATGCTTGAATTTGTTCCCGCCAGTCTTGGTATTGTTGCAGTGCAGTCAATGCGATCGCTTGGGCATTGTCACCACTACGACCAAAAAAGTCAGTATATCTTCGATAGTAATTAACTCCCGCAGCAAATTCTGTTACTGGTAAATCCCAGGACAAAATCAAGGGGATTTCTAAACTTTTTCCTGGTTGGAGAGTAAAACGTACAGCCAAAGCTGTGCCAATTTGTTCTCCATCTTGGGCAGGAGTTTCATTAACAACATTGGGTAAAGAACCATCCCCTGCAAAACTCTGCCATAACTCTGACCCTGTACCCAGAGGATTCCACCGGGTATGGTGAAATATTTCCACCTGGGGATGTTTGCGAGTTGCAATACACCAAGTTCCCTCACCTTCTTGGATGGGTTCATTCATGGCTACACGCCCCATCACACAGGCGATGGCATCAGTATTTTCCACTAAAGCATTACAATTATTTTTACTTTCACCCAACCGGGGCTGATATTCATAAACTGGACTACCATCATCCCTCATCTTTACTTCCGGGGATTTGAGAGCATTGGTAAACCAACCCACCATATTTTCCCAGGTAACCATGATACTTAAAGTTATAGGTGCGTTAGTGGGGTTGTGTGCCTTCCAGAGAAATACCGCCACTGGGTAGCTAGTTTCTTGGTAGTTATTTGCCCAAATCGGGGAAAACTGTTCGCAACTCAGGTTTGCTGTGAATACATTTTCATAAACAAACCAACTACGGGGATATAAAGCATGATAAGTTCCATTTTCAGTATTAGGATACCATTGCCAAGCTGCTAAACTACCATTCTCCGGAGCTGTTGTACATAAGGCATAAGCCTGGGAAGATGTGGTAGTTGACTCAAACACGCTGAATTGACAACCAGGTATATTTTGGAAGACATGTTCCCCTCCATCAACTTGCCAGAGGTTAAAATCTCCCCGAGAAGAACGACCAATACAACCCGCACCAAAACCGCCTAGAGGCATTCCCTGCCAAGGACCATCATCAATATTGCTAGGGTAGCGAACAGTATAGGGTTTATCCCAGCCTAAACCGATGGGACGATTCCAAGCACAAACAGGAATTTCTGATACGGATTGATTTGTCATGACAATTTTCTGTTTTAGATTGACTCCACCGATAAATCTGCGGTGTATTAACTGCGGTTTTACCTATGAAACCACCCTAAAACATATTGTCATATTGTCGCTTCTATCGGTAATAAAAACATGGTTAATCCCAACTACAGGGTGCATCCCTGTTTTTATCTCCGTTGCCAGAATTTATTAAGTTGAAAGCCTTCTCTAACCTTGGGTCTGGGTTGTCGCTGTCAGTTTCAATCCCGTTTCCAGGATTCATTAAATTGAAAGAAGTGCGATCGCTTCTAGAGGAAATATCTGTATTTGGTTTCAATCCCGTTTCCAGGATTCATTAAATTGAAAGCTCTGCCTGGGTAAATCTGAATCGGAACAATGGCAAGTTTCAATCCCGTTTCCAGGATTCATTAAATTGAAAGTAGATATGGGAATTTTGCCATTAGGTTTTCTTGCCCGTTTCAATACCGTTTCCAGGATTCATTAAATTGAAAGTTGTGCTCCTTATCTTTTGCCAAAGAGCGCCAGGGCGTTTCAATCCCGTTTCCAGGATTCATTAAATTGAAAGCGTGCCCAGATTCAAACAAAAATTGCTGAGAGAAGTTTCAATCCCGTTTCCAGGATTCATTAAATTGAAAGAAGGAAATTTTAAATCTCCCCATACCTTCTCTGTCCGGTTTCAATCCCGTTTCCAGGATTCATTAAATTGAAAGTCGTTAAATGCCAAGTAGGCGATCGCATAGTTGCTATGTTTCAATCCCGTTTCCAGGATTCATTAAATTGAAAG
>JAAUYH010105836.1_pt1 | contig 11822 bp, 11 predicted proteins | sample 7278061 | NCBI WGS metagenome assembly JAAUYH01 (sample SAMN14350203, study PRJNA611818) | marine sediment metagenome | isolation source: surface marine sediment (0.6m) | place: French Polynesia: Moorea | collected 2018-08 | reverse complement strand
TGTCCTTGCAGCCGTCTATCGTCACGTGGGGGATAATCTGAAAATTGGTGTCGGTTACAACTTCGGCGAATTCTCCGACAACGTCGCAGACCTCACGCAAGACGACGAAGGTGTCTTCCTGAACGTCGTCGGAAAATTCTAGGTGTCTACAATTATTGGGCGTTTTGCTAAAACGGACCACTCATGGAATTTACCGATTTCCATTTTGACTTGCCCTAAGATGACATTCGTACTGAAGATCATTTGAAGAATTGGCATGCTTACAAACCACCTTGGCAAGGCGGCTTTATAGATGGAAAAAATCACCGATGCTGAACCAAACACTGTTGTTACAGCATTCAGCCGCAATATCGATAAACTGGGAAAAGACAAGCTAATAGAGGCTGAGAAGTTTGCAAATGGAATCGCTACGCAGATACCCTTTGACGGACTGTTCCAACTTGCTCTTTAAACCCTTGGAAACTAAGGGCTTCTCCAAATCTGGAAGATAAAAGAACTGTCCTGAAACTCGCCTTGGGATAGCGTTGAGCCTACAAAAGAGGTGAAGGACTTCGAACACCGCAACTGTCTGAACCATTTTGTGTTTTTGGGAAAGTACGATCAAAAAAATGAAATGGCGGAGACGAAGGGATTCGAACCCTCGATACGCGGTTAACGTATACTCCCTTAGCAGGGGAGCGCCTTCGACCACTCGGCCACGTCTCCACTTCCGTGGATAGGATGGTTCAATTGCCAAAACAAGTGTTTTTTTCTCTCAATTCAAATCTCTCTGAAAAGCGACCAATCCAAAGCTCAAAAAAGCAGAAGATGAGCGATGGCTGGAGAGTAATTTTGATGGGTTCATTGAGCTGCAAGGAAGCTCATCGTCTCAGAATGCTGATTGGGTATCAGAACGCCGGGCGGAATCAATATGTTAATGAAAACACCAATGCGGTTGATTTCTTGAGGTTTTTTGGATTTAAAAGCCTGCATTACGTAATGTAAACTGTTGGAAGCTGCCGACTACGTAAATGCATATTCACGGGCATTTGTGGTAGATTGACGGGAGGACAACAAAGGAACCGGCCACATCAGGGAGCAGTTCAAAAATGTATAACTGGAAAAAATGGATATGGCCCGGCGTTCTTGCCGTGATTGTACTCACTTTTTTGTCCGTCTGGTTCAGGGCAGATGGCATCCAAGCTGATTTGACTGAAAAGGCATCGAATGATCTTGCGCGAGAACATTCATGGGCCAGTGTAAAACTTGATGGCAGGGATTTAACACTCAGTGGGGTGGCGCCGTCTCCACAGTCATCACAATCGGCACTGGAAATTGCTCGCAATGCCTATGATGTACGCATCGTCAATGATGCAACCGAACTGCCTCCCTTGGTTGAACCTTACAAACTGTCGGTAAACAAGTCGGACGGCCAAATTGTTCTTTCAGGCCATGCTCCCGGTGAAAGCACAAAAGCTGCGTTGCTTGAGGCGGCAAAGGCGGCTGCTCCAACTAAAGAAATTGTTGATCAATTGGCGATAGGGCGCGGTGCGCCCAAAGGGTTTCAGCAACTGGGAGAGTTCTTGATCTCTCAATTTGAGTTTTTAGAGAATGGTGAGTTAGAGCTTGCGGATACGTCCATCGAGCTTTCCGGCCTCGCTGCAGGATTGGATGAGTATGATGCAGTAACGTCTGTTCTTTCTGGTGACATTCAGTCAGATGGGGTCATCGCCGGTCTGGATATTACGCCACCGACAATCAGTCCCTATGAATGGAAGGCAGATTATGACGGAAGCAAGGTGGTTGTTTCCGGTTTTGCACCAAATGCAGATGCAAAGAGTGCAATCGGTGAAACCATCAAGTCTCAGCTTCCCGATGCTGAGTTAAGCAATGAACTTCGAATTGCTGCCGGTGCACCAGCAGAATTCAAAACAGCAACAGACTACGCCGCAGGATTTCTCCCTCGCATGTCGATGGGGCGAACTCAGTACAAGGATACAGAATTTTCTGTCTCTGGCGTTGCAAAAAGCTCCTCTGATTTTCAGGCCGCAGCAGCAAGGCTTACGGATTTTCCATCTGGCTACACGCTGGCTGAAAACGGGCTTCAGCCAAACGGAGTGTCGCCATTTATCTGGAGCGTGGAGAAGGATGGCAATTCGATCATTTTGGACGGTCATGCGCCAAGCATCAAAGTCCGGGATTTGATTGTTGATCGTGCTAAAACAGAATTCTCTGGCTTGGAAATCATCGATCAGATTGAAATTGCCGGCGGAGCAGCCGAAACTTTTTCAAGCGCTACTGATTTAGCCTTAAGCATCCTTCCGCGCCTCTCAAAGGGTAGCGCCAAGTTGGTGGACAATTTCCTGAGTATTTCGGGCCAGACCGACAGTCTGGACGACTATAACGATGCGTTACAAGCGATTGCGGCGGGCTTGCAAGGAGTTGCGCTAAGTGGAGACATCATCCCTCCGGAGGCATCTCCATATCGTTGGTCACTTTCAAAAACCACCAATGGCAACGTGCTCCGTGGCAATGCTGCAAATGCAGAAGATGCAGAAGCTGCGGTTAGACTGGCGAGGTCAAGCATTGGTGAGGATGTTGCTGACAAGCAGACAATAGCATCAGGCCAACCAGACGGTTTTGCCTCTGCACGCCAGGCCGTTGCTGGTTTTCTCGGTCGTCTGGAAGCCGGGCAAGCGAATATTGTTGATAAAACGATTTCGATAACCGGGCGAGCGCCGTCCGAGAGCATTGCGAAGCTTATCGATATTCAGCTCAGAGCGAAGGCGCCTGAAGGTTATACGGCGACATCGAATATACTTTGGCCGGTCGTTGAAGTGAAAGAACCGGAACCACCCCTGGCTGATCCCTACAGGTGGAGCGTGTCGAAGCTTCCCTCCGGTGTGACGGTGTTGGGTAACATTGCTGATGAGGCTGATGGCGTTTCGGTTGCAGACCTTGTTGAGAGAACCCTTTCGGCAACTGAATTTACAAACAAGCAGATTATCGCCCGAGGGAAGCCCGAAGGCTTTGATGCGGCGCGCGAATTGGTTATCAAGCAGGTACGTTTCCTTGAGGCTGGTCAGGGTAATATTATTGGTACCAAGATTAGTGTTACTGGACGGGCGAAGAATGAAAACATCCGAAACTTGATTGACCGTGCGATCACGGGAAACCTACCTGACGAGTTTACGGGTTCAACCAACATTGTCTTTCCTAAAACCGAAGCAGTGATTGCAAAACCCGTGGCAGTTCTTCCTCCTGTTGCAAAGCCTTACCGTTGGTCGGTAAGCAAAAATGCATCGGGTGTGATTATTCGCGGCAATATTGCTGATGAAGAATCCCGCACCAAAAACGTTGAGCTTGCAAAATCCAAACTTGGTGTCTCTGAGGTTGTGGACAAGCAAGTCATTTCTCGCGGTGAACCGGAAGGGTTTGACGCGGCTCGAGAATTGGTTGTGGGCCAGATTCGTTTTCTGGCAGCCGGGCAAGGCAATATTGTAAACAATGTGCTTAGCGTTTCGGGACGTGCAAAAAATGAGAACGTCAAGAACCTCATAGATCGCGTTCTTTCCAAGCGTCTGCCTGAAGGGTACACCGCTTCGACAAACATTGTTTTCCCAAAGACTGAGATCGTCAAAGGTGTCGATGTTGTATTCACGGAGTCAGATTCCGAACCAGAACCAGAACCTGAACCGCAGCCGGGGTCCGAACCGGAAATTACTGCAGAGGTTTGCCAGGAAGCCATTGTTTCTGCCGTTGACGGACGCAAGATTCTATTCGAGACAGCACGCGCAATAATCCTGCCGGAATCAGAACCAGTTCTTAAGGCGGTAATTGAAGCGGGCGCCAAGTGCCCAAATCTGAAAATCCGGATTGGCGGTCATACAGATGCCCGGGGGCGCGAAACCTATAATCAAAGTCTGAGCGAAGCTCGTGCTGCCTCTGTGATGGAGTATCTAATATCCAATGGTGTGAACTCAGAACGGTTGGAAGCGGAGGGTTTTGGTGAGACGCGGCCTATCGGCGATAATACAACCGTTGAAGGACGCGCCCAGAACCGCCGCATCGAATTCAATGTATTGAAATAGGGGACAGGCAAATGATTTATCTTGTTGAACAGCTATTCTGGTTTTTATTGATTGCATTCATTATTGGGTTGGTCGTTGGCTGGGTTACCTTTGAAACCCGCAAATCGGTTCGATAACAGCGGTATTGGAGAGCCGAAATGACGATGCTTATTATTCAATCGCTGCTGCTGATGGCAATTGCCTATATTCTCGGGTGTCTCATCGGTGGATTGCTTAGATATCCTTTCTCTTCAGAGCCTACAGTTGAAGTAGCAAAGCCACAAACACGGGTCCCGGCACCATCACCGAGCAAACCTGAACAAGAACCAGAGCAGAAGAAGTCTGAACCGGTAAAGCCAAAACCAACACCTGAACCGAAACCTGTCCCAGCGCCTGTTCAAAAGGATGATTTGAAACGCATCAAAGGCATTGGCCCTCAAAATGAGGCGCGACTTAACTCGGCTGGCGTGTATTCATTTGCAGAGATCGCCCAATGGTCTGCGGACGAACAGCGCGACATGGGCGAGCGTTTGGCGTTTCCAGGACGCATAGAACGTGAAGATTGGGTGGAACAGGCAAAGATTCTGGCAAAAGGCGATGAAACAGAATTTGCAAAACGCGTCGACAAGGGTGAAGTGGATTCTTCAGTTGGAAAAGGCGCTGCTGATGATATGGGTTCGAAGCCTCCTGTCCTGGATGCAGCACCTTCACAAGGCAGTGACAATCTAACCTTGATTGGTGGCATAGGCGGTGCCATCGAGCGGAAATTGACAGGCATGGGCATCCACACTTTCGAACAGATATCGAATTGGACGAAAGAGGAACAAGCCTGGATCAGCAATGAGCTCGGTTTTCCAGGCCGTGTCGAGAGAGAAGCCTGGGTGGAAAACGCAAAAGTTCTTGCTGGGGGCGGAGCCACGGAACATTCCAAGAAAGTTGAGCGTGGCGAGATACTTACGAGCCGCAAGTTTTAACTGATGGGCAACTTTGGTTGGTGCCCATCAGATAGGGTCTCGCTCATGAGCACATTTTTAGAAAATTTGCGATGGCCTTCTGTGCGGGTGCATCTCTGAGAAGAGGTGCATGACCTTCGTGTTCGCTTGTATACACTGTCAGCTTAGGGTGTGTCGCACGCATTTTTTGAACAATATCGTCTGAAAGAAAATCACTCAATTTGCCGTGGATCAGAAGGGTGGGAATTCCAGCCAAGCCTTGAAACTGGGGCCACATGGTAGGCAGTGGCACATCGAGATTGATAGTCTTAAAGGTGTCCAGTAGTTTTGGATCGTATCTTAGCAAAAGCTTGCCATTTTCTTCCTTGAAGGTTGTAGCAGCCTCCCGCAACCAATCTTCCTTTGCAAGTGTAGGAAAATAGGACTTGTAGGCTCCTTCCAAACCGGCTGCTGCCTCCTGCAAAGAGTTTGGTTGCTTTGCATTGCTCATATTTCGCTTGATGCGCACCAGTCCGGGGCCATTCATCTCCGGGCCCACATCATTCAGGATGACTGATTTCATGATGCCCGGGCGCGCGGCTGCCAGAACCATGGCGATCAGGCCACCACGAGATGTCCCAAGCAGATTCACATGCTCAACCCCAATCGCAAGCAGCCCGTTGATAACATCCTCTGTCTCTTTGAAGATCGAGTAATTTTCGCTGTTGCGATCATAGTCAGAGCGCCCGCGGCCTCTGTAGTCTATGGTGATTACTCTCCTTTGTCCGCCATGCTCACTGGCCAGAAAGGTTGCGAGACTGTCAAAATCATCCGAGTTTCTGGTCAGACCCGACAAACACAAAAGGGGTGTATGATCGTCGTTTCTCCAGCCATATTTGCGGCCATAAAGGTTCAATCCATCTGAGGATGAATAGTTGAATTCTTGATATTGGGGGTTCATTTCCTGACCTGCGCTCGCTGCCTAGAGCGTTTCGAGGCTATGTGTAGCCTAGAGAACGCGTTATCGTGCTGAATTTGTTTACGCATTTGAGCCCAATCGTTTCTGATTGAACTAAAATTGCTCTAGCCTACGTGTGTAGGCAAAATTCAGATATAGTTCAACGCCTTCCGCGGGTCAGATCTGTGGCAATTGACAAACCATGTCCGTCAATGCGAGCCTTGTACACCTGATAATTTTCCATCACACGCTGAACATATTTTCGGGTTTCTGTGAACGGAATTTTTTCCACCCAATCAACGACAAATTCGAGGGGTTTTCCGCGGGGGTCACCAAAGCGCTCGATCCATTCACCAACGCGTCTCGGTCCTGCATTGTAAGCGACAAAAGTCAGCACATATGATCCGTCGAACTCCTTCAGTTGTTCGGATAAATAAGCGGTGCCCAGAGTTGCATTATAACCTGCGTCCCGTGTCAGACGCTTGAATGAATATGTGTAGCCATTTTTACGGGCCACCGCTTTTGCTGTGCCCGGTAACAATTGCATCAAGCCGCGCGCATTTGCTGGTGAAACTGCCGCTTTGTTGAAGGTACTTTCCTGCCGGGAAATTGCATAGGCAAGCGCTCGGTTTTTATTGCTGATTTTTGCTGAACCGGGAATGGCGCCTATAGGCCATGCCAGTGTATCGACAGCTAGCCGTCGATTGTCAGCGATTTTTCCGACTTGCAGAGAAAGGGTGAAGTCGCCTTTACGCTCCGCATCAGCCGCCAGAAGGGCCAGCTCACCTGGTGATGTTAGCTTCTTTGCAAGATGTCGGTAGAACGCCGCTGCCAAACCATCCTGTTTCACCACCTCAAGCCGCTTGATTGCGAGAACTTCCTCGCGAGCAGCATATCGGGCCCGTTCGGCCTGGGTGGGCTTGGGGTTGGATATTGAAAGACACTGTACACCAAGGGCGTGCGCTGCCAATTGTCCATAATAGGTGCCGCTGTAACGAGCTGCTTTTTGGTAGTGTTCCTTTGCAGCATTACCGGAACTCGCGCGCCCCAGCCAATAATGACCGCGCGCTTTGCTACGCGGGATCGTGGCATGATCCAGAATGCGGGCAAAGTGTTTGCGAGCTGTCGCCGGATCGCGCAGTTTTCGCAATGCGTAAAACCCGGCATGAAATTCGGCATCAATGATGTCACTTGCGGATTGGGCAGAATGATTGGCGGCGATCTCGTATGCAGACGACACATCGCCAAGTTCAGACAATTTGCGAGATACTATCCGGCGTTCGACCCACCATTCGCCTGTGTCGATCAACAAGGAAGGATCCAGTGGGGCATTCTTGAGAAGCGACTTCGCCAGAGGCCAATTCTCGCTACGCCTTGCATATTCGATGCGCGCGAAAGTATACCCGATATCCTTTTTTGACGACGGAGCCACGCCAAGAATGAGCTTTCTGGCATTGCTGCTTTTCCGGATGGCAGCTGCCCTTGCTTTTGCCAGGCTGACTTGCTCGGCTTTCGCTGCCACTCGTTCAGCTGCGCGAACCCTGTCATTGTAAAACAATTGATGCATGCGGTAGCGATGGTCTTCGCGTTTCAGGACATTTCCAACCGAATTGAGGATGTCTTTTTCCAGCTTTCGATCCAGTATTTCCTGACGCCAGAATGGTGCGATGACAGTCCGTGCCTTTGTTGTATTGCCTGAGTTCTTGTATGCAAGCGCCAAAGCAATTGCACCCTCAACCGTGCGAGGAGCTGAATACTGAAAGTGTTTGATGATTTCCGGTTGTCCGGAAAGTTCATTTGCCAGAGCACGTTCTGCATTGTTTGCCAAATTAATCTGACCGGGCCAATCTGGCAGGTCGTTGGCAATAGAAGCAATGGTTCCGGACTTGACGCCATCTCTGCCAGAAATGCCAATCGCCCAAGCAAGCAGTTTGCGATCAAGCGACCCGGATTGCATACCCGCTCTTATGCCAAGTGCGCGATTGATGTCGCCATCTTCGAGTGCTGAAAATCCTTGTGACAGAGTTCCATTTACTGGCGTAACACGATTTTTTACATTGCTTGCAACAAGACCTGTAACATTTGAAACCGTACTGATACTGCCGGTGGAAATCGGATCTGGCCTTGGGATGGGGACCGGAACGCGTTCTATCAGAAGTTGTTCAATGCCTTGCGATGAAGCAGGAGATGATGACGCTGCCATAAGGCTAGCTGCCATCAATACCGAACGTGTCTTTTTCCAGTATACAAACCACATGCTTTGATAGGATGCCCATCTGCCACTTCTGTTCACAGATTAAGCATGAAAGTGGTGAAAATTGGTTAAATTGCATCGGAATATCCAAGGTGTGTTTATCTCTTGCGTGAAAACCAAAGCGCGGATAAGTTCCGCGCGTTCAAGTCAGTATTTTTTTTGGAGTTTGAAATGTTTAGAGGATCGATGCCGGCGCTTGTCACACCGTTTGACGGAAGTGGCGCATTCGACGAAAAGGCATTTCGTGAGCTGGTAAAGTGGCAGATATCTGAAGGCAGTCACGGACTTGTGCCTGTCGGTACAACCGGTGAGTCTCCCACACTTTCCCATGAAGAGCATAAACAGGTTGTCGAAATCTGCATCGACGAGGCGAAAGGCAAGGTTCCTGTAATCGCTGGCGCTGGTTCAAATAATACCGATGAAGCCGTTGATTTTGCAAAGCATGCGGAAAAAGCAGGCGCCAATGCGGTCCTGTCCGTTTCACCTTACTACAACAAGCCGAACCAGCGTGGCCTTTACGCCCATTTTGCAGCCGTGGCAAAAGCCATTGATATCCCTGTTGTCCTGTACGATATTCCCGGTCGCTCAATTGTGGAAATCAGCGTTTCAACGATGAAAGAATTGAATGCCGATTGTCCGAATATCATTGGTGTCAAGGACGCGACGGCTAACCTCGGCAAAGCCACCGAAGAACGCGTTGTGATCGGTGAGAACTGGGTGCAACTTTCTGGTGAAGATGTGACCGCTCTTGGATTTAATGCGCATGGAGGGCAGGGCTGCATTTCAGTAACGGCTAATGTTGCGCCGCGTCTTTGTTCCGAGTTTCAGGAAGCTACGCTGGCAGGTGACTATGCAAAGGCGTTATCGATCCAGGATCGCCTGGGGCCGCTACATAAAGCGCTGTTTATTGAGCCCAGCCCTGGCGGTGCAAAATACGCGCTTTCTCTGCTTGGCAAATGCGAAAACGTGCAACGTCTTCCGCTGGTTCCGATCTCAGAAGAAACTCAGTCTACCGTTCGTGACGCCATGGCGCATGCTGGCCTTCTGAATTAAACTGGGCCAAGAGACGAAAAGAAGTGTGATTGTGAGATGGCTCCCAAGAAAAAGGATAGCAGCAACGGCAAGCTGATTGCCGACAATCGCAAAGCACGTCACAATTTTGAATATCTCGAAACCTTCGAAGCCGGCCTGCAACTGACAGGCACCGAGGTGAAGTCGTTGCGCAATGGTAAAGCCAATATCGCGGAGAGCTATGCAACTGAGGAGCAGGGCGAGATCTGGCTGATCAACAGCTATATCCCCGAGTACCTCGAAGGTAATCGCAACAATCACAATCCGCGTCGGCGTAGAAAGCTCTTATTGCACAAGCGTGAAATGGCAAAACTGATCGGTGGTGTGCAGAAAGAAGGTCTGACCATTGTGCCAAACAGGCTCTATTTCAACGAGCGGGGTCTTGCCAAACTCCAGATCGTTTTGGCGCGGGGGCGTAAGGCTCATGACAAACGTCAGGTATCCAAACAGCGAGACTGGAACCGGGAAAAGGCCCGTCTGATGCGAGAGAAGGGATGACGCCCAATGCATCCAAATCCGGCTTTCAGAAAAGAGACTGAAGATCGCAATATTGCATTTGCCAGAGAACGTGCATTCGGGGCCCTTGCAGTGAATGCAGCTGATGGGCCCCTGCTAAGTCATATTCCGTTTGTCCTTTCGGAAGATGCAAAAACTGTTGAACTGCACTTGGTGCGTTCGAACCCCATCTTGCGACTTCTCGAAGAACCATTGGATGCCGTGATCGCGGTGGTTGGCGGCGATTCATACGTTTCACCCGATTGGTATGAAGTTGATGATCAGGTCCCCACCTGGAACTACGTTGCTGTCCACCTTCGGGGCAAATTGAGAAAGCTTCCACAATCAGACTTGCATGATGTTCTCAACAGGCTTTCTGCTTCCATGGAAGCGCGTCTGCTGCCAAAGAAGCCTTGGACAAGTGAGAAGATGGACCAGGAAATCTACGAGAAAATGCAGCGGCAGATCGTGCCGGCTTTGATGGACGTAGTATCTATCGACGGCACCTGGAAACTCTCGCAAAATAAGCCGGATAAAGTTCGTATACGTGCAGCGAAAGAGGTTCAAATTAATAACATGGGCAGTGAGACAAAACTGCTCTCAGAACTTATGAAGGATGTGGAAAGCTAAGTGAATTTGTGTCCAAAGCTTTCCTGAACACATTTTCAAACATGGCTTCGGTCAACCTGCCAGTGTTTGTGTTGTAACGTGAGCAGTGGTAACTCGATATAATCCGTATTCCATCAATCACTGTTTCCAGTTCATGGCCGAATGGATGTTGTGAAATTTTTCCACCCATCGCCCGAACAGTTGAATCGTGCGAAATCTTGCCCAGAGTTATGATCGTTTCAAGTGCCTCAAAACGTGCAATGGTTTTCTGCAAAAACGGCCTGCATTGATTGATTTCCGCGCCAACCGGTTTGTTTTGGGGTGGTACGCATCGAACGGCATTTGTAATTGCACAATTGATCAGTTCCAAACCGTCATCAGCGTTGCCGCCATAGTTTCCTGATGTCAGATTGAATTTTGAAAGCGTTGCGTAAAGCAGGTCACCGGCAAAATCACCTGTAAAGGGCCTGCCTGTGCGGTTGGCCCCTTTGAGCCCGGGAGCAAGGCCAACAATCAACAAACGTACGGTTTCATCGCCCGCAGCAGCCCAAGTGTCCACAGGGGCATTGTGCCAATCAGGATATTTCACTCGATTGCCATCGATAAAAGTCTTGAGGCGGGGACAAAGACCGCAATCGCGATCTGGATCAAACGAAGTCTTTTTAGACATCAGTCGTCGTAGAACTCGTCGTCTTCATTGTCGTCGGTATCAAAATTCGGTTTTTCAGACGGGTCACGTCCGATTTCCTTTTTCAACGTATTCAGTTCGACAAAATTATCTGCCTGGCGGCGCAGGTCATCAGCGATCATTGGTGGATTGGTTGCAACCGTAGACACAACACTGACTTTTCGGCCTTTGCGCTGCAGAGCCTCTACGAGCGAGCGAAAATCCCCATCGCCGGAAAACAACACCATATGGTCAACCGTTGAGGAAAGCTCCATCGCATCGATGGCTAATTCCATATCCATATTGCCTTTGACCTTACGGCGGCCCGTTGAATCTGTGAATTCCTTGGTGGGTTTAGTAACAACTCGGTAACCATTGTAATCCAGCCAATCGATAAGGGGCCGAATTGACGAATATTCCTGGTCTTCAATCAATGCCGTATAATAATAAGCACGCAGCAGATAGCTTTTTTGCTGAAAAAACTTAAGCATGCGCTTGTAATCGATATCAAATCCTATTGCTTTCGAAGTTGCGTACAGGTTTGCTCCATCAATAAACAAGGCGACCTTTTCCCGTTGGTCAAACATTAAAATTTCTCCTGAAATCAATCACGTATGAACTAAAATCGGTGATCTATCTTGTTTGAAAAACATATGATACCGCGTTTCAATCGCCATCCAAAGTTTTTTAAATTTAACGTGATCATTCCATTATCAGCAAACCTTGTGTCAGTTTTTGGATGGGTGCGAATTTCCTTGTATTTAGGGTAGTTCTGCGTTACTTACGC
>JAAUYH010058568.1_pt1 | contig 11823 bp, 7 predicted proteins | sample 7278061 | NCBI WGS metagenome assembly JAAUYH01 (sample SAMN14350203, study PRJNA611818) | marine sediment metagenome | isolation source: surface marine sediment (0.6m) | place: French Polynesia: Moorea | collected 2018-08 | reverse complement strand
TCGGTCGTTGTATTGACCGTCGCGCGGTAGATTCCGCTGGTCGATACGGTCGATGCCATCAGCGGCCACAGGTTCCACCTTATTGAGGCGAACGATGCCGTTGCGCTCGACATATTGCACGTTCCTATCAGCGCGGACAGCGCGCAGATCCTCGTCGGTCAGGTGCGCGGCAAAGCCGGAAATGACCGAATACTGGCGCATCACGCTACTATTCTTGCTCAGCAGCATTCCCGCCATTGCGGCCTGCGTGCTCACGTTGTTGTTGAAGACAACGATGTACTCGCCGTCCACGGCTTCAATGTCCGCACCGAGTAGCGGAGCTTCCTTGCTCGCAACCGGCAGGGCGTCGTCATCATCCGACATGATGCAGCCGGCGACGAGAGATTGACATAGCAACAGGGTCGTCCCCCAATGAATCGATTTATTCATATGATTTCAAATCTTTCTATTTTTCGGTTTGGTGTTTAATATCACAAAAACATGACGATACCACTATCGCCAAACCATCATTGCGCCATCGACGGCGCATATCGATCGAGCTGCCCGTGAAGCAGCGGATCGATATATCGGCAGTCGGTGTTCAGACCGAAGGCGCACTCGGGGATGACGGTATCGATGAGGTCTTCTATCAGGCTGTCATCCATCGTCTCCGCCAGCATTTGATTGCGGAAATGGACAAACATCCCCAGCAAGATTGGACTGACGAACGACGACTGTGCCAAGGCGAAGTCACTCCGTCCCATGCCGTATTGCAACGTGAGGCTGAGTGGACGTTGCTCGCGGCAGCCCATGAAGTAGTCACAGCCGCTGTTCACCCATACATCCGCATAATCGGCGTTGGGCTCCGGGAACCATTCTCCGGGCACTGTCGTCTGCCCCTCTGGCGGAACGTCGACGCCCGGATACTGAAACACACCGACGCGTAGCCGGTTGGGAAAGCCAATGGGATCGTACTGATCAAAGGGAGCGTCGGCGGCGCTGGGCGACGCCAGTGAGGCGTGGGCCGCAAACACCCCTTCGGTATTGAACAATGCATCAAAAATTGGCTGGTACGCGGCAAGGATTTGCCGCAAGACATCGTCGGAAGGAGGCTCGCTACCACATACCCGCGACCAGGGGCCGCGCACCGTCTCAATGGTGTAGCCCCAGCTCGCATTGATAAAGCGAATCTGATGCGCCGCGAACAACGCGCGCAGATCTTGAGCAAACCGTTGCGCATGGGCGCGCAAGGGCTCCACATCAACCTCGCCCCCTTGCTCGCCGATCGCACAGACCACATCGGGGATGGATTGATGAAACGTCAGTCGGTTGATGTCGAGAAATACGATGGGGGTTTGCGGAATTAAATCCGCGATGATGTTAAAAACCGCTAGTCCGTGCGTGCCCACCACAGGTACGCTCTGGCCGTAAACCTCTTGCAACCGCGGTAGCAGCTCATCAAACGACTCGGACGGAATCGCTGGCGCCGATGCGAACCCAGTGACGATCTCACCAAATACCTGCGGCAACTCCCAGCTCATCGGCGTCGAGTCGATGGTTCCATCGCCCTGGACCGTATAGAATCCAAGCACGCGGTTGCGATAGCGCAGCATCTCCACCGAGGGCGCCAGAAAGTCGGTAATCAATACCGCTTCTCTCTGGTCAAAAACTGCGTCGACGTACGCAGGACCGGCCGCAAACGTGTCCCTGGCGCAGTTGGAAACATCCTCGCTGTCGAGAAAACAGGTATCAGTATTGATGCCTACGAACGCCGCATCGATGCGTCGCTGGAGTAGCTCGGAGGGATCGCGGAGTATGTCCCGCCAGTTTGTAGGGCCAATCGGGGCCGCATCAGGGTCCGCGGTCGGTGCATCGACTGGCAGCGCATCAACCGGCAGCGCGTCGGTTAGAGGCGCGTCGATCGACCAGACCGCATCGGTCTCGTTGCCCGGTGAAAGAGGGTCTCCACAGCCAACGAGCAAACCGAGGAGAACAAGCCATATACCAGATTTTATACACATAATGATTGAATAGTTTCGGTGGATGTAACGAAGCGACCCCCGGCCCCGACGCTAGCGCCGACGCCGACGCCGACGCCGACGCCGACGCCGACGCCGACGCCGACGCCGACGCTGGCGCTAGCACCGGGGCCGGCGCTAGCGCCGACACCGGCTTCAGCGACGGAGTCTAATCGACTCCATCTCACTCGCCAATGTACTTTGCCAGGCCAAATCGCCGACGAGAACTCCTTCTGCCGCGATCACATGCTCCTGTGGGGTATCGACGTCCACAGAGAAATTGTAGACATCGGCCGTGGTCGCTTCACGCGAGATCGACTCGATAGTAACCTCGCTCCCGTCTACGCCGATAAACGAATCACTGCTCGCAACCTTCTCGGCGGTCACGATGCGCCCATCCGAAAGAACCATGGCATGGTGCGAAGTGACGCGGAGCTTGCGTCCATTACTCAATTCGAATACGTACAGCGGCGGCTCTTCAGGCCCAACTGACATGCGCTCGATCGACCGACTACTCAGCTGGGGAGACGACAGAAGAGCATTGGCATCCAGACTGAACAACTCGTGCTCCATACCGATCATCTTCGCCGCAAGCCACGCGCCAGCACCGTCTTTATCCACGGTGAGAATCTCGCTATTTTCCTCGAAACAGCCAACCGGACATACCGACAAGATGCTGGGAAACCCTTCACTATTGATGGCGCACCAACCGTTGGACACCAACCAGCAGTAGGCTGAATCCGTCAAAAGACCAGCTTCCAGCGCGCGATCGTTATGTTCCTGGCAGACCGATGCGGGGAGGCCAGCGCCGCAGCGCGAATTCTCGGCCGCTTTGCATTCGACCATCCAATCCTCTGCCGGCACCGGCAGCGCATACGGACATGTTGCCCCTGGTGATGAGTCCCCAGGGACAGAGGCGCAATCTGGCCCCGACGGTGGCGGCGGCGGTGGCGGTGGCGGTGGCGGTGGCGGTGGTGGCGGTGGATTAATCGGATCACATTCGACCAACATCGCAGCATTACCATCAGTAGACGCCATGTCGAACTGAACCGCTTCGATGGGGCATAAGAATCGCTCATTAAACGATTCTTGCGCCTGTGCATATGCATGCGCGGATACAGCCACACACGCAACCAATACGGGCGCCACTACTAGCTTTTTCATTCGTGAGTCCTTTCTATCTGTTATATTTCCATTGCTAATCAATGGTTTAACTTTCTGGAAAAATCTCTTTGAAGCGCGCTTCTGCGACTTCTATGCCCTCGCTCTTCCACAGCACAGAGAAAACGGTTTCAAAGTAGATCTGCTTCATTTCTTGCGACAGGTTGCTGTCATATCCAAGGGTGCGAATCATCTCTGCATCCAGCTCCGTCGGTGACACAATTCCGGCATATGCTGTCAACAAGCCGCGAAAATCCTCGCCGCGTCCCCGGTCGAAGCCCTCATCGGATATGAGCCCGCGATGGACAGCACCGACAGCGTGTTTGAGCAGCTCTTGATGTTCCTCGCTCCCCTTTGCGGCCTCCTCCATGACGAGGATTGAAAAATAGCGGGCCTCTGCTTGCTGCTCGCCAAACGCCTCGCGGGCAAAGCTGGGGTCGGTCGCGATATGATGGACGAGCTCCAGCGCTCGCGGCGCAGTGAGCAAACGCCGTGCTGCATCGGTGCGTTGCTCGTGCGTATGAACGAGGCCACGTACCGCCCACATCTCGTCAAAGACTTCGTGCGCGAGCGTAACGGTCTCCCCCGGATATCCCAGCCGCTCATCGATTGCAGGCGTCACCTGCCGCGATCGCTGTGCGGCCACCGCATTTGCCCGTGCTTTAAGGCGCGCCATCGCACGACCGAGTCCGGCCTCTGCAGCGACCGCCGGACCGCCACCACCCCGACCATCAGCACCAATCGGCGCTGTGACCTCTGCGCCGTCATACCCTTTACGGTCCGCCTCTTTACGATCCGCAGTACCGAGCACCAAGAAGATTCCGCCCGCTGAAAGTAATATACTGGTCAGCAATACCAAAGCGAAGCGAAATCGAGAAGTCTGTCGTTTTGCTGTCATATCTAATACCGTGGCTTTTGTGTGCGAATGACTGAACGTTATTGAGAAACCGCGAATGGTTACGTCGAGCGATGCTGAGGCGTCAGGCTGGCGAGATGTCAGCTCGGCGTACGGGCGGCTATAACTGGGGAGTTATGTTTGCGGAAGCCCTTAGCGGCGCAACGCGATGGAGTTGAGCTCGCTGACCAGCGTGCTCTGCCAAGCGAGATCACCGACCAGGACTCCTTCAGCAGCAAGAATGTGTTCCTGTGGTGTCTCTACATCGAGAAAGAAATTATATACATCCGCGTCGGTGGGCATGCGATGGATCGACTCGACCAATACATCATCGCCATCAATGGATACAAACACGTCACCCTCGACGACCTTCCGCGCCTCGACCACGCGTCCATCCGATAGGACCATTCCATGGTGCTGCGTAACCCGTAGTTTATGACCATTGCTAAGAGAGAACACATACAAATCGGAGTCCTCATCACCGTACGCCATCCGCCTGATGGAGCGACCGTCGAGCCTTGGCGATGACAGCAGCGCATTGGCGTTGAGACCGAAGAGTTGATGAGTCAGCCCTATCTCTTTGGCCGCCACCCATTGCTCACTGCCGTCTGCGGCGACAGCGAGAATCGCAGTGTCTTGCTCAAAGCAACCCACGGGACAGATAGCGACGATCATGTGTACACCATCAATGTTCACGGCGCAGTAGCCGTTCGCCTCCAGCCAGTCATAGGCGTCCTGACTCAGCAAACCGTTATTCAGGGCCCGCAAATTATTCTCGCGGCATAGGGCCGGCGGCAGCCCACCACCACAACGACTCGAATTGGCGCCAGCGAGGCATTCGACCTCGGCCTGCAGTGCCGGAATCGATAGCGCACCAGGGCACTCCCCCTGTGCAGACGCGTTCGCAGAACTGAATAACATGAACATGGATGCAATAATTAGAGATAGATTTTTCATTTGCTTACCTTTCATTGACTCGAAATCACCGTTCCGTGAATGTGCCAAATAGGCACTAAACGACCCTTGGTCTGATGGTCACGTCTGATGGCCAATTCAACCACTACAATGAGAGCGTTGACACTACTCGCGGCATTAAAGCAAGACATATGCCACCACCATTGAGCATCCAACTTAGCGAAATCAGGTCTGCAGCAGCGAGAAAACCCCACTCGCCGCGCGCTACACGACGAGCAGAGTGGCGCTACAGAGAGTCGCTTTCATTATCTTCGCCACCTCCACTCCCCGTTGTCATAGATTATACTTGACAATTCTATGATTAGTGTATCAGCGCTACTTTGGTTGTGGCATAGAAAAACCCGTCATCGATTGGTTATGTCAATCGATGACGGGTGTTGAGGCGCTCAGCTACGTAAGCGTGATGAGGGCGCTAGATGCTGGCCCCCTATGAGCAATCAATCGAATTCTAATTTTACAGTGTCGACCAAGTTCGGTGGCGCATCATCCATACACCCTCCCATCACGGCCCGCAATTCTCGAGCCGACTTTAGTAGTACAAGCGCGTTCTCATCGAGCCCAAGGCGCTTCTTCGATGTTGTTTTCTGGTCTTTCTTCATAGCGTTTCGTCTTCCCTTTGTTACATAAGTGAGTTGAACGGTTTGGGACGTAGAACCCGAAAGGCCGGGTTCTCCAGCAATTCGGAGGCGATGTCTAACACCCTTTGACGCTCGTCGGTCTCCATAGCGTATTCCTTCTCAAGTTCTGCCAATAAAGCAGTTCTCGGCACGCCCCTGAGCAAGTGCCCCATGATCTCACCTATCCCATTGAGCCATTTGGTTGAAGCCGTTTCGCTGACTCGCTTGAGCAGCTCAATGGAGTGATTTCTGATCCATTGACCGGGATCTTTGGTATCGACCAACTCAGAGGTAGCATGTAGTAATGCATCGAGATCTTGGCACACGTGCATCAGACTCAGGAACGTACGTAACTGTCGCCGCTCGTCGGGCACTTGCCTCCGTTGCTCGCAGAGATACAGCCTAGACTGTAAGTCTCTAGATGACTCGAATAAGTATTCGAACACTTCGCCATGCATTTGCCCTCCAGCATCGCGCATTTCATGCAGGATTTCGTCACAGGTCCAAGAAGTCTGGGCGTAGCGGAGTGCTTCAAGAGATACAAATATATCTTCATGCCCCGCCATGCGAATTAAGCGTTCTCGGTGCTGCAACGGATCGGCATCGCGGAGGAACGTGAGTAATCGAATATACTCTTTTATACACCCTGGAACACTTTCGTCTGCCCAGTGCCGTACAGCGACCGTAGGTCGCAAGTACCACATAGACGTGGCATCGTACAGTCGCCGCGACCTAACCGAAATAGTCAATGCTGTTTTGGTAATATAACTGAGTCCATGGATGAATGACGAACCGGGCTCGATCAACTGCGCATCGCCCGCTTGCATCAAGCGGACAGTTTCTTGCTTGACCTCGCCTATCATCAGCCCTCGACACACGGTAGTGGTGGGCTGAAATGAGTACGTTCCAGCGATACACGTACCCTTGAGAATCCTATATGCACCACCCCATTCGTGATGATGTAGTGCAATATCACCATCTTTCCACAGGTGGAGATGGACGGTGAAGCGCGGGTTCTCATACACCGTCAACACATTCTTCGCGACATGATTTCTAATTGGCGTCTGAGACCCCATGAGCCGATCGAAGAGTTGGCGCTGGGCCGTCGGTGTCGTCAGATCAGATTCAACAAGTGCATGGGCGGCAATTTTGGGAAATTCCGCCTCGCGAAACCCCTTCGCGGCCCACTTTGCCTCTAGATTTTCGGCGAGATCATTGATAATCCCCATGAGCATTCTCCTGTGCATACCTCATACCAAGGTAGCCAACGTATGTGTTCCCAGTTAAATGTTTCTTATGATTGCCTACTCAACCCCAAAAAACTCGCAGCAGCAGGGGCGGCATAGTTGTCTATGCACGTCGGTACCAATCAGTCGATAGGTTTTTGCGCATCCGTACGATGGGTTGAGCCCTCATAGACCCATTACTTGGATAGTCCCTGCGCTCTCGAATGCATGAAATCCCATGCGCGTAGCGCTGCATCATATCCAGCAGTTACCAACGTCTGCCCTGCGCCTAGAAAATGGATGTAATAGACCGGGCTTGAATGCTCGCGATGGACACGTACGCTTCTGTCTACAAGCTCAAGTACTATGACAGAGCCATCTTCCCGACCTGCAGCCAAGTACGTTCCCCCTACGGAGAGAGCGACACTGACAACCACGCTACCGAGGCCGTTTATCCGGTATAACTCGCCAGATTCGTAGTTCAACGCATAGGCACTATCGTCCTCAGCAAAAGCGACGATCGGTGCCTCCTTGGCCTTCTCAGCTAGTCTCACTTCTGCCTCAGAGGCGTAGAGAGTCTCCGAAACTGCGTTCTCCATGCGATGAACTCCAGCATGGTCGGCGAAAATCGCCTCCGTAGGCGATGCAAAAAGCAGCTTGGTCGCACCTTCCACAACGCCGACGTACGTAGTGGTGGCAGACGTCGGCGTATAGACATGAACTTGGCCATTGGCTAATAAGACCCCCACATGCGGCATATACGCCCCCCCGGTTAGTCCCAAAATACGGGTTGAAAATCTCGCCAACTGCGTCGGCGAACGCTCTCCGAGTCGCCATGAATACAGGTTTCCACTGCTTGTCGCCAAGGCAATCGCGTCGATGCCGATTTGCTCGATTGCAACAATGTCGTCATGTTCGTGGCCAAAGTCGACGATGTCTTCAAATTTAGTGGCCTGACGCGAAGCGCGGATCTTGTGGTGTGCTTCAATATATACCAGTGTGTCATCTTCGAGAAATACCAATGGAGCCACTTGCACGCCCTCTGTTACCAACGTTTCTAGCTGCTCACCAGATTCATCTGCGACAAGAATCCGGTATTCGGTATCTAGTGCGGCAACAAGCCGTCCGCTTGGAGAGGCGGACACTGCCATCGCAGGAGGTGTGAGCTCTATGAGCTTCCGTGTCTGTGGACGAGGGAGCTCCCACAATTTGACATGTCCAACCCTATCACCAGTAACAAGACGCCGCCCGTCTGGGGAAAACGCCAGAGCCCGGATCGCGCGTGAATGCCCTTTGAACGATCGCGAATGGCCGTTGGGCTCCCATAACCGCAGTCCCCCAGATATATCCGCGGAAGCGAGGACAGTTCCCTTAGGTGCCCAGCGCAGTCTCGTCACTGGGCTACTGTGTCGTACTGTCGCAACTAGCTCCAAGGAGGAGTTTAGAGCTGCAGTTTGGCGAAACTCATCCCCGGACGGAATTCGTTGCTGCGGCACTAATTCGAAGATGTGTACGTCTCCCTCGATGCTGCCGATTGCGAGTAGGGTGGAGTCCGGTGAGAATGCCGCCTCTTTGACGTAACGCGGCAGTATATCTAAACGATGCTCGGCGCTGCTGCGAAGATCGACCAGAATCATCTGATCACCAGCAGAATTTGACAGATAGAATCGTCCATTTCTGGAGAATCCAGAGATATTGCCAATCGCCGTACTCGGTGCGCATGTCGTGCGCCTGATCGAATTCCACGCATTGAGATGTCGTATTGTCAATATTCCTTCTGCGTCACAGATGGCGATAAAATCATGGGCTTTGGCGATATCGATACGAATAACCTGCTGGTCTTCATACATCCTTTTTCTGAGTTCACCATTAGAGGCCCGCCAGATAGCGAGTCCTCCATCACCATGTGTGGTAACGATCTCGTCTGGGCCAATGAAGCCGGCATCGGCGACATGGCCTGGCACCTTTAACGGAGTGACCCGACCGTCTTCGGTACGGACGACCGATGTGCCACCTGACGTATGGCGCGAGACAAATGCATCACCGCGCGGAGAAAGCGCAACGTCTTTCCAACCGATTTTGTGTTCAACGTCGCTCCAGGTTGCCGATTCGATATCGTAGATTCCGGTTACGTTTGCCCGAACCTGTGCGAGCAAATAGCGCTCACTGAGAAGGGCTACCGATGTCACCATACTACCGAAAGAGCGTAAATGTTGCGGCACCCCCCGGGTAAAGGCATCAGCTGTGATATCGCGTACTCGATCCCATTCATCGCCATTGTAGTTCCCGAGGTGTTCGAGTGCTGCACTCGGATTGGTCGCAAGAGCACTGGTGGCATTGGCTAAGACAAGTCGGTTGCGCTCCTTGATCGCACGGCTTTCGGCACCGCGAGCAACTGTCCGTTCCTTACGTGCAGTCGCCCGCTCTTCACGCGCGACATCGCGTTCCTTGACGATTTGATTGACCCCGAGCACGGCCATCGTCGCCAATACCACAGCGGCAACTAAGGCTGTGATAACGAGCGTTCGGTATCGCAAAACCCATCGACGCACAAGTGAACGCAGCGAGTATTGGTGAGCTTGCACGAGCTTGCCATCCTGAAAGCGCCGTAAGTCCTCGGCAAACGACCTCGCCGTCGGGTAACGACCAGCTAGGTCGAACGACATCGCTTTGTCGATAATGGCGACAAGGTCCGGCGGCATCATCGGATGGAGGGACTTGGTTTGTGAATGTGCAATCGGTACGGGGTCAGATTGCCACGATTCCGCCCGTGACGTAGACCTGGGCGGTTGACCAACAAGAACGTGATAGAGGATGGCGCCTAGTGCATAAACGTCTGTTCGTTCGTCGACCGAGTCTCCCCGTCCCTGCTCGGGTGACATGTACGATGGCGTTCCCAGAATATCACCGGCCGAAGTCAGTGCATAGCGGGCAGGGGTATAGCATGACGAGGCTTGCTCTCCGATGACGTCGTGTTTTCGATTGAGGTCTTTGGCGATTCCCCAATCGATCACAATAGTTTCACCATAGTCGCCGATAATAATATTGGATGGCTTAAGATCGCGGTGAATGATTCCTTTACTGTGAGCGTACGCGATCGCGTCAGCCACTGCCAGAACATGTGTGATCAATGCAAACCGCTCCTCTCGACTACTGGTCGCAGCAATTCGCTCTTTCAGGGAGCGACCGGACACCAGCTTCATCGTATAAAACGGATCTCCGTCAGGCCAGCGTCCGGCATCGTAGAGTGGTACAATGCCGGGATGCTCGAGGCGTGCAGTGATCTTCGCCTCGCGGACAAAGCGTTCTTCAGCGCGGCTCGGTCGAAGCATTTCTTTGATAGCAACCGTTCGCTCTAGCTCAGTATCGTATGCTTTGAACACGCGACCCAAACCGCCGCGTCCATGTTCGCCTTCGATTGTATAACGATGCAGATCGCGAACTGGCAGATGGTTATGCGCATTGGGATTCTCGAATGGCACCTCATCGCGCTGTCCCCCCGTCTGCGTAGCCTGTTCAGTCCTGGACGGGGTTGCCGCCATCGTTGAGCGCTCAGCACCTTTGACGTGCTCGTTGGAGATCTGTGCCTCTGTCTGAACAGTTTGCTTCATGTTCCACGCATCGCGACTCATTCGACAATACTGCTCGCACTGCAGACCGCGTGCCACTATTACGCCTAGCCATTTGTCTACTTTATGTACATTACTCGTAACCTTAGCCACAAAGGACCTGCGACAGAATACACATCAACTGATGAAGGTGCGCATGATCTCTCGTCTGTAGCAGCTTGTCGCGCAACGCTGATACGGTTGCACTGCTGTATGATCGTCAATGCTTACCGGGAGCTACAGGCCCTTGTTGCACCAGGTATCAGAGCTGAATTTTCTACACTCGACGCCGTACCCTCACGGGAGCCATCGATGAACAAACCCACTAACGACGTGTACATAATCACTATTTGATAAATGCAAGTATGCTAGATCACGAACATTCGGGCAAGGAATACGCGCGGCCACAATGAATGCTCAAGTCCAGCGAAGGTCTGCGGCAAGTACGTGACGGCAACGAGAATAGCGGCGGCGGCTGAAGCCGCCGCCGCTATGGCGATGAAGCCACGGCCGCCCAGCCATGAGGTCGGGGGCGACGCGGGCTACGATGGCTTCTGCTGACCGGAGGACCGGTGGGGGGCGGAGACTCGACAGCCACCGCGTGTGCATACGAAGCCAGCGCACGAGTGTCAAGAGATGCCTGGACCTGAATACACGAGTAGGGTTAGAAGGGAGTGGGGGAATCGTGCCGGCCCAGGCAAAAACAAACGGGGTACAGAGAGAAAGCGACAGAGCGACGGGGCCCTTAGCGACCCAGGCACTCGCCGTGGGCTTTTTCCACCCGGGACAGGCAGCGCGCTTCTTTCGACACCAGGCGACTAACCTGCGACGGGTCGCTGACCGCGAGGACGGCATTGCCAAGGGCGTCACACACGCCAGCGCCATCAAAGATGACGTCACAGTCTTGTACCTCTTGGCATACGCCGGCAAAGTCGGCGGCCTTGTTCAGGCAATCCTGATAGCTGGAGATCAAAATGGCGCGGTCTTCGGCGATGTCACTATCTTCGGCGATTTCGAGAAGGTCATCACACGTGCGGGACTCGGCCACTTCAAAACAAGCGTCGAAGAAGTTGTCGGCAGCGCGGCGCTCTTCGCGCAGGCATTCGCGCAGATCGCGCTCGATATCCTCGAAGCATTCTTCAAAGGCATCGAGAAGGTCTTCCTGGACATCGGGGTCGCTGGCATCGCGTACGTCTTGCAACAGCGCCAGGCAATCGACTTCGCGATCGAGGATGTCGACACAGGAGCCAGGGGTTGGATCGACTTCTTGGCCGGGGTCTTGGTTGGGATCACCTTGGCCAGGGTCTTGGTTGGGATCACCTTGGCCAGGATCTTGGTTGGGAT
>JAAUYH010135272.1_pt1 | contig 11824 bp, 11 predicted proteins | sample 7278061 | NCBI WGS metagenome assembly JAAUYH01 (sample SAMN14350203, study PRJNA611818) | marine sediment metagenome | isolation source: surface marine sediment (0.6m) | place: French Polynesia: Moorea | collected 2018-08 | reverse complement strand
TTCATCTTCCGGAATCGTCGCTACTACGCCACCCGTTAGCTCTGTTTTGTCCTCACATACCACCACAAGATCTCCTCGGAGTCGATCCAACCACTGACATAAGCTCTATTACCGATGAAACTTGCTGGAATAGATTTGGGTAAGTTTATCAGACAGGAAACTTGAGAGATGAGGCAGAGTGATCATGTAGTATCACGAAGATTACGACATTACGAACAGAAAAGGTGCGACAATGATCAAGGATGAACACGATTCATTCATTCATCGCTATCACGAAGAAAATGACGAAGATTCCGTCGTCTCCAACCGTGTTTCGTATGAGCGGTGAAAGTGGCTGCGGAAAGTCTTTGGTAGAGCTTGGGCTGTAAATTTTTGCTCGGAAATGGAAAAATGAAAGCGCAGAGCTACTTACTGGGAGAACCTGGCTGTGGCTTCTGCTATTGGAGGGTGTATGGTACTGGCATGATTGTATTTAGAAGAAAGCGAAGGCGCATGAACGACGATACTATGCAAATGTTGGAACGTAGAGAATCAAGTATATCAAAGCAAAACGAGTTTTTTGAAGTAAGACTTGTGGTAGTATATGAGGTTTAATGAATGGGAAATCGCTTATGGCAACCATTGAAACAGGTATCGCTTCTCTATGACCATCTCGGACGAGATTGTACTTCGGGAGCATTCCGGCCAAGTTTTTTACTGTTGAATTATCCCAGCTTCCTCGTGTGCTTGACATATACCTACACCGACCGTCCCCAAAAAATAAAATTCCTAACACATATCAGCAATTATCTCGTGGTTCACGAAAGCGTGTTCGAGCAAGACCACCTTCCCTAGATGAGCAACACTCCTACTATACACGGAACAATGTTCTCAACTCTTGCAATTTTTTCGGAAAACCCGCCGGGCGTCACGCTGTCCAGTTCTTCGAAATGTTCTTACTGGACTTCGCAATGGTGCCATGGACCTAGCAGCCGCTAGTATTCTGCGTCTACGATCTATTGGGGCACCCTGCTAAAGCATCAATATGAAGAAAGAATTAGTGCAGCTCAACGAAATCCAGTGGATTTGGCCATGATGCCTGTTATTGCGACTAACAACCGAACTGTCCAATTTGCAAATATGCGCGTTCTCGGTGCAATTGCGCGAAGTACATACATTACTCGTTTCCGATTGGTCCAAATACTTTAGAACGCGACCAATTCTAACTCTGTGTCGGTTTTGTAAGCAAAGCTTACTCCGTTAATTCAAGTCAGACAGGTTTATTGACACTGTATTGTATCTTTTTCCGGGCATGGAATACCAATGTGCACATAATAAGTGCCTCTATTTTGGAATAGCAAAGCACTTATGGCTCGTGTTGAGAAAGTGTGCTTTTCGCAAGATACGATATTAACATATTCATGCGATCCTGTTCTCCAAACTTACATCAAATCACCTAGCCAAACCCCTCAATCTCTTGTTTTTGAGCTTGCAGACAAATGACATTCAAAAAGATTCCAAATTCACCCCACGGTTACTTTATGATGTCTCTTAGAGATTTTATTGGCACGAGCCAAAGCCCGAACTTCGATGGAGACAGAACTATCACTTTTGAAATACACGGTTTCAAGCGCAACGTTCGATTCATAGGTTTTCCAATTCGGTTTGCAGGGTCACGTACAGTGCATAATGCTCAAGGAGCAACGTTTGACGCAATGTCTATTGCTCGTATGCGCTCTCAAATAAGCCGACCGGATTCACTGTGTGTCGCAGTCTCCCGTGCAAGATGTAAAGACTCTTCGTTTTTTCTTCAAAGGATTTCGGATGAAGACATTTCACATTTCAGCCATGGGCCTCCGTTGGAATAGGATAACGAAATGGAGATACTCCGTAATATCGAGGGTTCAACTATAGAGGAACTTTGCTCAGCTTTTCCATTAGATGAAAAATTGGCGACGGTACGACATACTATAATTGAGGCTCAGAGAAGAGAGAAAGCGACACATTTATCAAGAAAAGCATTCGACGATGGGAAAGCAGCAGCGCTCATCTGTCGCTTAACTCGCTGCCCGGAGACAGTAGAACAATAATGAGCACAGCGTTCATGTCAGTACACTAATATCTGTCGCATTAAGGACACCGGTACTGCGCGTCTGGAAATTTGGCTTTCATATTCCTAAGCTCTGTCGCTGCATTCATATGGATATGCTGCATTCGTCGCCTCTCGCCATAATTCTGCGACTGATTCAGGAATGATCGAAATTGTTGGCTCTTGTGGTAATCAAGTTATGTCAACATGGCCTTCGGGCGAATGAATCTAGCTTTGACAAAGTTCGCTCTAGCCCTATGCTGCACATTGAAGTACGCTTGGTTCGCTTGTCGGATTTCTCCATCACGGCTAGTCTTCAATTCTTCGGTAGCGATTGCACGAACCAAGTCTGTTTCATCAAGTTGAGTTTCCCGGTCTCTTCCTCTATCCGTATCCTCGGCTCAGTTTGACTTGTTTTTCAAATCTTCAGTTTCATTTGATTCGGGGGACTGCAATTTTTTAGGAGGCTCTGAAAAGCACCTTGATATCACATCGTCTTCAGCATATTCATCCGGCAGCTTGTCATTGCCTGAATGTCTTTCCTGAGTGAGAAGTTATCACAGTTCGAGAACCTCCATACATGTGCTTCTGGGGAAATATTCGTCGTCAGAAGGCACCCTGACGGAGTTTGTATTATTCTCCCATCAAAATCGTAACGCGCCGGATTATGATCGTTCCAAATTTTTGTTCACTAAATTTAGCTAGATAAGCAAAAAACTAATAGTTTTGACAAACTCACTTACTCTGTACATATGCAATATGTATTCAACTTTGTTTCTGTAAAGGCTGAATTGAAATACAATTATTCTGGTCTGTTCGATAAATTTTTAAAGTATCAATATTAAATAACTGAACACTGTTTTTAACGACATCAGACGAATTTATTTGTGTTTTGAGTTCCTTGAAATTTTATAACAAAAAGCACATGAATTTTTTCCTGATCATTAATTTTGGATTTTCTATTTCATAGACCCTTCCTTAATTGTCAGAAATTTCTAAAAGCAGAAAGCTGTTCAACCGTTGTTTTCACAGCCACACTTTATAATTCAAAATACCAATCACTTGTCCTGAAATGCCAGTGCCGTAAATGAACAAAGCGGCATGGCGAAAATGATGAATTTTCTATGAATATTGTTCGCTGTTAATTCATTCCTTATATTAAGTCATCCAATTATTGTAGTAGATATCCAGCACAATACGTGGATAGTCGAATCTGTAATGGTTATGAACAACATTTTATTGTAGGTGTTACTTTCGTTTTTATTGCCCCTTTGCTTGTTTATGCACGTAGCACTGGAAGTGACCTTTCAGATACTTTATTTTAGGGATGAATTCCGGCGGACAAATGACCACCGATGTTCACGAAAAAAAATGGAAAATCTATTCCGAAACAATGCGGCCTTGAAAAAAACTTGCTCACGATCATTGACAACCGTTCGGCGCATTTTGGGGAAAAAACCGTGAACCGTCCGGTACCGTGACCGACAAGAAACAGAATGTCCGTCACCGTCCGAAGCACCAAAATATATCATAAAATTATTCAAAAATCAAGAATGAGTATGATAATTTATTTAACGCATAGAAGAAGCATCAGTTAGTCTCCAACAATTTTGTATTTTGTCCACCGAGATCCGACCAGTCAGAAATGATGGGATTCCGATGTCTGTTCATGCTCACAAAAATTCCGTCAATATCCGATCACACCCGAGCTTTTTGGTAATATCCGAGGACTGCATCGGAAAAATCCGACCGAATTCAGCCCTACTTTATTTATTGATCATCGATGTTTTGATCAAGTTCTATTCTACATGGTGCGATATCAACAATCATCAGACATAATGTCATTTCTGCTGCACATAAACATCTTGTTCCTCGCATGTATCCAGAGTGGTAGAGCCACCATACTTACATCTAATTTCCGTTGTCATGGGTAGAATAGTGGGTGCATACGGGAATAGCAAACTGCTAGATTGTTTAACTTCGAGAAAGTATTCGGCCAATAGAAACTCAAATCGACGCCAAAAGCTAGAATAAGCGGACCAATTAAAAATGACTTTGGTGTATCTGCGTAGAAAATAATCGTAATCCTTGCTTCAATACACGCCTCAGCAATTTACAAGTCATGTATTTCAATGTATTTGATGTGCCGTAATTGAACTGCACAACTTTTGACAACCAGTTTAACTAGATCAGTAATGAATTCTATTGGTCTAGAATCTGTTTGGGTCTAGCAGTCTGGCAGTTCTGCTATTCCCGTATCCACCCAGTCAGCTGTAAAGTTTAGTAGTACACGTCTCGATCGAAAGCGGCATGCTTTCTGTAATGCGAGACCTTGTTATTGTAATGGCCTATCCTTTCGCCAGTGGTGGCATCTACGATGCATAAAGTCTTGGCGAAGGATGAGCCTGTTCTGTATAAAGTGAATGGGATCTCTAATACCTCACACAAATTGACACTTGGCAAATATAATTTGCTAGTGCTCACCTTTTGTGTGCACCCTTCGCAAATGGCGCATTTTTATATTGGCGAAGGAATGAGCCAGTTCTACAGAAAGTGTAAAAACTGTAACCGCCGTATAGGACCTGACACTTGGCAGAACTTAGTGATACAGTCAATCCGTCGCCAGTGGCGCATCTACGATGCTTCTATGCTTCTACCCAGTGTAAAGTTTAGACAATACTGTAATAGCTCTAAAATTATTGATGTAATCTCCTGGTCTATTCTTTACTTGCGGAAATTGGGAGATCGAATGAGGTGCAGGACTTGGCATCATACGACACCATCGATTTTTGGACTCATGTAGACCTCAAGTTGATCCATCTCTCGAGCCGATAGACTATCGGACCATCTACCGAAGTCAGCCCTTCAACATGGAATTTGCATTCGTCAGCGCAGGTGGCTTTGGAATTGAGGCCGGTGCGCCCCGACTAGCCATTTCAAAGAAAGCCGCTCGGGTTATTTCGCCGAGTCGTAGAAATGCCCTCATGATGGCGGCGGACAGTTCCGGCGAGAAGCAATCTCTTGGGCAGTGGTTCCTTGACAGGTTCATGCACAATTTTGGAAATGATTACGGCTACGAGACATATTTCAAACCTGCTGAAAAAGCCCGAGAAGCGGAGATGAAGCGTGTGCGTGATGAAGTCGATAATGAGAAGAATGAATAACTCGTCTCCTACGTATCGTTTTCCGCGAGTGCCCATGACTGGACTATCGATGGAATTATGCTACCGCAGCAAACTTGCCTTCGAGCTTACGTGATATGTTGCATTCTATTGAATATGTTGATTGTAATTGCTTTCCTTTCCCATTGATTTTGGTTTATGGCGTGGTGCGTGTGTAGCTGTTCTGTGCAGTAACAGTTTGAATGATGCAATAAACAGTTATTTCCGGGTGGCGCTATTTTTCAATTGACGTCGGACTAGTACGTGCTGCAGAGTAATTTCCTCACCTTCTGTATGTATGATAATGGTTATAATCCTTCATTATCTTCATTAAGCACCCAATACATTGTGACTCTACAGAAATGAGGATTGTTTCCGGTATGGTGGCCGTCACATGTTCGGGCCATTTAACCTCTGCAATTAGACTGGGTCGAGGGATGGCACCAGTTTCTACATCAACTATGAATTGGTACAGTCGTGCTGTTACACGGTATTACTGTTCAGATCGACCCGCTGAAGCGATAACAAACAATAGTGAACTCGAGCGGCGTTCTTTGAGTAAGGACTTGAAGGAATTGCGAATCCGTGGTGAAGTTGGGGTTTCTGTGGATTCCGAATTATTAGCTGCTGATGAGGCAGCGTTCTTTCCCCGAATCAAGACAACAAGTTTGTCCACGAAGAGAGTTGTGATTCATGACGAAGCTCGCCGCGCATCTGTCACACTTGTGCTTTTAGCATTTCGACGTTATGCAGACGAACAACTACTTAGTTGGCGCGCTCCATTTCTCGAATCGCTGAAAGGATTCAATGTTGCTCCAGGACGAGACCGTGTTGCGCAAATCTATGATGTTACTATAAACGAGACCTTCGCCACTCAAGCGTTATCTGGATTCGTGCAACGCATGCAACGTTCAAATATAGATTCTCAACTCCATGACTACCATGTGGCGTTCAATGACCGAGTACGCGATCCCATTGAAAATATTCTTCCGTTGCACAATCGCCTGTATGGATACGCTCTTTTACTCGATTCTAACGCTCGAGTACGCTTCCGTGCTGCTGGTTATGCAGATGACAGTGCACTTACCAGTTTTCTCGACGCAGCTAAATGCCTCGCTAAGGAAGGTGGTATGCAGTCGTAAGACAAAACGGTTCGTCTTAGTGTTGTGCAACTACTTTTTATTCCAGTAATCGAGCATATTACAAGCATGAGAATACGAAAACTTAGAAATTAAACAGCACTATCAGTTGAAGCACTAGTACGGGCTCGAAGTAAGTCCAAAACGCCTTGTGCCTCTTCGCTAACGCGGTCGTAAGTGCTTTCAAGATCTTCAATACTGGCGCCATACACCTCTTTCATCAACCCCGACATACTGTGGCGCATATCCAAGTACCTGCAGAACTTGCCGTATAGACTTTGATCTTCTTGCTGACGAACATCGCTCAGTTTCGGTATTTGCCCTGTCCGTTCTCTGAACTTGGAGGACCAACTCTCAAGTTCTCTACGCAGTTGCACAAACGTATTAATATCCTTACTCTCCAATAATCTGTACTTTCCAATCGTCCGATAATCCTTAACTGACAGTCGGCCTCGTTTGTTCAATTTCAGATCAGACAAGACGTGCGCACCGAAAAGTGAGTGGTCTACTCCAAATCCCGAAGAATGTGATGGTCGAGTGAGTGGTGAATCATAGGCATCCCACATGTCTGAACGTGTTGTCGACACACCAAGTGCTAAAAGGGTAGAAGCTTCTGGTTCCCCGTTATCAATTGAAATACTGCCTTGACCACCGGTTACAGAAGAGACCTCTGTCTCCGACGCTAAACGTCGATTTCCATGCCCAGTGATATGTACTCGTCGTGCATTATTATTCAGAGGCGATGTAGCCGATGCTTTACGAGATGATACCACCGGTATATCAGTTGGGTTCACAGAGCCACACACATCTGCGGCGAGACCTCGTATCGCACCACGAATGGAAATATACTCCTCGAATTGACGAATAACTTCCGGTTTCCCAATACGCCGAACGTCAGCGATAGTAGGGCGGCGTCCGTTTCTTTCGGCAAATGCGTCACTCCAGCCGCGCAAAGTCCGACGAAGCGATACATAATTGTGGATTTCCTGGGTGTCTACAAGTGGAAACCCAAACGGGGCCGTAGGAGGGCGCATTCTTCCTGCGGCAGCTACAATAGCATCGCCAGGTCTTCGTCGCGCTAACTGAAGCAGTTTACGTGTCGAATCGGATACACGAGCTTTACTCGCCAATCGCGCCGCTGATATTGATCGCTTATGTTCTTCTGACATAGCCTTGCCTTTGTTCCAAGTCGCACGGCCTTTTCGTGAGATAGACATACGTCTTCGTGTTTCTGCAGACATTTTCTTCCCTTTGTTCCACGGCTTGCGTTTTGCCATCGATTTTTTCATAGAAGCAGAGAGCTTGGCACGCATTTCGGCAGACTTCGGAACACCCAGCATAGTGCTCGATATTTTACGGCGTGTTTCGAGGGATAAAGCTCTGCGTCGAGTATTCGGGACAATGTTGCCTTGTTTTTCCCTAGATTGTTCATCAGTTTGAATTTCCCCATCAGCATCTATAAAATGAGTGACTTCCTCCTTAAAGGGTGGCCGGGACGAAGCGATTGTCGACTGAGTCGTTGGATCCACTGCACGTGCGGGGGTCATGCGCTGAGAACGGACACGTTGAGGACATCGCGGTCTTTTCACAATGGGGGATTTCGTACTTATGGTACACCTACGCAATCTACCCACACCAATAGGTAGCGCGAACCCAAACGACAATTGCTGCTGTGTTTCGGGTTGCATTCGCATGCAATTTCGAAGTGATTGTTTCCTTCCGAGCTACTGTACAGTACAGATGAGGATGCTCGTTCAGCTCACAATACACTATGAGGACCGCCATAGATATTAAATATCAAGCAAGAACAGCAATTTTTTCGGTATTTCAAATGATTATGATTGGAAAACCCTGCACTGCACGGGTACCATTTCGACGAAGTCGGCTTATCGCTACTGTATTTTACAGTAGCCAAGTTTATTTCAGTGACACTTCCATACAGTATTTCATTCTGAACTCGAACTCAGTAAGCCATCCATCACAGTATTGACAGTAAACAACAGTTGCACAGTCCTTCAGTCATCACATACTTTAGAATAATAATAATAAAACTACTGCAAGAGATAAATTTATAATCGGACATTGTCCCCAAATACCATGACCTTCGCTAGCAATTTGCGTCGGTTCAACATCGGCTATGTATTTCTCTTCATGACCTGGGATGCAAACTGCTAACGTATAAGGGAAAATAGCCTGGAAGTACGAGATAATGTCTCTGTGAAGAAATAGATCACAAACTAAGGAAATCCGTATACAAACGATTAACGTCGAGAGAGTCTTACATCTTTCCCCGTTCCCAAAGGATTCTCGACTCAAAAGAGGTATTTCTTTGCTAAGAATAGAATTTTGTGTGGGCAGCATGTTTTGACCAGGCAAAAAATTTCCTATCTCGATTCAAATTTCAGTCAAATTATTGAATTATGAGAGGAACAGTAATGGGCAGCATGCTAGTGCTCATTACGACTGTTAACATCTCGGACGCGGAGGAGCTGGACTACGATTGTTGCCGTCCAGGTATTTAGATTACAATTCAACAAGACAGACCTCAGATTTAGAATCATAAGCAATAGCATCCGGTCCAGTAAGCTCGACTTTGTTTAAACAAGAGTTGGCACATTGCGAGATGGACTTATTACTGGTATACCGTCAAGAGTTTACTGATCGCTTGATTCAATTGAACCATTTTGCATAGAGTTACGTCGACCTTTCCCTAGTGTTGGTCGTGATTCACGACCTCGTTTACGAGCTTCTTCACGAGCAAACCATTGTTCATATGCTTCATTACGACGCGCAGAGTCAGTGGATAGCTTTGAAGTAACGACACCAAACAGTAACAGTATACTAATACCCAAAGCGGTCTTCTGGTTCGTTGTAAACAATGTTGGGCGTCGAAGATGCTTCGTGCCCCCCATCGCTGAAAAATGGGCACCATATCGAAACTCGGGTGTTCTGGAATTTCTATCCTGATGGGAATAGACGGACTTGGAGCTAGCACCACAAAATTCATTACCTGGTTGTCGAAGTTCTCGAATAGTCTGCACAGCAGAAGCCCCAGCCCGGAATTTACTGGCAGAAACTTCGCAACCAGGATTCAAATCGGGATGGTACCTTATTGCGAGCGGTTGGTCACTTCTTAATCAGTATTCGCAGTACCACACATTTGAGCTCATCTCACCTTTTGCAAAACGCACGATACGCTGCTTCGACGTCAGATTGAGATGCATTTTTGGCAAGGCCCAGAGTTCTCCAGGGACATGAACCATTGCGATTGACCATCTTCAATAAGGGATATTATACCAGCAGTTCATTCAGTACCTTGAGTTGCCAATACTATACAGTACACTACTGCGCGGGAGGGGCGAATGCGCCGCGAAAATGCTTGCTCGGCGTTTTCAAAACGGCACTGTGCTCATTTGGCCCAAATAGGAGGACCAGCCGGGTTCAGATCTGTCCCAATACGGTAATACCGGTACTCCGATTAAAAAACGCGTAATCACCGTTCTGGAAACGGAAATTGTCAGTTATTCGGAAACGAGAAAAGCAGGTACGGGGGTTGCCAAATTGATATAAACCCTGAAAGCAGGTGTAGATTACGTTGTAGTAGGTCGAAAATTAAATTAAATTTCTTCCAACATTTTAACGTTATAGAACTGAAACAGATGGAATCCTGCTAATAAAGCTGCCATGCCGAGGACGAAGGGTGCACGAACAGTGCCGACTGACTTATGCAAGGCCATTTATGGTACGTGATGCCCTGATGTTAAGCATGTTGACATATCAAAGTACTGAGATATCAAGAAATGCACAGTGTCCAATATATAACGTCTTTACGTAGTGGTTCCAGTAAAATTGAGAAAAAGAGGACTCGAAGGCAAACTATCGGAGAGAGGAATGTGCTATTTCGACGTTACATGCTGAAATGACAGTTTGATTTTCTTCACGTCATTTTAAGACGGTTTAATCATACCACTAGCCTACAAGTTAGTGTTTAAACTGCTCATTTTTACGTCAAGAAATTGAATTTGTAAAGTTACCTAGCGATTCAGATACCATTTTTACCGAAGAAAAAATTACTGTACGCATACTGTGGGCGCATACTCATGAAAATTTGACGCTGGAACAGTAGTTCAGTGTCATATTTACCGACGAATCTTACTTTAATGGTTGTCTAAAGAGGAATCGCTTACGTGTTTCGCGGCACCGAGAACTGGGACTACAGAAGCAATTTTTGGTCTCAATATTCAAATCAGGCTGTCAAACGGCTTAAGTATCGGGTGGTTTCTCCGTTCGTGGACGCACACGACTCATGGGGACAATTGATAGCTTTGACCGACATAAATATCGGGTCATTATTGATAACCACATACATTCACTTGTTTATAGTGTTCATGATGGAAAAGACGCATTTGTACTTCTGGAAAATAATTGTATACCACACGGGGCGAAGTCTACTGCTACGTATTTAGGGAACGGAGACGTAAAAGTGTAAAGTGGGCGGCTCAGAGCCCGGACTTGAACTGTAACTGTATAGAAAATGTATGGAGACTACTTAAGGAGCAACTATGTAAGCAGAAAGTGTATCTCAAGAATCGAATGAAATTGATTGATATATTGATAGGACTATAGACCAGTCTACCTCATATATACTTCCAAAACTTAGCTGCTTCAATGCCGAAGCGCGTTAATTTGGTGCGCAAGAATAAGAGAGGTTTTCAGTAGTATTGATTTAATTTCTATAGTGTATTTGGATTAAATTTCTATTCATTGCTGGGAACAGTGTAAATAAGTGTAGTGTAAGCATCAAAAATTTTATATCTTTGTGGCCGCCTTCCTACACAGCAATGGTTCTAGGCCATTGATTTATTGCTATTTCATCGTATTCTACTAAATGTATTTCGCCGCTTTTTCATCGCTAGACCAAATTTTATGGCCTACCTAGCACATTGGGAGGGCATTTTGCGATTTCCGAGGTTCAAGAGTAGAAATTGAGTCGTGTATCTCACACGTGCATTATAAAACAACTATTCATGTACTGAACAGACCGATAGGACACATACATTAGGAAATGAACTAGTTTTCAGGTTGGCGTTTCGGGACGTATCTAGCGCAATGTAATAAGAACCAGGAGGCCTCCGAGCGAAAATTATGAAAAAGGCGACGAAAGTAACGCCGAATAAGACTTTTTCAATCGACAATTTCTTGTCAACGTGATGCTTGCTCGTCGGACCTCTCCATCAGACGATGAATTTTGAGACTCAATATAGATCGCGTCGTTGGATTCCTCTCGGAGTAATCTCACTAATCTAGACCACGAATCCCAATTATCTCTCACTGATACTGCTTTAAGTTTTGTCACTGACCAACCTCGCCGCCCTCTCTCTCTAGAAATGATTACTTTTCCTCTCGCTTAAGCAATTGACCAGCATAAAAGATTCTCGCGCGGATGTGAGTGAGGC
>JAAUYH010119390.1_pt1 | contig 11824 bp, 7 predicted proteins | sample 7278061 | NCBI WGS metagenome assembly JAAUYH01 (sample SAMN14350203, study PRJNA611818) | marine sediment metagenome | isolation source: surface marine sediment (0.6m) | place: French Polynesia: Moorea | collected 2018-08 | reverse complement strand
TAGTAGTTAGTAGTTAGTGGTTAGTAGTTAGTAGTTAGTGGTTAGTAGTTAGTAGTTAGTAGTTAGTGGTTAGTGGTTAGTAGTTAGCAGTTAGTAGTTAGTAGTTCGGGATTCATGAGCAATTCCGAACTCAAACAGGAGAAAAAGATGAAAGAAGCATATATAGTAAGCAGTGTTAGAACTGCTATTGGAAAAGCACCACGGGGAACTTTACATAATGTTCGTCCTGATGATTTGGGCGCAACTGCGGTTCAAGGTGCGATCGCAAAAGTGCCAGGATTGAAGCCAGAACTGATTGATGATGTGATTATGGGTTGTGCTTTTCCTGAAGGAGAACAGGGCTTCAATTTAGGCAGAATAGTTGCACAACGGGCTGGATTACCTGATTCTGTCCCTGGTTGTACAGTGAATCGTTTTTGTGGGTCAGGATTACAAACTATCGCTATGGCATCCCAAGCCATTATGACAGGACAAGCAGAAATAATTGTGGCTGGTGGAGCGGAATCCATGAGTTTAATGCCCATGGGTGGTCATTATCTGGCACCAAATCCAGAATTAATAGATCATTCTCCCGAACCCTATATCACTATGGGAATTACTGCCGAAAATGTCGCCAAAGAGTTCCAAATCTCCCGTGAGGATCAAGATCAATTTGCTTTGCGATCGCACAAACGAGCCTTAGCTGCCATTAAATCAGGTCGTTTTACTGCGGAAATTGTTCCAATTACAGTTAAAGAAACTATCTATGACAAGGGACAGCCCAAGACTATAGAAAAAATCTTTGCCATAGATCAAGGAGTAAGGGCAGATACTAGCTTAGAAGCCTTAGCTAAATTAAAACCAGTATTCCATGTCAAAGGTACAGTCACCGCAGGTAATGCCTCCCAAATGTCTGATGGTGCAGCAGCAAGCATAATAGTAAGTCAGAAAATAGTTGATGAACTGCAACTCAAACCCATGGCAAAACTTTTGGGTTATGCGGTAGCTGGCGTACCACCAGCAATTATGGGTATTGGTCCTGTGGAAGCTGTACCGAAAGTCTTAAAACAAGTGGGTTTAACTCTGGCAGATATCGGATTAATTGAACTCAACGAAGCCTTTGCAGGACAGTCTCTAGCAGTGATTCGCAAACTAGGACTAGATGAAAACATTATCAATGTCAATGGTGGAGCGATCGCTCTAGGACATCCCCTTGGCTGTACTGGGGCAAAACTTACTGCTACCCTACTTCATGAAATGCAACGACGTGGTATCCGCTACGGCATGGTAACTATGTGTATTGGCGGTGGTATGGGTGCTGCTGGAGTGTTTGAAAATTTGATGTTATGAGTTCGTAGGGGCGGATGACCATTCGCCCGTACTTTGGAGTTAATATTACTATTTCTTCATCGTGCGATAGGTTGCTAAAGTCTGGTCATGAACATCCAAAACTTCTCCTTCCTCATCTAAACCCACAATTACTCCAATTCTTTGTTCTTGCTCCTCAAAACTAGACTCAATATACGGCTCATCATCTTCCTCTGTTCTCAAAATAGTGATTTTCGGTTCTTATTTGGCTGAATGTTTAGATTTTTTCTCTCTTTTTTAAGTAGCTAGCGGAATCCTTTTGATTTATTCGCCATTACTTAATATACCCTACTACATTACTGGAATTTGTCCATTACTAATCACTAAACAAGATCATTTGCAACACAAGTTGAGAAATCATTATGAATATCCTGGCACTAAAAATTATTATTCCTAGTTTGATTGTTCTTTTCACTCTATTAGGCTATGTCGGTGTCCCTCTATGGGCATGGTCATTGTATGCAGTTGCTGTATTATGGGTTTTTCAAGTACCTGTTTGGGGCTGGATTATCTTTGCTGTTGTAGCGTTAGTATTTAATATTCCCCAACTGCGTCAAATACTAATTACAACCCCTATTGTTAAAACCCTAAAAGCCCTAAAACTGTTACCTAAAATATCTGATACGGAAAGAGAAGCAATTGAAGCAGGAAACGTTTGGGTAGATGGGGAATTTTTCTCAGGCAAGCCCAATTTTAAACGCCTCCTCAGTGAACCTTACCCACTAATAGCTGATAATTGTGAAAGGGCAATTGACCAATCGCCCCTACTGAATAATTCCAAACTCAAAACTAACTCCAAACTTGCTTACCTAAACGTTAACTCAGAAGAAAAAACTAACTCCAAACTCCGAATTCCGTCCGCGTCAGCAACTACCGAAGGTCACTCCGAACTCACAAAAATCCGTTCCTTCCTCGACAACCAAGTAGAAAAAGTTTGTCAGATGGCGACTGACTGGGAGATTCATTCTCATAAAGACTTACCACCTGAAGTTTGGGATTATCTGAAACAAGAGCGTTTCTTTGGCATGATGATTCCTACTGAATACGGTGGTTTAGGATTTTCCAACTTGGCTTACAGTTCCATAATGATGAAGTTGGCTTCTCGTTCTTTTACTCATACTGCTACAGTAGGTGTTACTAATTCTTTAGGTCCTGCAAAATTACTATTACGCTATGGAACAGAAGCCCAAAAAGATTATTATTTACCTAGACTAGCTAAGGGGGAGGAAATTCCTTGCTTTGCTTTAACTGAACCTAATGCAGGATCGGATGCAGCTAGTATTGTCTCTAATGGGGTGGTATTTCGGGGAGAAGATGGTCAACTATATATGCGTTTGAACTGGAAAAAACGCTATATTACCCTAGCTACCATTGCAACCTTAATGGGGTTAGCCTTCCGACTTCGTGACCCTGATAATCTTTTAGGGAAAGGGCAAGATGTGGGTATTACTTGCGCTTTAATTTCGACTAGTACCCCTGGGGTAATTATTAATCGCCGACATGATCCAATGGGTGTACCTTTCTACAACTCCCCCACAGAAGGACATGATGTAGTTATTTCCGTGGATCAAATTATTGGCGGTGTGGAACAAGCGGGACAGGGTTGGAAAATGCTGATGCAATCTCTGGCAGCAGGAAGAGGTATTAGTTTCCCCGCTACTTGTACTGGTATTGCTAAGTTAGTAACTAGGGTAACAGGTGCATATAGTAGGGTTAGAAGGCAGTTTGGACTAAATATCGGTCGTTTTGAAGGTATTGAAGAACCCCTCGCTCGCATTGGGGGATTAACTTATCTGATGGAAGCTGCCAGACTCTATACAGTAGGTGCAGTGGATCGAGGTGAACAACCTGCGGTAATTTCTGCGATCGCAAAATATAATTTTACAGAGCTTTCCCGTAAGATTATCAATGATGGCATGGATATTATGGGTGGTGCTGGTATTTGTCGAGGTTCAAGGAATTTACTAGCTAATATTTACTCTGCTACTCCTATTCCGATTACTGTAGAAGGGGCGAATATTCTCACTCGTACTATGATTATCTTCGGACAGGGGGTAATTCGTTCCCATCCCTATGTCTATCGGGAAATCGAAGCGTTAAATAAGTCTGACATTAAGGCATTCGATCTGGTATTTTGGCACCATCTCGGCTCGATAGTACGTAACTTTTGCCGTACAGTTTTACTTAGTTTAACTCATGGTTATCTGGCTCTGTCTCCCGTATCGGGAGCTACTGCCAAATATTACCGTAAATTAGCCTGGTCTGCTGCTAGTTTTGCTTTCCTAACTGATGTAGCTTTACTTACCTATGGTGGAAGTCTCAAACGCCAGGAAAAACTTACAGGTAGATTTGCTGATATCCTTTCTTGGATGTATCTAGCTACCGCTACTTTACGTCGATTTGAAGCAGAAGGCAGAAATACTGAAGATTTACCATTATTAGATTGGTCAATACAATATGCTTTTACTCAAATACAACAAGGATTTACAGGTATCTTGAGTAATATTTCCCTACCATTATCAAGAGTTATTGCAGCTTGGTGGAGATTGAACCCCATTGGCACAATGCCATCGGATCAATTAGGTTCTAAAGTCGCTCAAATTATGCAAATTCCAGGAACTCAACGCGATAAGCTGACCACAGATATGCACATTCCTACTAGTACTGAAGAAGCCTTGGGAAGATTAGAAAATGCCTTTTCATTAGTAGTTAAAGCTGAGTCCATTCTCAAAAAAATCAAAACTGCTACTCAAGAAGGTAAGTTACCCCAAGCAAAACCAAGAACCTTGATTCGTAATGCTCTAGAGGTAAACGTAATTAACTTAGATGAAGTTGAACTATTAACCCAGGCTGAAACCGCTCGTAATAATACGATCCAAGTAGATGCATTTACTTTAGAGGGTTCTGTTGCCAAAAATCTGAAAAGCTTTGTAGTATAACTTGAACTTAGAGTTATAAAGTTTTTAACGACTAAGACCCCTCATGATGTTGTACAAGGCAAGGGAGCGCTTGCTAGAGATTGAGAACACGCTTTCCCTTGCCCTGTCTCTATTTAAGAAGATTTTTGCTTTTCTTTATCCTGTATAACCTGGCTGAGATACCCTTCCACATCCCGCTGCATGACGCTTTCTACCCTTTGAGCAAAATCAGCATAGACTTCGGTGTGACTCTGGGCATTATGATAAGGACCACTTAACTGAAAGAATTGCCAGCCCTCAATTTTCATGGCTTCGGCGGTGTTGCGATAATGACGGTAGCGTTCGCCATAGTGAAAAAACTCTTCTACCGCAGCACTAATGGCAACTGCTTGACTTAGTCCAAAGGCAATCCAACCGATTGCTGCTTGGACATTATCAGAGTTGATGTTCAGACTTACCAAAGCCGGAACAATTACTCCCCCGATAATTGTAATTAGACGCAAGAGATAATATCGGTTACGATTCTGCTGTGATCGACTTTCTAACCATAAAACTTGAGACAACCAACGAGACTTCATAAACTGTTGTTGCAAATCTGACAGTCCAATCTGTTCGATTAAAGAACAAATCTCTTCTTTGAACTGGTCTCGATAATTTTTACTTTGTTTTGACTCTGAAATATTCTCTAAGTTTTTTACTTCTAAGGCGTTATCTAGCATGTTTTGTTTCCAAGATAATTTTAGTTAGTACAAAAAAGGATTCTAGCTATCAGCTTTCAGTTTTTTTAGCTAATGGCTAAATCAAAATTGATAGATTACTAGCTATCTAAAGCTTTTTTCTTTTTTCCTGTTGTTTTATTTTCCAATAATCAAACTTGGTTGTATCTATATGCTCAACAATCCCTCCCCTTTGACTTACTTGCTTGACCATATCACCAGTCCCGCCAGGTCCATCACCCCCTTTGCCATCCCACAAAACCACCAAGCGTACTCGATCGATTCCGTAAATTAAACTGGAAGATAATGCCCAAAGATTGTTCCGCTCAAAGGGGTTTTCTCCTTCGGCAACTGCTCCAATTTGTTCTAGTTGTAGGTGGATGTTGACCTGAGGATGATTTTTAATCTGATAGAAACGTTCTACCCAATTATTCCCAGCAAAGCTAACTGATTGTTCAATAAATTTATCTGGCTCAAAAGGAAGATAAACTTCAGCCTTCATCTGACGCTTTAAACAGGCTTCTAAAAACAAGATATCTCCCCCACAAGCTATTCCAGGAGCGATCGCTAGATTACTAGCATCAGCTTTTAGTCGATCTAGTGCCTCCTTGATTTTTTGCTGTGCCTCTGTTTCCATAGCAGGTGGAAAACGAGGCTTAGGACGGTTTGGACTGTCAATCATGTGTCCTGAGAAGAGAAAAACTAGCGGAGGTTGATCGGCATTCTGAGAAGTGATCGCTTCGCTTTTGGTTAGGGAATTACTCATAATTGCTTGCTGTTTTATGTTGATTTAGGTTAATGCCGTCACAGAGAGTGCGATCGCTATTTTCTACAGCCCTATTGTGCTTGAGATAATTCTCTACCCAATTACAACCATGTACTAGTAGATCATTAGGATTGAGAATACTGTGCTTATTCCATAGAATTACTGTTCTGTCGTTACCGCCTGAACTTAGAGTCTTACCATCTGGACTAAAATCAATGCTTTGTACAGCATCACTATGACCCATAAGAGTGGTCTCCAAGATAGCTTTATTGCCATCCCATTGCCAGAGCTTGATTGTCTTATCTACACTAGCAGAAGCAATCATCGAAAAATTGGGTCGAAATTTAACTCCTAAGACTGAATCTGTATGTCCTTCTAAAGTGTTTAGTAAAGTACCGTTAATATTCCAGATTTTGACGGTATTATCTCCACTTCCAGAAATAATGAATTTACCGTCTGGGCTAAACAAAACTGCGTTAACCTCTTCTTTGTGACCTACAAGAGTTTTGAGCAACTTACCATCTTTCTGCCAGAGTTTGATAGTTTGGTCGGCACTAGCAGAGGCAATTAGCTGACCGTCGGGGCTAAAATCAACTCCATAAACGCGATCGTTATGACCTTTGAAAGTATTAAGTAACTTGGCATCCTTGTTGTTGTTATATATCTGCCAGAGTTTAACTGTTTGGTCGGCACTAGCAGAAGCAATTAACTGACTATCTGGGCTAAAAGTAACCCCATAAACGCGATCGTTATGACCTTTAAGAGTATTCAATAGTTTACCGTCCTTTTGCCAAAGTTTAACTGTACTATCTTCACTACCAGAGACAATTAGATTACCATTGGGGCTAAAATCAACTGACTTAATCAACTTCCTATGCCCAAATAAAGTTTGCAGTAAGCTGTTATCTGGCTGCCATATTCTGACACTATTGTCCGCACTGCCAGAGATGATGAATTGACCATCGGGGCTAAAATCTACTGTAGTTACTTGATCTCTATGTCCTCTAAGAGTCATTAGCAAAGTACCATCTATTTGCCAAAGTTTTAGGGTTTGATCTTGACTCGCTGATACAATTCGTTGACCGTCAGGGCTAAAAGCAACATCCCGCACTGGTCCGCGATGACCCTTGAGTGTAGTCACCAAAGTACCATCGCGCTTCCATATTTTGATCGTTGTATCTTCACTAGTCGAAGCAATTAGCTGGCTATTAGGACTAAAAGCAATACCCCAAACTTGATCGGTATGACCTTTAAGAGTAGTTAGGAAAGTGCCATTACGCTTCCAGATTTTTATTGTTTTATCTTCGCTGCCAGCACCAACTAGCTGATTATCAGGACTAAAAGCAACTGAGTTAAAGGAACCGACCTTTTGATTGTCGCCTTTGAGGGTAGTTATTAAGGTGGCATGATTGCCATTCCAATTCCAGAGTTGAACGGTTTGGTCTTTACTAGCCAATGCCAGGGTAGAACCGTCAGCACTGAAAGCTACTCGGTTAAAATCATTATGCCCCTCGAAGGTTCTCAGCAAAGTGCCATCTCTGGTCCAAAGCTTGATGGTATTGTCTACACTTGCGGATGCAATGAACTGACTGTCAGGACTAAAAGCAACTGCATTCACTGAACCCTCATGACCTTTAAAGATGTTTAACAAAGTGCCATCCCACTTCCAGAGGATGACTGTATTGTCTGCACTTCCAGAGGCAATCAGTTGATGGTCTGGGCTAAAAGCAACTCCTAAAACAGCACCATAATGCCCTGACAAACGATTATACTGTTTGATTGTATAAACGACTTTTTGTAATGCGTGTTTGACTTTAATTTGAGCATCTTTGCCTGCTATTAACACTACTTTTTGTAGTTTTCGCTTCGCTTTAATTGCTTCTATCAGAGCCTTCAACTTTTTTTCTGAGGCAAAGAGAGCTTCACTGGATAAGCTCATAGCCTTTATTTCGTTTATTTTGGATTTTCTATACTCATATAAGGCTGCTAATCCCAAAGCAGTGGTAATCATAAATCCTACAGTGGCTATTCCTGAAAAAATCTTTTGTCGTCTAGCATATTTCTTCTCTTCTGCTAATCTTGCTTCTGCTTCTTTAGTACGCTCTTCCTGCAAGTGCAATATCTCTTCCTGTCTCCTTTTTTCTGCTTGTCGATCTGCTTCAATCGCTTTTTGACTAGTGGCAATAAATTCTTTCTGTAAATCGGTTGCAGTCGGTTGTTTATTTTCTTGTAGGGTTTCCTCTAGCCAGTTATTTGCTAGTACAAATTCACTACCACGCAAAAGCAAGTCAGGATTTTTGTCTTTTTGTGACCATTCTCTGGCTCGCTGTGACCATTTGGTATGACTATGCACATGCTCTCGATCAGTATCAATAGTTCTCACGAGTTCAGGGAAATTAGCAGAGAAATCCCCACCATGCTGATTAAAGTCAATCCACTGTATCTTAGCCAAGACTGGATGCAAGTCTTTAGGAGAAACTTGTTGATAAACTATGGTCACAAATCGCTTATTTAACTTATGGGCATATTCCACCTCATCAGCACAGTAGGGGGAATTGACTGATGCAGAGGAAATAATAAAGAGAAAGTTATCGCAATTTTCAATACCACGATAAATTTCCTGCTGAAAATCTGTTCCCGAAGCAATACTTTCTTGATCAAACCAAGTTAGTTTGCCCACTTCCATTAAGGCATCATTGAGTTTGCGAGCAAAATCAGAATCCGCGCGAGAATAAGAAATAAAAACTTCCAAGGAAGATGCTTCAGGTTGTTTGAGACTCTCTGCAATAAATTCTTGCTGTAGAGGTAAAGGAGGATAGTCTCGTCTCTTCTGGGCTATTGTCAGCCACGCTTCAAAATGCTGGAGATTATAGCTTCTTAATAAAATACTAGGATTGCGGTTTTGTCTTTGCCATTTAAGTGCCTTGACTAATAGCAGTTTATGATTCTGATAATAATAGGCATCACTTTTTAATGCTTTCAATAATTTATCGATACTACGGCGATACTTGCGATCGTCTTCAGATTTAGTTAAGTCAATGAATTGTAATTCCTGAAGTTTGGGAGGAATCAAATTAAGATCTATGTCTTGAATCAGCAAAGGAATGATTCTTTTGTTATAGGCAAAAGCTTGGGTTAGTTCTTCCTGGCAGTAGTGCGATCGCAGAGTATCTAAGGATATAAAATAGACAAAATTATCTGCTCCTTGAATTCCTTTATTTATTTCATTCTTGAAAGCAGTTCCTGTTTTAATATCTGTCTGATTTGTCCAGATAGTCAAACCTTCCCGCATCAGAGTTTTACCAATTTTTTCCTTGAGAACACAATCTTTTTCCGATGCTGACAAGAAAACTTGTGTCATCAAGTTATTGGCATTCTTGATACTTTCGCTAATAAATTCACAGTGCAAATCTGTAGGTAGGCAAGGCTTTTGTTCATCAGCAAATCTACACTTTAACCAATTTTCAGCTTCTTGTCTCTCTCTGCCAATCAACAAGTAATTTGTTTGTTTCTGGTTCCTAAACCAATCCAACGCCTGGACTAACAATTGACTATGCTTGGCAACATAATCTCGATCCCTAGAAAGGACATTAATTAAACCATTAAAAGAGGCTTCAAAATTATCAATATTTTCTCGACAATAGACCCAATTAATTTTGCTAATCGCTGGGTGCATATTAGGAAAACTAGAATCTAGTCCCTTTGCTTGGTATTCTCTCCAGTCATCTATAGTTTTATTTATATTTCTTGACTGCCAAGTTTCTTGACTAATTTGCTCAACGTGAAGTATAGGAATAATGCGTTTATTGTATTGAATTGCCAGATTAATTTCTTTGAGACAATATTTAGAATTAACCGAATGAGGGGCTATTATGAAAACGAAGTTATGGGTCTTCTCTATCCCACTATTAATCTGTTCTTGATAGTCTACCCCTAAGGGGATATCTTCTTGGTCAAACCAAACATTTAAGCCTTGTGCAATCAACCTTTCATTAAGTTTGATGGCAAAAGCTTTGCTGTCAGCACGCCCGTAGGAGATAAAGACATCAAAAAATTGTTTCATTGAATTCTAAAGTGCAATTTTTTTAACGTCAGTTTGACGATTTGTAAAAATACGAAAAATTTTGGGGAAAAGTTTACAGGATAAGTGTTAAACCAATGAAATAATAACTTTATCCATAATAGAAACGTCAAGCAAATATAAAAAAATCCGTAGAATTACTTAAGTATTTTCGTAGAATTACTTAGATATATAGCAGAAGTTATTACAGCGGTGTAATGATATGACCTTATCTCAGTTAGCTCAAAGGCTTGAAGCTCTAACAAATCAATCTCAAGGTTAGTAATTATAACATCACTTGTGGAATTAAAAAGTTAAATTTGACTAGGAAAAAACTTTACTCATTGCTGCTACTGTACTTAACTAGTCTGTACTCCATTGTAAACATTTATTTAGAGCAACAAAACTATTTTTCCAGTAATTATTCTGAGGGAGATATTTTGATTTTCTCATATTATTTCAAAAGTAGATAAGTAAGTTCCCTGACTAATTTTAGTTTAGGCAATGTTTCTCCACCTGAATAGTTGTAATTTGGGCAGATCCTGCAAATCCTTATTTTTTGGCATAAATATTCAAATTTTTAACGCACTTTAGTCATTTTGGGAGGCTTCCATGTTGAGACAAATTAGCCGTTTGTTGGTTTCTATCGTTATAGTTATCCTCATGGGAATTATAACTACAATGCCTGCCAATGCTTCAGTAACAAAAAGCAATGCAGAATTGGTGTCTTTGGTTTCTTTCTCAAAGACAGCCACTATGTTCAATCCTCAAAAAGTTCGTTTAGGCATTACGCCTACAGGTTGGAGCAATAGTGATGATCCTAGTATTGATTTAGTTCCTCCTATTCCCTACCAGCAGATTCTTAGTGAAATGGCACTGTCTGGCTTCAAAGGTTCACAAATGTCTGGTAAATATCCCCAAGATATGGAAGTGCTGAAAAAGGAGTTAGCACTGCGTGACTTTACTATTTCTGAACCTTGGGTAGGAACTTACTTCACTATTGATGATGACGAAGATAGCAAAAAAATCTCCATAGGGCTTTTTCTCACTTCCCCAAGGACGAACGAACGATCGACTCGCAAACCAAAGGCATTTATTTCTTTATAAATTTCTGAATTCCATTTTCCTTGAATAGTGTATTGTTCGATATGGCGATTATTTTCAGTTGCGTCGTGAGATTTTTCCAAACTGACATCTTTCAGCCAAACACTATAGATATAAAAGCTACCTGTCTGGCGATCGCCTTCTTCTCCATAGAGTCGAGCATTATTAAGTTGAGTGACTAATACATTACCTTCATCAACGTCACCAAACTGAATCAGGTTAATCAAAGCTTTCAGTGCTTTTTCATTCCAAGTGTAGTATTGGCGATCGCCTATGTGAATATCTTGTCCCTGTTCGATGTTGACGTTATATTTACCAAGCTGTTTTGCTATCTGGCGATCGCCTGCTAAAAGACTATGACGTAAAACTTCGATATCTTCAAGAGTTTGCTGTTTCTGTTCAATTCTATTGAATATTTGTTCTATTTGTTCGGGAGATGTCATCTTAATCTCTTTATGTAACGATATGTGTTGCTACAACAACACTTACTTTCCCCATTAAAACCCAAGAATCTTCAAGTTTTATCGTCTCCAAACTTTAATCGTCTGATCTCTTCCTGCACTAATTAAGGTTTCTCCATTGGGACTAATAGCAATAGATGTAACTCCTCTGGGATGTTGTTCGGGAAAAACAGATAATATTTCTCCTTCAATTGTCCATTCGGCGATCGCTTTATCGTTACTTCCGCTAAACAGGCTTTTGCCATTGGGATGGAAGACTAAACAAGTTACTCCATCAAAATGATGTCGTAGGGTTTTAGTTCACTTTCCGCACGTCAAGTTGTAATATGTTTTGTAGTATGGTATTGGGCTAGGTATGCGATCTCGCGAAGCGAGGCACTGCGTGATCGCTGATTGACTAAAACTCCCATTATGCACGGCTCAATGTAATACACAAAATTACAGTCTTAGGG
>JAAUYH010019603.1_pt1 | contig 11825 bp, 7 predicted proteins | sample 7278061 | NCBI WGS metagenome assembly JAAUYH01 (sample SAMN14350203, study PRJNA611818) | marine sediment metagenome | isolation source: surface marine sediment (0.6m) | place: French Polynesia: Moorea | collected 2018-08 | reverse complement strand
TCACCTCTACCTACTACCTCCCTATCCTCCTTATCTCTCTCTCTCTCTCTCTCATTACGTCTATCATCCTCTTCCAAACCGCCCAAAGGGTTACTTTACCACAGTCACATCCCTTCCTGTGTCTTGACCACGACATGTTCTATTGAAAGTTGACTGGGTTGTTCTTCGATATCATACACGGCGTTTCCAAGCGAGTTCCGCCTGTGTGCGAATCGAGATGTATACACGCTCGTCACAATTGCACTTTCGCCAACACCGTGCATTTCGTGGGCGATATAGCGAAAAGCGATGTACGCTACTGGCTCGTGGCCGGTGGCAACCTGATATTCATCTACCGTCGAACATGTCTTTCCAGTTGAGTTTTTGCTAAACGCTTGAATTCAAACAATCGTGCAATCACACGGACGTCGATTTTTAGTGAAACCAGATGCTTCCCTACTCCCCATTCGGAAGGCGTAGACAAAGCGAACCATCGTATCAGTTCACGAATTGTTTTGGATTGCGAAAACCTATACGGATGAATTCCAAGCGCAATACAAAATAGACGTACCAACCCCAGTAGAATGCCCCATCCTTCTCTGCTGTAAGGTTGAAATACCTGCTTCCAAGCAAATTTAAATGAACGTTTCGCCCCGTCCTGTCGGACCAAAACAACCATCCTCTCCGACGACTACGGCTGTGAATAAACTGTGTATAGAGTGCGTCTGTAGGGCATGAATAGGAGGAAGCCAACAGTAACGAAGCGATAGCTTGGATTGTACTTCGCATTGTCTTAAACAAAAACCCAACGGAGTTGTCAAAAGAACAATTTCGACCTCCATAGATGCACATAGCTTCTCGCACTTCATGAACGCTCATACCTGCCCTTTTCACCACGTCGAAGAACACTCCCGAGTAATTGTTGTTGCCAAGGCATTTGAATAGACGGGTAGTGAGTGCTGGTAACTCAGGTTCATGAATCACATACGGTTCCCCAAGTAGTATTACGAAAAAAGCTTGGTTTTACAAATCTGAAAATCAGATGAGGTTTTCCGGAACTCAGAAACGCAACCACGGTTAGGCACGGAGCCCCCTTGGAACAAGCAAAACAGTGAGACAGCGGAGGCGAGTTGAGCGCATTGTGTTCGATAAGAACAGTGACATGAAAAGAGAGCTACAGCACCCCGATGTGGCACAATATTATAAAGCTTAAGCACGACCACAGCTGTTTTTGTCAACGGAAAAAGTAGTAGGAAAACTCGAGATGCTGATGTCATGCTTTGCCTTATTTTATGAAGGAACGTTAGATCTAAATTTAATAACAGCGCATCTCATTTTTTTTGAACCAGAACCTTTTCTTCCGCTAATTTACCTGCTTCGATGGCTCGATAGCGAATGATCATTTCCACTGAAATCTGGGATCGATTTGACAGTACAGAGCGTTAAAAAACGCTTTTTCTACCACGGCGGTCTATGCTTCCCTTACAAGCCTCATCCATTTCTACGTAGAGACAGAAAACACGCTAGATAAGACCGGTCCTGACCATTTAGCGCACTCTCCTCGCTTTTCGTTCGTTTCAAAAATGACGTTTTTAAATATTTTGTTCGATTCTGTCACTCTGCCAATCAGATGAAAGTTAATGGAGACAGCTAAGCAGTATTTGGAGATGTGCTTCAACGCAACAGTACCGTACAGCTGTGCGGAGTAATTCTATGAGAATCAGTGGCCAGCGGTTACGGTACGTACTGTAAAACTAACAGTATTCTACGAATCCCCCACTCAGATCTCGCATCGAGAAGAGAATACTATACCTCGTTTTTCTGCTCTTCGTATACAATAAAAGTCACCTACTATGCGGGCAGCACTTCTCCAAAAAGCGACTCACACCAGTATTCGTATGTGTTCTGCTGATCTTCTTCAAGTTGGGAAGCTGTCAATTGACGCAAATCCCAGACCGTGGGTGTGTCTCGTCATTCCAAACTTCACAGGGAGATTTCGAAATCTGCAAAAAAAGAGCTCTGTTTCCTCGTAATCAATGAGAAGCCGTACGTGTTTCCGGACCCCGGGCTCACTGCTGCGCCTTCAAGGCCCTTCCTGTGTCGTGACCACGGCATGCTGTACCCGAAATTGACGGGATTGTTCTTCGACATTTTGCACGGCGTCTCCAAGCGAGTTCCGCAAGTGCGCCAATCGAGATGTATATACGCGGGCCCTAAGTGTACTTTCGACAAAACCGTGCGCTTCGTGGGTGATGTGGCGAAAAACGATACCAGTTATAGGTTCGCTGCCGTGGGCTACCTGCTATCCATGGAGCACAGACGTACACGCTGCACGATTCACTCGCAGCCATGGGCGTCCGATGTGATGGTTGTTTTGTTCCGGCCAGAAAACGGACAAAAGTCATTCGCGCAGGCGTGCAAACAAGTTCTTCAGCCTTTTGGAATTGAAGACTGGATTTTATTGCTTTGCTACGGATTGATATTTTTGTTGGGCGTCGCCATCCACTCATTCGGATTTTCTCGCGCCCGCACACTTCGCCGATTCATGAAATGGTTTGCTTCGAGCGACTCCTCGGAGCGAGGGGTTTGGGAGACTGGATCATGGAATTCGCTGAAATTCGCAGTGGTTGTGTTTTGTGCAGTGCTGATTCTGTTGTATGAGTTATCGGTAGTTAACTTCATAATTCAAGGCCCGGACCTGCTCGTCGACGTAATCTCGCAGTTGAAGACATTGGGATTGAGAAATTTCGCTGTGGTGAAGGGGGCTGCTTCAGAAACAGTCTCTAAATACGCAGTTGGGTGGGATGGAAAGAGGGGAAATTTTTCATGGGTTCGAGGCGGTTCACAGGAAGAAATTATCGAGCTGGTGAAGACCAAGATCGTGAAGTACGCCTTCTCGTTTGAGACGGCAGTTGCGAACGTGCTCCATAGTGAGAATTTGTGCGACTCGTTGGTCGCGGTACCAACAGACAAGAAAGATGTGGGTGGGTGGTATTACAGCTCAAGTGTTTCGATTGAAGTGAGGACGAATATTGATAAGGCGTTGTCGAAGCTTGTACTGAAACAACTTCCGATTGAGTGGAGAAAAGCATATGGTTCATCTTTACTGAGTTGTGGTTAGGTCATAGGAGCGATGGGCTACCAAGTGCTGGTAGTTTTATTGGCGTTGACGGTGTGCCCATTTCTTTTGAAACACTTGATTTCGATAGCTTTTTCGCGGTGCTGGTCGGATATTGAACGTCCAGATACAGACGATAGACTGACGGTTGTCGCGGCACAAGTATCTGACTCGAGCTCGAGCAGTCTCGGATCTCCTCGCAATTCTTCGAGTAGCCTAGAAAAACAAGATGAATCCTATGTAGTACGATCAATGTACAATCGACTTTTCAGTATCAGAACACGCTTGCTGTTTTATTTATCTCAACCAAATGCCTATCGAAATGAATTGGTTCACGTACTTCAGTTTATTCTCTTTCTAGCTTAATTAGAGTAGAGGCTTTCGGAAATCGTCGTCAGAATCAGAATTAGAGAGTTCACCACTTAACACAATCCCGAAAGATTTGGTCGAACTCCCATGGAAATAATAGTGGGTTCATTAGTAGAACTTCATCCCCAAGAAAATGCCGTACTTCTAATTGATGAATTATGTAAAACTGTGTTGCACTCGTTGTCTATTACAGTTCGTCCCAAAGTAGGGAGCGCTCTTTCGATCAATCCGTCTGTAACTGCCGTTAAATTGTGTTTGAGTCGAGCGCGAGACAATTTTTTGAAGTTTCTTAATTAGAAGTGTAACACTATTTTCGGGACGAACGAAATAGTATCACAGGTAATGGTTTGCTGTACAGGGAAAGACGCATTCCTTTAATAAAGTTTTAGTATTGTCTTGTGTGCGATGGAAGACGGTGTTTACTAAGGAATGATTCTTGACCGGACATTCGGCGAACCCACGATGATGCTTATGATCCGTACAATGAGTGTAGCATTCATCGGAAAAATCCGAGCTTTGCAGTGGCGGCCACTGGGTAATCGCACCTCACCCCACTCGGATTCTGACGCAATTGCTCATTGCTGAGAGCTGGAAAAATGTATTCCATTTTGAATTATCTAACTAGTTGAGTTTTTAACTAACCTACGTTACTGTTCTGTGCGAAATGATTCATTCTGCTTCTATTGTTTTTTTGACCTATTTGCATAAATACTAGAAAATTGTTTTTAAATACATTACCCAGTAATTAAAAGAAGAAAAAATTCATGAACACGCTCGGATTCAATCTAAAATTGATCTATTATAATTGATTCGTTAAGAAAAATCTGATATTATAATATCTCAGATTACTGTAATAGTTACGTAATTTGTTTATTTGTAGTGTAGTATTCCTATAGTGATTTATTTAGTGTCGAGGAACTGTAAAAGAATATTTTCTTTTTTGGAAAAGCAATGTTTATTAAATTTATTATACCTCCTATCAGTCGAAAAAAATATTATTTTCACCCCTCTAGATTGACGTCTTTTATATTTCATGAAGCAGAACACTATTTCTTCTATGTATGATTTTATTTCGACAGCAATGTGTGTGTATGGTTTGTAATTTAACTTTCTGTTTGTTCACACCCATTAATTATTGAGAATTAGCTCCGTTCGGTGCATTTCGTTCATTTGGTCAGGTGTAAGTTATGGTGATGTATGTGAAGTAACATAAGTTGTTTGGATCCATTCTATAGTTTCCCTTTTAGTACAGCGTCCAATTTTGACACAATAAGCAGAAATGATACAAGAAATAGGTTGAATGGCAACTGTAAACGATAAGAAACCAAATTTTTTAATCTTATGCTCTTCCCCTATTTTATTCCCTTGAGAACTGCAGAATAGATCTTACTTAAATGCAAAATAATTTTCATTGAGTGAATGTTCAAATTATATCATTGATTCGCTCGATGTCCTAGTCTCGAATTTCTTATTTCAACTTGTTCACTTTTTATCGCAATTTATTGATTTTTTTTCTTCCAATGTTTGTATTGTACTGTCCTGTAATTATACCTAAAAATATAGGACAAGCGTTATGTAGCCCAAAATTTTTCGACACAATTTATTGTACTGTACATATATGATTTAGAATTGGAGAGTTTACAATCAGTTCATACACGATTCTTTGAAACGAAAAAAGCCCAGAATTCAGTAATTGATTCTCTGCTGTCAAATGCTACAGATTAGGAATCAATTGAGCCTATTAGTGAAACCATAATCGTTGAGAGTCTTAAAATGAGAATAGAAGCCGAATACATTTCATAATAGCATATCTGCAGTATCAGCTTGATGCGTGGGAGTGATGAAGATCATGCAGTATTCCCACATCTGTCGTCATTTACTTTACCATCGCCTCCTAGATGCACAGCATTGCTTACTATTGTTCGTCTACAGACCTGCAGTAGAACCTCCATCCGTCATTCCAATCGTTTCATATTTTTTCTTCCTATGCATAGAAACGTCAGGTACTGGGACCTCACCGTGAACTGAATAGTACTGTCCAAAAACTAGTTAGGGTATTTGCCTGTTGGTACAAGTCAAATTTGTGAAAAAAACTCGTGCCAGTCCGTCCAGAGATACGATAGGCGTTTTTACGAGGCGATGTACTACGCCGTCATCTGATGAAATCCGCTCTGTACTAAGGAATTAGACGTCTATCAACAACCACGCTATCTTTTAATCACCGGTCTATCAATCCTCTGGTGCATATGATGCTCTACACAGGTCTTTCGACGGGAAATATGAAGAAAAGGAATAAGAATTGTCAAAGTTTTTACGGCTAGTTGTCTCTCGGACGTCTTGTTGGTTTATTTATCTTATCATCATCAACATCAATACAATTTTGAAGAAAACAAGATCTGGTTACAAAAAGAAAGATTTTCAAATTTTGTGCACGCTAAATTCTCCTACAGGAATTGAGTAACAATGATAATTAAGACTGCCAAAAGCAGATCGCTCTAAGTAAAACTTAAAATTCGGGATTAAACGTTTTTGCAATTCATTTATACAAGTTCATTAACAGTATGAGTTCATCTGTTTGAGAAATTCTTCTCAAGGGCAGAAATGCTTCGCAGGAGAATGTCTTCAAATATCTATTTTGGGTCTTCCGGAGCGGGTGTTTCAAAGTTGAAAAGGGGATCTCTACGAAATCCAAGATGTCGGCGTCATACTCAATGCGAAAAGCGAGAAATGATTGACTATTTCCATGAAATTTTATTTGCTACGAGATCGTTCGGCGCATGGTTGCTCGATTGTATTAGTCAAGATCGAATGTTGCCTCTTCACACAAGCGCCTTGTTGTTGTTTTTTATTTGATGTGATAGGTCATTGTAGGGATGAGAGATATATTACTCCCATACCCTAAGAAAGGCAGATAACAAATCTATTTCAATTGAACCGCACCCACAAACTCAATTCTTCAGTCAGCTACTCGGGCTGTCCTGCGATAGACCATCGAACTAACAGGTTCATGGGGTTTCTCGGTCACCAATAACATTTAATCAGATCGTTTCCATCACACGTTCAAGTTCAAGCAATGTACGGTACCCTACAATAATTCTAGAATACCCTAGGTTGAGGCATTTTGGACAGGATCCAAACCGTTCGAAAAATCATTAGATTTTAGAGTTTCTGGTCAAGTTGTCTCAATAAAACTGTTGAAGAAAACGAGCTACATCAATATCAGAAAATTTTCGGAAAAATTCTAAAAGACGGTATCGATAGAGGAGGCGCTAGTGTATCTTGTGCACGAGTAGCATATTTTTTTGAGCATCCGAGGCATCAGCAATTGCTGGTCTTCTGCTTGTTCTTCTTTGTGAAGAACTGAGGATTGAATTGCTTTCAAATTACCAAGGAAAACATATATGTTCTTTATTCAACTTCACATTATTGTCACCAGAACGTCTTGTACAGCCACCAAGAAATACAAGTTGCTATATACAGGCTATTAACACCGTTATTCTTCGTTTCTGACCTTCATTTAGATCGAAATTTTTTTCTGTAGTCGATGTTGCTTGTTCTCTTGAATGCTTCGATGATAGCAAGTTCTCCAAAAACTCGAAAATCTAATTATTTTTCGAACGGTTTGGCTCCTGTCCTGAATACCTCAACCTAGGGTATTCTAGAATTATTGTAGGGTACTGTAAAGGCACCGTAACAAAATAATGAATACCCTTGTTTCAAACAGTATCCTTGACAACAGAATCCTCCAGAAATATATAAAATTCAAAGTTTCGTTAAATAAAAATGAATAGAGAGGCCGTGCAACAACGAGCTTCCTTACTTGTAAAAAAGGTTTTTCAACAACACTGAATTGCGAGCCAGATAGACGTATCTATCTAGCATCAGACACAACCATATTGCTAGATAAGTATGTCTGATTGCCGATTATTTACATTTCTGTTCTGAAAATCACTTAGAAACGAAGTTCAGTAGAAAATTGTGCTGATTTCCCATGATTTCAGTATGTACACCGACAGCTTGAGAACTAAGATCGACTGAAGGATGGTGTGGAAAGTGGACTTTGTCGTTTTTGTCGACCAGGAAATTCAATATCTAGTGCCTGCTTGTTTCTGCATTTCTTTCGAATCGAGAAAATTTTTCTACTAAGTGATGACGTCTGTGTTAGTTCAGGCCCTCGATTCAGCGTTTTCAAACAAAACTTTGAAATTTCTAAATTTTCTGAAAGATTTCGTCGACAACAATGCTGTGTGAAACAAGGATATTCTATTATTTTGCAACAGGTATCAGAACAATTACGAACAAAATTAGAAATCTTCAGTATAGTTGATGATTGTGAGCAGTAATGCGATATTTTGTTCTAGTTTTTTATAGTGTTTTCAAGTCAATCAAAGCCGAAGAACTTTGTTTTGTGACTCGAGAACACTGAATAGAGCTTTAATTCGAGCCGGACTCTTGAACGTGACATTCATCTGAGTCTGCTTCGGATTCGATTTCAGGCGCCATTTTACTGGTAATGTTTGGGTTTTCAAGGTCTGACCAGAAACATGACAATATCAATGAAGCAAGATGCTTAAGAAGGATTGGTCCAACGGTTAGCAACAAGATCAAAACTAGTATCCTGTCGTCCAGTTCATCAGTCGACTTCCTGCAATCAAGTAGGGACCTTCCTAAAAATTTCACGGATTTTCGGGGTAAGTCCTCGAACACCAATGTTATCAATGCTTCGTCAATTTTCTGTCTCAATATAAGAGGGATACTTGCTCCATAGTACCAGCCTCCGAATTTGTTCTTCACCATTGGGCGTGCGGATATCACATCACAAAGATTATCCCGACGCAATATTGCAGCACTAATCGTCTCAAATGCGAATGCATATTTCACAGCTTTGTTTCGTACCAAAGCAATAGCTTCGTCAAGTGTTCTCACTAAAAACCAAGGAACTTTCCCTTTCTTATCCACCCAACCCACAGCATATCTGAATATGGTTTCAGAAGCAGTACCTTCTACATCAGCAGACTGATGTAATCCTAAGAATTTCTCAGTATTGCCAGGATCCGACGATATGATGTATCTGATTTCGTATAGCAAGACTGAAACTGCAAAAAAAACAATAACTGCGAGTCTCAGTGAATTCCATGATGCAGTTTCCCAATCTCCCCTCTCTGAAGGCTTGGACAAGGCGAGCCATCGTATCAGTTGACGAAATGTCCTAGCTTGCGAAAATCTGTACGCATGAATTCCAAGTGCAATACCAAATAGACACATCGATCCGAGTAGAATGCTCCACCCCTTTTGCTGAAGGGCTGAAGTATCTGCTGTAAGGCTGATTCAAATGAGTTCTTCGCCCCGTCGTAAAGGGACAAAAGTATCAGGTTCTCAGAGAACCACGGGTGAGAATGAATGGCGTACGGAGTTTGTCTATACGGCATAAAAACGAGGAATCCGCCTGCAACGAAGCGATAGCTCGCCTTAAGTTTCACTGTGTCCTCAACGAAACGAACAGAGTTATCAAAAGAACAATGTGGGCCTCCATAAATGCACATAGCTTCTCGTACTTCAGGAACACTCTTACCTGCCCTTTTCGCGACGTCAAAGAACACTCCGGAGTAGTTGTCATTATCAAGACACCGGAACAAACGGGCTTCAGGTGATTTGTGCTTTGGTTCGTGAATCACAAATGGTCCTGCGAGGAGTATCACGAAACACAACTTGGTTTTGCAAATCTCAAATTGATTTCTGGCTTCCCAGAATGAAGAAACACAGCCACGGTCTGGGAAATGGAGCTTACGGCTGCTGCCCAACCCTAAAATAACCAAAAGTACAAGACAGAAAAGGTTCCTCGCAACATGTGGTCGCGAAAGATATACTGCCGTAGAAGGTGAGCGTTCCGTTAGTACAGCCGGATCCAAATGCGGTACAATTTATATAAGTTCAAGGTGAATCACAGCTGTACTAGCCAAAGCATCAAACTAGCTGATGAACATGAGGTAACTTTGAAAATCTATGTCTCACTTTTAGAACTCGCACAAGCATTGTTGGAGAACCAGAACACACCACTCTGCCGTCGTTACTCCCTCAATAATGTCTGAACTTCGGTTTTGCACGAATAATGCGTGGCATGTACGAACAATAGATCGACGTAGGAAGCTGAATAGGTACTCCAGTTTCTCGCATTACTATTCTCATGTTTAAAGGTAAGATAGTGAAAAACAGAAGAGAGTCGGTCTATCCTGTATTCGAAAACGAAGATTTAATCAACAAGATCGAAACGCAGCACAATTTACATTAATTTGGAAATAATCAAAAGTAGAAGCAGCGATGATGAGATCTGGTTTCCCATACGTTCAATCCTTGTATGAAGTACCTCATCATAAAAATTTAGGAAAGAACTTAATTTAAATTCGTCGAAGTTAGTCTCGTTCTTTTTGAGCGAAAACCAATTATTACGCCAAACTTGCATACTTCGGCACTACTCTTGCTGTGACTGTAGCTAGGGGTCCTCCACAACCGCTTACGAATTCCAGAAAATAGTGCGAGCCTGAAGTAGAAGTAATGAGATCGTCATTCATACTGGGAAAAACGTTTCTTGGGACAATGTTATTCACGCATTAGATTGTTTACCGAGACGGAGGTACTGAGAAGTAACTTGATTGCAATAGTCATTTACATGCCAATCTAAAATCGATGTGAAGTGAAAGAACGAATGGATCTCATACTTAATTGGGGATATACCCTGTTCTATCAATTACAGGCTCATTGTCCCGTTTTTTGCTTTGTTGGCATCTCCTACCACGGCCACAATTTCGTTATCGTCAACCATGTTTGAATATGAGCATAATGAGCAGCTAAAACAACTTTTAGAATTATGAGGCTAAACGACACGTCAAGTTCCCTGTTATCAATCTTGGTTAGTTTCATGGTTGTCGGTTCGGAACACCTTAGAAAACAGTCTGATTCAGAAGGTTGGGTTTTGACTATGGATAGCGCTTAGAATGATGGCTGTAATCTGAAGTTTAGGAAGCAAAACCGAGGATCCGACTTCCACCAGATTTTCATAATAAATTTTTCGGAGACTGTGCCTAAAGGCTTGTGTTAGGATAGGCCCCCATTATTACTGCGAAATATGGCAAGGGGAAACGTAATATTCGCAATAAAGCAAAAAGCATATTCCTAGTCCCGAAAACAAATTGCATGCACTTCGTGTCCGCCGCAGTCATTCGAACTGAGTTGGTTCTATCAGTAAAGTACTGTACATGCAGTGGATGAGCTCACTCGCGTATTTAATAATATTGATCGCGGTGCCAGCTAGAGAATAATCTGCTACTGGCCTAACTAATAAAACAATTGTTTATAATTTCGGTTTTTCTCTTGTTCCGGTTAGTTTCAATCCACTATATCTCTTTTACTGCAAGAGAAAAAAATTCCACCATTCTGAAATTCAAATACGACTAAAAATTATCTCTGAAAAGTGTCAGATTGCGGAAAACTAATTCAATTTCAAACGAAGATTTCATTACATTCATTTTTGATTCATAATACTCTCAGGATTAAGCTGCCGGAAACTAGCCATTTTCTATACAAAAAGAACAATCATGGTACTAGGAATGCCTTCCCTACGCAGATAGAATCGGGTTGGAAAATCTAGACTCGTGGGTACTAGTGAAAGCGAAAACACTTTGCTCAGAAATACTGTAAATATGAGAATCAAGGAAAATCAGAGCATCCTAGTGAATCAAAAACCTTACTTTCGGAAGATCAGTAACCTCTCATGTTAGCTATTGAAACGCTAACCTTCTTTTCTATAGGTGTAAGGCCACTCAATAACATGGGTGACTCGAATTTATGATGATTAGTTTGGAGCCTTCCTTCCCCGTAGAGAGCTTCGTACCTGTTCGGATTTTTCAGTCTACATCCATTTCGTGCTAGATCCTCATGAAATTCTAGAAAACTGTTGGAGCTATTATAGTAGAAAAATCTTGCACGTACCATCAAAAATGCTTTGCCTGTTTTTCAATTGATTTTCATGCTGCAAAAAGAATCTATCAAATGGTCACTGTTACTTGTAAAGACTATTTTTGGGTACCTTTTCATTCGAGGCAGAAACAGAAGAAGCTGTGGGAATTCATCGAGAGACCTAATGTGCAACAATTATGTAATGTGAACTTACCCGATATTTCCTACTAGCCTTCCGCTGTATTACTGTTAGCTGTTAATTTTACGTGCCTTTCTTTCGGAACTACTTCAAATATTCGTATTGCGGTATTGTTACGATTCAAATTAGCCATCACCGCAATATTTACTTTAGGCTACTTCGGGATAACTCTTTTTATTTGGAACGAGAGTGGCTGAGCAGCGTTCT
>JAAUYH010093442.1_pt1 | contig 11827 bp, 5 predicted proteins | sample 7278061 | NCBI WGS metagenome assembly JAAUYH01 (sample SAMN14350203, study PRJNA611818) | marine sediment metagenome | isolation source: surface marine sediment (0.6m) | place: French Polynesia: Moorea | collected 2018-08 | reverse complement strand
TCTCCTGTTCCTTAACATAAAAAAAATTGATTGACGCAAATTCTTAAATTCTGTTACAATGAAAATTCTGATTTATTGATAAATTACCTAGATTATTAACAAAAAAGATTCTTCTGTAGAAAAAAAACTGTGGCTAACTCGAAATCAGCAATTAAACGAATCGCGATCGCAGAACGTAATAGACTGCGCAATAAGGCTTACAAATCTGCATTGAGAAGCCTTATGAAAAAAACCTTTAATGCGGTCGACAATTATACAGCAGAACCGACTCCAGAAAATATGGCGGTAATTCAAGAAACTATGTCCGCAACCTATAGCAAAATTGATAAAGCAGTCAAGCGGAAAGTTCTCCATCGGAACAATGGTGCTAGGAAAAAATCTCGGCTCGCTAAAGCTGTAGCGAAAGTAGCGGCTACCGCCTCATAAAATTAGTTTGAGCGATCGCAACTAAATTATAGTGCGATCAACTAAACAGAACCAGCTCAAAAGCTCAAAAACATTGACTTTAGGGCTAGAAATACGCAAGTACCTGAGCTTATGCAATTAATTGATACCCATGTTCACATCAACTTTGATGTTTTTCAGGGAGATCTCAGTTCATTTCGTAAAAGTTGGCAAGAAGCAGGGGTAGTCCATTTAGTACATTCATGTGTAGAACCAAGTGAATTTCAGGGAATCCAGTCTCTAGCAGATCAGTTCCCTGAATTGTCGTTTGCGGTTGGTTTGCACCCGTTGGATGCTGACAAATGGACTGAGCAGACTGGTCAACAAATCAAGAGTTTAGCCAGCTCCGATAATCGAGTAGTCGCTATTGGAGAAACAGGTCTAGATTTTTATAAAGCGAAAAATTACCAACAACAGCAGCTGGCATTACAAACTCAATTGGAGGTTGCTCAAGAACTTGATAAACCGGTAATCATCCATTGTCGAGATGCCGCTCAAAGTTTAAAAGAACAGATTGAGAGTTTTATCGGTAAAGGAGGAAATATTAGAGGAGTGATGCATTGTTGGGGTGGTAATCCCGAAGAAACCTCCTGGTTTTTAGACCTCGGTTTTTATATTAGTTTTAGTGGTACCGTGACTTTTAAAAATGCTCAAGAAATTAAAGAGGCAGCCAAAATAGTTCCTAATGATCGCTTACTGATAGAAACCGACTGTCCCTTTCTAGCACCAGTACCAAAAAGAGGTAAAAAACCGAATCAACCAGCTTATGTTGTCTATGTTGCAGACTGTTTAGCAGATTTAAGGGGGGTAACGTCTGAAACTATTGCTCAACAAACCACCAGTAATGCCTGTAAACTTTTTAAACTTAACCTTAATTAAAATTTTATACTTGGTCTGCAACCCCCAATTGGTTTACCGACCATCTTGTATAGTCAGATTTTTGTTGCCTATCCGAATCAATTCTATTGAATGAGATTTCTAAATTACCTTAAACCATGAAAATAATGCCCTTGAAGGCCCTTATTCAACTAGTATCATCAAAATGTTGCTAAAAGTTAGCAACTCTTATCTAGATCAGCCAAAAATCATTAGCAAAAATCCTCATGACCAATCTATCCCATACTCTGCTGCCAGACTTGATTGAAATTCAACGTTCTAGTTTCCGTTGGTTTTTAGAACAAGGCTTGATAGAGGAACTCAATAGTTTTTCCCCGATTGCTGACTATACAGGAAAATATGAGTTACATTTCATCGGCGAGAATTATCGCCTCAAAGAACCGAAATACCATGTAGATGAAGCTAAACGAAGAGATAGCACCTATAACGTACAAATGTATGTGCCGACTCGCCTGATTAATAAAGAAACTGGTGAAATCAATGAAATGGAAGTTTTCATTGGCGATCTGCCTCTCATGACGGATCGGGGTACTTTCATTATTAATGGTGCAGAACGGGTGATTGTCAACCAGATTGTGCGCTCTCCTGGGGTTTACTACAAAGCAGAAACTGATAAAAATGGTCGTCGAACCTATTCTGCCTCTTTGATTCCTAATCGAGGAGCTTGGTTAAAATTTGAAACCGATAAAAATGGTTTAGTCTGGGTCAGAATTGATAAGACACGTAAATTGTCCGCCCAAGTATTACTCAAAGCGATCGGTCTGAGTGATAATGAAATTATGGATGGTTTACGTCATCCCGACTTTTACCAAAAAACCTTGGATAAAGAAGGTAATCCCAGTGAAGAAGAAGCTTTGCTAGAGCTATATCGTAAATTGCGTCCTGGTGAGCCACCGACAGTTAATGGCGGACAACAGCTTCTAGAATCGCGCTTTTTTGATGCCAAACGCTACGATTTGGGTAAAGTTGGTCGTTACAAACTCAACAAAAAACTTCGCTTAACTGTCTCCGAGACCATACGAGTACTGACCCCAACAGATATTTTATCCGCGATCGATTACTTAATCGGCTTAGAATTTGATTCGGGAAGTACCGATGACATCGACCATTTAGGTAATCGTCGAGTTCGTTCCGTTGGCGAATTATTACAGAACCAGGTTAGAGTAGGTTTAAATCGTTTAGAAAGAATTATTCGGGAAAGGATGACTGTCAGTGAAGCTGATAGTCTTACACCCGCAGCCCTAGTGAACCCGAAACCCTTAGTGGCAGCCATCAAAGAATTCTTTGGCTCTTCCCAACTATCCCAGTTTATGGATCAAACCAATCCTTTAGCAGAATTAACCCATAAACGTCGCTTATCAGCCTTAGGTCCAGGAGGATTAACTAGAGAAAGAGCTGGATTTGCCGTGCGGGATATTCATCCTTCTCACTATGGTCGAATTTGCCCTGTAGAAACGCCTGAAGGACCTAACGCAGGTTTAATCGGTTCTTTGGCTACTTATGCCCGAGTTACACCCTATGGGTTTATTGCTACCCCCTACTATCGGGTTAAAGATGGTAACGTGTTGCGAGATCAAGAAGTCGTATATCTGACAGCTGATGAAGAAGATGATTTACGGGTAGCTCCGGGAGATGTTCCCACAGATGCCGATGGTTATATTTTAGGGGAGACAATTCCGATTCGTTATCGTCAGGAATTTTCTACTTGTAATCCCAAAGAAGTAGATTATGTCGCGATTTCTCCCGTACAAATTGTCTCAGTAGCGACCAGCATGATTCCCTTCTTAGAACATGATGATGCCAACCGGGCGCTGATGGGTTCTAACATGCAGCGTCAAGCAGTTCCCCTATTACGTCCCGAAAGACCCCTAGTGGGAACAGGGTTAGAAGCACAGGCAGCCCGAGATTCGGGTATGGTTGTGGTATCTCGTACCTATGGTATAGTTAGCTATGTAGATGCGGAAGTAGTTAAAGTAAGGGTCTCTGAAGGAGAAAATGATCCCCATGCTCCGGCACCAGGACAAGAAATTGTTTATAAACTACAAAAATATCAACGTTCTAACCAAGATACTTGTCTCAATCAACGGCCTCTAGTGTATGTCGGCGAAGATGTGGTTCCGGGACAAGTCCTGGCAGATGGTTCTTCTACCGAAGGAGGAGAACTGGCATTAGGACAAAATGTTACCGTGGCCTATATGCCTTGGGAGGGTTACAACTACGAAGATGCGATTCTGATCAGTGAAAAGCTAGTGTATGAAGATTATTACACTAGTATTCACGTTGAAAAATACGAAATCGAAGCCAGACAAACCAAATTAGGGCCAGAAGAAATTACCAGAGAAATCCCTAATGTGGGAGAAGACACGCTGCGCAACCTGGATGAACGGGGAATTATCCATATCGGCGCTTGGGTCGAAGCAGGGGATATTTTGGTTGGTAAAGTGACTCCTAAAGGAGAATCGGATCAACCTCCTGAAGAAAAATTATTGCGAGCGATCTTTGGCGAAAAAGCACGGGATGTGCGGGATAACTCACTACGAGTCCCCAATGGAGAAAAAGGTCGCGTAGTAGACGTGAGAGTGTTTACCAGAGAACAGGGAGACGAGCTGCCCCCTGGGGCCAATATGGTAGTGAGAATTTACGTAGCGCAAAAACGTAAAATTCAGGTGGGAGATAAGATGGCAGGTCGTCATGGGAATAAAGGAATTATTTCCCGGATTTTGCCCGTTGAAGATATGCCCTATCTGCCTGATGGTAGTCCCGTCGATATTGTGCTTAATCCTTTGGGGGTTCCCTCAAGGATGAATGTGGGTCAAGTTTATGAATGTCTGCTGGGCTGGGCTGGAGAAAACCTGGGGATGCGATTCAAAATCATGCCTTTTGATGAAATGTATGGCAAAGAAACTTCCTTGGCAACGGTTCATGGCAAAATTGCCGAATCCGCCCGTAAACCAGGGAAAAGTTGGGTTTTTGACCCAGATAATCCCGGAAAAATTCAAGTATTTGATGGTCGAACCGGCGAGCCTTTTGATCGTCCTGTGACAGTGGGTAAAGCCTATATGCTGAAACTAGTTCACTTAGTAGATGATAAAATCCATGCTCGCTCTACAGGTCCTTACTCTTTGGTCACCCAACAGCCTCTAGGTGGTAAAGCCCAACAAGGTGGTCAGCGGTTTGGCGAAATGGAGGTTTGGGCCCTAGAAGCCTATGGGGCAGCCTATATCCTACAGGAGCTATTAACCGTCAAATCCGACGATATGCAAGGAAGAAACGAAGCTCTTAACGCGATAGTTAAAGGAAAACCAATTCCCCGTCCTGGTACCCCAGAATCTTTCAAAGTATTGATGAGAGAGCTCCAATCTCTAGGATTAGATATTGCGGTACATAAACTAGAAAATCTCGAAGACGGCAATAGTCGTGATATCGAGGTTAATTTGATGGCAGATACTCCTCGTCGGACTCCGAATAGACCAACCTATGAATCTTTAACCAAAGATGATTTACAAGAAGAAGCCTGAAAATGATTAAGTTCTCGATGTTGAGATTTTTACTCTCGAAGAGAACTTGACCGAATTAAGTAACAATATCTTTAACTCAGATCTTAATTCTGGTTCCCTTTGTCTGATTTCTAATCGATACCTCCTGCAAAAATGAGAAACCAACAAGAACAACGCTTTGATTACGTCAAAATTGGCATTGCCTCTCCAGAAAGAATTCGTCAATGGGGAGAGAGGAGCCTGCCCAATGGACAAATTGTCGGAGAAGTAACCAAGCCCGAAACGATTAATTATCGTACCCTTAAGCCAGAAATGGATGGGCTCTTTTGCGAACGTATTTTTGGTCCAGCTAAAGATTGGGAATGTCATTGCGGTAAATATAAAAGAGTTCGCCATCGAGGAATTGTTTGTGAACGTTGCGGTGTTGAGGTTACTGAGTCTAGAGTACGGCGTCATCGTATGGGCTATATTAAGCTGGCAGCTCCTGTGACTCATGTTTGGTATCTCAAAGGGATTCCTAGTTATCTCAGTATTATTCTCGATATGCCATTACGGGATGTCGAGCAAATTGTCTATTTCAACGCTTATGTAGTATTAGATCCAGGAAATGCGCAGAATCTTTCCTGTAAACAACTTCTCACAGAAGATCAGTGGATTGAAATTGAAGAACAACTATATAGCGAAGATTCTGACTTAATTGGGGTGGAAGTCGGCATTGGTGCCGAAGCAATCCAAAGACTGTTAGAAGAAGTTGAATTAGAAACTGAAGCCGAGCAACTACGAGAGAATATTGGCGAAGCTAAGGGGCAAAAAAGAGCCAAATTAATCAAAAGATTGCGGGTAATTGATAATTTCATTGCCACAGGGGCTCGTCCTGAATGGATGGTACTGAACGTGATTCCTGTGATACCGCCTGATTTACGCCCTATGGTGCAATTAGATGGTGGTAGATTTGCGACTTCCGATCTCAATGATCTCTATCGACGAGTAATTAACCGTAATAATCGTTTAGCACGATTGCAGGAAATTCTAGCTCCGGAAATTATTGTTCGCAATGAAAAACGAATGCTGCAAGAAGCGGTAGATGCACTCATTGATAATGGTCGTCGAGGACGCACAGTGGTGGGGGCGAATAATCGACCTTTGAAATCTCTTTCGGACATTATTGAAGGAAAACAAGGACGTTTTCGTCAAAACTTATTAGGAAAACGGGTTGATTATTCAGGTCGTTCCGTAATTGTCGTCGGACCAAAACTGAAAATTTATCAATGTGGACTCCCGAGAGAAATGGCGATTGAGCTATTTCAACCCTTTGTGATTCACCGCTTAATTCAGAGTGGTATGGTGAATAACATCAAGGCAGCAAAGAAAATGATTCAAAGGGCAGAACCTCAAGTTTTTGAAGTTCTCAAGGAAGTTATTACTGGTCATCCTGTGATGCTGAACCGTGCACCTACTTTGCACCGTTTGGGGATTCAAGCCTTTGAACCAATTATTGTAGAGGGCAGAGCAATCCAGCTACATCCCCTAGTTTGTCCGGCATTTAATGCCGACTTTGATGGTGATCAAATGGCGGTTCATGTTCCTCTATCTCTCGAAGCCCAAGCAGAAGCTCGCCTGCTGATGCTGGCTTGTCATAATATTTTATCTCCAGCAACAGGAAGACCAATTGTGGCTCCTTCCCAGGATATGGTTTTGGGTTGCTACTATTTAACCGCTGATAATCCTCAGGCAACTAAAGGGTCAGGCAGAAGGTTTGGTAGTTTAGAAGATGCGGTTAAAGCTTTCGAGCAGGGACAAATCGATTTACACGCTTATGTTTGGGTGCGTTATGAAGGAGAGGTCGAAACTGATGAACCAGATACTGAGGTTATTGAACAGGAAGAATTAACTGACGGCAGTATTATCAAATATTATCGTCAGCGATTAGTACGGGAAACAGCAGAAGGGGAACAATTATCTCAATATATCAATACCACTATGGGCAGAATTATTTATAACAAAACTATTCAAGATGCACTTGAGCCAGTATCTTAGAGTAATTTCGGAGCAAACTAGACAGTAATTAGGGAAACATTAATTGAGGGTTGAAATGAAATTTTATAATCGCATTGTGGATAAAGGTCGTCTAAAAAAACTCATGGCCTGGGCTTTTACTAATCATGGTTCGGCCAAATCTGCCACTATGGCAGATGAACTCAAGGAAATGGGTTTTCGCTATGCAACACGAGCGGGAGTCTCGATTAGTGTCGATGATCTTAAAGTTCCCCCAATCAAGCAGCAGATGTTAGAAGCAGCCGAAGTAGAAATTAAAAAAACTGAAGCTCGTTATGCTAGGGGAGAAATCACAGAAGTAGAGCGCTTTCAGAAAGTTATTGATACTTGGAATGGGACTTCGGAAAACCTCAAAGATGAAGTGGTCACAAATTTTAAATCTACTGACCCTCTAAATTCAGTGTATATGATGGCCTTTAGTGGAGCTCGGGGTAATCTGTCCCAAGTGCGTCAATTGGTAGGTATGCGAGGTTTGATGGCCAATCCCCAAGGAGAAATTATCGACTTGCCGATTAAAACTAATTTCCGAGAAGGATTGACGGTTACTGAGTATATTATTTCCTCCTATGGAGCGAGAAAAGGTTTAGTCGATACCGCTTTACGTACTGCTGACTCTGGTTATTTAACCCGTCGTCTAGTGGATGTGTCCCAAGATGTGATCGTTCGGGAAGTAGATTGTGGTACCTATAGAGGGATTAAGATAGCAGCGATGAAAGATGGCGATCGCACGTTAATTCCCTTGGAAAACCGCCTGTTAGGAAGAGTCTTAGCTGAAGATGCCCTAGATTCTACGACCAAAAAAGTTGTTGCCAAACGCAATCAAGATATTGATGCTGATTTAGCCAAAGAGATTGGCGATCGCTGTGAATCAGTAGTTGTGCGCTCTCCTTTGACCTGTGAGGCTGCCCGTTCGGTATGTCAATGTTGCTATGGTTGGAGTTTAGCCCATGGCAAAATGGTCGATATGGGGGAAGCAGTGGGCATTATTGCAGCTCAATCGATTGGTGAGCCAGGAACTCAGTTAACTATGAGGACTTTCCATACAGGAGGGGTCTTTACTGGTGAAGTAGCACGGCAAATTAAGGCCGAGAAAGATGGTACTATCGAATTTGCTCAAGGGTTGAGTACCCGTAAAGTGCGGACTCGTCACGGAGATGAGCGAGAACAAGTCGAAACAGTTGGTAATTTAGTTTTAGTACCCAACAAAGGGAAAAAGATTTCCTATCCCTTGACTGTCGGTTCCTATCTCTATGTAAAAGAAGGAGATTCGGTGACCAAAGATCAGTTACTGGTGGAAGTGGCTAAGGTATCGGTGAAAAAATCTACCGAAAAGGCAACTAAAGACGTAACTTCCAATTTGGCCGGAGAAGTTTTGTTTGCCAACTTAGTTCCCGATGAAAAAACTGATCGCCAGGGCAATACCACAAAAGTTGCTAAAAGTTCAGGGTTACTCTGGGTCTTATCTGGAGAAGTGTATAATTTGCTACCGGGAGCAGAACCTGTGGTGCAAAACGGAGATCAGGTTAACCCAGGGGATATTTTAGCCCAAACCAAACTGGTATCGTCTAATGGCGGCGTGGTACGAATGGGTGCTAATAGTCGGGAAATTGAGATTATCACTGCTTCTGTGTTGTTAGATCGCTCAGAAGTAAAAGTTGAAAGTGATAGTGGTCGAGAATCCTACACCATTAATACCGCTGACGGCCAGAGTTTTTTGCTGAAAACCACTCCCGGAACTAAGGTCCAAAATCGTCAGGTAGTAGCCGAATTAATTGATGACCGCTATGAAACCGCAACTGGTGGCATCATCAAATACGGTGGCATAGAGATTGGTAAAGGTGGTCGCAAACAAGGATATGAAGTAACTAAAGGCGGTTCTTTACTTTGGATTCCCGAAGAAAGTCACGAGGTTAATAAAGATATTTCGTTATTGCTAGTGGAAGACGGGGAATTCGTCGAAGCTGGAACCGAAGTCGTTAAGGATATCTTTGCCCAATCTTCTGGGGTAGTCGAAGTAGTGCAGAAAAATGACATTCTTCGAGAAATTATTATCAAACCAGGTGCGGTTCATCTCCTGGATAATATCGATCCCAAACTTGATGGTCAATTAGTTCAGCCAGGAGGCGAGGTTTTACCAGAAGTTACGGTAGATGAACTCAAATATGGGGAAATTGTTGATACCACAGAAGGGGCAGCACTTTTATTGCGCCCAGTGCAAGAATTTAAGGTGTCTGATGAACCTGATGTACCTTCCCAGGCTTCAATTAATAACCAAGATGGTCGTCAAATCGAATTGCGATCAGTTCAGAGACTATTCTATAAGGATGGAGAACGAGTGAAATCCGTCAGCGGAGTGTCTTTGTTAAGTACTCAATTAGTACTAGAAATTGATTCAGCTGATGATATCGAAATTGCTCCTAATTTGAGTGCTGACATAGAACTCAAGCCAGACCCCGAAGACCCTGAAATTCAAAGACTACAAATGGTAATTATTGAAGCTTTGGTGCTGCGTCGGGATACCGATGCCGATCCTCATAGTGGAGATATCGAAACTCGGGTTTTAGTAACAGATGGTCAAGAAATTTCTCGGGGGGCAACCATTGCTCGTACGGAAATTATCTGTAAATCGGCAGGAACAGTAAGAGGAATTCGCGAAGCGGGCGAAGCAATTCGCCGCATTTTGATAGTTCGAGAATTAGATCAAGTTACCTATGAACTGGATCTTGCCAAGAGTGAATGCTTTCATCAAGAAGGAGATCTCTTGGTAGCAGGAACTGAAATTGCTCCCGGGTTTAAGTTTGAAGAATCTGGGCAGTTATTAGAACTAACAGAAAATGCTCAGGGTAAAACCAAAGTAGTATTGCGCCAGGCTCGTCCTTATCGAGTATCTGCTGGTGCGATATTGCACATCGATGATGGTGATTTGGTACAAAGAGGGGATAATTTAGTACTACTAGTTTTCGAACGTTCCAAAACAGGAGATATCATTCAAGGTTTGCCTCGGATTGAAGAACTTCTAGAAGCCCGTAAACCCAAAGAAAGCTGTATCCTGAGTCGCCGTCCTGGAGAATGTCAAGTTGTCTACGAAGAAGGGGAAACCGTAGATATCAAAATTATTGAAGAGGATGGAACTATTACTGATTATCCGGTAAGCCCCAGTCAAAATGCGCTCGTAGCTGATGGACAAAAGGTTGGGGTCGGAGAAATGCTCACTGATGGGCCAGCTAACCCCCATCAGATTCTCGAAGTTTTCTTTAATTATCATTTAGAAACAGAAGGGTGTTACGAGGCATCGTTAATTGGCTTACAAAAAGCCCAAACCTTCTTGGTGAGCGGAGTGCAATCTGTGTATCAGAGTCAGGGAATTGATATTTCTGATAAGCATATTGAGGTGATTGTACGTCAAATGACCTCTAAAGTGAGAATCGATGATGGTGGAGATACCGTAATGCTCCCTGGAGAATTAGTAGCTTTACGAGAAATCGAGCAAGTTAATGATGCGATGTCCATTACAGGCGGCGCTCCTGCTCAGTATACACCGATGCTTTTAGGGATTACGAAAGCTTCTCTTAATACCGATAGTTTTATTTCCGCTGCCTCTTTCCAAGAAACTACCAGGGTTCTGACTGAAGCCGCGATCGAAGGCAAATCTGACTGGCTTCGAGGCTTGAAAGAAAATGTGATCATTGGTCGTTTGATTCCCGCAGGAACGGGCTTTAATACCCATGAAGAACCTGGTGTCTTTAGAGGAGGTGAAATTGATAATTCCGCACTTCGTAACGGCTCCCTCTATGGTTATGGTGGTGAAATGGATAGTTTTCGAGTAGCAGCAGAAGAGCCCATCGTTAACCCAGTTAATCCTGAACCATCATCTTTGCGAACTTACAATAAGATCAAGGATGATGAAAATGTCATTCTCGATGATCAAACTGCTAGAGCCTATACTGGTTTAAACCCAGAAGATGATGTTTTACAGTCTGATTTCGATAGTGATGCTATAGATTGGGAACAAGAAACTAGTTGATAATTACTGCTCACTAGTAATTATTAAAAAGCTGTTAAGTGGCTGAGTAAGATAAATTACCTAGGGTCAGGGATTGATGATTACAATCCCTAAACCCTTGCCCTCAGCATATTCTTAATCTTGCTAAGTCCTGTGACTAGACTTTAAGGAAAATCAGTACTTTCTATCAAATAGCGATCGCATTACCGAGCTACATGCGACCTGAATCAAACGCTCAAACTATTATACTTAGATTTTTCGTTCCGCTGAATATACGGATATATAGCTACTTATTATCAAAAAAGTAGCTGATGAACTCTACAAAATTGGAGCTAAGTTTGATAGTAAACTACTGAAAAGCTTTGAGCCATGGTTCAAAAATATTACTAAAGAAACAGAAGAAACTGTTGAAAAAGGAATAACTATACAAGCTGCTGCTGAAGATGTCACCTATGCCATCAAAGAGTAACAGTTTAATTTTGAGAGAATTACGCTAAATGAATATTATCCTTTTTTGGCACAAGTATGTTTAAACAAGAATATTAATAAAAAAAGATGCCGAGGCTGAAGCTGAATTCAAAAAGCGCACCGCCCGCGCTGAGGTTTCCTCAGCGTAAGGACGGAGCAAGCAAAAATTCCAGAAATAATTGAAAAAGAACTATTATTGCATCAAGATAAAAGAGATAAATATCAAGAAATTAGATATTGGGTACAAGATGAATCCCGATTTGGATTGCATACTATAGAAAGAAAGAAAATAACAATTAAGGGGGTACAACCTGTTGGATTGTATCAATACAAATATGATTATCTTTGGCTGTATGGTTTGGTAGAACCAATTACTGGGGAAAATTTTTTTGAAGAATGGTCACATTTAAATAGTGATTGCTTTCAAAGTTATCTAGAGTCATTTTCCAAAAAATATCCTAAT
>JAAUYH010035067.1_pt1 | contig 11828 bp, 13 predicted proteins | sample 7278061 | NCBI WGS metagenome assembly JAAUYH01 (sample SAMN14350203, study PRJNA611818) | marine sediment metagenome | isolation source: surface marine sediment (0.6m) | place: French Polynesia: Moorea | collected 2018-08 | reverse complement strand
TCCCAATAATGTCGTACCAATATTCGCACCATTTGAGACATCGCCCCAAAACTGTGATTCACGTACCCTTTTCTTCAAGTGCAATATCAAATACAATGGTCCTCCAACAACGCCAAAAACAATGCCAAAGAACATCCATGGACGAAGCGGAGAAAAGAGATTTGTGCCAATCATATGAAAGAAAACAAGCAAGATGATGGTGAAACATTTGACTCGACCCGAAACAAGGAACAGCACCGAACTATTGACCAACTCCCTACCAGGGGACCCTGACCTACTGGCAATTATGCGAGTGGTAATTGAACCAATGAACAAAGCAATTAGACATACAAAGGAGCCTGCCAAAATGTGATTTCGAAGCCGTGCATACCACGAATTATTCCTTCGCTCAGAATCCGTCAGCTTTCTTTCATTCACTCCCTCGCTTTCTTCGTCGATAACATCCGATGGTATCTCCTCCATGATATTCAATCGTCCGTGCCGATATTGAATCGCTCTCCAGAATGCAAACTCCGCATACGAACTTGCAATCATGAACCATAACGCAAGTGAAATAAGAATAATTCCTACCGTGTACGTTATTCCAACTGGTGGGTAACATTGCGCGTACCATCGTTCGTATACACCATATCTCGGTCCAGTCATGCTAAGCGTCGAGTACATTTTCACTTTGGTCTTGCGGTACACGATGATCAGCTCAATTCCCTTGATTAGCATAGGTACTGCTACCAGGACGTCACTCACAAACACGTACCATCCAGTAGCTGCAGAGGAAACTTCTTGGAACAATGAAATGGGTAGCATAGCCATCAACAGCGGCAAGCTCAAGATAGCAATGTTAGACGGCAGTAATTCGGCGACAACATTCTCCAAATGCGCTACATTTTCTCCAAATTCGTCCATCTTTCCATCGAAACCCGGTATTTGTTGAAAGTTCAATGGCGCATATATCGAATAATGTTGGGTGGTGTTTCCTTTGTACGGAACCGACGTTCCAAATGTAGACGCAGGTAACCACATCGTTTGATACCCAGTGCAACTGTTTCCTTGACATCCATTGGTTTCGTTTTGACGTAAATGAACCAGATAAGGCTGGATTCCGATTCTGCTCGTCGATTCAGACTGAATCCATAGAGAGACTATGGAACCTATTGTTGTTAACCGTTTACCTCCAAATTCCAGATAGGCCTCCATCCAAAACACACTGGAATCACGATTCACCACTCCACGGTCAACAAATACGTCGCATTGACCAGGAATTCCGGCAGGTTCAACAATCGATGTCCTATAGCGCGATTCATACACATTAGCCTTCCCGCCGTGAGACACTTTAAAGTAGAGCTTTGTCCAAAACTTGGGAAGCTCGGTTTCGTTCGGTTTGCGGTCAACTATGTTCCATTTCGGGCAATCGAACCAGGTTTCATTCGTATACATGAGTTGGAGGAATCGACGCGCAGATTTGTTCCAACTTCCAAGAGACAACTCAGATTCTCGAATGCATGACCCATTGAAGTTCACACTTATTTTTCTCCGGTTCGGAATATGAGATGCATCGCCTTGATAAAAACCCGCAGCCTTGAACGGAAGGCCGCACAAAGAAGTGCAATTCAAGTTGGAAAAGTCGTAAATCGCCCCCACCGGTTCCGTCAAGGAAAGGCCGACATATAGCAGGAAAAGGTGGCACCACACGACAACCATTGCACCAGCAAACCGTACAGACAAAGGCCAAGGTGCCAAGTGGGTGCAAAACAAGAAGGCAAGAAGTGAACCGGCGCGGCAGAATACATCGCCTGGTGCACGGGAACGAAGACATTTTCAGCATACATCATTGGAGTGGTTGGCACGCGGTAATTCTTCATCCACTATCATTCCCAGCTGCTCACGTGGACAGCGCCAGAACTGTACCGGTACCGTAGTAATTTACGGTAGTACAGTACTGGTTTACTCGAAGAGATATCCACTGAAATTGATCCAAGCCACCTGCAGCTGTCCGATCTGCTATTTGTTTCTATGAATTCCACTTGTTGGAAAGTGGGTCGACAAGCTCTACAAGCTCTACGAATACGAATACTGTAATGTGGCTCGCCACATGTGTATACAGTCGCTTATGTTGGACAAACATGCTTTACAGTGATTCGTCTTTTCACCGAGCATGGGAAGAGAGGAAGCAATGATGCAATGCACCATAAAAAGCGCTGTGATAATGTACCGTAAGACTTACCAACAAATGAATGGTGCAAATGACAAAGAATGCACGCCAAATTCAACATTGTTATGTGCGGACAAGACGGAGACGCTCAAACATATTCCTTACAGTAAGCAGAAGAAAACTGGGCCAAGGTGAACACTGTTACAGTAAACCCCCACGACAAAAATATACGGTCGCCTAGGGTCACAATAAATTTTGGACCACTACGCCCACATAAAAAAGAGTTCGGCCTCAAGCGATACCTCAATAGACGCGTCTTGGTTCGATAAATACGGCGGATACCTTAGACTAGACGAAAAATGTAGTTGTTGCCTAGTGCAGGTTGTTTTGTTGATTACGGTCATTTTGTCGCGCGACAAAAGTTTACGGTCGCTTAAGAGAAGTCGAAGTTACTGTTACTCAGCTGGACATGGTGTGAATGTTTGCACTTGTGATGTGTATTTTGTGTGTATGCTACCTGTATCCATCTTTACTTTGAACGATTTCCCAGTTGGGCCCGTGCTACATCGATGATCGTTGTTGTCGATCTAGATTAGCGTTAAATCAGAGGATTAGGCTGGTACGGGTAATCTACAGCACTCTGAGCTCATTTTCATGAAGCAAAAAACCTAAAGTCAATGTCCAGGTGGTATGAGAGACTGAGACTATGCTAGGAAGTGATACGCATGAGAAAACAATCCGACTGAAAAATGTGAATTTTTTGTTGGAGGCTCTTGTAGCACAAGTAAACGCCAGAGCTACTATTCCAGTGATGTAATAAGTAGTATACAGGTCAAATGCAAAAGTATGCTATCGATTTATCATACTTATATGTCTCAAGCAGAAGTACGAATGCAATATAAAAGGCACAACTTATGTGTAGAATATCTTTGACTTCATGGCTTTGTCTTGAAGCTGAGTTTGGAAGACACAGACATTTTTGCGCAAATTCCGTGAACAAATGATCCAAATAGGCCACAATATGAAGAAACATCGACTACACTCATGAACTGAACTGTGCAAGATCGATCATCTGCCAACGATAAATAATAATAATTTCGTTGTTTGGAATTGTTGTCTTACTACTGCTTGAGACATATAAGTATGATAAATCGATAGCATACTTTTGCATTTGACGGAATAGGTATGAACGAAGCAAAAACGTAGGCACAGCAATCTACAGCAAAAGCGTCGGAGTGATGCGCCACGAATAAGCGAAATGAATGCAGGAATATGGTAAAAAGTGAAACCGAAGCGGCACTGCCAAAATTTCACGCTGTCCAAACACAGTATACGATTAGTGAATGTGCTCGATGGAGGTAGAGCTGAAAGCGGAAAGGGAAGACGACAACAAGAAGTGCAAGAGGGACATGTGCAAGGTGAGACTGATGGGTGGTAGTTGCAGCAATGCAATTGCCATTCTGTAAAATATGATCGGACAGGAATCGATTTGTGTGGCCAATTAACATACGTGCAACCCCAAGAATCTACAGGTGCACGCAGCTGAGCAACAGCCAGATTGTTCACTCATTCCCTTACTCTATACCATTTTCAAGTTCATTCCTTCATCGCCTACTCATCACTTAAGACTACGTGGTACACATGACTCCCCCCACAATCGGCCACATCGAAATAGACAAGTGTGGGCCTGCGTGTGATGAAGTACAAATACCGACGAAACATAGATAGAATCAGACAGGAGATGTATAGGCCATAAAAAAGCAGGTTGATTTGACATTTTAGCACGTTCTTCTTAGGTGTACTTCTACGTTGCTTAAGAAAGGTCTAGGCCTTCAACCCGGTCAACAGTGAATGTATATCACTAAATCGCATTATCAAAACTTCAACTTAACTCGTGGGCTCAGAATCACAGTTGTCAATTCGGAAAGAGGGATCACGAATGAGAGGACGTGTCTATAATAGGAAGTGTTCAATTCCTTTGCACTCGCATCGATGCGTCACAACGACTACCTTTCTATTCATTTCTTCAATTAACTACGTCTCTATTTTACTACTACTGTAATATACTCTACCTGCATCATCGATAAAGGAACGCTCCGAATAAAAACAGTGCGTTCCACAGCTTTCATCACATACCATGATCATAATCCAAGCTTCTCAATAAATGACAGCGTGTTGCGCACATAAATTGTAATAACACAACAGCCTACATCATATTATGAAGTATGCCCAGTACGATGCAATCAAGTTGACTACCGTCAGAAGGAAAATCACGCCAAAAGCGTACCCTTCGTGAAAGTTCGCTCTAGCTTGCTCGTCCTCCGTTGTTTCAGGGAAACATCTCTTGAAAAAGATACCGATTGGTCCAAACAACATCCCAGCTGCGAATCCATTCAACCCATATCGCCATCTGACTCTGTCACTGGGTGAACTTCCTATTGCGTGTAGTAAAATAATTGCACCTCCATAAAGCCAAGTGAACATCAAATGAAACGGATAAAAGCCACCGAGGAATAACGCTAGAAGTGTTCCCAATAATGCCATACCAACATTTGCACTTTTTGAGACATCGCCCCAATTCTTTGACTCACGTACCTTCTTCTTCAAGTGCAATATCAAATACAATGGTCCTGCACCAATGCCGAAAACAAATCCAAGAAGCCTCCATGGATGAAGTAGTGAAAAGTAATTCGAGACAATCGAATGAGAAAAAACAAGCTGAAAGATGGTTAAACATTTAAGTAACACCGAAGGTAGGAACAACTTCGTATCATTAAACAACTCAAGCTCCCAACCAGAGACCCCTGACCAATAGGCAATTATGCGAGTGGTAATTGAACCAATAAACAGTACAATTAGACTTAAAAGTAGGCATGCAAAAATGTGAATTGGATCCCGTACATGCCACGAATTATTCATTTCCTCAGAATCTGATGACTTGCTTTCATTCACTTCCTCACTTTCTTCGTCGCTAACATCCGATGGTATCTCCTCCATGATATTCAATCGTCCGTGCCGATATTGAATCGCTCTCCAGAATGCAAACTCCGCATACGAACTTGCCATCATGAACCATAACGCAAGTGAACCAAGAATGATTCCAGCACCGTAAGTTATTCCAACTGGTGGGTAACATTCCGTGTACCATCGTTCGTATACACCGTATTTCTGTCCAGTCATGCTAAGCGTCGAGTACATTTTCATCTTGGTCTTGCGATACACAATCATCAATTCAATTCCCTTGATCAGCATAGGTACTGCTACCAGGATATCACTCACAAACACATACCACGCAGTAGCTGCATTGGAAACTTCTTGGAACAACGAAATGGGTAGCATAGCCAACAATACCGGCAAGCTCAAGATAGCAATATTGGACGGCGATAATTCGTTGACAACATTCTCCAAATGCGATACACTTTCATCCAACTCCACCATCATGCTATCGATGCCAGGTATTTGTTGAAAGTTCCATTTCGCAAATATCGAATAATGTTGGGTGGTGTGTTTCTGGTATGGAACCGACGTTCCAAATGTAGACGCAGGTAACCACATCATTTCATACGCAGTACAATTCTTTCCTTGACACCCATTTGAATGGTTTCGTTGAACGCGCACCGGAACAGGTCGGATTTCAAACTCGCCCTGGTATTCTGATTCATGCCATAGTGAGACTATTGACCCAATTGTTTTCAACGGGTTCCCCCCATACTAAAGTTCCGCTCCCATGAAGTACACACTGATATTACGTTCTATCACCCCATGGTCAATAGTTATGTTACAGTGACCACGAATTCCGGCCGGATCAAGAACTGATGTCTTGAATCCTGGATAGTACTCATAGCGCTTTCCGGAGTAAAGAAAATGAGGGCGGCGTTTACTCCAGAACCTGGGAAGCTCGGTTTCGTTCGGTTCACGGTAAGCTCTATTCCATTTCGGACAATCGAACGAGGTGTCATTCTTGTCAATGAATTGTAAAAAGCAGCGTGCAGATTGCTCCCAATTGCCAATAGACAACTGAGATTCGCCAACACATCGCGCACCCAAGTTCACGCTTCTATTTATCTCCTTCGAAACATGAGCCCTTGAACGATAATAATAAAAATCCTCCAAGTCGAAAGGAAGACCGCACAAAGACGTGCAGTTCAACTTGGAATAGTTGAAATTCGTAGTCGACGGGTTCGCCAAAGAAAGGCTGACATGAAGCAGGAAAATGAGGCGCCGCGCAGCAACCATTTCAGCACCAAACTGTACAGACCAAGGCCTTGGCGGCAAGTGGGTGCGAAACCAGGCGGTAAGAAGGCGGCAGAATACGTCGCCTACAGCATAACGGCGACAACAATTTCCGTATACATCGTTGGTAGTAGGGTATGTGATACTGCTTCATTCACCATCGTTCCCAACTGTTTCCATGGACAGTGCCAGTACCGTAGTAATAACGGTAGACTCGACGAGGTATCCACTGAAATTGATCCAAGCGACCTGCAGCTGCATGGCCTGCTTTTTGTTTCTACGAATTCCATTTGTTGGAAAGTGACCCAACGATCTCTGCAAATTGGAAGTACTGTAATGTAGTTTGCCACATATTCTTACAGTCGTTAATGTTCAACAAACATGCTTTACAGTGGGTCGTCTTCTCACCGAACGGGCGAAGAGAAGAAGCAATGACGCAATGCACCACGAAAAGCGCAGTAATAACGTAGCAAGAAATGAATGGTGCAAATTGTAAATTTAGTATATCCAGAAACCGCATTCTGCCAACATCAACTTCTTCTCCCACATGGCAATGGCGGTCCCCCATGGCACCTACCAACCACACCAAAGGAGGCGAGGGGAACGTTGGGGAATGAAGGACAAATTCAACAATGTCATGGACGGACAAGACGGAGACGCTCAAACAGACTCCTTACAGTAAGTTGAAGACTACAGTACTGTACCAAGGCGAGCACAGTTGCTACGCAGGTGGAATTCCGTACGGCGGCTTGGTGCGTTCGTACGGAATGGCAGGTGCGTGGGTGACATGACAAGCAATCGATCGAACGATGAACAAAACGTTGCAAGTTACATGTCAAGCTTGACAGATGAGCGCTACCCGAGCGGCGGATGTGTACGGACTTCGCCGTTTCAACGAGTTGTACACGAATATTCGGCGAAATCGAGACGTGAATCGTTCCGCGTGCTTACACCGTACATGATGGTGGAGTAGGCGTGAGCACAGAGTGAACAGGCGAACTACAGCGGAAGCGACGGAGGGACGCGCCACGCACGCACGAATGGGAGCGCGGGAATGCAGGGGGTGAGAAGCGAAATCGAAGCAACACGACGAAAAGTTCATGCGATGCAAAGCTGCACACGGCTAGTGAATGTGCTGAGTAAAGGAGATGAACCCCGCAAGGAAATAGGATGAGATGGCAGCGTGAAGGACAGATGTGACGCGTGAGTGGTGGGTGATAGTTGCAGCAGTGCAAGGGCCATGGCACACAACCTGGTTGGGCAGGGATATGCGCGCATGGCCAATTAGCATGCTCTGCCAATCTGCTGATGCGCAACAACCCAGATTGTTCACTCGCACGCACAGTCGCCACCGTTTTTGAAGTCCATCCCGTCACCATGCACACCTCGCCTACATCTACACGATACATCTGTCTCGTGCGCTGATCGCCCGCGGCGCAGCAGCACGCGCATGGGTCCGTTCGTGCGGAGAAACACGAGTAACGATGAAATACTAATAAAATTAGGCAGTAGATGTATTGGAAATAGTAGTAATAGTCCAGGGCGGCTCTTGTTGTTGGAGTTGAGTTGTGGCAGGTAGTAATAGTAATGTTACGGTCGGCATACAAGCGGCGCACTATCGGCAATGCGTGTGGTCGTGGCAGCGCGGCGCTCATTGTCGGGTCAGCCGCTTTTTCAATGGCGTCATCACCGACACGGCAGCCGGCGGTGGCCGCGCCTGTATTTGTTGTGCGCGCGAAGCTTGTGTCACCGAGACGGGGATTGCCGGCACAACTCGAATCGGTTGCGACAGCGCCGCCGCGACCAGTAGTGGCCGTGAAGGCGCGATAGGTTTCGCGGATGACATACCCTGCTGTTGCGGCGGCGGCGGCGCTGACGTTACAATACATGTCGATGCTTGGTGCGGTTGCGAGGGTGCAATCGATTGTGCAACAACATTGTGTGCCTGTGATGGCGCGATATTACTAGCTCTCAATACAACGACTGTCGTTTGCGTGTGTGCTTGTGCCTGTGGTTCTAATCCAACAGCTTGTGGATGCGAGGTTGAGGGAGGTGGCGGTGGTGGTCTGGGTTGTGACGAGGGTAATAGCGGGATCGCGGCTGACCTATTCGAATAGTAAGCATGATGCAAGGAATGCGGCTGTGATGTGGAAAGCGAGGTGGGAGGTGGTGGTTGTGGTGGCACATGTAAAGGTGCCAGACTAGCGACATTCACGGCGGTATTGGCCAATAATGCCAAACTGGCGCATGTATCATTCACGGTTGCGGCGGCAACAGCAGCGGCAGCGGGCGATGGCGCGACAGGCCTCACAGAATGTGGCACGGAATGCGACGAGTTCATGGGGTCACTATCCCTCTTCACCACGTATCTAGCGAGCAGCAATTGCTTCGGCACGGCCGCGGCAGCCGGGTTGAGCGCGGCGGCGTCCGGCTTCTTCAGCCCGTAGCGCTTGGCGCGCGCGTTGCGGCGGATGCTGCGCGAGTGCGGGTTCAGATGCGCCTTCAGGTGATTGGTGAGGCACGTGCGGCGATGGAACACCTTGCCGCAGTTGGTGTACGTGCACGGGAAGTCCTTGCGCAGGTTCTTCTCCCGCCGCGACTCCGCGCTACTCGGCGCGCTCGTCGGCGTGGTGTCCGTGTCGGCCATGTGGATGGGGGCGAGGCAGCTGGCGGCGCGGCGCGCGTTGATGACCTTGATGAACTGGTTGGTATGGTGTAACCCACGATAAAGTACTACCCATGTTCGAGAGCAAGATTGCGTTGGTGAGTGGCCACAGGATGTGTGATTGGGTATGATACACACGCGCTCTGTTTTTCACTTATTTTTCGACCCTTGGTCGCACCCCCACTGACCACCCACGATTTTGCACTCCACAATCCCGTCACCGCTTTCCATCTTGCTTTCACCCGCTACACTCGCCCACTCAAAACCCCTTTTATATCGTTCGACAAACCCAACATCATCACACCCCAAGATATCAACTCTTAGTGGTAGTGGGAGTAGTAGTAGTCATATTGTCACTTCTACTATTGCTACAACCCCCATTACCACCACTGACAACAACTCCACCACAACCCAAGACACAGTAATAACTTGTCGTTATCATCATCCACATCTATTCACTTCCGCACCCAACATCTTTCAAACGTACTCTATAGCCTGTCCACTGGCCATAACTCACCTCCAATATAGGATAACAGAACATAGTTCAATGTGCCAGCGATATAGGACAAGAAGTAGTTGTACTGTACCTACATCCATTCCACTTAACGCCATTACTGAACGCTACACCGCCACCAGCGCCACCAGCGCCACCGGCGCCACACCTCGAATCAGAAACGAGGCGGAGAGTCAGTCAGTTTGAATGCTCCCCAACGGACGAGCAAGTCTACATGGCGCGCCGCCATGCTACTGGCCGGGAACGCGGCTGCCCACGAGTGCTGTACGGGAAAACGCCTGCTAAACTGCCAAAATTTGCAGTTTCTCGTTTTCGCGTTCATACATTTCGTTTTTTGTGACTTCCATTTCCCATCTTGCTGTAACCGTCTGGTGTGTGCGTGTCTGCCACCACCCACCCTGCACGCTCCCGCGCACCTCGACGCCGCACCCCGGATATGTACGCAACTGCCGTCACCTGTGGCGCTCAGTGTTGACCCCGTGTCGTCGCCGTCGTGTCGCATGCGCAAACCTCGCTTCTACGCCCCGCCCCCGCCCCCGCCGCGGAGCGCCATGAAGTTCGTGGCCACGCTCGACATCGCCTACTGGGAGGGGCGCGTGCGCGTGGCCGAGAGAAGACGCCTGCGTGTTTTGTGCGTTTTGTTAGAGTTAGCGTTCTTCGCGCTCGCTATCGCCGTGTTCTGGCGCTTGGTCTATTGGGCCGGTACCATCGGCGCGTTGTGGGCCCTACCCGCCGCTTTTGCGCTTATTCTTGTTATTTTCTCCATCGGAAGAGTCATCAACGCCGCCGTGGAAAGAGATGTGGCTGATGTGGTTGGAGGTACCTTGTTTGTTGGTGATACGAGATTGAACGCTCGCGCGGTTCAATCGGTCGAGGCCGACGATATCGAGGTACTTGGCCCGCCCGGTGTGCGTGTCACTTGTATTGGTGGCGCGAGAGAATTAGTTTTGTTTCGAGGCTATCCCAAGAGAGAACGCGATGCCGCTGCGCAAGCGATAAGAGCCGGGTTGGGTGTTCCGCCTATTGTTCCTGAACTCGATAACTTGGATGCCACTTCCGTCGTTACTCAATAGTCTAATTATCTATCGCGTGCGTAATCTGCAACGTATTCGGCGCTGTAAACTTGTATTGTCAGTACAGGAGTCTTGCTACAACTCTCGTTTCCAATTCTTGGTTGTTTTTCAGCCGTGCCACACATTCTACTTCTAAGCGACTTGGCGATGTATGCACTGTCCATGTCTGTTTATTATGAATTGGCCTCTGTTGACTGCACTATTCCTTGAATAGAAGAAACATAATACAGTGTAAATCATATTGAATTCTGGTGATTTCTGAATAATGCGGGGTTTTTCTCTTTTTCTGTCGTTCCTAACTGCTCGAAATCGAGCTATTTCAAATTGATGAAATCAATTAATACTCTCAGCCGCGAAATAGCAGATGTTCGTGGCCATAGTACGGCAGTTCTTCTATTGGTCTTAGGGATCTCTCTGCTTACAATCAGGTGCTATAAATGTGGAAATCGCTCTCGAAAGCAGACTAGGCAACAGAACATGGTTTCCTAGTCAGGCGATTGTAGCGGAAAGAAACTCGGGACAAGCTAAACATCTCTTAAACGCAGTAAATTCCAGAACATTGCACTGTTCGTCATGCAACTGAACATTGTACTGTAGAAGGGATGGCGTCGCATGAGGTCTCCGAAGAATATGTAACTGTAATATAGACTGAAGATTGGATGTATTTATTCCTTAAGTTATAATCAAATTCTATTCAGTTCCACTTAATCCAATGACTACTCGAACGGAATTTTATGCAGAGAGTAGCAATATCAAATTGCAATATCGTAGTTTGCTTAGTCCGGTGCCCTACACTGTGAAAATAGTGTGGCGTATCATAATAGATGAATAAAACGTTCTCTTTTCAAGCAGACAATGGTAAATCAGAATACAAGATTGAAACTCAAATGCAACTTGAGAAAAATCGGAACGGTTTTTTGCTGACCGCTAACAGAACAATATGTATTCGTGTTTGCAGTAGATGCAATGAAAAGTACATGCGAAAACTTATTATTGGTCGAAGAAGTCAATTAATGCGCTGAAAGTGCACTAACTGCTAATTCTTTTGCAAAGAATGCGTTACTATCGTTTTGTGATTGAATCTGATTCATTATATTCAGTTGTAATTTGCGAACTGTTTGATTCGCAACGATTCCTGAATTTGAACGATAATCTGCTCGTGTTATTCATCTATTATGATACGCCACACTATTT
>JAAUYH010198218.1_pt1 | contig 11835 bp, 11 predicted proteins | sample 7278061 | NCBI WGS metagenome assembly JAAUYH01 (sample SAMN14350203, study PRJNA611818) | marine sediment metagenome | isolation source: surface marine sediment (0.6m) | place: French Polynesia: Moorea | collected 2018-08 | reverse complement strand
GACCAAAAGAAGAATCCCCACAATCCACACAGTCAAAAAGGAATATCCACAAGAATTCCTAAGCCCGTGAAGGGTCAAATCGCTAAAACTAATGCTGCATCTTGGAGCGGTAACAAGCCTATCAACCCAGTTCGAAAGAAAGCGAAACGTCATTGGTGCAAGAAACCTGGACATTTCAAACGAGAATGTCGAAAGTACAAAGCATTTTTGAAGGACAAAAATCGTCATGAACAATACCAAAGAAACGAAACAAAGGGCAATCAAAGAAATCAGAGCAATCATAATTTTGGTATCGTCAACAATCAGAATATTGATATGCAAGGACTTATACCCGCACTACAAACCATCGCTCGAAAACAATCTCAAGATATTAGCCCCAAGAATGAACCTCCGTTCGGTGGATTCACGGCTAAGATTAAATTGAAGAGTAGCATTGCTGAGGTGTCTGAAGGCAAATGTTCCAAGGCCTACATCGATTCTGGAGCAATCCATCACTTCTTCCACAATCGCTCTGTATTTTCGAGCTACACTCAAACGGATGAATAACCAGTCAAAGGAGTAGCAGGAATAACTAAAATCGTCGGAAAAGGATTGGTACAAATTCCTAATAGCAATGGGATGATTGTTGACGCGTACCATTCTCCAGCATTTTCTTCGAACATTTTGGCCGTTTGTTACTCTCCAATGAATTCGACGTCCTATTTTCGAATTCTATCAACGACTGTCCAGGCTGTTTCTTACTCAAGAAAGGTACATTTGAAGTTATTAGCGAGTACCCGCTAAAAAAGCCTGTATCTAATCAAAATGAGCAAACCCGAGGGCCAAAATCAACTATTCCGTGCTAGTACTGTTAAAATGAATCCAATAGATTCCAGGCACCGAAAATTGGGTCATGTTCATGGTGATCGTCTGCACTAACTATCTACGATTTCGCATGAAATTCCTCAGTTTACAAGAAAAGACTTATTAAGTCGTCAATACGTACTATTTATTACCGCTAAAGCACGACGCTCATCGATTTCTCCCTCAACTAGGAAGACTTATCGACCGCTTGAACTAATTCATATCAATATTTCCGGCACAGTCGAGGATTCGCTTGAAAATTTACGGTATCTATTGCTTTCCTAGATGACTTTACTGCCAAGTCAGAAGTATATCTTTTGAAAGGCAGAGGAGAATTGTTTGATGCACTTTTCGAGTACAAAATAAGATCCGAAAATGAGCTACAAGAGCAAGGACACCGTCTAACCAACGTTAGATTGGATCGCGCTGGAGAAAACTCATCAACAGCAGTACATGAATTTTGCAGAAATCACGGAATCGGATTAAAACCATCTTCAATTCAAGAACATTGGACTCGTGCTCGTGTAATGTTGGTTGCCTCCAACTTACCCAAATACCTCTGGCTCGAATCATTCATGCATGGAAATTTGCTGAGGAATCGACTCCCAGCTAGTTGGATTGATGGAGATATTCCTTTCAAGCGATGGAACCCCAGTGCCCGAATCAACTACTCAAAAATCTTCGAATTTGATCCACCAGGCTTCGCCTACATATACAGAGACGACAATACGCCAGAGAAGAAGCTATTGCCCCGTTCAGTATTCGGATATTTCGTTGGAATGGCAAGTGACCTGGTACTTATCAAAGTGTATATTCCTCAAACTGCAAAAATAATCTTCGTTCGCAGTTCGGATTTCAAACCTCTAGACAAGACCAGTCTCCCTGGAATCGAAGTATTGTTGGACGGCATTGCAAGACAATTAGCAAATGAACAAGAAGACACGAGGATGAGAACACAAGAAGCGCACCTTGTGAATGCATTGCTATCAGCACGCCATGATTTAACTCAATGCCATTCTTCAAAGAAGAACTAGGGACCCAATCTTCCAATTAGCTTTGAAGAAGCTTGCCAATATTCAGGATGTAGATCCGCTATCGATAGAAAATACAATGCACTTCTGAGAAGACGAATCTGGTCTTACGTGAAGCTCCAACCCGGCATGACACCAGTCCCATTCACCTGGGCATTCAAACTCAAGCCGTTTGATGCTGAAGGAAGGAATTTCATGGAAAAGGCTTGCTGTTGTGCACGAGGCGATCGTCAACTGGCGTATCTTGATTACGATCCATCCAACATTTATGCTCCTGTTCCCTCACATGAGTCTATTCGTATGCTTATATCACTCGCTGCCTCTCAGGACATTAACCTCGAAGGGGCGAATGTAACCAATGCATACCTATATGGCGATTTGGATATTCCAATACTCATGCAACAACCCACTGATTCCAGTCAAGAACTTGCCAAACCTGGTTACGCTTGTAAGTTATTCAAATCTATCTATGGCGCTAAACAAGCTGGTGAAATCTTGTGATCCTTATTGAATAAATCATTAGGGTAATGGAGCTTCGAAGTCTCTAAATTCGATGAACGAATATACTTCTTCCGCCAAGGCGATGAATTTATAATTCTCGCTATTGTCGTCGATGATCTCGCTTTTGCTTCTAACTCTATCAAACTTATGAACTCCTTGAAACGAAAGTTATCTGCTAATTTCGATGTGAAATTATTTGGACAGTTAACTTCTTTTATGGGTTGGAATGTATCTCGCTCAGAGAAAGGCATCAAGATCAATCAATGTGGCTATGTAAGACAAATATTGAAAGACCATGGCATCAAAGTGCGAATACTGTCAAAACGCCGCTGCTGAAAGCTGCAGATGTATTGCCAGCACATGAAAATGAAGATTTACTTGATGAATTCTGGCACAAGAAATATCGTTCAATGATCGGCAGCCTACTCTACCTGGCGATTTGTACAAGACCAGATAGTTGATTTTCTTTTTCTTCCAATAGTTTTTTAATTCGTTTTCGAAATTCTTCAGTGTCAATAGGAGCAAAAATTTTCGCATAAACAGGATGATTTTTCCAATCGCAAGGACAATCATTTCGGTTAATTGTACCTGTCGTTATCAAATTCTGCAGAAGCCTGGCAGCGTTAGGGTTAGCGGCTAACCAGTCAGAGATGGGACGTTTACGAGAAGGCATAGTGTAGAGTTATCTCGTGAAACATTAACTTGTGCATATTTATATAATTTAAGATGCTTCAATATTGAGAAAATATTAATTATAAATAGCAGATGCTAACTGAAATTTTTGCTTCAAATTACGGAAAGTACAACTATTTGATGCATCCGACAAGCTTCAAAATTTAAACTATCAAATTCCATGTAACGAACTCGAAGTACAGCGATAGTATCCGAACGCTGTGATATTTTAATAACTATAGAGTCGATTATCACACAAAACTTTGGAGTTATAACCGAAACGAAGACGCAGTTAAGTAGTCCGAAGTGTAAATTTACAAACGTTCCATTCAAAATTGCACGATTGAATCTGAACCTAGCACAATTTAAGTTAAAAATCAGAAAATCAACTGTTTTATGTAAGTTTTGGAACTTGAACGTATCAAAAAGTGTATTTGCTTCATTTATTTTGGTACATTTGTAATGGGACCTGAGATGAAAATGCCCATACTTGAATGTGTTGGGATGTTTAAATCGAATTCAGGCATATTTCTTGCTTAGCAGCATCTTTTATTTAACAATATTTCGTTCTTGGCAATAAAACAACTAACTCCAACGACTTACAATGCTGAATGTTTACGTTACAAATATTCAAATTTTGTAACGATTCTCGAACACGCTAAAAATAAAACTGTATCAATAAATCTTGCTTCATGAACGGGCTATTGATATGTGACATTTTAAACTAAATAAATTGCTTCCAAGTAGGTAGAAATATTTTTTGAATTTATATGTCCGTTACGTTGCCACAGCTCTGATATAGAAGTTTCGGAACTCTTGAAAATGACGGTAGCCTTTTACTTCAACATAACTCCTGCCGAATTCGACTCAGAATATTTTTTAAATATTGGATTGACATATGTACGTAGAACTGCTGAAATTTTTCATACTAACTCATTATCATTAATTGCAGAAAGAAGGTTAATAGCGTTTTATGGAGCTTCACACACTGTGTGCGAGAAACTATGGTTAAATATTAATTCTCTTATTCCTGATAATTGTCAGCCGTCGCATTTGCTGTGGTCGTTGCATTTTTTAAAGACATACGATAATGAAATGGTCAGATCTGCATTATTTCGAGTCGACAAAAAAACTATGAGAAAATGGCAATGGATTGTGATTAGTGCTCTAGCAAAATTGAGACTGGTACGTTGCTTTTATTTTTTATTCTTTTCCTATTTTACCAATGATTAGGTCTCGTGGGAAAGTCGATTACTCGCACAGATTGTGCCATCAATGAACCTTTTCCTTTTAGCCCTAAACGGTTTTCTTTTGCATTTAACGGGGCGGCCTTGAGGTATGAGATTGCCATATCTGTGTCTTCTGCCCTGGCCTGCAGGAAACTACTCTGACGTTCGTATTTTTCGGAGCGGTTTGAAGCAAAAATTAGCTCCTTTCGAATTTGTTATTGGAGATTCGGGCTACACTGACACCCGATGCCTACAACCACCAGGAAGATCGCACCGCGATCATGCAACTTTTGCTTAAGTTCGTGCGAGGCATGAAACCGCAAATCGTCGTCTGAAGCATTTCTCCGTATTGCGCCACAAATTTATTCATGCGCCCCACAAGCATTCAGACTGCTTCTATGCGGTTCTAAACGTGATAACTTAATGATTGACGAAAACCCTCTCTTTCATCTACAGTTCTAAATCCAAATATTTGCTTTTTGGTAAAAACCGTCCAACTTACCGTACTCTCCTGTACGACTCTTTGTATTCCTTACGGTTGCTGTTCTCCCCAAACCCACGCTTGCTTGCTATTGCACTCTCCTCGCTGCTGCATCAAGCAAATGTGAAATCGAACCGATAAATGTACAGTAACGCGACAAAACTTCAGGCATGCCGACTAGCAACCACAACCCACCATGAAAGCCCACTTCGTTTTCTGCGCGTTTCTGCTTGTACCCGTGACTGGCATGCGAATTCGGTGCAAAACTCGCGAGGACTGTACGAGTAAGGGAGAACTCTATTCCAGGCCGTCCTTCACATCCAATTCTTGGTGCGACAACGGATACTGTGTTTCATCATTGGCGTCCCAGAAATGCAGTCGTGTCAACGGCTGCGGTTACCATCATAGTTGCATGCAAGGCAAATGTGTGCTCGGCGGTACAGTACTGGTGCAAAATGCAGGATCGACTCCGTCAATTACGCTCCCGGTCGCGAGCGATGAGAGGACTCGCACGTGTGTGAGGGGTGTCGCAGGCGTGACATGTCGACACAAGGATGAGTGTGGGTTTGGTAAATCGTGCTATCAGGTATCACCTTTACCACTACAGCGCGCACAGCGCCAAGGCACCTGCCGACCTGGCACCCTCGATACCTATACATGTCGTCGGGATTCACACTGTGTTGGGGATTTGCGCTGTCTCACCAAGGCTATCGCCACTAGAGACGGTTTGTCCACCGAGTAAAGTGCGCGAGACTCGCCAAATTTACGCGGTCCCGATTTCCGCTCGGGTTCGGCGAGTGTACTACAAATGGTCAGTGCGGTTTTGGGTTGAACTGTTTGGGAGGACATTGTCAATCAATGCAGTTGGGACAGTTCTGCTACATGTACTATGGAAATCGGCATTGCTCCACTTTCACAGCCTGCATCAGTAGAAAGTGTGTACGCTAAAGAAGGTGTGACGTGTTACAGCGAGACCGGTGGGAGTAATACATAATGTCCGCCTGGTTTCCGTTGTACCGCGCCGCGAAATCTTGGCAAGGTAGACCTGGCATCTGTACGAAGGGTGTGGTTGGCAACAAATGCGATGACAGGTCTGAGTGCGCGAAAGGCCTGGTTTGTGGCACTAGCAATACATGTACGCGTTCTGCTGTGGGTGAGAGGTGCAGCTCGAATTATTGGTGTCCGGCAGGACTAGAGTGCCACATGCACACGAATCGGTGTGTTCAACCGAGCGATGTCCCAGCGAATGTGCGTTATCCAGCGGTGCGTCGTGCACCCAAGTGCCATATGCGGCTGGATTGTGTACAACTAGTTCTCGGAATTGCGAGAAACCTGGCCTGCCGCAACGGCATTTGTTTGCCTGTTACGTTGGGTTGGGCGTGCGTTTGGTCCATCGTAAATGACGGAGTGTTTTGTGACGGTGGAATCAAGGTTGAAGGGACTCTCGGGAAAAGATGTAGTCGTGATGGTCACTGTCTGTTTGGGTTGGTTTGCAATAGCGGAACATGCGTGTAGAGTGTTCTCCATTCTGATTGTGCAAGTGAATACAATTGTCAGCGTGGACAAGTCTGTGTCACTCCGCAAACGCCGAGTGTGTGCGCTATCTCTGGGCGTGGTGGTGAGTGCCGTTGAAATGCACACTGCACGTCCCCTCTTCGATGTGTGGTGGCGATAGACCAGGTGCGGTCAGGCCGATGCGTTTAAGAGAGTTGTATCTGTTCCTGCCGTCATTGAAAAGGATTCGTTCGATAAATGTAAACAATATCTTTTCTTGTTTCACAGGTACACGATGGTTGACCCTTCCAAACGATCTCTAAGAAAGCCAATTTCAAAGAAGAACAACTCACGTTCGCGGGCTCGAAAAAGTAGGAAGTTCGTCAATGACATTTCATGCACAATTCAAAGCTACTATCGCATGGAAAACCTTTCCAGAATGACACGCAGTAGGCAACAGGCCGAAAACGAGGAGCGAAAAGCACAGGATGTGGCAAGGAATATTGTCGACACGATTCTGACTCTGCGATGCCCGAACAGGAAGTGCCAGAAAGCGTTCCTGGACTTCGATGGTTGTTTCACATTGGAGTGTCATCAGTGTGGTGTTTCCTTTTGTGCGTGGTGCGTTAGATTCAATGACTGGAATCATGGGACAGTTCATCAACATGTTGACAGGTGTGATGCTGCATCGAGGGCAGGCACGCAACATCCGTTCTACATATTTGTTGAGCATCAACGTGAGCGGAGGCGAACGCTTGTAATCAACCGATTGCGACACGAAAATCAAAGAACAGTTAGGCGTGTGCTTGATATTATCAACACAAATCTTGAGGAACTGGGCATTAATATTTCAATTACAGATTTATCATAAATTTAGTAGGAATGACTACCTTTTCGAGATTATTTCCAAGTTGTTCCAGCTTTCCTTGGTTATTTGTGAATAAATCCTAGTTCATTGTTGCTCCACTATATGCTCGTTTCCCTCTAACCCCACAGACTCCGAGTCTGCTACTAAGAAAAAGGCCAGGTCAATAAGAAATACGTGTTCCAGCCAAGAGACCTACGGATAATCTGAAAAGTATAATCATGAGTTTGGGTCTGGAATAGCATACTTTACTGAAGAACGAAAGAGCAAAATAAATAACTCCCAGCTGCCAAGTTAACATAAATAACTTCTTAGTGTATCAAGCAAATACTTCGTCACCGATGAAGCTAGTGCATATTTGATCACCACGCTTTCTGTCCGGTCGATTGATTCGGATACGTTTCTTCCCTTCTTTCTTCCGCGTACAAGTGTAAAAGTGCGCGTCCAAAAGGTCTAGTACGACACCATTGTCAGGAATGACCACGTATCCGTGGTGTATCATCTCTTCACTCGGAATAGCCTCACCAACCTTCAACCAACCGTCGCGCTGTGCACGCACCGCTGAATTTCTGTGAGCCTTCACCAGTTTCGGGCATACGCGCGGGTCACACGCGAATTTTTCAATTGTTTCCACCTTTCCACGCGCAAACAACTTGGCGGCCGCATTGCTCGTAACATTGAAGCAACCTTCCAGCGACCGTCTGGACACCAATTGGGTGCCGAAAAGACGTTCGAAAACGCCGAGTACCGCGAATAATAATACCGAACCGGTGCCAATAATCTGGTTAAAAATGTCGCCCCATTGCCTATCCGCAGAACCAAAACGCTGGACAAACCCAGGAATTGAAAGCACCACGGAACAAAATCCCATTACTGCGATAGGAACCCACCTGCTTTCCACAACAATGTGGCACCCGTTGTGCCCCGCGGGACTGCAGGCTAATTCCGGCGGCAGTTGAGGAAGGTGATGAGGGTCGCATAATATACGACGATGGTCAACTTTCTCGGCATAGTGGTGGATCGACCGTAATACAAACGTGCTTGTCCTAGTATGATCGTCATCCAAAAGCGCTAATCCGGCGCTGGCGAGATGTGAACGAGGCTTTGGGTGCATATCAGAGCCAGTATGTCGGCAGAGAACGTTGCCTGTTGTAGGAAGCGCATGCGGATAAATGATACCTTGTACACCGGTGTAAACGTTCCCGTCGGGCAAATGCACATCGCAGGAGCCATTCAGGTCAAGCACTTCCACCATTTCCTTTGGAAAGCTGTGTTCTCCTGCTGCAAACCCCACCACTTCTGTGTATGGTGGCAGTGCAATGCGTACAAGTCCGCCACGTGAGTGAACAGTGATTGGTGTGTCCGACCAAGGAACCATACAATTTGCGAATGCGCTAGCGACAGACGCAGGTAGAGAGGCGTTCTGATGCAGCCTCGGTTGTCCATATCCATAATGATGTGAATGGACAGGGGTCACTGCCCCGTCTTGTGTGTTACTGCTCGACGACGATGGTGGAGTTATTTGGTAACCAACGTTCGGTCTGATGTTTGTCGGCATTGAACTGTGGCGGTCAGGCAAACGATTTGGTTGGGAGAGACGAGCCACTTCATTCGCGCGAGATATCGCCGTAGTTATGGCTGGCGGATGCCGTAATTCAGGGGCTGCAGAAGGCTGGCGTGTAGCATGCGCGTTATTCGGAGGTAGTGGTACATTGTGTGAAGCATTTGGTTCGCTAACTGGGATCAAAGAATCAGACAGGTTCGAAATCGAACCCGGTTCATTTACCGTCACGACCGGAGACGGTTGTACGGCATTCGGGGTCGGATATAGCGGGGGCAGATTGACGGAAACATCCAAAACACGATGTGAAGGCCTACTTGTCTCTTCATTTCGGGGACGATAAGGAAACGGGTTTTTCACCCTGGGCGTACCACGAGCAATTGGTGGCGGTGTGGGTAAATCAGCAGACACTCTTGGGGTAAGGATTTGACCAGTACCCACGCGTCCATCGGAGTTGTTCGCTTGTGTATGCGAATGAGTTACCGGTACGAGGGCTTGTGATTCGGGTGCGGCCGGCGTCAACCGTCGTAAATCAACAGCCGATAGCCCGGGTGCGAGGAAGAAGTTGTTCTTCGAGAGGTCTTTACCGTAGGCGACTACAATAAACGGTGTGGAGGGTGGTAGAGCGATGAATTCCATGGCGGGTACAGGTTGTGGTGCGGACGGGTAGATTGGCGCACTGAGCGTTGACACTAGCGAATCTCGGCGAGACCCTGCCATTGGAACTTGGGGCTTGGCTGTCTAATCGCTTCATGTGCAGATTGTCCCAGTCAAGTAGCATGTTCCAGTACATTATGGAAAGGATAAGCAGTGCAGCTGTGACAATGATCTGCAGCACGCTATGGTAAACAGCTGTGCTCGCTTAGACAGCTGGGAAGTATGGCTACGTATCATTGTTTGTTCGTAAGTGCACTTACCAAATCTCATCTGCCTTTCAACTTGTAAGGGTTTCAGATAGACCTCGGATTCGGCAGTTCTGCACCGATTATTCACTACTAATCTGTAATCCCGAACACAACAAGTATTTTAATTCGCTGAAATAGTATTGAGAAGTCGATCTGGACAGCTTTGAGCGAAGGTCATTCAATGCATCGCTGATCATCTAGTGAAACATGATGTAGAAATCGGTTGGTAAATACTTGTTTTACGATATTTCTAGAAGTCTGGACAATTGTGCTTTGGAATAAAAGTACCACCCGTAAGTGCACTTGTTCATAACGGGAAACAGTCTGTTCGTTGGGAATAGACGACCGGAGCAAAACCATGAAACAAATTAGAAAAATTCGTCAATGAGAAGATACCTGTGCAGTTCAGATCGCGCCCTCGCTCTCCATATGACATATGACGTAAAGAAAAAAGCTAGATTTCTTCGTCATTTCTTTATATAATAAGTTCAGCTGAGAATTTATTTCGTGCTGCACATAGATAATCACCAAAAATGAAAAAAGACGGGTTCCATTCTCAAAACCGTCGGCGAGATAAACCAGTCAGTGCACTAAAGATGCATTCATATGTAACTAGACAGGTTGCAGGTTTAAACCAGCACCCTGCTGCACTGCGCAACTGTACTGTACCATTACTGTACCCTACACTACAGTACTGTACAGTAATATTGAACAAGCTTTGTTGTATTAACTTGCCGGACTGAAAATCGATCACCACAATTGCTCATCACATACGGTACAGCAGTCAGTCTAACGATGAAATATCTTCCGGGAGAGCTTCCGTATTCTGTTTCTGGATTTTAATCAAAATAAGTTACCTGTGCTGTAAGCGCACCAATTGCGATCTGTCCACCTGGTCGAGAACCTTGTCGGGTTTATGTACCGAGTAGCCAATTATCCGTGTTGAGAAGAAACCTGTCGGACAATTCTTCGCAGGTAATTTGAACTTGAAGGGAGGAATACTGTCCAAACTGTAACAACGAGATCTCGGGTTGTTGCATGCTATAAATGGTATGCCATTCAAATTGCGATTTGTTGCCCAAATCTGAGCTCCTCATCTTTAGAGTGTGGAAAGATATTTTTGGACATTGCAGTTCGTGAGTGCAGTACTGTACAATATGTCTATCTGTCTTAAATGAATTTTTGAGATCGACGACAATTCCAATAGTTAATCGAACTACAATACGTATCGGAGTAAATTAATCTGTCCACGCCCTTTCTGGATTCTGGAGCAAGGAAAAGGCCGCAGGAGAGCCCAGAGCTGTTAAAAATCGAACTATTGTCAGACAGGACAATTTCGTACGCATCGTTGTCTCAAATCATAATTAAGACGAAATAAGCGAAGGTAGTGGAATACTTTGTTCCATTCATTTACGTGACAGTGATCAAATTACTAAAAGGACTACCTACAGTAGTACTCCGATGTCTCACTAGCATTGCTATTAATATCCTACTCGCAATAACAATTGTAACAAGTTCAAAAAAGCAGTACTGTACCGGTAGCTAGCATCTACCGTCACTCTGTATCGCAATAAATTCCGACTGTACAGTACATCCTTGGTTTCCATCTAAAATTCGTTTTCATTTCTCCTGTGCCGGTACAGTATTTTTAGACAGCAGTCTGAATGCCGTTCCGTCGTAAACAATGGAGTTCCCCTACTGCGATCCCGCAATGAATATAGCGAGTCTTCGGCACAGTGCCTTAGACTCACTCGTAGTGAATAAAAATTTTGCCTCCTGAACTGTTGAGATGGTCGAATATGATATGCGCGAGCATCTCATCCCGGCCATTAAATGTTCTTAACAATGCTATGAAAGACAACAACCCCTAGTGTCTATTCTACCTTAGGCATCAATTTATTCCTTCGGAATCAATTGATGCCCGACTTTGTTGTGTAGCAGTTGCAAAAATACTTGCAATATCTAAAGTTTGTTATACCTATCTCATTCTAGAGCAAACAGAGATTCATGGAAGTGCAGTTAAGTTGAGAGTTTTGAAAGTTGGATATAGCGCAAAGAAACTTCCTTCATTTCTTCCCCATTTTTATTCAGTAAATTACTAGTCTGGGAAGAGCAATTGAAGCAAGAATCCTAAACAAACGCTAACTATCAGGCACCATTATCTCGATGACAAAGATAGTACACATTGACTATATGGATCGATTTTCAATCAGACACGGTTCAAAACATTAGCACAAATAAAGTAGATTGTAT
>JAAUYH010065411.1_pt1 | contig 11835 bp, 6 predicted proteins | sample 7278061 | NCBI WGS metagenome assembly JAAUYH01 (sample SAMN14350203, study PRJNA611818) | marine sediment metagenome | isolation source: surface marine sediment (0.6m) | place: French Polynesia: Moorea | collected 2018-08 | reverse complement strand
GGCGTATCGATATGGCGATAATCCGCGCGCAAATTCGCGCCGATCGCGAGCCAGTCGCTGATATCCCCGGTCCACAGTCCTGCGTCTGTCGCGACCTGCGCGGCGGGCATTTCAACCTGCGCGAAGGCATTGCCGTACACGCTGCGTTTGCCGCCACCGGCCGGGTGGGAATGACAGGCCGAGCATTGCATGCCCTTGTAGACCGCCAGGTATGGCTCGGCCTGCCCCGTGTTCGCCGACAACAGCAGCGCGGCGATCGCTGCAGCCTTAAGGATTCGCACCGTCTTGGATCCATTGCCGAACGTCATCAATAAGGCCCTGGCTCAACGCCGGACCGCCTCGCGGCATCTGCTGGCCCACCGCCGCGGTGCCTTCGATCTTCTGTACGAGGTAGCTGTTGTCGGGGTCGCCGGGCGTCACGCGATTCAGTGAAGGCACCTGCATACTGGCGACGTTCACGAGGTTGCCGAAGCTGTTGCCATCTTCGAGGTTCAGTCCCTGCGCCGGACTGCCGCCCGCGTGACAGCCGCTGAACGCACAGCTCGGAGTGAAGACATTCGCCTGAATCTCCGCAAGCGTCGGCGAGCTGGCCGGTGTTACGACGGTAAACGTCGCCTCGAAGTCACCGCCCTCTGTGCCTTCGCCTGACGGGAAACTACCGGAGAATTCACCGTCCAGCGCGTTGGCATCGATATCGAGGATGATCGATGCGCCGTCGCCAAGTAAGCGCACGCGATAGGTGTCGTCGGCCAGCGTAACGCCCGTCAGGTCGAACGTCGCACGCGTCGGGTTACTCGACGGCGTCGTAATTGCGGCAGCGATCACACCTGTCTCATTTCCATCCCCGAATGTGCCATCTCCACCGCTGGCTTCAACGAGGAACGTCAGCTCGTTCACCGTCGACACGTCGAGTTCGCGATCGAACATTGCAACGACGGACGACGGCGCAGCATCACTGCTGCCCGGCACCGGCGATAGCGACGTCACGCGTATCGGGTTCGGTGACTGCGCCCGATCATCGATAGCGCCGTCCGAAATCCACTGCCGGATAACGTCGATCGTCGCCTGAGGGAGCGGAGCGCCGCCAAGCGGCATCTGGCTGCCGACGGTCGCCGTACCCTCGAGTTTTTGCACGAGGTAGCTGTTGTCCGGGTCGTTTGCCGCCACTCTTAGCAACGAAGGAACCTCGGAACTCGCAACGCCGACGAGCAATCCGAAGCTGTTGACTTCATCCAGCCGCAAACCCTGCGGTGCGCTCGCACCCTGGTGACATCCGGCCGTCGCGCACGTGGGTGAGAAAACGTTCGATTGGATCTCGGAGAAATTCGCACCAAAGGGCGGAGGCGGCGGTGGTGGTGGCGGCGGTGCCGATGCCACGCCGCTGCCATCGCCCCCGCTACAACCGTGCAAGAGGGCTCCGGTCGCGCTCAAAGTCACGACCCGAAGCCAGTTTCTTCGTAGTTGCTGGAACATCGTTACCGCCTCCTTTTTCGGATTTGTTTGCGATGTTTGTGCCGCCCGAGGGCCAAAAAGGTTCAATGCCGCGAGGGATTGAACCTTTTTCCGTTTGCGCGGCACCTACGCTATGGGTATCCGGTTGCAGGATGAAAAATGGCGGTGGAATGATCGATTCGGACACATGTACCGACATCGACAGCAATGTCCTTACTGAGCGATATATCGGGCCCGCTATGCGGGCCTGAATTGTCTGGAGCGGGTGACGGGAATCGAACCCCAATCCGCCCACCGAATCCTGGTCAGGGTGTACCGGTGATTGCGGATTGATCTTTAGTAGAGAAGGCAAAAAATACGCTGAGCAAACACGCGGGTGGTTTGCGGCAACCGTTACAAACAATCGGGCCCGCCATGCGGGCCTGAATTGTTTGGAGCGGGTGACGGGAATCGAACCCGCGTCTTCAGCTTGGGAAGCTGAGGCCCTGCCATTGGACGACACCCGCTAATCAGGGAGTTCGCTCTCAGCTGCGCCTTAGTGAGCACAGCAGTGAGAGTAATTCGATTCTAAGCGATCCTGAGGCGATTGGAGAGACAATCGTCGAAATCCTACTGGCCACAAATCCCGGGTTCCATGTCTGTTAAAGATGAAGCCTTGGTTCGCTCGTGCCACTTGGCGCGAACCCCATACGATTTCCGTCAGCTACACCGAATCGACCGGACAACGACTCACGGACGCCAAACCAGTATGCCCAAACAATCAACAATAGTTGCAGAGGAGTCCGGACAAGCAAGTAGGCAGGTCCCCACTGGTGCCCGCCCAGTCCGATCCCGTGCAGCGCCGCGTAGATGTTCGCCGGGAAGAACAGGATCAGAACACCGATACAAATCTGTCCCGCCGTTTTTCTCCACGATGGCACAAGGAGCGCGATAGCCAACACCGCTTCCAGAACGCCGGTTGCATAAACAAGCAGGAGTCGTTGGGGGACGAACGGTGGCAGCATCTCGATCATCCCTTCGGTCACTACAAAGTGCCCAACGGCGAAGAAAGCGAACGCTGCGGATAGTCCAACGAGTCCGCCCAATCGGTACAGCGCAGGCTGCCGCAACACGCTGCCAATCGCTGCAGCCAGCAGCGTCGGAGTCAAGAGAATTGCGATAATGATAAGTGGTGTGGTCATCGAATTTCTCGCCTGATAGCTTTGGCAAAACTGATCTGTTCAATAAGCTCAGTCGTCGCGCTGCCCAGATCCTCATACGGCATGACCGCGTTCAGACGGTGATCGATGGCGAGGACGGCGATGCCGTGTACAAGGCCCCAAGCGGCTGCGCAGCCCGTCCGAAGCTGGCTTTCCGACGCGTTTGGCATGCATGCAGAGATAGTCTCGAACAATATCCTGAAGTTCTCCTCCCGTTCCTCGGCCAGATGCGCCGGCGCACTGTCTCCAGCGAAGTCCGGTTTCTGAATCAGCTCGAACAGGTTGGGGTTCTCGGTTGCGAACACGACGTAGGCGACGCCCAGGTCTCGCAACCGTTCGTCAGGCGAACTCGCCTTCTTCGCGGACATCGTCAGCGCACGATTGAACCGTTTGAGGCCGACCCCCACGATGGCGCCCAATAACGCCTGCTTGTCTTTGAAATGGTAATAGGGCGCGGCAGGAGACACGTCGATGTCCTTGGCAACGGCGCGCAGCGACAGGCTGCTTGCTCCCTCCTTTGCAACAATTCTCATCGCCGCATCGATCAAAGCGGATCTCAAGTCGCCGTGGTGATAGGTATTGGCTTCGCTTTTCGCGTTAGCAGAAATCATGTCAGATCCTCATCTAAGCATCGATAAGATACACGAAATCTAAGCAGTGTCAAGATTACATCTTACTGGGCTATGCCCTATCGCTTTGGCAGACTGCCTGTGCGACGAGAATGATTTGTGTCCTTCTATCTCGCAGTGTTTATGTCCGCCGAGCGGCCATTATTGAGAGAAGGAGATGTTTGAGGGGAGAACGAATCTGACACAGGCTGTCAGGTCGGATGCGGACCATTCCCGGAGTAACCTCAGGACCGGAGTCACTCCACATCGCCGCAATCGGGCGGCCGCTTCAATTCACCGCCCAAACTGCCATCGAGCTGACTGTCCGCTACGACTCCAGCGCGGCGATCCTGGCCCTTGCCGTGTCCGCATCTGCAAAGTCTGCCTCGACGGACAGCGCTTTTCGGTAAGTATCCACCGCCTCGTTGGTCCTCCCGGCCGCTTCGTAGAGTTGGCCGAGATGAAACAGGATTTCGGCCTGGGGCGGTGGCAACCCGACGGCCGTCTCCAGCGACTCGAGCGCTCCTGCGGTATCGCCAAGGGCTTCGTAGATGGTGCCGAGCGTATCGTGGAACTGTGGCACGCTCGGCGCGAGTTCCACGGCCCTGCGTGCCCAATCCGCGGCCTGCTCCATGTCGCCTTGCTTCCTGAACTCGATCATCGCGAGATTATTGTAGGCCGGCGCAAGACTGGGGTTTCCGGCAATTGCTTCGCGGTATGCCGCCTCAGCGTCGGCGATTCGGTCGAGCCGCTGGTAGACCATGCCCAGCTTGAGGCGCGTGACGCTGTCCTCCGGCCGGTTCAGCAGGACCCGCTCGTAGTCCGTCGCCGCCGGGCTGTTTCGCTCGAGCTCGGCGAACACGTCCCCGCGATCCGTCAGCGCCGGAAGGAAATCCGGCGAAATCTCCAGTGCGGTGCTGAGCGAACGGATTGCGTCCTCGAACTGTTGCTTGCTGGCCTGGATGCGGCCAATGGCATGCGGCAGCGTCGGGTCCTCTGGCGCCAGCCGCTGCGCTTCCCGGATGGCGACGATCGCATCGTCCGGCTTCTCTGCCGCCAGGTAGGCCATACCGCGTGCGAAACGGGCGACAGGGTAGTCAGGCTCGATCGCTACCGCCCGGTCGTACGCAGCGATCGCCTCGTCAGGCCGCCTTAGCGCGCCGAGATAAAGGTCCCCGAGGTCCATGTGTGCGAGAAACTCGTTCTCGTCGAGTTCGATCGCCCGGCGGTAGGCGGCAATGGCATCGTCGTGCCGGCCCTGGCGAAAATTGATTCGGCCGATTGCCGTGTGCACCGTGGCGTTGCGCGGCTCGGCCGTTCGAGCCCGGTTCGCCCAGTGCAGCGCCGCCTTCGGCTGATCCCGCCGCAGGCTGACCTCTACCATGCCCAGCAACGCACTGACGTTGTCAGGATTGCGTTGCAGTACGGTCTCGAACACGGTTTCCGCGACTGAAATATCGTTTGCGAGTATCGCTCGAAACCCGGCCGCGACGCCGCGTTGCTCGTCCGTCGCCACGGGCGCCGCCGGGTCCGGCATTCCGAGCAGCGGCACCAGGTCGGCACGCGCGACCGGTAGCGTCGCAAGCGATGCAATCAACGTAAACAGCAATCGACAATGCGCGGCTTTCAACACGAACCTCCAATACGTCTCGACCTGACCGAAGAAAGCGTAAGTGATGTAGATGATAAACGCCAGATACCGCGTGTCTGTCTACGCCGTGCTCTTCAGAGTCGTTCTAAATCGGCTGCGAACGTGCATTTGACTTAAGGCTGTCGAAACCTTCGACACCCACGTGGATTACCTGTTGGGAAATTTTTCGAAGTCTTTGAATTTCTGGCTTTTTCAGGAACCGGCACGCATCTTGCTTCATTTAGTTCGAATCGTGTTACATCCAGTTTTAAGAACAAGAACCAAAGTAGCTTCGATAATAAAGAGGGATTTGTAATGACTACTTCCAGACTATCCAGGTCGATTCGGACGGGGCTTTGCGTGACCGCACTGCTTGCGTTGTCGGGTTTCGCCAACGCGACCGATCTCACGACGTTCAAAACCGTGTTCAACACGGACTTCACCTCCGCCGGCGTTGGCGGCATGCGTGGGCTCGGTAACGGTGACATCACCCTTGCGGGCGTCGCGACCGGTACGGTCACGGAGGCCTACCTGTACTGGCATGGCCCGAACAACAACGAAAGCAACCTCGCCAATGCCACGGTGAATTTCAACGGCACCGACGTCACCGGAGAGTTCCTCGGCGTATCGTCGGATAACTGCTGGGGTTTCAGAAACAGCCTCGCGTATCGCGCCGACGTATCGTCGCTCGTTACGGGCAGCGGTACCTACAGCCTAGACAACTTCGTCAAGAACGGCACGGACGTCAACGGCGTGAGCCTGGTCGTGTTCCATGACGACGGGGACGATGCGAACAACCGTGACATCGTGATGTTCGACGGCAACGATTCGAACATCAGCAACCCGTTCGACGCGCTGGGCTGGAACATCACGCTGGACGGCATCGATTACGACATGGGTAACGCCAGCGCCCAGTTTCATGTGTCGGACGGCCAGACGTTCGCTGACGACGCGTTGATTGCAAATGCGACGACGCTGGCCGCGGCCGGCAACGTTTTCCAGGGCGACACGACACCGAGCGAGGGCGGAGGTCCTTCGAACGGCTCTCTGTGGGACATCAGGGACTTCGATGTCACGAGCCTGCTGAGCCCGGGCCTGAACAGCCTCAATATCACGACCGGGCAGAGAAGCGACTGCCTGTCCTGCATCATGATTGCGATCGACCTGCCGGCCGGCTCCGCGCCGGACCAGCCGGATCCGGACCCCGATCCCGATCCCGATCCCGATCCGGTATCGGTTCCCGAGCCATCAACCCTGTTCCTGTTGGGCAGTGCGTTGATGGGGCTGGGCTTGGTGCGCCGTCGCAGAATCGTCTGATTCGACGCACACCACCGGGTAGCGGTTAACGCCGTTGCTGAAAACACGAGGCCGGGCTGAATTTCAGCCCGGCCTTTTCTGTGCCTTTGCCGCACGCACAGGCAGGAGGTACTCGGTCCTCTCGACCTGATCCCGCCCCTCCTGTCTCGCGGTCGCACGGTAACAAACCGTTCTCGCGACGCGGCCGATATTCGCCTCCTTGTGGCGATATAACAACATACCGTTACATACGTATAGAAAAAGCCCTTCAAACGGAGTAATGTTTAGCCTAGAAAGTGTTGTAAAATTACAACACTTACCGTAGGGCCTGGTAGCCAGGGGTATACCTACGACGAACGGGTGACATCGGCAACAGACACCGATTCGCCCTTGAAAAAACAACTGGCTAAGACCAGCAGAAATTGCGTCTCGCTTGAGACCGTCGTCTGTGTCGAAAAAAGCAGTTCCTGCTGCGAATTAGAGACAGAGGTGACAATCATGAAACCAAACAAACCTATCAACCCAACTGACGCACGGCGATTACTCGGCGTCGCGGCACTCGCGTGTCTGGGGGTGCTGGGTACGTCTTCAATTGCCGTAGCGCAAGACGAAGAAGATATCGACGTGGAGGGTATCGAAGAGATCGTCATCACCGGTTCGAGGCTGGTACGCACCGGGTTCGAGGCCCCGTCGCCAGTCGTCACGATCAGTGCCGACGAAATCGGATCGCAAACGTCTCCCGCGCTTGGCGACATGCTCAATGACATGCCGCAGCTGCGCACGACGTTCGGTCTCGGTAATTCGAGCCGATTCATCGGCACGGCCGGGGTCGGCTTGCTCGATCTGCGCGGTCTCGGGGATGAGCGCACGCTCGTGCTGGTCAATGGCCGGCGCCACGTGTCGTCCTCGGAAGGCTCGCAGGGCGTCGACGTTAACTCGATACCGACCGACATGATCGAGCGCATCGAGATCATTACGGGCGCAAACTCGGCTGTGTATGGCGCCGACGCCGTCGCAGGCGTTGTGAACTTCATCCTCAAGGACGACTTCGAAGGCGTTACTCTGCGCGCCTCTACCGGCGAGGCAGATGACAGCGGTTTCGGCAGAAACTCGGTTGCCTTCACAGTCGGCAAAAACTTCGACGAGGGCCGCGGCAACGCCGTGTTCTCGGTCGGCTATGAGAATCAGGACATGCTCCTGGCTTCCGAACGCGGCGGCGATTTCGTGCGCAGCTGGGGCTTCGTGCCGAATCCGGCTGACGGCGACACAATCGACGACGACGGTATCCAGATCGACGACGGTATCCCCGACGAGATCCTGGTGCCGAACCAGGGGTTCTGGGCCATCTCGAATGCGGGCACGTCGCTGGCACTTGACGTCATGCTGAACGACGACGGCAGTGTCCGCCCGGTTCCGCGAAATGACTGGGAATACTCCGACGGATTCTCCTGCGGTGGCGAGGGCTGCCCGTTCCTCGATCTGTCCGGCTTCGTGCCGTTGCAGGCCGAGTTCCAACGTACAACGCTGGACGCCAATTTTACCTACGACCTCACCGATACCACGGAGTGGTATTTCGAGGGACGGTACGCGAACGTTGACGGCAGGCAGCAGGGACAGCCGAGCTTCGACTTCGGCGCACCGGTCATCATTGCGCGAGACAATGCGTTCGTGACGCCGAGTCTTGGCGCTGCGATGGATGCGGCCAGTCTTGGCGCGATTGACCTGCGTCGGTTCAACATCGACCTTGGCAATCGCCGGGAAAAGAACATTCGTGAAACGTTTCGCGGCGTGACGGGATTGCGTGGCGATATCGGTAACAGCAATTTCACGTACGACGTGTTCGCGAACTACGGGCGCTCGACGGTCGAGCGGATGAATTTCAACAACCGAATCGACGAACGCTGGGCGGCTGCGCAGGACGCAGTATTTGTCGACGCCGCGGGCGCACAGGCGCTGGTAGACTCCGGCCTGGCGCCGGGCGCTGCAGCCGGTGACATTGTCTGCCGGGCAACGCTGACCGAGGCTCTCAATGCGGTCGATCCTGTCGCCAATCCGGATGATTCGGGCCTGCCGAACTGGGCGTACGAAGGCTGCGTGCCGGCGAACGTCATCGGATTCGGCCTGATTTCGCAGGATGCGAAGGACTGGATCAACTCGACTGCACTCTCTACAGCGGAGATCGAGCAGACGCAATTCGCGGCCGTAGTGTCCAATGCGGAGCTTCTTGATCACTGGGCCGGCTCGATTGGCGGCGTTCTGGGTCTCGAGTACCGCAGGGAGCAAAGCGCGGTGATCGGCGACTCGCTGTCGAGGCTCGGCAATACGTTCTTCAACGCGCTAGCCGACACAACGGGCGAGTTCGACGTCACCGAGCTGTTCACCGAGTTCTCGGTGCCACTGCTCGTCGACATGCCGGCAGCTCAGGATCTGACCCTCGAGCTGGCCGGGCGCGTATCGGATTACGACACGATCGGCAACACGTTCACGTGGGAGACGCGCCTGAACTGGCAGCCGATCAACGATCTGCGTTTCCGCGTCAATGTGGGCGAGGCCCTGCGTGCGCCGACAATTGGCGACCTGTTCTCGCCGGCCGGCGAGGACTTCACGACGGTCGACGATCCGTGTGACATGGACAATCTCGATCTTGGCGCTGCCGGACGCAATACCCGCATCGCAAATTGCCAGGCGCTGGGCATTGCCGACCCGGAGAACTTCGACTCGCTTGACGAGGAGAGCATCACGGAGCTGCAGGGCGGCAACCCCAATCTCCAGGAGGAAACGGCAGAGACGACCACGATCGGTTTCGTGTATACGCCGAGCTGGGCCAACGGCCTGCAGATCGCAGTCGACTGGTACGATATCGAGATCACTGACGCGATTTCCTTCACGACACCGCAGACGATCCTCGATCGTTGCGTTGACGATGTGAATGGCATCAATAATCAGTTCTGCGATCTCGTCAGTCGCGACGCCGTCGGCAACATCGTCGAGCTCAGGAGCTTCCCGCTCAATCTGAACGAGTTCAATACGAGTGGTTACGACTTTGAGGTCGACTACACGGTCGATATCGGCGGCGGCATTCTGCAGAATCGCCTGGTCGCTGCCTTCCTCGACGAGCGGATCGAGATCCTGCGCTCTTCGGACAACTTCGACATCCTGACCGGCGAGCTCGGCGATCCCGAACTGCAGATCAACTATCGCGGTGAATACTCCTACGATAACTGGAATGCGTTTCTCGAGTTGCGCTGGATCGACGAGATGTATACCGAGGAACAGGAACTGCTGTTCGGTTCGTCGATCAACGAAGACCCGAATCCGGACGTGAATGATCGTACGGTCACCGACGCAGTGTTGTATGTGGACGTCGGCGCAACGTACGCGTTCGACAATGGCATCAAGCTTACGGCCATTATCGATAACGTTACGGGCGAAGACCCGCCCGAGGAGTTCCTCGGCACCGGTGGGCTGTCGGGTATTTTCGACAACATCGGCAGGTTCTACACGCTTCGCGCCACCTATGACTTCGGCGGGGAATAAATCCGCCGTAGTCTGATCGTCAGGTTCTTCGAAACCTGTGATAGCAAAGGGACCCCCGGCCGTCAGGCCGGGGGTTTTTTGGCTATCCGCCTGCCAGAATCAGAAATTCCATGTGAGGGTGGCCCTCACGGTACGCGGCTCCATCGGGTGCAGGTGTATATCGTCTACGCCACCGGCCGGTTCTGTTGTGAGACGAGACGCGTAGTAGTACGCGATATCCTGATCTTCGGCGTCGAGGAGATTCAGGATCTCGACTCGGAAATCCATCGACCCTCGCCGATGACCGAGCATCATGCTGAGGATGGTCGATGATTCAGAGCGCACGGTACCGTCCTCGATCAATGGCCGATCACCGAAATGCCTCGCGCGCAGGCTGCCGTACACGCCGTTCGCGAATTGTGCCGCGACGCCCGCCGCGATCACTCGCTCGATCGACCCCGGAATTTCATCGCCGGAAGCGTCGTCATCGACATAGCGACTCCTCGTCAATGCCAGCTCGACATCGAGCACCCAGTTGCCGAGGCGATAGTAGACTGGCAACTCGATACCGTAGCGACGACTGGGCCGGCTCGGCTCGGTAAGCCCGGCATCGCCGACAAACACCAGCTCCGAGTCCAGCTCGAGGTACCACAGGGATGCCGAGACATTCAATTTGTCGTCGCGAAATGTGCGATACCCTATCTCCGCACCCGTCGAAGCAACGAGTGGATCGACTCGCTCGGCGGGGTCGCCGGTGTTCGGGTCGATCCGGATAGTCGTGCCACGCGCATCGTTGCTGTGAAATCCGCGACCGGTGCTGAGATACAGCTCTGATTCCGGATCCAGTGCATAGATGATGCTCAGCTTGGGGGCCAGAATGGCATCGTCCGAGTCACCCGAGTTGACTGGCAGGTTGCTCCGCACCGTGAAATCGTAGAAGTCGGCTCGCAGACCGAGCTTGCTGCGCCAGCGATCGTTCCAGCGAATATTTGCCTGCGCATACACGCCAAGCGACGACTGCTTCACCTTGTCGCTTCTTACGGTCGCCAGCCGGACGGTGTCCTGCGTCCGGAACAGGGCGACGTCGCCAATGTCGTCGTGCCGAAGTGTCATCCCGACCGTATAGGTGCTATCGGGGCGGTTCGGCGCCGGCCAAAGGTAACTGACGTCCGCGCCCAGCACCGTCCGTTGATCAACCTGCTCGAACTGATCGCCGTTGATCGGATCGTCGAGGAAATAGGTGAAATTCGAGAAGAGGCCCAGGTCGTAGTCGATCGCATAGGCGTGGGCATGCAACTGGCGTTCGCCGGCAAATTCGCGAAGCAGGGATGCTGAAATACTGTAGCGGGACGTCTCCCCGCTAATCGTCGGATCCAGCGAACCCAGGCGATCGATCAGTCCGCTGTCGATGGCGCGCCTGGGTACCTGATCGGGCGAGTTCCAGCTGGCATCGTAGCCCATCAGCATGACGTCCCACCGGGCACCACGCTCGCCTTGCTGCGAGTAGCGCAATACTCCGCTCATGCGTCGAAGGTCTTCCTCGATATCTACCCACGGACCGTCGTAGACGTGGCCGTCAACGGCATAAAGCACGCTGCCCGAACCTGCTTCGACGCTGTCGGCGACAAGAACCTCGCGGTAGCCGTCTTGCCCGACACCGATCTTGAGTATCGATTTCGGCAAGGCCTTGAATGTCGACAGGTGCGCTGAACCCGCCGACGAGAAATCTCCGACGGATGCATGATACGGGCCCTTCCTGAATGAGACGCTTTCGAGGATTTCCGGGATCAGGAAATTCAAGTCGGTATAGCCCTGGCCGTGACCGTGGCTGGGCATGTTGATCGGCATACCATCGATCGACGTATTGAAATCGGTTCCGTGATCGAGGTTGAAGCCGCGCAGAAACATCTGGTTCGACTTTCCCGTGCCGCTGTGTTGCGTCGTGATCAACCCCGGTACAACCTCGAGCACTTCGCCGGTTCGCAGCCTCGGCCGTATGTCGAGTTCCGCCTGCCCGACGATCCCCTCGGACGCCGAAATAGCCAGGCCGGCCAGATCGGTCCAGCGACCGGTCACGACGATCTCCTCGATGTCCTTCTCCGGGACATCGTGGGCAGCAATGTCAGTCGCCGCG
>JAAUYH010084290.1_pt1 | contig 11838 bp, 9 predicted proteins | sample 7278061 | NCBI WGS metagenome assembly JAAUYH01 (sample SAMN14350203, study PRJNA611818) | marine sediment metagenome | isolation source: surface marine sediment (0.6m) | place: French Polynesia: Moorea | collected 2018-08 | reverse complement strand
CCTCAAGGTGAGCGAGCGCGTGCGGCATATCCTGTCCGAATTGCTCGCGCGTCAGGAAGTGCATGACGAGGTCGTGAGCGCGTCCAACATCGCCGTTACCGAAGTGCGGATGACGCCCGATCTGCGCAACGCGACCGCCTATGTGAAACCGCTTCTGGGCGCTGCGGAAGACGATGTGGTCAAGGCGCTGCGCCAGAACACCGCCTTCCTACAGCGCGAAGTCGCCAAGCGGCTCGGTCTCAAATTCGCTCCCAAGCTCAAGTTCCGCAAGGATGAAAGCTTCGCCGAAGCCGACCGGATCGAGGAATTGCTGCGCGATCCCAAGGTGGCCAGAGACTTGGACGCCGATCTGGACGAAGACCCTGACAGTAATGCCTAATTCGCGGGACTGGCTCCTACGCGAATTTCGCTCGGGCGATCTGGGCATCATCGCCGCGCGGCAGGCGGCGCTCTACGATGCCGAGTGGGGCTGGGGTCGTCCGATGGAGGCCATGATCTATGACATTGCGGGCCGGTTCCTGCGCGACTTCAAGCCAGGGCGCGAACAGTGCTGGGTGGCCGAGCGCAATGGCACAATTCTGGGCGGCGTGTTCGTGTGCGAGGAAGACGAAGAGATGGCGCGACTGCGCTTGCTCTATGTCGAGCCTGAGGCGCGCGGGCTGGGTGTCGGAGGCGCGCTGGTGAAGCAATGCACCGCCTTTGCGCGGGAAGCTGGCTACAAGCAGCTGATCCTGATGACGCACGCCGTGCACGACAGCGCGCGCAACCTCTACCGCGCCGAAGGCTACCGCGTGATTTCAAGCGAGTCGCAGCGTGACTTCGGCAAGGAAGAGGTGACCGAGGAGTGGCTGCGCGAACTCTGAGACTTTCCTGCTGGTAACCCGTAATGGCATGGCGGGCGGGTTCTTTGATAGCCGTATCGCCCGCAGAAGCCGTTTCAAGTCGGAGAAGTGTCACCTCCTACATTTCGGCCTAACCATCAGATTTACATAGGGAATAGGCCAAATTTTGGAGTTGACAGGGTGTCACCATTGTCACCTCCTACAGGTAGTGAGTTCTATTGCGGCACCATCCGGGCGCGCAGCTGGATCTTGACGGTGTTGCCCACGATCAGCTGGTAGCTGCGCATCCCGTAATCGCGCCGGTCAATCTCCATTTCACCGGTAAAGGTCACCGCGCCGCTCGCGGTCGAGGGGTCGCTTTCAAAGGTGACGGCAAGCGTTTCTGTGCGGGTCACCCCGCGCGCCGTGAGGTCTCCGGTCACCGTGCCGCGTGTGGCCGATGTGAGGTTCAATGAGCGTCCGACGAAGCGGATTTTCGGATAGCGCTCGACCCAGAAGAAGCGCTCTCCGCGCAGCCGTCGCAGCGTGGTTTCGTCCGGAGCCTCGATCGCGGAGGCATCGAAAGTGACATCGATCACCGCGCGTTCTGGCGCTCCGGGAACGATGGTGACGTCGCCATCCATGCGCGGAAAGCGCGCGGTCTTGCTCGACAGGCCGAAGAACGCGACCCGCGCGGTTACCGAGCTGGCACCGGCGTCGAGGCTGTAGTTGAGCGCCGCATTGCTCTGCGCCGACGTGCCAAACGGCATCAGCAGCGCAAGCATGGAAAGCAGGATCAGGCGAAGTAAGTTCATGGAATTCTCTCCTACCCCTGCTTTCCAATACGCTGCGGACCGCCAACTGGTTTCACTGGCGAGCGCGTTTCAGCCCCGCTTAGCCGCTGCCTTCAGGCAGAACGTAGCCTACCGGCGCATCCGGCCCGAGCGGAATGCCGAGGTAGAACCACAGCACGATCAGCACTGTACCAGAAATCAGCAGCCAGACCGAATAAGGCAGCATCATGGCGGTGAGCGAGCCGAGCCCGAAGCTGGGCTGCCAGCGCTGCGCGAAGACGAGTATCAGCGGGAAATACACCATCAGCGGGGTAATGATGTTGGTCGCGCTGTCGCCCACGCGATAGGCCGCGGTGGCGCCTTCCGGGCTAATCCCGAGCAGCATCAGCATCGGCACAAGGATCGGTGCGAGCAGCGCCCACTTTGCGCTGGCCGAACCCACGAACAGGTTCAGCAAGGCAGCAAACAGGACCATTAGGCCGATCACGAGCGGCAACGGAAGTCCGGTAGACTCAATCGCAGCCGCGCCATGGACGGCGGTGATGAGGCCAAGGTTCGACCAGCCGAACATCGCCACGAAGTGCGCGGCGGCAAAGGCGAGGACGAGGTAGTAACCCATGTCCTTCATCGACTCCGCCATCATCGAAACGAGGTCGCGGTGATCCTTGATCGATCCGGTCGCGCGGCCATAGGCCCAGCCGGTCGCAAGGAAGAGGATGAAGAAGGCTGCGACCAGCGACTGGTAGAGCGGACGAAGCTCGCTGTGGATCGAGCAGTCGGCTGCTGCGATGCCTTCACAGGCCGCTTCGTCTACAAGCGGGGTGCCCGGCGCAAAGACCATGACGAGCCACAGGGCGACCACGCCTAGCGCTGCAAGCCCGGCAGCGCGCAGGCCCTTGGATGCGAGTGCTTCATCCTGTGCGGTCGGGTCAGGGCTCTCCGCATCGGACCCGGCAGATACACCGCCTGTCCACGGGCCGAGCTTTGGTTCGATCACCTTGTCGGTGACATACCAGATGATCGGCAGGAAGATCACCGTCATCGCGGTGATGAAGTACCAGTTGCCCGCAAGATTCGCGGTCCATGTCGGGTCAAGCGCGCTGGCGCCAACGGCTTCCTCGGTAATGCCGAACAGCAGCGCGTCGAGCTGACCGGGCGAGATATTGGCGGAAAAGCCGCCCGACACGCCTGCAAAAGCCGCCGCGATGCCTGCCATTGGATGGCGCCCGGCCGCTGCAAACAGGATGCCGGCAAGCGGGATAAGGACCACGTATCCGGCATCAGCCGCGTGGTTGCCGATCATCGCGACGAGCGCGACAACGGGGGTGAGCAGCGATGTCGGCGCACCCTTGACCGCTTTGGCCATGCCAGCAGCAAAGAAGCCCGAACGCTCAGCCACACCAGCACCCAGCATCACCACCAGCACATATCCCAGCGGGTGGAAGTGTGTGAAAGTCTTGGGCATTTCGACCCACAGCTTCTGGATATTCTCCGCTGCAAGCAGGCTCACCGCGTCGATCCTGAGCGGGCCGCCGGTGGTTTCATCGATCGATGTCGGGTGCAAAGCTGACACGCCGGTCAGCGATGCGATCACCGAGATGATGACCAATGCGATGATGAGGTAGAAGAACAGGAAGACCGGATCAGGCAGCTTGTTTCCGCTGCGTTCGATCCAGCCGAGAAAGCCTGTCATCCCCTCGGGCTTGTCAAGGCTGGGAGCCCCAGTTGCCATAGTGTTGATCCCCGTATCTGAAATTCGTGGTCGTTCGAAAATTCGTGAATTGTGCGCGCTAGCATTGCGTAAAGCGGCTGTCACAGGGATTAATCAACAGGCTGGTGGCGCGCGCGCTGGCGCGGTCAGGCAGGGCGGATTAGGCAAAGGCGCATGGCCAAGCTCTATTTCTACTATTCCAGCATGAACGCCGGAAAATCGACCACCATGCTGCAAGCGGACTTCAACTACCGCGAGCGCGGGATGACGACGATGTTGTGGACGGCAGAGCTTGATACCCGCTCAGAAGGCATGGTTCGAAGCCGCATTGGCTTGGAGGCGGGCGCGCATCATTATCGACCGGACACGGACCTGCTGGCCGATGTCAGTTCGGTTCACAACGAGTCCCCGATTGACTGTGTGCTGGTCGATGAAGCGCAATTCCTGACGCCCGACCAGGTATGGCAATTGGCGGCGGTGTCGGATGAGCTTGGTATCCCGGTGCTCTGCTACGGCCTGCGCACGGATTTCCAGGGCGCTCTGTTTCCCGGCTCGGCTGCCTTGCTTGGCATTGCAGATGCACTCGTAGAATTGAAAGCGGTATGCCACTGCGGGCGCAAGGCCACGATGAACCTTCGCGTCGATGGTGAAGGCAATCCGGTGAAGGAAGGCGAGCAGACCGAGATCGGCGGAAACGATCGCTATCTCGCGCTTTGCCGCAAGCATTTCAGCGCGGCTTTGAAGAGTTAGACTGGCGCAGCGCCTTCGCGCTTCCCATATCCCTCACCATGCCAGAATCCTTAGCCTTTGCGCTGATTGTCATTCCCTGCATCGTCGTTGCGATCGTGTTTCACGAAGTCGCGCATGGCTACATGGCAAAGGCCTTGGGCGACACGACGGCGAGCGAGAGGGGGCGGTTGACGCTCAATCCAATCAAGCATGTCGATCCCATCGGCACGCTTCTGGTGCCGGGAGGCTTGTTGTTGCTTGGCGGACCACCCTTCGGCTGGGCGAAGCCTGTGCCTATCAACATGCGGCGGCTCAGCAATCCGCGCTTTGGAATGATGGCGGTAGCTGCGGCTGGGCCTGGGATCAATTTCGTGCTGGCAACATTGGGGGCACTGCTGCTCGGTGTGTTCGGGCAAGCGGTTGGCCCGGTCGAAGGTCCAGGTGGATTGATCTTTGTGGCAGACGCGATGGGACAGACGCTGCCGGTCGAAACCGCGTTGATGTATTTCGTGCTCATCAACTTGTTCCTTGGCCTGTTCAACCTGCTGCCGATCCCGCCGTTCGACGGCTCGCACATTGTCGCAGGCGTCCTTCCCGACAGGCTGCGCTATCACTGGATGCGATTGCAGCGGGTCGGCATGCTGCTGATCATCGGCGTAATCGCCTATAGCTGGATATTCGGGACAGGCTGGCTCGAAGTGACCGTTCTGCCTCTCGTGGAAGGCGCTATCACTTTCCTGTTTGGTCTGTTCGGATACGATCCCGGGTTCTTCTAGCCGGCTCTGGCCGCATCGGTGAAGCGGGCTTCGGGGTGACGTTCGAGCAGCTTTTCGAGCCAGACCTCGCGTTTTCCAGCTTCGATGCAAGCAACAATGCAGCCACCAAAGCCTCCGCCGGTCAGGCGGGCGCCGACTGCTCCGAGTTCAACGGCGCTTGCAACCAATTCGTCGATTTCGGGAAGCGACATTTCGAACAGATGGCGCATCGATGCGTGGCTTTCGTTCATCAGCCTGCCCAGCTTAGCCACGTCGCCCGCGCGCAGAGCAGCAGCAGCTGCGACAGTACGCTGGTGTTCGGTCACGCAATGGAGCGTCCTGCGCTTAGGCACGTCATCGAGGTCAGCCCGATCGACGGCATCGCGGTCGAGCAGACACAAATCCTCAGTGCCGAAATAGCGCTTGGCCGCATCGCATTCTTCCTTGCGGGCAGCGTAGCGGCCATCGGTCAGCTTGCGGGTCACGCCTGAATGTATCACCGCCATCTCATACCCAGTAGGAAGCGGTAGGATCTGCCATTCGAGCGCTTTGGTATCGAGCGCCATGGCCGTGCCCGGTGATGCCAGCGCGACCGCCATCTGGTCCATGATACCGCATGGCACGCCCATGTAATTGTTCTCGACCCGCCGCGCAGCGACTGCGATTTCTATGTCGGAAGGACCATTACCCGCAGCGGTGCGAGCCGCCTTGAGAATAGCGACGATCAGGGCGGCGGAGGAGGACAGGCCCGAGCCTTCGGGAATGGTCGAGGTAACGTCGAGCGTCGCCCCACCGCTCAGCATGCCGAGCGCTACTGCTTCGCGCACACCGCCCACGCAAGGGTCGGCCCATTCGCCCACCGCATCGTCAGCCAGATCGCGGATCGCGGGCGCGTCGTAATTGTTGGAGCTGACAGCAACAGCACTGTCGCTGCGTTGCGAAAGTGTGACCTTAATCCCGACTGACAGCGCAGCGGGAAGCACGAAGCCGCCATTATAGTCGGTATGCTCGCCGATCAGATTGACGCGGCCGGGCGCAGTTGCTGTGACAGTCTCAACCATCTCAGGCCAGCCGACGCAGCGCCTCGGCAGCGCTTTCCGGCATCACGTCGACGGTGAATGTCCCGGTATGCTGCTCGACGGAGGCAAGATATTTGACCCGGGCCGGTGCGCGCAGGAGCGGGTAGAACTGGACAGTGAAGTGATACCCTGTCGAACCGCCACGCGGGGCGGCATGAAACGCCATCATCGTCGCGGCCGGTTGCTCGAACAGAGCATCATAGCGACGGGTCACTTCGCCCAGCCAAAAGGCGAGCGCTTCCAGCTCTTCATCGGTGCAATCCCAAGGGCCTTCGCGGCGGGTCAGCGGGGCAATCCATGTCTCGTAGGGAAAACGGGCAAAACGTGGAACGAAGGTAGCTATACCGCCTTCACTGCCAATCCCGTATTCGGGCATTGCGGTGTCGATTTCGGCGGCGAGGTCATAGCCATCCGCAAACGCATCAATCGCACGTTGTTGTGTCGCAGGGACGCGATCAAAGCCGTAGATCTGGCCGTGCGGGTGGTGGAGAGTTACGCCCACTTCATCGCCGCGGTTCTCGAACGGCAGGACATAGTCACACCCGGCGGCAAAGTGGGTTTCGTAGCGGTCGAGCAGCGCCCCGATCAGGACTTGGCGGCGGTCCGACCCGATCGTGTGGAGGCTGCCCGTCGCATCGGGAGCGTAGACTACTACATCGCAGGCACCCTTGGCGGGTTCGCATTCAATCCCGTCCAATTGCGCGGCTGAGTTCGCGCCCTGGTGGAAGGCTGCGAACTTGTTCTCAAAGATCGCGCATTCGAAGTCGGTGAAAGGGATTTCTGTTTCCGGCCCACCGGGCAAGGTCGGGGCTAGCGGATCGTCGGATGCGGCGGGCTTGAAGGTGCGGTTCTGACGATGCGCGGCGTAAACATTCCATTCCTGCCTGAGCGGGTGCCAGCGTATCTCGCCGCCTTGCGCGATGTCATCAGCGCTTTCGGGCTGCACCGGAAGATCGTGTGGAGAGCGGCCATAAAGATGCAGCATCCGCCCATCAGCCTTGCGGTGATCGCGGCGATAGATTGCGCTGCCGCCGATCTGGCGGGGAAGGGTTACGGCCTCGCTCATGCTTCGACTTTGCGGGCCTCGAACCAATGCTCGACCTTGGCCTGCGCGGCTTCATCCAAATGCAGCTTGAGCTTGCTCCTCCGCCACAGCACATCTTCAGCGCTCGCGGCGAATTCATGATCAACCAAGTAACGCAGCTCCGCTTCATACAGGTCGCCGCCGAAATGCTCGCCCAGCTCGCTGGTAGAAACTGCGGTGCCCAGGATATCCTCTGTTCGTGTGCCATAGGCGCGAAAGAGCCGCCGCAGCATCACAGGTGGGATGTGGGGCTTGCGGCTCTGCAGCCATTCCAGTTTCTCCTCGAATTCCTCAACCCCGAAATCTCCACCCGGTAGAGGCTTCTTCGCTGTCCAGTCCCATTCGGAATAGCCCAGCTTTTCAAGCGCATGTTCGGCAAGTTTGCGATAGGTTGTGATCTTGCCGCCGAATATCGAGAGGATCGGCGGGGCCTTGCCGTCATCCCCATTATCAACTTCGAACACGTAGTCGCGCGTAACGGTTGAGTTGCTCGAAGAACGGTCGTCGTAAAGCGGGCGCACCCCGGCATAGCTCGAAACGGCCTGATCGGGCGACACGTCGACGCGCAGATATTCATTCGCCGCATTGCAGATGTAGCGGCCTTCCTCGGTTGAAATATCGATCCCCGAAGGATCGCCTTCGAACGTGACATCGGTCGTTCCGACAAGCGTGAAATCATGCTCATACGGTATCGCGAAAATGATCCGATCATCCTTGTTCTGGAAGATGTAGCAATGGTCGCCTTCGTAGAGTTTCGGGAAGATCAGGTGGCTTCCCTTCACCAACCGGAGGTTATGATGGCTTTCTTTGGGCAGGGCGCGGCCCAGAACCTTATCCACCCATGGCCCTGCGGCATTGACCACTTGGCGCGCGACAATGCGGCTTTCCTCGCCATCCTTTGTGCGCAGCGTTGCGATCCAACTGTCCTTGCGGCGTTCGAGTCCGGTGCATTCGGTGCGGGTTCGGATCTCTGCGCCATGCTCCTTGGCATCGAGACAATTGAGCACCACGAGGCGTGAATCCTCGACCCAGCAATCGGAATATTCAAAACCCTTCGTCAGACGGTCTTCGAGAATGTCCGCATGCGGGGGATCGCGCAGGTCCACTGTGCGCGTCGGAGGGAGGAGTTTTCGCCCGCCCAGATTGTCATAGAGAAACAGGCCAAGTCGCAGCATCCATTTGGGCCGCAATCCGGCATCATGGGGCAAGACGAAGCGCAGCGGCCAGATGATATGCGGGGCGATTTTCAACAGCCGCTCGCACTCAATCAGGCTCTCGCGCACGAGCCGGAACTCATAATGTTCAAGATAACGCAGGCCGCCATGAACCAGCTTGGTCGATGAGCTGGACGTATGCTGGGCAAGGTCGTCCTTCTCTACGAGACACACTTTCAACCCGCGCCCAGCTACGTCGCGCGCAATCCCGGCGCCGTTAATCCCGCCGCCGATAACCAGAAGGTCGAACGTCGTTTCCATTGGGCGGACTACTCGCAGGCTTTGAGGTGGTAGAACAGGCAGGTGTCGGGAAATGTCAGCGGCGGCTGGATACCATGCCCCATCAGTGCGGACCCCGAAACCACTGTTCCTTCGCCTTGAAGATCGGCGGCGTCAATGATGGACGGGGTCGAGATCGATGGGTTGTGCTGCGGCCAGACCATACGGATGCGATAACTCGTTTCCGGGTCGAGGCCTGCAAACCGGATTGGCTGGGGCAGGGTGGATACTTCGGTATCGAGAACCGCATAGGAGAACAGGGCCTCGCCTTGATCTCGCGAAACGCAGCCGATCAGGTTCGTGTGCGGTGCACTGTCACAACGCCAGAAGCGCCCCGATTGGATGAGCTCGCGGTGCTGTTTGTAAAGAGCGATACCGGCCTTGAGCACGCCGAGATCACTTTCATTCTCGCGGCGCAGGTCGAGCTCCATGCCCATATGCCCGAACACTGCGCTCGCCACCCGGAATGCCATAGAGAACCTGCGCCCGGTAATGTGGCACCTCTTGGGGCCGACATGGCTTCCCAGCACGCGCAGCGGGAAGAAATGCGAAGCGCCGCGCTGGATCGACTGGCGCGCGCGCGCATCGTTGTTGTCAGACGTCCAGATGCGATCAGTGTGGCGCAGGATGCCGAAATCCGCTCGGCCCCCGCCTGAAGAGCAGCTTTCAATTTCGAGCGTGGGATGCGCGCTCCTGATCCGCCCAAGCAGTTCGTAAAGCGCATGCGTTTGCCCGTGCATCACCGCGCGGCCTTCGCTGCCGGGATGATGCGTGTCGCGGTTCATATCCCACTTGATGTAGTCGATGGCATAATCGCTCACGAGACTATCAATGCGCTCGAAGAGGTAATCGCTCACTTGAGGTTTCGTGAGGTCGAGCGTGAGCTGATTGCGAGAAGGGACAGGTTCGACACCATTGGCGTTGAGCACCCAATCGGGATGCGCTCGGTACTGGTCGCTGTCGGGATTGACCATTTCGGGTTCGAACCAAAGGCCGAATTCCATGCCAAGTTCGCGCACCCGGTCCACTATCGGGTGCAGGCCATTGGGATAGACGTCCTTGGATACCCACCAATCGCCAAGGCCCGCAGTATCGTTGCGGCGCGATCCGAACCAGCCATCGTCGAGCACAAAGCGCTCCGCCCCAACTTCCGCAGCCGCCTCGGCGAGTTCAATCAGCGTCGCTTCGTCGTGATTGAAATAGACCGCTTCCCATGTGTTGAAGTGAACCGGTCGTGGCTTGGACCGCGTGCGCGGGTCGAGAACCTCGTCGCGAAGGTGATCGTGGAAGGCGTGAGAGACACCGTTCAATCCGTCGTTTGACCAAGCGATGAGAAGCTCCGGCGTGCGATAGCGCTCGCCCTTCGCGAGCTGCATTTCACCGGGAAAGAACAATTCGCCCATCTGCACGAAGCCGCGTCCGTCGCTGTGGCGGTCCACTCGAAGTCGGTGGTTGCCGCTCCGTGCAAGATGAAAACCGCATGAAAGCCCGTGCATCTCGCCGGTGTTGGGAGCAGCAAGAATGCCTCCGGGAAACATGTCATGGCTTGTGCGCCCAGCCTTGTTTTCGCGAACGATGCTGCCCTGAAACGCAGGCACTTCCTCGATCTGGAATTCATTCGCCCACTTGCCCGTGAAGCTCAGGAAGCGCGTCAAGCGCGGGTCGAATGGCAGGCACAACGCCGCGCACCAATCCAGATCAAAGGGCCGATCATCGCGGTTCTCGATCTCGGTGCTGCTGGTGAGCAACCCTGTCTCTGGGTCGAGCGCGAAATGGTGGCGCGTCGCAATCCCGGTATTTGCGTCTTCGCAATGGATCGAGAGTGCATTTGCACCGAACAGATCGAGCGCTGAAACCCGCAGGTCGACTGCCCAGTCGCGCCCGTCGCGGTGGCCTGTCAGGCCCGAGGCTCCGGAGATGCCCGTGCCGATCTCGTTCATCAGCGATCCGCGCAGATGGATTGCCGGTGTGCCGGGCGCATGCTGCCGGGTTGCAAGCAATGCGATCTCGCGCGCAGTCGCTCTTGGCATGTCCGGTCCCGCGTAGAGAATATGCGGGCGCGCCCCGCGCTCGCATTCGATAGCCAGCAGCGTGCCGCCAGCGCGCAGCTCCATGTGGCTGGGAATATCATCGACTTGGCGCGTCATCGGGAATCGCCATGCGCCAGTGCTTGTTCTAGGACAACCCAATTCCGCCGCTCACAGGGAAGTATCGGGTGCGGAAACGGGAGAGAAAACAGCAATGAACAGCACACAGGTCGCGGTCTTCCTTTTCATCACCGCACTGATCGCCTTTGCCACCTACGTGCACTGCCGGGGCAAGCGTGGGTCTGGTAGCGGAGATGAGCGCGACTACTTTCTCGCGAACGGTGGTCTCGCTTGGTATTTCGTCGCTGGATCGATCACGCTGACGAACCTGTCTACCGATCAACTGGTCGGCATGAATGGCAATCAGATGGCGCTGCTCGCATGGTGGGAGTTTGCAGCGGTCGCCGGGCTGTTCATCCTCGCCTATGTGTTCCTGCCGGTTTACTACAAGAACAAGTGCACCACGACGACCGAGCTTCTGCAGAAGAAGTATGGTGACAAGCACATTCGCGCGCTGATTTCGGTGCTGTTTCTTTTTGGAAATTTGTTCATCTTCCTGCCAGCGATCCTATACGGCGGGTCACTGTTCCTGCTGTCACTCGCGGGCCTGCCGACCGATCTCGAAACGATAATGATCAGCGCATTCGTACTTGCAGCGGTCGGCGCGGCCTACGCGATTTTTGGCGGGTTGCGGGCAGTCGCGGTGTCGGACACCTATTCGGGTGTGCTGGTGCTTGGCCTGGCGCTGCTCGTGGTCTTCCTTGCTCTGCAAGCGATTGACTTCGACCTGAGCGGTATTCCGGCAGAACGCCTGACGCTTATTGGCAGCAACGACAGCCCTATCCCGTGGCACACGCTGCTCACCGGCATGATCTTCATCCAGACATTCTACTGGTCGACCAATCAGACCATCACGCAGCGCGCCATGGCGGCACCTAACATCAAGGAAGCGCAAAAGGGCGTTGTGGTCGCGGCTGGCATCCGCTTGCTGATTGTGCCGGTGATTGTCGTCGTGCCCGGCATCGTCTCTTACAAGCTGTTCGGCGATGTCGGTGATGTCGCCTATGGCCGGATCGTTGGAGAGGTGCTGCCGATCTGGCTGTCCGGTGCCTTCGCTGCGGCCATCGCTGCCGCGATCCTCACCAGCTTCAACTCGATCCTCAACGCGAGCGCTGCGCTCTATGTGTGTGATCTGCACGAAGCCTACGTGGGTGATGTAGAGAAGGTCGGGTTGCTCGGCGCAATCGTGTCGATCGTGATGAGCCTGCTTGCGATCGCGCTCGTG